>Ga0307508_10000724_pt1 | contig 39218 bp, 50 predicted proteins | sample 9_EM_MG_FD_203089 | JGI IMG/M metagenome (GOLD analysis project Ga0307508, IMG submission 203089) | Populus trichocarpa ectomycorrhiza microbial communities from riparian zone in the Pacific Northwest, United States - 9_EM | ecosystem: Host-associated > Plants > Roots > Unclassified | place... | reverse complement strand
TAAGGTGCCATTGGTAGGGAGGTCCCCCTTTTTGTACTCCCGGCGAAACATTCGTACGTCCTATGGCCGCTTCTACCGCACCGCCAACAGTCGTCATTACTCCGTCCGTATTCCTCTCGTTCCTTGGCTGGGACGCCGGTAAGTGCGGCATCTTTTGATGCCCAGTGACCGGGTTGGTTGTACTGGGTTTTTCGGTCCGTTCTCGGGGCGCCCTTCTGCTGGGGGTCCCTCGGCTTCTCTTCCTGATTTGGGCTTTTTGATGAGGGGGCCTTCCGGGGTGCCTCGGGTTTTGGCGGGGCTGTCGATCGGACCAGTTCTCGGGTTGCCCTGAGGGCCTTCCTCTTTTCTACCTGGATGCCCGCTCTGTAGGTGGCATGTATGAAGTCGTCGTCGTCAATGAACTCTCCTTCATTTTGACTGAACCTCATATCCAGGATTGTGTCAGTCATGGCTAGGTCAACCTTTTCCCGCAAACTTTCTCCATTTACCCGGGCGAAGTTATTGAGCGACCGGAGTTCCGTTATGTACGTTCGGATACACCCCTGGTATCGGAGTTGTCCCAGCTTTTGCTGAGCGTCGGCTGCTTCGCGGTCATTGTGGTACTCAGCCCGAATCGCCGCCGAGTAGTTGACCCAGGTGTCCACCTCTCCCAGGTCTCTGTAACGATGGAGGTGCCAGGACAGGGCTGTGTCCCTTAGGAGGGTTCCTATCCATGCAATTTTTTGTCGATCCACGGTTTCTGGGTAAAATCCTAGGTACATTGTAACCGCCTCCCACGATTGATTGAAATTGGTGGTATTTTTCCCATTAAACGGGTCGGGGTTCTTCATTTTTAGACGGGAGGTGTTGATCCTCGCTACGGCTGGTGCCGGGGTTGTTTGTGTGGCGGCGACTACGCCTTCTGCCATTGCCCTGGCTACTGTCTGGGCAAGCTCCTCGGTGGTTAACGTTCTTTGCGCGGGTCGAGGCGACGGTGGCGGTGATGGCGAAGGTGGGGGTGGTAGTGGTCGATGCGGAGGTAGCGGTGGCCTTCCTCCTCCTCCGAACATGGGGATTCTTTCAGGCGAGGGTGACAACGCGGGCGGGCGGATTCTTCTTACGGGCCGGGGTGGTACCGGGGGTCGTTGTGGGTTGGGGCGGGACTACCCGAAGGTCCCGCTCGGAGCTGCTGTAGGGCGTCGACCAAGCTCGAAGTGGTTGCTCGGACCGGGCTTCGCCAAGGCGCTGGCTCAGGCGAGGGTCCTCCTGAGGCTGGTGCCGGAGGCCGGGGGGTTTCCGGGACCGGAATTCGAGCGGCTAGAAGCTGGAGGGCCTCTGCTTGTCGTCTAGCCTCTTCCCTGGCTTCCTGCAGCTGTTGCTCCAGGTATTCCACCCGCTGTTGCTGCTCGTCCGCTCGCTTTTGGTGTTCCTCTGCCCATAATTCCACGTTACCTTGAAAGTTTGCCAAATACTGGCTTCTTGCCACATTTGCCTCCGCCAGGAATGATATGGAATCGTTGAGTTGTGTTAGCTGCGTAGCCTGCCCTACCTGTTTTTGGTCGGCCTCTTGGGTTCGTTCGATAATGGCGCCCCAGACGTTGTACGCAAAGGCCTGATATGCGCTGGCCGCGCCTGCTAGTTCACTTCGGATCCAGTCCCCCGTGATCCTCTCGTTAGCGCTTAATCGGTCATATACGTACCTAGTTCCATCCGATAAATCTCGGTAGGCTTGTTCGATCTGCTGGATTCTTTGGTCGGCGTGATCGATCGTATTTCCGCAGAGGTGGACCAGTTGCGCCAGGTCTTGTTCTGCTTGCTTTTGTTGTTTGGCTAGGGTGCGGAGCCACGTGGCGGGATTGGCGACCTCCAAGGTTTCTTCCACCTGCTCCGTACCGTCGGTGATTTGTAGCACATCTCTGGGGGCTTCCAGGCGGAGCATGTTGAAGTCGGTAGACGCCATTTCTTAGTATAGGTCGAGAAAGTGTCCTATGTAGATCGTTTCGTCGTCGTAAAATGTGTAGTCGAAGATTTCTCGGAATTCGTATCCGTCGAGATCAGCGCTTAGACTGTTAAGCGCGCAGTTAAACCAGTACTGAGTGTACCAGTTTTTGGGGGTGCAATCGTGTGCTTCGGAGGGTATCGCTCCGTCGATTTCTTCGTTCCACTTTTCGTGGCCTGAAATCTCGCTGTCGATTGAGGAGAAAGTATAGTCGAGCGAGTATTGAGATGTGGGTTCGAATATGTGGGAGAGTTCGAGCAGGTAGAAGTGGTCATGCTCGAACGAGGGCATGTGTCGAGCGGGGGTATTTGTTGCTGAATTTCTTATGTAGGGTGATTTTGAGATCAAGATTATAGTGTGACACTGGGGTTGTCTCGTGACCGGGGTGTTGGGGAAATCAAAGGTAATCAGGCTACTCTCGATAATTCACAACGGAATAATCTTAGATCTTGTGTGTGGTTTCGGTGGTAGTGTTTGTAAGGAGGTTGGTGCTGATTTTTTCTCTTCTGTTTCCGAGAGAAACTTCTTCTTTTTATGGTGGAGGCCATAGCGCGAGATCTGATGAACCAGCGTAAGCGCTGGTAACTCAGGCTTGGATTTCCCCGAGGTGCGGGGACCCCGTGGGTGATTCATTGGTCATAGCAGGGTGTAGATAAGGGGAGATGAGGTTTTATGCATCTTGCGGCACCCTAGGCTCAGAGTCCTCCGTCTCTCCCTGAGGTGAGAGCTCCCTGGGGAGCCACGTACTGTATGCGGGCCATGCAGTCGTGCGGGGTCTGAGTTCTAGAGTCTGTCGATCACCCTGAGGTGACGCAATCTTTCTCTGAAAAAGATCCGTTCGTTTGCACTCGCCCCCTCATCACCGGAGTTAGCCTAGGTCCGGTTTTCTCGGCCGACAGCTAATCTCCGTCTCCTCGATCTCTTGCCTACACTCTCTGACATCATTACCCGTGCTTCGGAAGGCAAATAGTGTCCTTCTGAAGGCCCGTGATGAGTCTCCCTAGCTACGTTCTCTAGCTAATTGCTAAGGTGTAACATACAATATGAGGTGAGGAGTACGATGTCAATGATATTGCTGGCAGCAAGAAAGATAGGGAGTAGGATGTGGCAAGTATGATGTCAATGCAAAGCGCCAAGCCATTACTAACACTTGCGCTTACGCAAGGTTTGGCTTGCTCATCGCTCCTACATAGACCCCGTTTTTCTTCTCCTTTCACCTCGTCCTAGATACTCGTCATCGTTCTTCGCATTTCCATCATACTTGCCACCATCCTCACTGCCATCAAACTCATCGACATCCTCCTCATCGATATTGTACTTGTCACATCATATTGTACCAGTTCCCGCCGCTGTTCCTGTCACTCTCAGAGCTGTGCTAACCATGTCCCAAACCTCGCCATCATACTCGCCGCGTCCTACTGGGTATCATCCTCACCGCTTCTTACTCGCTCTCATAGTTGCCATGTCCTACTCACTATCGTCCTCGCCGCCGGCATCCTCATTGACATCGTACTCGTCACTTTGTTTTCTACAACTTCCCAGTGTCTCTGTCACTCTGAGAGCTGCGCTAACCATGTCACAAAGCTCGCCATCATACTCGCCGCGTCCTACTCGCTATTGTCCTAGCCGCCGGATTCCTCATCGCCATCCTGCTCAGGGTTGTCGTGCTCATCGCGTCGTGTCGTATTTGCCAACTTTCCTTTGTTTCTGACACGTAGAGCAATGCTACGCACATCAAAACAGCATTACTGCATGTGATGATCTCAGTGATGGGTATGACGCTGGGTGCTTTTGCTGGAAACGCGAAGTGTGTAGTAGCATATATAGATGTACATACCATAGATATAAAGAATAGAACTGGACTGAGTCACTAGTATGCCTGGAACCCGCTGCGTGTTTGGGAATGTGACCCGAGTATTTGCTGCGATGTTCCGTGCCTTGACAGCCAGCGTAAACGTGGTGCCATTACACGTGTTGTCCGGACATGTCCAGTAGGGAAATGCCCTGACACGGCTACGTCCAGAAGGAAAATGCCCTGACACTGCTGCGTCCAGAAGGAAAATGCCCTGCCATGCTCCGTCCGGTAAGCAGATGCCGTGGCGATCTGCGTCCGGACGCACGGTGCCATGGGGATCTGCGTCCGAGTTAAGCAGTTGGCATCTGAAAGGTCCAGTGCGTCTAGTGCATCCGGATGCTCAGAACACAATTTTTTTTTCCTAATGTAGTATATATAGCTTTGAGTCAAGCAGCTTTCATCGCCAGTCTGGATGGTGTAGTTGGTAGAGTGCCTTATGACAAAGCATGTAATGACTGGTTAGTGTAACCTTGGGGTAGTGAGGAAAGTGCAGGTTCGAATCCTGTCCTGCTGGCGACTTTTTTTTTCCCTTTCCCCATTGCCGATATGCTGTGCGTACACCTTTCCTCTCTGTCAACATGGAGGATGTTCGATTCAACCACAAACACCACCTAAATGAAATGAAAAGTTCAATGTATATTTTTCCATGTGCGGTGTGCAGTATACCTGGGAGAGTGTATTGCACCTCCACCACAAAGCTCGAGAACCACCGAAATGTCACAAGTCCCATCTGCTTGCATCCCATGATATACAGGCGACATTGATAGAACCACAGCATATCCAGTCCCTTTGTCATCGCTGTCAACCAAGAGGATGTGCAGTACAACCGGGAGAGTGTATTACACTGCCACCACAAAGCTCGAGGACCCCTGAAACATCACAAGTCGTGTCTGCTTGCATCCCATGATGAGCGGATGACGACAATAGAACCAGCAGCGTATCCAGTCCCTTTGTCCTCACTGTCAACCCGGAAGATGTGCAGTACAACTGGGAGAGTGTACTCCACCATCACCACAAAGTACAAGGACCCCCAAACCGTCACAAGTCCCTGTCTGCTTGCTTCCCATGATACGCAGGCGACGAGAGGGAACTAGCAGCGTATCCAGTTCCTTTGTTGTTGCTGTCAAGCTGGAGGATGTGCCCTTTGATGTGGCTGTCAACCCGAAGGATGTGCTGTTTGTCGTGGCTGTCAATCCGCAGGATGTGCCATTGCTTTCAGTGTTAGCTCTGTTTCCTTGACTCGCTCTAATATCTTTCGGACATGTTCCCGGTGGTCTTCCAGATTCTGCGAGAATAAGAGGATATCGTCCAGGTATGCCACACAGAAGATGTCAAGGTATTCACTCAGGATTTCGTTCATCCATCGTTGGAACGAGGCTGGCACGTTGCTTAGTCTGAACAGCATGACACAGTACTCATACAGTCCGTATCGGGTCCGGAACACTATTTTCCACTCGTCCCTGGCCTTAATCCTGAGGTTGTAATAGGCGTCCCGGATGTCAAGCTTGGTGTAGATGGTGGTGCTGGATAGTTGATCGAGGGATTCTCCGATTAATGGTAATGGTGTCCGGTCCTTGACCGTGATTTCGTTCAATTGTCGGTAATCCACGTACAAGCATAGTCCTCCGTCCTTCTTTTTCACAAAGTGGATCGGCGCTCCAGCCGGGGAAGTGGATGTGCAGATCCATCCTCGTTTTTCGTTGATATCCAGGTATTCTTTGAGAGCCTTCATTTTCTCGTCGTTCAGGGGTCGCAAGGGCTCATACGGGGGCATTTTCCCCTTCTCTAGTGGAATATGATGGTCCTGGGTGCGGTGGGACGGAGCTGCTGTAAGCTCTTTTTCATTGAATACTTCGAGAAATTCGTGATATTCCAGTGGAATTGGATTTTTGTTGGTCTTAGAGGTTTCCTTGATTTTGTTGATTACAGTCTGGCATACTTCCCATGGGTCTGTTTCACCAATCTCCCAATTTTCAGGTGTTTTTCTGGGGTATTGCTCTGTGGCCTTTTCTTCCAGGACTGTGTTGGCTTTCGGTAAGCTAGGTAAGTATTTCTCAGTACAGTGGTCCGAGTGGAATTTCACAGTATGATTCTTCCATCCTATCACCGGGTCATGGAGCTTGAGCCATGGGAGTCCTAGGATGATCGGCGCATTTCGGATCGTGATGCAGTGTAGCTGGATGTCTTCCTCGTGATGATTGATTGTGAGGTGGACTTGCGTGTCATGGTTACCGTCCTGCCAGTGACCTCACTCCCATCCACGGTCAGAACCCGTCTTGGTGTCACTTTTTGCTGCATTGGAATTCCGCTGGCTTCGGCATAGGCTTTGTCGACGAAGTTCTCGGATGCCCCACTGTCTACTAGGGCTGTGGTGTTTTGTTCGTTTCCATCTGTTCCTATAATCCGTACTTTGATTATGATTATTTCTTCGCGGTCGTACCTGGTTGTTCGTATCCTGTAGGGTGGGTCTGATTCTGCAACGGGTTTCTCCCTCGGGTGGCTGTTGCTTAGGGCCGTTCCCGAGGGCTGTCATTTCCTGCCGGTTTGGATTCTTCTTCTGCTTCATTGCTTATGGTATCTTCTTCGTATGTGGCTTCCGCTGCCCGGTATGGTCTCCTTCATGGAACTGGTGCTTTCTTGGGCTGGGGGCATTCCTTCGTGAAGTGCCCCTTTTTTCCACAATTGTAGCATTCATCTGTTTGTGGTCATCGGGAAAACTGGTTCGGTGTTCTTGGTGTGAACTTGAATCACCGGGTGGCGTCTAGGTCCATTGGGTCCCCCAAAGGTGCTGACGGCGGTTCTTTCGTGTGGACATGGAAGCGTGCTTCAGGGCTAGCTGCAGGTCGTCGACTAATGACTCCAAGGTTGCATAGGTGGCTATCTGTTTTGATGGCCGCGATGGTATAGTCCACCAGATATGGTGGCTGGTACTTCGCTCATGACCAATTGCCTTTTTACTTCTGGGTGTAATCCATCTCGAAATTGAGCGATGCATACGTTGTCCGCAAATGGGAGATCTGCTTTGATTCGCTGGAATTCCGCCCAATAGGTTGCTGCTGTTTTGTTTCCCTGCTGGATTTTCTGGGGTTTCTCGAACGCTATTTCCTCGGCATCTACTTGGCTGTAAGCATGCTTCATGTTGGTCTTCAGTTCTTCCCATGTGAGGTTGATTCCTCCTTCCTGGTAGAGAAAGGTTTCCACCCAGTTCCATATCACCCCTCGGAGTAGGGAGGATGTATATCCCGTCTTTTTCTCATCGTCATAGAATCGGTTCCCCTCTGTCCTGAACTTCAGCTTACACTGAGTCAGGAATGTTTTGAATTTTACTTTTTCTCCTTCGAACGGTTCAGGGTCCAGGAGCTTTGGGTAACTGTTCTCCAGCGGTCTGTCGCATGCCGCTAAGAGTGTTTGCAGTATCTCCGTAGTTAGCAAGTGGGGTCCGCTTCCCCCCATGCCTGATCCTTCCGCCATTCTTCTAGGTTGTTCTGGTGACTCGGGTGTCTGTGGTCTTGATTGTGGTTCCGGTGTCACCGGGCTTGGGGCCCGCTGGTCATTGGGGACTTTCCTGAATTCTCGGAGGTTGAGGTGGCCCTCGGAGTCTTCATTGTGGGACTCCACTATGGGTGTTGTCTTCCTACATCAGGTGTCGATTGGAGACGCAATCTAGTGTCAAGATCCTGCCCTGACTACTCCGTACTGCTCGACAGATAACATAGACTTGAGTCTTCGGGGCGTCATTCGTCCTCACACTTCCAGCGCACTCACACTTCCAGCGTACTCAAACGCCGCTCACTGTTCGCGTGGTATCCGTTACACCTGGCATCCTCTCGTCGCGGTCTTCTCACACACCCTTGCGTGGGCTCGTTGTTCTCGCGGTATCCGTCACACCCAGCCTGATCTCATTGTGGTCTCCTCACACACCTTTGCATGGGCTCGTTGTTCTCGCAGTATCCGTCATGCCCAGCGTGGTCTTGTCGCGGTCTTCTCACATGCCTTTGTGTGGGCTCGTTGATGTCACGGTATCGGTCATGCCCGGCGTGGTCTTGTCGCAGTCTTCTCACATGCCTTTGCGTGGGCTCATTGTTTTATGGTATCCATCACACCTGGCATGGTCTCGTCGCGATCTTCTCACATGCCCATGGGCTCGTTGTTCTTGTGGGGTTTGGTGGTCGCAGCGCTGGTCACAGGTAGAGAGGTAGGTCTGTGGAGAGAGATAATAGATTGGGTGGAGAAGAATCTCCAGACTATCTACCGCGCTCCTCCTTTATACTTTTCCCATCCCTCTGTGGAATCACAGCTTGCCCGCAAGACTGACACAGTTGCTCCATCTAACATCATGACTTGATCACCGCACCCAAGGAAAATACATGATCACCCTCGGCCGCCTTGCACCCAATACTCTACTCACGGCAACAGGAGATAAGACACATAAGCAATAAGGAAGAGAGAAAGGACGCGCAAGCATAACCAAAGGGAAACAACATACGTAACGATGACAGGAGAAAGGATGCGCAAGCAACATAACAGGTACAACAGGGGAAAGAATGCGCAAGCCTACCCAAATGGAAACAAAGGAGAAGGATCTAGACAGGCCAGCGGTCGGGTTTGAGGGATATCGCTACCAGCGCGATATGATCGAGTAAGGCGTCTAGGCGCAGAGGATGACCACGGCTGCGGCAGCAGAGACAAGGCCAAGCCATAGGATGGCGAGGGTGACAGCGGCCCCAGCAGTGGTACTTACGAGCCTGTCACGCAAGATTCGTGACATCGTACACAGAGACGATGCCAGAATGCAGAGGCAAATTGAGGCCCTTGGTCCAAAGTTATTGTTTGCGGAAGTCCATGTAATCGGAAGACATGTTGTAGGAATAGATCAGCCAGATCGCAGGCATCGATGGTAGTGCTGCATGGGACCAGATGCTTGTGTTTGGTGAGCCGATCCACTACCACCCAGATAGCATCGTGATTCTTTGATCGTGGTAGGCCCTTGACGAAGTCCATAGGAATGTCCTACCATGGCTGCTGGGGAATGGCCAATGGGTAGAAGACTCTATAGGGTGCGTGTCGACTGGTTTTCAATCAGTGGCAAGTGTGACAGTTCCTGATGAACCTTTCCACATCTTGCCTTATTTTCGGCCAGTGATAGTTCCTTGAGAGCAATTCGAGTGTTTTCGATCGTCTGGGGTGGCCTGCTACCGGTACTTTGTGATGCGTTTGGATCAGCTATAATCTCAGAGGGCCGTAGGCAGGGACATAAAACTTTCCTTGATACAGTAATCTTCCTGTTGGGCTCCAGGAGCACTCCGATAGCGTAATATCCTTACAATAGCGAACCTCCTTCTCTAGCATAGTCAGCACCTCCGTGGGAAAAGGATCCCAGTTGTAGGCTTCAGAGAATAGTCTGACGATCTTGGCGTTAATGGGTCTGAGTCCGCGTCTGTCATCGAGTCCGACACCGTGTTACTTGAGTCTGAGTCTGAGTTCGCATCCGTCGTCGAGTCCGTTACCGCGTTTCTCGAGTCCAAGTCCGAGTCCGCATCTGTCATCAAGTCCGGCACCGCATTCCTCGAGCCCGAGTCCGAGTCCACATCCGTCGTTGAGTCCGGAGCCGAGTTCCTCGAGTCCAAGTCCGAGTCTGAGTCTGGCTTTGAGTCCGGCGCCGGGTTCCTCGAGTCCGAGTCTGGCGTCGAGTCATAGGATTTGGTGTGGTTTTATGACAGCATGGAAGTTTTCGGTCAATCGTTTATCCCCCTCCTTAGCAAGATCTCAGGATCTTCGAGTTAAGGAGTCCGGTTTGGCTCCCGCTTTCCCCGGTCTGTAGATGATTTTGAAGGTGAATTGGGAGAGAAACTGCGCCCATCTTGCTTGCCGGCGGTTGAGCAGTTTGGTCGTCATGAATTATTCCAGGTTCTTATGATCCGTTAAGACCGATATTGGGTTTTCCACTGATTGCAACTCTGCGTGCCACTCCTCAAACACCCAGACAATTGCCATCAGTTCCTTGTCATAAATTTCATAATTGCACTCAGCAGGGGAATGTTTCTTTGAAAAGAAGACCATGGGGTGTAGGGTTCCCTCGTCATCGTATTGCGACAAGACTGCAGCGGAGACGAAATCAGAGGCGTCAGTTTCCACCACAATGTTGCAGTCATCATCAAACCGATGCAGAATGGGTGCCATTGTAAAGGAGGTTTTCAGTCCATCGAACGATTTCTGTTGCTTTGTCTCCTACTTTAATGGCTGGCCTTTTCTTGTCAGCCATGTCAGCGGCTCAACTACCTTTGAGTATCCTTTGACGAATCTGCAGTAAAAATTTGCAAATCCCAAGAACGCTCGCACATCTCGTAGATTTTCGTGAGTGGGCCACGCCTCCACTGTTTGAACCTTGGACGGATCCATCTTGATGCCGTCTGCACCAATGATTAGTCCCAGATACTTAACTTCCGTTTTGTGGAATTCGCATTTTTCCGGTTTGAGGTGGAGGCTGGCGTCGGTCAGTCATTCCAATACTTGGTGGACATGCTGAGTATGTTCTTCCATCGTATACGAATACATCAATATGTCATCAAGGTAAGCTGGCATAAAGTGATCGAGGAAAGGAGCCAAGGTTTCATTGATGAATTATTGAAAATCTGCTGGTATGTTGTTAAGGCCAAACACCATTACCAATGATTCGAATAAACCGTAACGTGTTCGCAAGGCGGTTTTCCATTCTTCTCCTTCTGCCATTCGAATCAGATTGTACACTCCACAAACATCCAATTTTGTGAAAAACTGAGCTTTCGATATTCGCATCAGTGTTTCCCGAATCAGTAGAAGTGGGTAACGATTTTTGACCGTTCCTTCGTTGATATCTCAGTAATCCACCACCAATCGCAGCGATTTGTCACCCTTCTTGACAAACAGGATCGCTGCTCCGGCCATGGATGAAGAGGCCCCGATAAATCCCTTATCCAAATTTTCCTTGATCCATTTCTTGCAGGCTTCCAACTCGTGACGGGCAAGGGAATATAGTGGTCCAAAGGGCAGTTTGAATCCCTCTTTCAAGGGAATGCGGTGGTCGTAGGGGTGGTGCGGAGGTAACTTATTCGCAATGGATTCGCAGAACAGGGGAAGGAATGACTGATATTCGGGAGGAATTAGGGATTTCAATCACTCATAGTCAGGAGGCTCTGCCTGCTCTGTGTCTTGCGGGTTCGGTGTATGTGTTTCAAGAGCTTTGTTGATGTCATACAAGCTCATAGCAAAGATTTGAACTCATTTCTTTCGTCGGATTAGTTTCTTCAAGGAAGCTGAAGAGATTACGCAAATCATAGGAGATTTAGATTTGAGGTTCGATGCCATGTCCGGTGGCTCCAGTGCCACATCCGGACGTGGTGTTGTAGTTCCTTTTGGCACTTCTGTTGCCACGTTTGTCGTCTTTGGCAACACCCCTATTGTCTGTAATGCCACTCAAGGTGCCACCCGTGGATTTCGGTGGTCAGGGCACTGAAATCGGACCGAATTACTGACAAAATCGGTAACGACGGCATATCTTTGGAGCCAATAAATCCCAAGAACCAGCGAGAAGTGTCCTAACTTGGTGATGAAAGCAGGTAACGTTTCGGTGTGATCCTGTATTTGATAGGAAATCTTGGTGAGGTGCGTAATTTGGCCGGATTCGATGGGTCGTCCATTGATTACTTCGAGATCTTGGGGAGGGTTTAGTCTGTATTGGGGAAAGTTCTGTTGGCATACAAAGTTTTCGTCAATAAATACAAAGCCCGTTGCACCTGTGTCAATTATTGTAGAAGTTTGGATAGAATGGTCACCATTATGGAGAGTAGCTGCAACAAAAAGATTCTCTCCTTCTAATTCACATCCTTCCACCCCTCGACCAACTACAGCAGGCAATTGCAAACACGGAAACGACGAAAACGATGGGAAATGTCCCATACCGGTGCCAACCGGTTGGCATGGGACAGCTAGTTTTCCGCCTGCTCGTTCAGAACAGCATGTCAGGTTCGGCAGTCGTATTGACGGTGGCTGCCATAACCAGACGGCAGTTCTGAGAGGCAGCGTATTATGAACATTCGTGGAGGAAGTGCCCAACAGTTCCACAATACAGGCATTCACCCTGGGCCATACATTCCTGACTGATGCAATTCTTCTCGGCAGTCCTCTGCGTGGCCGATAAGTCCATAGGCACCATACCATAATGACCACTGTTTGTGCCCATCAGATTCGCTGGAGCCGGGGCGGAGGTGCTGGCCGAAGATGGCACGGAGCGGGGCAATCACTGGGTACGGCTAGGCTGGACCCAGTCCGCAGCACGAGCATGGATCCGGTTGTCCAACTCCTGACAGATCTGGATCAAATGACCCAGACTATCGGAATGAGGATGGAAGGTGACCAAGGTATCCTTTATTTCATCCAAGAGGCCTTCGTACAATTGTTCCCTCTGGGCCTCTTCGTTTCAGTTTAGGCCTCCCATGTTCCGACTAAACTTGGCGAAATAGGCGGCAAAGGTGCCGTTCTTTTGCTTGAATTATCGAATCTCGCGATTGGCGGTACAGGTTCTGTCGGGGTCATCGAACACCTGGCGGAGGAGGTCGAGGAGTGCGTTCAGGGATTTGAGCCAGATTCGTCCAGTATTCTCAGATACATAGGTGCGAATCAGGTTGAGGGCTGCCCCCAAGAGGTGGTTGACTGCATATCAGAGACACGCTTGGTCGTCAGGGTAACAGTGGGGTTGCGCGGTCAACTTGTTGCACAGTTGGATAATACAGGTGCGCATTTCTTCGACCTTACCACCGTTGAAAATTGGCGCATCAGGAAACCCCTTCTGGATGGCGTTGGCACCACCCGGAGCTATGGCCATGGCCACCACCTGGGCCTGCAGCTGGGTGAACCACTGTTCGAGGGTGGAGCCGGAAACATCCGTGTCTATAGGTTCTGAACTCATGACGAGTAGGTTAGAATAAAGGATGCAACTTAGTGTAACAGCGGTGGTTCTTCAAGGTACTCGAGTGAGTTTGAGTGATGCAGTTAGAGCGGAAGCGGAAGCATGGCAGGAACAGGAATGGGAATGGGAACGGGAACAGGAAGGGGAACGGGAAAGGGAACGGGAATGGGAACGTTAATGGATGTTTCTAATGCGAATGGGAAAGGGAACGGGAATGGGAACGGGAATGGATGTTTCTAATGCGAACGGGAACAAAAACGGACAGCGTCAAACGGAGGTGTCGACGGAGATGGACAGTATCAGATGGACATGTCAGACAGGAAGGCGGACAGCGTCAGACGGACGTGTCCAACAGAGAGACAGACAGCGTCAGATGGATGTGTCAGACAGGGAGATGGACAGCATCAGACGGATGTGTCGAACAGAGAGACAGACAGTATCAGACGGACGTGTCGAACAGAGATGGATGGTGCTGGACGAGGGTCAACGAAACGAAGGAATCAGAGGAAACGGAGGAAACGGAAGCGAGGTTGATATTCCGAATAGAATACAAGGGGTTGCATGAAGAGAAGAGGAAGACAAAACATGGGAGACAGCCCTCCTTATATACACAGTTCTTGCAACACCCATATGTCCTCCTACTCATACCCGCGCAACTCACATACGTACTCATACTCACGTATGTGCTCATAACCGCGCAACTCATACAATCTTCTCTTATGCAACCGGGGCCCAGAACCGACACCCTATCCAAGATCAAGACATGCGGAGCGAGGTGCCGACACTCTTCCCAAGATCGAGACATCCGGAGTGAGGTGCCGGCGTCGACAACAAAATCAAACAACCAAACCCAAACCAAGTGCTGATATCTGCGCCGTAACAGTTGTGAGGATAATAGATTGTGAGAATAAGAATCTCCAGACTAGCCAATGGACCCTCCTTTTATACTTGTTCCCCTTCTGTGAATCACTACAACTTTGCCTGCAAAACTGACACAGCTTCCTCCCCACTCTGAATGACATGCTGCTCCCAGAGAAAGACATAATCACACTTGCGGGGTGAGTCACAGACTCTACCCAAAGCAATGACACCTACAAAAATATAATGGAGCCAGAGAAAGGAGATACAGACCATTCCATACTCGAGCTGCATTATCCCGGATGGTATTGCCATAGTGGTATCCCAAACTGAAGGAGAGCCAGGTATGGTACTAGGTACATAGGATGACTGAAGTGGTGGCAAAGGTGATGAGGGTGAACCATAGGCCAACTATAGTGATGATGGCTCTGGCGTCAGTGCCTGTGAGTCTGTCACGCCATGTCCATAACACCGACCCTTCTTGCTATACTGGTTGCCAGCTTGCTGGTTTGGTCCACTTGTCGGTGGCTTGTTCATTGGAACAGGAAGGACCAATTTCTCAGAGACCAATGGATTCCAAAGTATCGACGACAGTGGAAGTAGTTCTTGAAGTCTTTGCATTCCGAGTGATACCTCATGCATACATTACTAGTGGTAGTGCGCTTGCTTAATAAGAGCAAGGGGCCTAATCCAATGTTGGCAAAATAACCTCCCCATCCTATTCTCCATCCAAGATATATGTAGTCATTCTCTGTGTCACCATTATACCCACCACCATTGTACTCATAACATCGTATTGCACATGTTCCAGCAGTTTCTAATACACTGGGAGCTGTACTAGAGACATCAGAAAGGTTACCGGTATACTCGTTGCAAATTACATACCATTCTACTCACATGGTCTTACTATTATAATTGTCACATCTTGCTCACAAACGTACCGGATGCCATCTGACCACTATCCTCCTTATCGGCATCATACTCATCACATCTTGCTCGCCATCGTACTCACTGCCAGAGACCTTACCACTATTCTCCTCATTGATATCGTATCTGAAACATCCTACACACTATGATATTCGATGCCAGCATCCTGACTGCCATTCTCCTCATCAATATTGTACTCATTTTATCATACTGGCCATCATTCTCGTCTCATCATATGGCACAACTTCCTGCTGTTTCAGACATTCTGAGAGCTGCACTAATACTGTCCTGAAGATCTCCAACATACTAGTCATATCTTACTCGCCATCGTACTTGCTGCCAGGGCACTGAACGTCATTCTACTCATTGACATCATACCTGTCGTGTCCTGCACACCATTGTACTCAATACCAGTATCCTAAATGCAATCCTCCTCATCTACATCATATCTTTCATATCTTACTTGACATTGTACTTGCCGCTAGCATTCTGACTACCATCCTCCTTATCAACATCATGCCCATTGTGACACTAGGGTTGTGACGGAACCAGAGTGTGGAGAGAATCAAAGGTAATCAGGCTACTTTCGATAATTCACAGCGGAATAATCTTAGATCTTGTGTGTGGGTTCAGTGGTAGTGTTTGGTGAGGATGTTCGTGTCCATTTTCCTTCGTCGAGGCGAGAAAACTCTCTTTTTATCGGCGAGCGCGTGAGTGAGAAGCGGTGATCCGGTCCATGCCTGTTTTTGAGGCATGGGTGGGTTGGACTTGGATTCCCCCGAGGTGCTTTGTCCCTCACTGGAACGTGGGTGGATTCATTGGTCCTGGTCGGGGTGTAGATAAGGTAGATGAGGTTTTTCGTTTGTTTTTGCTGCATGTGTGATGCGGCCGAGTGGGGTGTACAGCTGTGTCAAGAGGCTGTCTGCTCCGATCATGGTGGAGAGTGTTCTCCGATCGTGGTGGAGGGACGTGATTGCCTAGATGTTTCCGCTCGTTTGCACAAATTGTCCCCCTCATCTCCGGAGCTCTAACACCTTCAGCCAGTGTCTCCACCGAAGGCTAGACTCCGCTCCTTATCTCCCGCCTAGACTCCCTGAACCCCTAGCCACGGCCTGAGCCTCCTCGTCCTCAGCCCCTGGATCTTCTCTATTTGGCCACGTACTCGCAATAAACCATTCAGGTGTAACACTACCTCCCCTCTCCATTAGCCTCGTCCCGAGCGCTAACCTAATTCCCTATCTAAGTAGCCCGTCTCTTCTGGTGATTCTATGATCCCTTCAACGCTGAGTTTTCGGTCAACGTCATGGACTGCAGTCCTCCACCCCTGCAGCCCTCCCAGCCGCCGGATCAGGGCACGTCCCCGTGGACCATCTGTAATCCGTCGGAACGGCTGGGCCCTCTGAGTAGGCCGATGTGTACTCATACTGTCATGTCTTATTGAGTCGTACTCGCCGCCGCGCTGCGTCAAGGCTTGGCCGGCCCGGTGAGGTTCCGGGGTCGCAGTTGGTCCAGGGAATCGGGAGAGGCATGGTGTCCTTCGTGCTGGTAACCCGTATACTCGGCAGTGACCGCGCCCACGTCCTTCTGGGGGGAGACTAGTATGCTGGAGCAGTGACGGCGCTGTCGGGGACTCACTTCACCGCTTATGTGCCATCTGCACCGGTTCCGCCGATTCCGGGTCGGTCGCCGAGAGGTCGATACGTTTGTTCTGAATGGTTTTCCTGACTCTCAACGGTTTCGGTCGCGTGCACTCTTCGTCCGGCACCCAGTCGGTGGCTTCTTGTGGTTGCCCGAGAAGCGGGTCCTTTTGTTGATTGTGATGCTTTGGTACTGAAGTCCTCCGCCTCTTCAGCCCACTACCGCCAGGTCCTCGGTGGAACTGGTCTAGCCCTCGGTGAGCCGGTAGTCCCTCAGCGCGTCTGGATTTCGTCGGTGAAACTCTCAGAGTTTCTCCAGTCCACCTACTGAAAAGTTGTCGAATGGTTCTTCCGTCCAGTCTTTGCGTTCTGGATAGTCGAGCCATTGGACGAGGTAGAGAATCCGTTTGTTATTGCCTCGCCCTCGCTCGGCCGACGACATTACTTCCTCGACACTGTATTCCTCCGATTGCTCGATGTCGTCTGCCTCTCGCAGTATTTTTGCCGGATCGGGTGGTGCTCGGTATTCGCTGGTCCGATAGGGCTCGAGTAGCGAGAAGTGGAAGACGTTGTGGATCTTCTACTTCTGGGGCAGTGTGAGGCGGACGGCCAGTGGGGAGACGATTTTCTCAATTTGGAAGGGACCATGATTTTTGTGATCCAGTTTCTTTGAGGAACGGCGTGTTTTAATGTTGCGTCTGCTGAGCATCACCAAGTCTCCCACTTGGTATGCTGGCGGCTCCTTTCTGTCCGGGTCAGTGTATCGGCGCATCCTTTCTTGCGCTGCTTCCAGCCCTTTCCGAGATTTGTCGTGTACCGATTGCATCCAGTGGGCGTATACCGTACTGGCCGGGTTCAGAGGTTCCGAGGATGGTGGGTTGACCGTTGCGGGTGGCGGCCGTAGTTCGCGTAGAACGGCGACATCCCATTTCCGATCGTGACCGAATTGTTGTAAGCAAATTCCGCCATCGGGAGCAACGATACCCAGTTTTCCTGTTCTCGGTTGACGAACGCTCGAAGGTAGGCCTCAATCGTCTGGTTGAGGCGTTCCGTTTGCCAGTCTGTCTGTGGGTGGAATGCGGTTGACATTCGGGATCGGATGCTTAGTATTTCGAGGAACTTTTTCCATGCCTCCGAAGTGAACCGTAAATCTCGGTCTGACACAATGTCCGTGGGCAGCCCATGGAACCTCCATACTTCCCGTGCGAATAATTTTGCTAGGTCCGATGCCGTTTTTTCTCGGAGTGGGATGAAGTGTGCCATCTTGGTGAATCGGTCTATGACTACCCATAGCTGGTCGCTTCCTTCCGAGGGTGGTAAGTCGGTGATGAAGTCCATTGCGATCGATTGCCATGGTGCGTATGGGAGTTCCAGCGGCGAAGACAGTCCGTAAGGTTGGTGTCGGGAAGCTTTGTTTCACTGGCACTCCGGGCAGCTTCTGACGAAATCGATGATCCGTTCATTCATTCGTGGCCACCAGAAGTTTCGTTGGATTAGCTGAATAGTTTTATCCTGCCCCATGTGACCGGCGATCTTTGTGTCGTGTTCTGATTCCATTATCCGCTGTACTAGTTCGTTCGGGACCCAGAGTAGGTTCTTTCTATACAGCAGTCCGTCGTTGTATCTTATTTCCCCGACCTTTCGGTTTTCTGGCGACAGCCCTTCTGCCTCTGCTTCCTGCTTCGCTGCCTGCTGGTAATCTGGGTCGTTCTTTGCCGCCTTTTTTATTTCTTCTATGAAGTCCAGGTTCCATTTCCGAGCTGGGAGCGACCTTAGTCTTGCCGACGAGTAGATGAAGGTTCTTTGCTGTCTGTCCCGTTTTGCGAAGTGGTCGTTTCTTAAAACTGTCGTAATCGGCTGGTTTTCTACCCCCCCCTTTTCTGGGTGGTACTCCGTACGCCTTGAAAGTTCATCCGGTTTTCCGTTTTGGGTGCCTGGTCGGTAATGAATTCTGAAATCTATACCGGCTAGTTCCTCCACCCAGCGCGCTTGTCGACGGTTGAGTACTTTCGTTGTTGTAAAGTATTCTAGATTGTGGTGGTCTGTGAACACCTGTATCAGGTGCTCTGCTCCTTCACAGTACCGCCTCCAATGTTTGAAGGCATCGACAATGGCTAAGAGTTCTTTGTCGTGGATATCATAGTTGACCTCCGCAGGCTGGAACTTCCGGGAGTGGAACGCCACCAGGTGCAGGCGATTGTCGTTGTCTCGTTGGGACAGGACTGCCCCAATCGCGAAGTCTGAGGCGTCCGTCTCAATGATTACCGGCTTTGTTGGGTCAAAATGAGCCAATATGGGAGCCGTGGTGAATCGTTTCTTTAATTCATTGAAGGCCCCTTCAGCCTCCTTGCTCCAGGACCACTTTTCCGTTTTCTTGGTTAGTTCTGTGAGTGGTTTAGCTATCCGGGAGTAATCCTTGATGAAGCGTCAGTAAAAGTTGGCAAACCCTAAGAACGATTGGGTTTCTGTGAGTGATGTTGGTTCTCGCCAGGATAGTACCGCTTCCACTTTGTCTTGACTCATCCGAATTCCCCTTCGCCCGATGACGTAGCCTAGGAACTCCACTTCTTCTGCTTTCCACACGCATTTTTCTGGCGAGACCGCTAGTCCATTGCGCTGGAGTCGCCCCAAAACTTTCTTGACGAGTTGGTCATGTTCCTCTTCCGTTTTGGCATATATCAGGATGTCGTCCATATACGCCAGGACTCTAACATCAAGTACATCGGACAGGATGTGATTCATCATGTCTTGGAAGGTTGATGGTGCGTTGGTTAGTCCAAAAGGCATCACCTGGAATTCATATAATCCGTAGTGGGTCCGGAAAGCGGTTTTCCATTCGTCTCCTTCCCTGATCCGTATGAGGTTAAACCCGTTTTTGAGGTCCATCTTTGTGAACCATTGTGCTCCCTGTACCCGGTCCTGCAGTTCTTGCATTAGTGGTAGCGGATACCTGTTTGGTGTCGTAATGGCGTTTAATCCTCGGTAATCGACACATAACTGCAAGCCTCGTCCGTGGGGTTTAGGGACGAACAGAATCGGGGATCCCGCCGGCGAGGTGGATCTTCTTATTTTTCCTGTTTTTTCCATTTCTTTTAGCCATTCTCGGAGCGTCTGAAGTTCTATTTCTGAGAGGGGATAAATGGGGCCGCAGGGGGCCATGGTTCCCTCCTTGAGCTCGATTTTGCAGTCGTACGGCCGATGCTGTGGGAGCTGATCTGCCGCTTCTTTTCCCATGATTCCCAGGTATTGTCGGAACTCTATTGGGACTTGTTTTAATGGATCTTCGTTCTCGGTTGCTGCCGTAACGTATCTGATGATGCGTGCTTCGGTGTTCAAAACTACCGAGTCGTCCCAACTTAGGGAGAACTGGCGGGTTTGGAATTTGGTGCATTCTTCCAGACAGCGGCGGCTGTTAAACCGTACTTCTTCCGATGTCCAGACGCCCTGTGGTGGGTGCGATGAGATCCATTCAAATGGGAGAAAAACGTCAATTTCTGCATCTATGGGTGAGATCTCGAATTTTTCCATGGAGTAGTGCTTCCGGTGCTGAAGGAGCAAAGGTTCTGTGTAATATTGCCCTGCTCCTTTGACACTTTCTCCCGTAAAGCTTTCGATGCTGTGTGCCCGCTTGTGCTTCCGCAGTTTCAGGCCAAGTCTCTCAGCCGTTTTTTTGTTGATTAGTGCTATTCAGCATCCTGTGTCCAATAGTACCTTGATTCGGTACCCCTTCTCGCCCTGGTATAGCACCATATCAATTACCGGACGGGTGCCGCTCGCTGGCTTCCTCGGTTTTTTGCTCGACGGGGCCCCAGTGCTTGGTTCCCCGCTTTTCCGTTTCCGAGATGCTCCGCATACTATCGTAAAGGCCCCAGGCTGCGGCGGTTCCTGGCCCCTTAAAAATCCGATTCCGAGTCCTCCCATAATGGAGTCACAGCGTTGGTCTCCATTGTTTCGACCACCGCTACTTTCTGTTGTTTCGCGCTGGTCCCTTCTTCCTGTTCCTCGGATCGTTTTCTTTTCCCTTCAGAAACTGCTGATGTTTTCCATGGTGCAGGTGGCAGAGCCGTGCCGTGTTTTGTGTTAAACGAGAAGCATTCGTAAGTTCGATGGCCGGGCCTACCACACCTCCAGCAGTCATCTCGGTTTCGGAAGTACTCCTCCTGTTCCTTGGCAGGGACGCCTGTGAGCGCGGCATCCTTGGATGCCCATCGTCCCAGTCGGTCGTACTGACTTTTCCCTTCGTAGGTCTGGGTGTCTTCTCTGCGGCCGGAGTTCTGCTGGGTTTCCTTATTTCTTTGGGTATCGTCAGGGTTTCCCTTCCCTTTTGGAACGTCCTTTCGACCGTCGCTCTTTGGGGTTGGTGCCGAAGAGCATATGGCTTCCTTGGCTTGTTTGACAGCCTTCTTTTTCTCAACCTGTACACCGGCCCGGTAAGTAGCTTGGAGGAAGCCTTCGTCGTCAACGGGGTCTTCCTCGTTTTGATTGAACCTCATGTTCAGTATGCTATCGGGCATAGCCATGTCGACCTTCTCCCTGAGTCCCTCCCCAGTTGCCCGAGCGAAGTTGTTGAGGGCCTGGAATTCCGTCATGTATGCACGGATGGACCCTTGGTACCTTAGCTGACCTAACTTCAGCTGGGCATCGGCCGCCTCGCTCTCGTTCCGGTATTCGGCTCGGATGCCCGCCACGTAATTTACCCAGGTGTCGGTGTCACCTAGGTCTCGATACCGGTTGAGGTGCCATGCTTTGGCCGTGTCCGTCAGGAGCGTTCCCAACCACGCGATTTTCTGGCGGTCATTTGTTTCGGGGTAGAATCCCAGGAACATGGTAACGGCTTCCCACCACTGATTGAAAGAGGTCGATCACTTCCCGTCGAAGGTCTCCGGATTTCTCATCTTTAATCAGGCAATATTGCCTTGTTCGGGTTGGGCCGGTCGGTCCTTTCGAGCCCATTCCACTCCTTCTGACACCAGCCGTATGAGGTCCTGCGTGGTAATCGTAGGTGCAGGATTCCTAGGCGGCGAGGGGGAGCGGAGGTGCCTGGAGGGTGGTCGAGGCGGTTCGGATGGCGGACCCGAGGGGGGTCCTGCTGACGATCCAGGTGGTGTTGAGGGGGGATTCCCTCCTTGTCCCGCCATGGGCTCTGGCGCTGGTGGCCTCGGGGATATGTGGCGCCTGAGTTGCTCCAATCGCTGCCTCATCTCGGGTGTTGTGGGTAGTGCCGGGGGTCTCTGTCGTCGGGGCCTCGTTCCCGGATTTAGACGTAGCGGGCTTCCCAACGCTGGTGGTGAGTGGGCTGACGGGGCACTGGTACTGGTCTGCCTGATGGGGCTTCTCCATGCGGGTGGTCCTACTGGCACTGGTGGCGTCGTAGGTAGGGGGATTCTGGTCACGATACGTTGGATTTCCGCCCTTGCTTCTCGGAGTTGGTTTTCCAGGGTAGCCACTCGGTTCTGGTGTGAGGCTGCCCATAGTTCCACGTTTCCCTGAAAGTTGGCCAGGTGTTGGTTCTGGGCCGTGTTGGCTTCCGCCAGAAAGGACAGGGCGTCGTTGACCCAGGTCAGCTGAGTGGCCTGACATATTTGTCGTTCGTTGGCCTCATTGGTCCGCTCGATGATAGCCTGCCAGACGTTTCTGGCGAGAGATTGGTACGTGTTCGCCACTTTTGACAGCTCGCTACGTATCCACTCTTCTGCTATTTTCTCGTCAGTGTTGACTCGGTCATATACGTACCTAGTGCCTTCCGCCAACGTTTAATAGGCTTGTTCAATCTCCCATGTTCGTCGGTCGGTTCTATCATAAGCGTCACCGCACAGCTCCGTGAGCCGTTGTAAGTCGTTCTCGGCTTGCTGTTGCTGGTGTACCAGGGTCCTGACCCAGACTGCGGGGTTGGCTATTTCCACCGCTTGTTCTGGCCTCGGTGTTCCGTCGGTGATCTGAAGCAGATCACAGGGGGCCTCGAGCCAGAGCATGTTAAAATCCAAGGAGGTCGTCATGGTTCAATAATCGTTGAGGAAATCTCCAGTGTAAATGGTTTCGTCGTCGGTGAAGTAATAGTCGCAGAGGTCCCGAAGCTCGTTTTCTGTGAATTCGGCGTTCTTGTGGCTGTGGGCGCAGTTGAACCAGTATTGCGTATACCAGTTCCAGGGTTCGTGGTCGCCTTCTTGGTAGGGAGTAGGGATTGGTCCGTCGCTGAATTCTTTCCACTGTTTGTATTTTGCAATCTCTTCGTCGATTGACTAGAAGGTGTAGTCGAACAAGTATTGAGATTTAGGCTCCAAGAAGGTGGACAGCTCGAGTAAATAGAGGTGGTCTTCGAAGTAGGTAGTGTCGACATAAGTCATGAAAGTAGGGTGATCTTGAGATCAAGATTATAGTGTGACACTGGGGTTGTGACGGAACCGGAGTGTGGAGAGAATCAAAGGTAATCAGGCTACTTTCGATAATTCACAGCGGAATAATCTTAGATCTTGTGTGTGGGTTCGGTGGTAGTGTTTGGTGAGGATGTTCGTGCCCATTTTCCTTTGTCGAGGCGAGAAAACTCTCTTTTTATCGGCGAGCGTGCGAGTGAGAAGCGGTGATCCGGTCCATGCCTGTTTTTGAGGCACGGGTGGGTCGGACTTGGATTCCCCCGAGGTGCTTTGTCCCTCGCTGGAACGTGGGTGGATTCATTGGTCCTGGTCGGGGTGTAGATAAGGTAGATGAGGTTTTTCGTTTGTTTTTGCTGCATGTGTGATACGGCTGAGCAGGGTGTGCAGCTGTGTCAAGTGGCTGTCTGCTCCGATCATGGTGGAGAGTGTTCTCCGATCGTGGTGGAGGGATGTGATTGCCTAGCTGTTCCCGCTCGTTTGCACAAATTGTCCCCCTCATCTCCGGAGCTCTAACACCTTCGGCCGGTATCTCGACCGAGGGCTAGACTCCACTCCTTATCTCCCGCCTAGACTCCCTGAACCCCTAGCCACAGACTGAGCCTCCTCGTCCTCAGCCCCTGGATCTTCTCTATTTGGCCATGTACTCGCAATAAACCGTTCAGGTGTAACACCCATTATGTCTTACTTGCCATCGTAGTCACTGTCAGAGTCTTGACTGCCATTCTCATCATTGATAAATTACTTGTCGTATCTTACTTGCTATCATACTCATCTTGTTGAATTGCACAACTTCCTGCTGTTTCTGATGTTCTGACAACATGCACTAACATTGTCCTGATGATCGCCAACACACTCGTTGCATCTTGCTCACTGTTGTACTTGACACCTGGGTCATACTCACCATCCTCCTGATTGGCATCATACCTGTTACGTCCTACATACCATCATACTCGACACCAGAATCCTAAACACCATCTTTCTTATCAACATCATACCCACCATCACATCGTAGTTGCAATCATACCTCCACCATCGTACTCATAGCATTGTATTGCACATCTTCTTGCAGTTTCTGATGTACTGAAAGCTGGTTTTAAAAATATTAGAAAGGTGGCCAGTATACTCGTTGCGACTTACATGCCATTGTACTCCTTGCATGGCACTTGCCATTGTACTGCTTGCGTCTTTCTCACTAATGTACTAGATGCCAGTGTCCTGACCACCTGTTACACCGCGACATCTAGAGTACGAAGCTAGCTAGAGCAGCACCGGACTAGAGGAGGACAGAGCGATTCAGCGACTCTAGGAGGGAGTTAAGGAGATGGAGTTTAGCTTACGGCTGAGAAAAGACTGTAAGAGTTTAACTCCGGGGATGAGGGGTCGATAGCAAACGAGCGGAACTGAACAGAGCAGGATTTCACCACTTCCCAAAAGAAGGGTAGACCGTTCTGGGATCCAGACACCCCACTCAGCTGCAGGAAACAATATCTCCCCTTATCTACACCCCGGCCAGGACCAATGAATCACCCACAGGGCTTCTGTACCTCGGGGGAATCCAAGTCCAAGTCACCGACTCTCACGCTGGTTTCCCTCAGATAAAAGAAGGAAAGATTTCCCCTCGACGAAAAGAGAAAATCAGCACGAACATCCTCACCAAACACTATCACCGAACCCACACACAAGATCTAAGATTATTCCATTGTGAATTATTGAAAGTAGCCTAATTACATTTGATTCTCCGAACACTCCGGTTGCGAGACAACCCCAGTGTCACACCACCATCCTTCTTATCAACATCGTATATGATGTGTCTTACTTGCCATTGTACTCGTGGCCAGAGTCCTAACTGCCATTCTCCTTATTGACATTGTACTTGTTGTATCTTACTTGCTATCATACTTGTCTTATCACATGGTACAACTTTCTGCTGTTTCTGACATTCTGAGAGCTGTACTAACATCGTCCTGAATATCGCCAACATACTTGTCACATCTTACTCGCTGTCATACTCACCACCTGGGCATGCCTGCTGTCTTCCTCATTGGTGTCATACCTGTCATGTCCTACTGTTACACCCCAAGGGGAACACACCAAGAGTTGGTCACAGGGCAAGGAAAAACACAGTCACGTCTGAAAGATTTGCCTTTGACGCAGTTCAGCCAGGAGAAGCAGCCTTGCAGAGAAGCCACCGAGTGGTCGCCAGGTAATAGGGGGTGAGGCTGGTCCGGCAATAGCAGGGCACACCAATAATCCCTAAATCCCCAGTATGCCGAGCCAGTCATCTGAAGGGCAGTGATGACCTAAGAAGAAGCTGTACTCGGTAGCCACTGCAGAAGAGGGAAAGATAAGGACGCATGCAAGTCACATGTCATAAGTGGAGCTCATGATGAATATCAGGGCAGAGAGAGTCTAGACAGGAAAAAAGGAGTGGGGCGTGGAAACTTTTAGAAAGAGGAAGAAACACTCCGTCAGCAGAGATAGAGGAAGCACCAGTAGGGAAGAAGGGATCGAGATGGATTTCTTATATCGCCGATAAAAGAACCCTACTGGAGGCCACATACTCCAGACAAGATACATGGTAGTGCTGAATCACATCACCTTACCGCTATTACTGATCATGGCCAACCTGCTCACAACCTTTAGGGAACACTGGCAGGAAGATAGGTGTTGTGTGGTACTGCTTGGAAAATAGATTGACTAAGCGGACAGAAAATATGGAGGGTAGCCTCTTAGAAAGATCATGTGACCCAGTCGCGAGAAAGATATAAGCCAGCCAACCAACCTACAAAAGAACTGAATCATGAAGAAAACACGCCACGAAAAGAAGAATCAAAACTAACTGAACCCTGAGAAACAACAAATCTAAGATTATTCCACCGTGAACCTAAGAAAGATATCTGACTTCAACACTCTACACACACTGCCATTGCGATTTAACCTTGGTGTTGGTGTGACACCTGGGTGTAGTGCATGGAGGTGGAGAGAGAGTAAGAATAGAGTCAGGTTCTATTTCAACAATTCACAGCAGAATAATCTTTGGTTCAATGTTCGGTGTTCATTTCGGTGTTCGATGTTCCTTTCGGTGTTCGGTGTTCCTTTCGGTGTTCGGTGTTCCTTTCGGTGTTTGCTGTTCCTTTCGGTGTTCGGTGTTCCTTTCGGTGTTCGGTGTTCCTTTCGGTGTTCGGTGTTCCTTTCGGTGTTCGGTGTTCCTTTCGGTGTTCGGTGTTCCTTTCGGTGTTCGGTGTTCCTTTCGGTGTTCGGTGTTCCTTTCAGTGTTCGGTGTTCCTTTCGGTGTTCAGTGTCTATCAGGGGGTTTTGCTCTGTTGGGTACTTTCCGTGGTCTTTCTCTTTGCCCTATATATTCCCAGCGCACAGTCATATGATCCTTCCTAAAGTTTTTCCTGTGGCCTTGAAGGGGCCGAGTTCCATTGCTCGTTCCTCTTGCACCAGGTGCTTCATTCCCTCACAAAATGCGTACCCCCCATTATCGGGAGAGTATGCTTGGATTTAATTGGTCCTGTATGGTACCTAGCGATCAGAAGGGGGATTGACAATCGCCGACCTCATATTCTGCCTTGCGCTAGATCATTTCTAGGCATGGTTTCCTGACGTGGTTCCACCCCAGCATCTGACGTAGCCTCCTTGGCTGTCATCCTTTTGTGGTTTTGCAACCGGCCCCATACTGGAGTTAGTTCTTGGCTGAACCTTACGGCCAAGAGTTGTTGACTCCGGTTCTTATCTCCCGCCTAGACTCTCTCAGACCTATCTTACAACAGAAGCCCTGCTTATAGCATGCGACCCACATGCTTCCCTTATCTTGAGCCTGATGTAGTGGCTACAGAGTTCGGTCTACCGGGGTTGGAATGACGTAACAGTATTAGGCAGTTGCCCTAGTATGCTGTCCTAGCCAGTGTGTATGCCAAGGGTACCTTACTATGCCAAACTGTTCCTTGGCCCATGATATTGGAGTGATCACTTGACCGTGTACCTACCCGCCTGTTGCACTTAGGGTGTAACACTACTTCCCCCTTTCTCAAGCTTCGTCTCAAAGCTTTTTTCCATTGCTTGACTTCCTTCCTTGAGTGGTCCGAAACTCGCTTTGTGATTTGTGTGGGATTTCATGGTGATGCAGTCCTCCATCCCCTGCATCCCTCCGAACACCCAGCGTACATTGAGAAAACCCTCTTTCGGAAAAAAAACTCAACAGCCCCTCGAGTGGCGTTCGGCCCTCAGCTCCGGGGATCCACCCGTGAGCCTACTGTGTAGAAGTAAGGTTACATCAAAGTCGGCGATCCTTGCATGTCGTCATCAGGGTCCACCAAGCGACACCACTGGGTATCACGCTGGGGCATCCAGCTTTCCGATCGGAGCGATGAGAATCCTACCACTTTGAGCAGTGCGTATACTTTGTTGTGATTATGGCATCGGTATAAGAGCCAGCTTGGTGAAGTCCTTCATCCCCTCCACCCTACTACCACCTATCGGCCTGCCACCTGGGACAGGGATGACAGGATCTTTCAACCCTTGGTGAGTCGGTAGTCCCTCGATGCGTTGGGATTTTGTCAATGAAACTCCCGGAGGTTTTCCAGACCGCCTACTAAGAAGTTGTTGTATTGCTCTTCCATCTGATCCCTCCAATTGGGATAGTCAAGCCATTTGACGAGGTATAGGACACAGCAGCCTTTCTTGGTACTCCCAAGGATCTCGTCAACATCGTATTCCTTGCTTGGTTCGATGTCGTCCGCTTCCCGAAGAACCTTGGCGGGGTCCAGCAGGGCTAAGCGCTCGCTTGATCAGAATGGTTCTAGCAGCGAGACATGGAAGACATTGTAGATCCTCCACTTCCAGAGAAGTGTGAGTTGAATGGCAAGGGGCGAGACGATTCTTTCCACCTGGAAGGAACCATGATTTTTGTGGTCCAACTTCTTCGATGGTCAGCGCGTTTTGATATTGTGCCCGTTGAGCAAGACCAAGTCCCCTATTTGGTAGGTGGGGGGCTCAGCCCACCCCTTATCAATGTAGCGATGCATTCTTTCTTGCACTGCCTCCAGTCATTTAGCGGACTCCTCGTGTACTGTATGCATCCAGTGGGCGTAAAGCTTACTCGCCGGATTGAGGGGTCCGTAGGAGGCTCAGTCGGTGGCGACGGGATGGAATTCGTAGTTGGTGTAGAATGGGGACATTCTAATTCCCATTGTGACTGAGTTGTTGTATACGAACTCGGCCATCGGTTGGAGCCTGACCCAGTTGTCTTGTTCATGGCCGAAGAATGCTTGGAGGTACGCTTCGATGGTCTGGTTGAGGCGCTCTGTTTGTCCGCCAGTTTGTGGGTGGAAGGCCATTGACAGTCAGGGGCGGATGCCAGACAGCTGGAGGAATTCCTTCCATACCTCAGAAGTGAATCGGGAGTCACGATCTCAGATTATATCCGTGGGAAGTCCGTGATATTTCCAGACTTCTTGGGCAAAGATGATGGCAAGGTCTGCTGCTGTTTTTCTTACTTTGGGTGGGGGGAGGAAATGAGCCATCTTTGTGAACCGATTGATTACCACCCAGAGCTGGTCGTATCCTTCTGATTCCGGCAGCTCCGTGATGAAGTCCATGGCAACGGATTGCTATGGGGCATATGGGAGTTCCAGGGGGGAGGAAAGGCCGTATGGGTGGTGTGAGGTTACCTTGTTTTTCTGGTATTCCGGGCAGCTTTGGACGTAGTCGATGATATGTTCGTCCATCTTTCGCCACCAGAAGTTTTGTAGGATCAGTTCAATGGTTTTGTCCTGACCCATGTGTCCAGCAATCTTTGAGTCGTGTTCTGACTCCAAAATTTGCTGGATACGCCCACTGTCTCTCAGGATCCCGGGCATTCCTTCCTGTAGAGCAGCCCGTTCTTGATCCCAAAGATCTCCGAAGCCCTGGCTTTTCGGCCCCTCTGGGTGATCTCATGTAGGCACCCAGCTACCTCCATATCCTTTCGGATGACTAGCATCAGCTTTCCTGATACCGCTTCCTGTTTCAATTGCTTCCAAGCCTGCTGGTATTCCTCATCGTTTTTCGCTTTTTCCTTGACTTCTGTTTCGAACTCTGCCGACTATTTGCGGGGAGTGCGTGAAGCCAGTCTCACCGATGAGCAGATAAATGTCCTTTCCTACCTGTCCGGTTCCGCGAAGTTGTCTTTTCACAGAACAGTCATTATCGGCTGGATTTCACTCCCACCTTTTTCAGGGTGGTACTCCGAATGCCTTGAGAGTGCATCTGGTTTACCGTTCTTCGTTTCTGGTCGGTAGTAGATTTGGAAGTCAATTCCTGCCAGCTCTTGTGCCCATCGAGCCTGTCACCAGTTGAGTACTTTTGTCATAATGAAGTACTCCAGATTTTGGTAGTCCGAGAACACCTGGATCTGGTGCGAGGCTCCTTTGCAATACTGGTGCCAGTGCTTGAAGGTATTGACTATAGCCATGAGCTCCTTATCATGGATCTCGTAGATGATCTCTGCAGGTTGGAACTTCCTTGAGTGGAAGGCTGCTGGGTCCAGGCTTCCTTCGTCATCTCGTTGTGACAGGACGACCCTGCTTGCGAAGTCGGAGGCGTCTGTTGTGATGATCACCAGTTTAATGGTGTCAAAGTGGGCCAGGATCAGTGCCATGGTGAATCGCTGTTTGAGCTCTTGGAAGGCCTTTCACACCTCCGGATTCCAGGCCCAATCCTTTCCGCTTCCCTTGGTGAGTTCCGTTAGGGGTTTTCCCACTGCCAAGTAGTTCTGAATGAACCTCCGGTAGAAGTTGGTGAACCCAAGGAAGGACTGTGTTTCCATAAGTGAGGCAGGGGTTTTCCAGCTGAGCACAGCCTCCACTTTTTCCAAGGACATCCTGATCCCGTTTTGGCCGATGACGTATCCCAGGAATTCCACCTCCTGAAGCCTCCATAGGCATTTGTCGGGGAACACCACCAGCCTGTTTTTCGTCAGTCTTTCCAACACCATCTTGACTCTTTCGTCGTGTTCCTCGATGGTACTGGCGTACACCAGGATATCGTCCATGTATACCAGGAGCCCTAAGTCCAGCATATCAGAAAATACATAGTTCATCATATCTTGGAATATGGAGGGGACATTGGTGAGACTGAACAGCATGACCTGGAATTCGTAAAGTCTGTAGTGGGTTCGAAAGGCCGTCATCCATTCGTCCCCTATATGGATCCAGATATGATGGAACCCATTCTTTAGGTCCATCTTGGTAAAACCTAGCTCCTCATATCCTGTCCTGGAGTTCCTGCATAAGGGAGAGCGGGTAACAATTGGGTATCATTACTTTGTTGAGGGGTTGGTAGTCTGCAGAGTTGAAGACCTCATCTGTGGGGTTTCGGGATGAACAGGATCGGTGATCCTGCTGGGGAGGTCGATCTTCGGACTTTGCCTGTTAGGAGCATCTCCTTAAGCCATTCGCGGAGAGTCTCTAATTCCTTTTCTGAAAGTAGATAGATGGGCCCCTAAGGTGCAGTTTTTCCTTCCTTTAGATCAATCTTGCAGTTGTAGCTCTTGTGGTTGGGTAGGCCTCTGGCTGCTTTGGTCCCCATAATTCCAAGGTATTGCTGGAATTCCTGGGGAACCAGATCAAGTGGGTTCGTTTTCTCGCCGGATTCGTGTATGGCTGAGACATATCCCACAATTCTGGCCTCTGCGTTCTGGGTGACTTCCTCATCCAGGGTGAGGGAGAACCCATTTGTTTCCCACTGGGTATACTCTCGTATGTACCAGACCGTATTTCGTCAGATTCCCACACTCCTCGAGGAGGGTGCTGGGAGATCCACCAGAAGGGGAGAAAATCATCGACTTCTGGTTCCAGGGGGGTGACTTCAAAGACCTTCTGGGTGAAATACCTCCTGTGTTGGAGTCGAAGAGGCCTGGTATATTCCAACCTGGCCCCTTTCACCTCTTATCCTGAGCACTTTCGAAGTGGGGATGCTTTTTCCCACTGAACCTTAGGGAGGTTCAAGCGTTCCGTCAGGCTGCTACTGATTAGGGGTACTGAGTAGCCCGTGTCAAGGTGAATTCGTACTGCATATTGTACCAAGTTCCAGTAGAGTGCCATCGTAACGATTGGCTGGCTGCCACAATCTGGTGTCTACGTAGTCTTTTTGGACGAGTCTGACTTTCCGGAAATCAATCTTCTTCGTTGTCTATCTTATAAGGTCCCATCACTTGGTTCCTCTGAACCCTTTCGCTTTCGCGATATCCCACATATTAACGGGAAGGCCTTAGGGTGCCGCGAGCCCTGGCCTTTCAAAAATCTGAGTTGCTATCCGGCCATAGGTGGTTGGCCGCAGCGACGTCCCTCGTGTCGTCGTCTTCGATTTTGGTGCTGACGACCTGGGTTTTCTTGGGGACAGGGGCCTCGTCAGGCTCGTCCCCTCCTCGCTTCCTCTTCCCTTGGACCACACTCACCATCTTTGGTGCTTTCAGAAGTTCTGTTCCTTTCGCCGTTGTTCAAGCGTAGCAATTACTAGTGGAGTGGGTGTCTCGTCCACACCTCCAGCAGTTGGTCTTCGTGCTTTTATGGGAGTCAATCTCGTTTTGCCGGACCCCTTTAAGCGTGTTGTCTACGCTACCCCAATGACTTTCCGCCCAAGATTTTCTTGGCTTTTCAGCCTTGCTCCCCGAGTCAGACTTTCCTGTCTGCTTGGAGCCCTCCTCTCCCTTACCCTTTCGGGTATTTCCAGAGCCTTTCCCACTCTGGCCATCCTTCGTACCTCCTCCACTGCCCCCCAACACCTGTCCTCACATAACCTCCTTGGCAGTCTTCAGAGCTTTCTTCTTTTCTACCTGCAGTCTGGCCCATTGTATAGCCTGCACACAGGAAAAAAAAATTTCATGCTGGGAGTGTGTACATGCTTCCAGCACTTGTAACACTTTCACCGAAAACTCCCTCTTGCGTACGCAGCAATTCACACAAATCAGCATTGCAACGAAAAATATTCGTAACAACACAGAAATCAACCATTTCTGTTACCAACGCAGGTTGCGTTTATTAACGAAAACCCCAGATTACGAACAGGATCCCATCATGTAGACAATACTCTTGGCATGATGACGGTGATGCCCACCATCCGCTATACTCTACACAGGTTGTGTTGATTAACGAAAACCCCGTATTACGAATAGGGTCCTATCGTGTAAACGATACTCTGAGCATGGCAACAGCGATACCCACCATCTCAGTTACCAACACAGCATCGTGTTTACTAACAACAACTCCGTACTCCGCATGGAAGCGCTATGTGCGCACGAGAAACCCTTACTGAGAATGCAAGTCCAACCATGGAAACATAGGATTGCACATACAAATGCACCCAAAAATAGCTAATACTGACAATATTCTGTACGTGGTATTTAAAAATTGTTTCATCTAATGTAAGAATGCTATATACAACTGATATCCTTGGAAAACTGTCTAGCAATAGAATCCATCGAAATGTACCAGCACATTGGAAAGGCAGCAAAAATAGCATTTGGTGAGGTTATCCAGTAAGAGCATCCACCAAGATAACCAGTGGAGTAATGCTGTGAATAATGCAAAACAAGTGGGAGAATCTTGAGCAAGTCAAAAGCAAATATAGCAAGAGAACCCAGCAAACGAATTGAGTGATGCGAGAGTGAATCGAGCGAGTGAATCCAGGGAGAGAATCTAGTAAAAGAAATCAGCGAGAGAATCCAGTGAGCAAATCCAGCAGGCAAATCCAGCAAGTGAATCCGGCGAGAGAATCTAGTAAAAGAATCAGCACGAGAATCCAGCAAGAGAATCAGCAAGAGAATCGGTGAGAGAATCGGAAAGAGAAACAACGAGAGAAAAGGTGAGCAAATCCAGCAAGTGAATCCGGTGGGAGAATCTAGTAAAAGAATCAGTGATATAATCAGTGAGAGAAACAGCAAGAGAATCGGTGAGCAAATCCAGCAAGGGAATCCAGCAAGAGAATCCAGTGAGAGAATTGGTGAGAGAAACAACGAGAGAAGACAGAGAGAATCGGTGAGAGAAACGGTGAGAGAAACAAAAAGAGAATCGGCGCAAGAAACAGCAAGAGAATCGGTGAGCGAATCCAGCAAGCGAATCCAGCTAGCGAATTCAGCATGAGAATCCAGCAATAGAATTGGCGAGAGAAACAACAAGAGAAATAGAGAGAGAAACAACAAGAGAATCAGCAAGAGAAAAAACGAGAGAATACAGAGCAAGGATACGGCATGAGAATCCAGCAAGAAAATCCAGCGAAAGAATCTGCGAGAGAATCCAGTGAATGAATTATTGAGAAAATCACCGAAAAAATCTAGTGGTCTGAGAGTGAGCGAATCCAACAAGAGGGTTGACCGGAGGTGGGGTCAGGCAAGTGGCAAAACATGATGGCGATTGTTGGTGTTCCTCAGGAATCTAGATGTGGTTGTGTAAAGAAGAAAGAAGAAGAAGAGGAAGAAGTGGAGATGGTTGATAAAAGTCTATCCATCACTGCTGGCAAGTGACTCATCCAGTAGTCCAGCATAACTCAATTCTTGCAGCCAGATTGGTGAGGCAAGCTGACAAGCAATCACAGCACAGACGGAAATAACGTCTCTTGTTGGATTCCGTAGTAGCTGCAGCTCGATTCTCTCGGTGGATTCTTTCGCTGTTTCTCTTGCCAATGCTCTCGCTGTTTCTCTCACTGATTCTCTCGCCGTTTCTCTCACCATTTCTCTCGTTGATTCTCTCCCTGTTTCTCTTGCTCTTTCTCTTGCTGTTTCTCTTGCTGTTTCTCTCGCCATTTCTCTCGTTGATTCGCTCATCAATTATCTTGCTGTTTCTGTCAAGAAACCTCACCCCAACTTCCGTTCTCTGTCTTTTGGGGTCGACAGGCAATGTAGCTCCTCGTCACGCCTACTCGGTAGGTCTTTCGTTCGTTAGGCTCTCGGGCCGTGTTCGTTCAGTTCACTGGCGCAGGTAAGTACTTCCCACTATTTCAGGTGAAGTCTAAGGATGTCCCTCGGCGTAGCCTTTAGTGCTGGTGAGGCGTCATACTCCCAGCTTTGTGTGTGGCCTTCGAGGTCTTACACGGTCTTCGTCTACTGCTACGCGGTGGTCTTTACGGTAGGACGGTGTCATTCTTTTGGTGCTGGCGAGTCGTTGTGCTCCCAGTCTTCCTCATACCTGGCGGCATTGTCATTGTCGTCTTCCTCACGCCCATTGTGGTATCGTTGTTTGTCGTCTTCCTCATGCCAGGTGTGGCATCTCCGTTGTCGTCTTCCTCATACCTGGTATGGCATCGTCGTTGTTGTCTTCCTCATGCCCGGGGTCGCATCTCCGTTGTCGTCTTCCTCATGCCCATCGTAGCATCGTCGCTTGTCGTCTTCCTTATACCCAGCGTGGCATCGCCATTGACGAGTGTCAAGATCCTGCCTTGACTACTCTGTGCAGCTCGACAGGTAACGTAGACTTCGTTCTTCGGAGCAGGCACTTCTACTCACACTTCCGGTGTACTCACACTTCCGGCGTACTCACACTTCCAGCATACTCAGACGCCGCTCGTACTCACATGCCTTACGTGGGTTCATTGTCCTCGTGGTATCGGTCACGTCCGGTGTGCTCTCCATCGCGTCCGTACTCACATGCTCTGCATGGTCTTGTCGTCTTCTCACACACCTTGCGTGGGCTCGTTGTTCCCGTGGTATCCATCATGCCCGGTGTGCTCTTCGTCGTGTCCGTACTCACACGCTCTGCGTGATCTTATTGTCTTCCTTATGCCCATCATGGCAATATTGCTTGTCATCTTCCTCATGCCCGGGGTGGCATCTCTGTTGACGTCTTCCTCATGCCCGGGGTGGCATCGTCATTGTCATCTTCCTCACACCCTGCGTGGCGTACACGGCGTTCTTCCGTTCCACTCACCGTGGCTGTCAGTGTACGCGGCGGTATTCCATTCTGCCCGGTGCATCCTTCAGTATACATGGTGGTCTTCCGTTCCACTTGGCGTGGCATACACGGCAGTGTTCTGCTCTGTCTGGCGTGGCCCTCAGTATGCATGGTGGTCTTCTGTTCTGCTCGGTACGGCATACGCGGTGGGGTTCCATTCTGTCTGGCGCGGCCGTCGGTATATGTGGTGGTCTTCCGTTCTGCTCGGTGCAGCATACACGGCAGGGTTCCGTTCTGTCTGGCATGGCCGTTGGTATGCGTGGCCATCTTCCATTCCGCTCGGTATAGCATACGCAGCGGTGTTTCGTTCTGCCCAGCGTGGCATCCGCAGTGGTGTTCTCTCCTGTCCAGCATGGCCTTCGATATGCGCGGCAGTCCTGAGTTCCGCTCGGCGCAGCATACGTGACGTTCTTCCGTTCTGCTCAGTGCGCATACACAGTGTTCTTCCATTCTGCCCAGCGCGGCATACACGGCAGGGTTCTGTTCTGTCTGGCGCAGCTGTTGGTATACGTGGCGGTCTTCCGTTCTGCTCGGCGTAGCATACGAGACGGTGTTCCGTTCTGCCCGTTGCGGCATATGCGGTGGTGTTCCGTTCTCTCTAGCACGGCCTGGTGAACGTGGCGGTGTTGCGAGTTCGTCATAGGTGGTCCTGAGTTACTCGTCGTGCTGCCGGATGACCCCGTGGTCATCGGCGCAAGTGATCCGAGATCCCGGCGATGATCTCGTTATGCTGCTCTGAGATATGTGAAGGTAGGTCAATGTAAATAGATAATATATTGTGTGGAGAAGAATCTCCAGACTAGCTACTATGCCCTTCCTTTATACTTTTCCTTCCCTCTGTGGAATCACAGCTTGCCTGCAAGACTGACACAGTTCCTCCTCATCATGACTCCATCGCTGCGCCCAAGGGAAACATATGATCGCATTTGGCCGCCGCACAGCCAACACTCTATCCATGGCAACAAGAGAAAAGTCACCCAAGCAGTAAGGAACAGAGAAAGAACGTGCAAGCATAACCAAAGGGAAACAACATACGTAACGATGACAGGAGAAAGGACCTGCAAGCAACATAACAAAGACAACAGGGGAAAGGACACGCAAGCATACCCAAACGGAAACAAGGAGAAGGATCTAGACCGGCCGGCGGTCAGGTTTGAGCGATATTGCTACCAGAGCGATATGATCGAGCGAGGCGCCTAGGCACGGAGGATGATGGCGGCTGCAGCAGTGGAGACGATGAGGAGCCATAGGCTGGTAAGGGTGATGGCAGCACCTACAGCGGCTCCCAGGAGCCTGTCACGCCAGATTCATGACAGTTTCTCACCTTGATTCTCTCACCGATTCTCTTATCTATTCTCTCGCTGTACTCTCGTAGATTCTCTTGCTGTTTCTCTTGTAGATTCTCTTGCTAGATTCACTCACTGATTCTCTTGTCGATTCTCTTGCTGGATTCACTTGCTGTTTCTCTCGTCGATTCTCTTGCTGATTCTCTCATCGATTCACTTGCTGGATTCACTTGCTGATTCTCTTGCTGGATTCGCTCACTGATTCTTTCGTTGATTCTCTTGCTGATTCTCTTGCTGGATTCGCTCACTGATTCTTTCATCGATTCTCTCGCTGGATTCACTTGCTGATTCTCACATCAATTCTCTTGCTGGATTCACTTGCAGATTCTCTCGTCAATTCTCTTGCTGATTCTCTTGCTGGATTCGCTCGCTGATTCTTTCGTCGATTCTCTCACCGTTTCTATCGCGGATCCTCTTGCTGATTCTCTCATCGATTCTCTTGCTGGATTCTCTAGTTGATTGATTCTCTCCCTGATTCTCTTGTCGATTCTCTCGCCGTTTCTTTTGCGGTTTCTCTCACTGATTCTCTCATCGATTCTCTTGCTGGATTCTCTAGCTGGATTCACTTGCTCATTCTCTCGTCGATTCTCTTGGTGGATTCTCCCGTCAATTCTCTTGCTGATTCTCTTGCTGATTGTCGCACTGGATTCTCTCGCTCGACCTGCTTGCTGTAGTCGCTCGCTGGATTCCCTCGCTGGATTTTAATTAATTTGCTCTGGATCCTCACAGGATTTGCTCGCTAGATTTGCTCCGGATTCACTCTCTGGAATTACTCTGGATTCGCTCAGGATTCTCTCGCTGGATCTTAATGGATTCACTCCAGATTCTCATGGGATTTGCCCGCTGGATTTGCTCCAAATTGACTCTCTGGAATTACTCTGGATTCGCTCAGGATTCTCTTGCTCTATTCTCTCAATCGATTCAGTCGCTGCATTCATTCAAGATGCTCTCACTCTTTTATTTCTCAGGAATCTCTGCTATGTTATGCCCTTTTGTGTATCTAGTTCATTCTGACTTCATTGAGTTAATAGATATATTTCACACCGTCAGTAAAATCTAGCCTGGGTGAAAAAATAAATGCACTGCCGGATGTAGTAGCATTAGAACACAAGTTGCAAGAGTACTCTGCATGGATAGTTGATACCTCACCAGAAGTAGCGTTCGAACAGATACTCTGAGTGGATAGTTGATGCCTTGCAAGCCATCGCGTTCAAACAGATATACTATGTAGATAGTTGGATGTTTCGTTCGAACACCTGTTGCGAGAGTACTTTGTGTGGATCATAGACACCTCGTCAAAAGTAGCATTCAAACAGATACTCTGCATGGACAGTTGACATCTCATCAGATGTTACCTTCAAACGGATACTCTGCGTAGATAGGTGGATGTTCCGTTCAAATGCCAGTTGCGAGAGTACTTTGCATGCATAGTAGACACCTCGCCAAAAGTTGTGTTTGAATGGATAACCTGAGTGGATAGTTGACATCTTGCGAGCTCTCGCATTCGAACGGATGCTGCGTAGATAGTTGAATGTTCCGTTCGAATGCCAGTTGCGAGAGTACTTTCCGTGGACAGTAGACGCCTCGCCAAAAGTAGCATTCAAACGGATACTCTGCGTATACAGTTGACATCTCGTGACATATCGGGGTCGAATGTAGACCCTGCACGGATAGTTGATGCATGCCAGGCGTCGCGTCCGTGTGCAAGCTCTACATAGGGATTATGAAGAATATGTTGAATGCGTTCCAATGCTTCTAACACACCTAATGCAGTGCTACGTTCCAATGTAAATATTTTTTTCCTGATGCAGGAAGTGCATATCATCCACCAAGTCTTCTGGATTCTGATTGAACCTCCTGTCCAAAATGCTGTCTGGCATGGTGAGATCGATTTTCTCACGGAGGCCCTCGCCCGTGGCCCTAGCGTAATTGTTGAGCACACGGAATTCAGAGAGGTATGTGTGGATGGACCCTTGGTACTTCAGTTGGCAAGTTTAAGTTGGGTGTCGGTGGCTTCCATCAGGAAAAAATTTGAGAATTCCTAGGGAGCTCCCATAGCTCCCATAGCTCCTGTAAGCATTGCTAACTCCTGTAGGAGAAGTTATATTTTGCTCCTGTAAGGATTTAAAAAAAAAAAGTGCTTTATTTTTAGCTGAAACCTCGAGAAATTTATGTCTCACCTGTAAAAAAAGCAATATACTTCAACTTTCCATTTTTTACTGATGTCCCTATCGTTGTGGTATATTGTCTGAAGGGCAGCCGAGTAGTTGACCCATGTGTCAGTGTCATTCATTTTTCGGTACCGTTGGAGGTGCCATGATAGGACCGTGTCCGTGAGAAGGGTGCCTACCCATACCATCTTGTGTCGATCCACCGTTTCCGGGTAGAATTCTAGGTTTATCACCACTGATTCCCACCATTGGTTAAAATTGGTGGTCATTTTTCCATCGAAATTTTCTGTGCTTTTCATTTTCAAATGGAAGGTGTTGATTTGGACCTCCTGTCTTTGATATAGTCAGGTGGCTGTGATTCCTTCTCCTACTAGCCAGGCTATTTCTCCCGGTGTGAGTATCATTGCTACTTGCCCTTCGGTTGGCTCACGTACGTTTGGCGGTGGCCATTCCATCGGGAGTTTGTACTCATATAGGTCATTGTCGACGTTGGCCAGTGGTGGTGGTGGCGTCGGTGGGAGGGCCGGTCTCCGTGGTGCTCTCGTTGGTCATCCCCCACCATTTCCTCCCGCCGTTGCTCCTTGGGGTATGTATGGCACAGGTGTTCAGGGCCGCAATGTTCCTAGCCTTAGTCCTGCGATGCTGGCTAGTCACATTGGTACCGGAGCTATGGGAGGGGTTCCCAGACTCATTGGGTCATGTGGGGTTGGTGTTGCCGGAAGGGCTATCTGTACTGCAACCCTTTAGATTTCCTCCTGAGTGGCCACCAGCTGTCATTCAAGCATGGCGATCTGGTTCTGGTGGTCGTGGGCCCAGGTTTCCATGTTTCTTTGGAATATAGCAAGATGTCAGTTTTGGGCGACATTAGCCTCTAGGAGGAAGGCAAGGGCGTCGTTTAGCCTGGCGAGTTGAGTCCCCTGATGTGCCTGCTGGAGGGCCACCTTGCTGGTCCGTTCGATGATGGCCTCCCTGATTTACTGAGTGAAAGTCTGGTAAGTATTCGTGGCAGCCACCAGTTCGTTTCGTATCCAGGCTTCAGTGATATCTTCCTGGGCTTGAACTCGATCGTAAATGTACCTGTCACGGCGCGTGCCAGCTACTGGGCTTCGACCCCTGGCGCAAGGAATGCGGGAGGAAGGAATGCGGGGGGAGGGAATGTGGAGTGACGCCGGGCGTGAGGATGGATTGTGGAGTGATGCCGGAT
>Ga0307508_10000723_pt1 | contig 39220 bp, 49 predicted proteins | sample 9_EM_MG_FD_203089 | JGI IMG/M metagenome (GOLD analysis project Ga0307508, IMG submission 203089) | Populus trichocarpa ectomycorrhiza microbial communities from riparian zone in the Pacific Northwest, United States - 9_EM | ecosystem: Host-associated > Plants > Roots > Unclassified | place... | reverse complement strand
TACTGGATAGCGAGGTTGGCCGTGTGTCGCAGATATCGTAACGTATAGGTGGCTGCTGACAAGTGCTCGGTAGTCGGGGTGGAGGAGGATTTGCTGAGCATGGAGACGGTGAATGCGAGGTCCGGCCATCTGAGTCAAGAGTCTTTGCTGTGCCGTTTGTCGGATTTAACTCTGGATCTGATCTTTGGAGCTTACTTCCAGTAGGCTGTGGTGTCCAGTGGCCGTTGCAGTAGGGAAAAACCATTTGTCACAAGCAGCTTCCTGACAGCGCGCTGTTGGTGGATATGCAGTATCCGTCGTGATCGGTCACGCTCAATCTCTATACAGAGGAAGCAGCGAACTGGGCCGAGGTCGGTCATCTTGTACTTGGCGCGGAGGAGGTGCTTGATTGTGGTGACTCGGTTGGCCGATGGAGAGAAGAGTAGCATGTCATCAACGTGCAGCAGTAGAATTATTGGTGCGTCGTTTTTGAGCTGATTGCTTGGAATTCCAGATGGCCAGTGGGGAATCGGTTCGATTGGTTAAGGTGGTGCTTGCCGAGAGAAAGACAATCGGACCGTACTCGCATCGCTGGAGACCGAGAGATCTGAGAAAGTGGTCAATATGCTCATACCAGAGATGGGGGCCTGCTTAAGTCCGTAAAGCGACTTTCTCAGCTTGCAGACTTGAGGTTTGTCCGCCTCAATACCCTGCGGCAGAGCCATATAGACATCACCGTCAACTTTGGGATTCAGGAAGGCGGTGACAACATCCATTTGTTCGATTTCCCAGTCGTGGACAGCAGCGAGGGCTAGCATCATACGTAGGCTTTGCAACTTTGCTACCGGAGCGAAAGTTTCATCGAAGTCGACCCCCGCCTGCTGTTCAAAACCTCGGATAACAAGGCTGGCCTTATACCGAATGCCGCCTCCCGGCAACTCCTTGGTCTTGAAGACCCACTTGGAGCTAATGGGCGTGACGCCGGCTGGAACGTCTTCCAGCCCGACGTAGTCCCCAGTTGAGTTTTCAGCCAAAGATCTGAGTTCCTCATCAACCGCATCAGACCATTTCTGGCCAAACCTCGGGTGCGCAATGGCTTCCCAGTAGGACACCGGATCTGCAGAATCCATTGGTTCCTCTTCCACCCGGATCCAGTGGGCGACCGTTCTAGGCCTCTTCCGAAGATCATACCGGCCAGTGTTTCCTTCCAAATTGGCAAGACTTCCACTCGAGGCGTCGAGTCGGAGTCCGTCTGAGGAATTGAGTCCGCGCGAGGCGCCAAGTCCGAGTCCGACCGCCGAGGCGTCGACTCCGGGTCCGCCCGAGAAATTGAGCTCGATTCTGCTCAAGGCACCGAGTCTGAGTCCGACTGCCGAGGCGTCAAGTCCGAGTCTGCCTGAGGAATTGAGCTCGAGGCCGCTCGAGGTGCCAAGTCCGAGTTCGACCACCGAGGCATCGAGTACCACTCCGCGCAAGGAATTGAGCTCGATTACGTGTGAGGTGCCGAGTCTGAGTCCGACCATTGAGGCGTCGAGTCCGAGTCCGTCCGACGAATTGAGTTCACTCCAGGCGCTGAGTCCGAGTCCGACCGTTGAGGCGTCAAGTCTGACTCCGCCCGAGGAATTGAGCTCGATTCCGCTCGAGGCGCCGAGTCCGAGTCTGGGTTCATGTCCAGTGTTGAAGGGTCAACGATATGTGACTTGCCACTGATGAGGGTCTTGTATCGGTTCTTGGCTTCGCCGTTGATGCCGTCCTCATATCAACATCGGCTTTTTGTGGATATTGGCTCCACATCAATGACAGCATCACCGTCGATATCGGACTTGCAGTAGATTTCGGTTTCGCCATAATTCTTGCTATTTGCCACTCTTGGTACGCCGGCCGGGGCAGTGATAGGAGCTTCGACGGACATCTGCTTGCTTGATGGATCTGCTTAATCCAGTTGCACTTCCACCCAGATCCGGCGTGGCTGTAATTTATGTGTGAGCAGCGAGACTGTTCTGAAACTGGGTATTTCAGTAGTTATCTTCATGTCTGGAATGAATACTCAGCTTTTGGAATGGATTCCACACATGGTCTTTGTTCAATCGGTATCTCAGTGGAGAGCCCACATAGGAGCAAAGCCGATTCAGGAACAAAACCGAAAACCACTGGAGGAGCGATTATGCCGAAGTTGCCAAATCCGTTAAAGTGGCCGAATCCACAGTAGCCGTCAAACGCGCTTAGAGTAGTGGAAATCTCCGAGTAGTTCTCTGTTGGTCGACAGCTTCTTTTTCGGATAGCTCATAGGATCGCTCGTAGAACTGCTCGGTCTTGTAGACTCGCTTGTAGAATCGCTTGTGGGACCGCTAGTGGAATTGCTTGTAGAATTGCTTGTAGAATTGCTGGTAGGATCGCTCGTAGGATCGTTCGTATTATTGTTCATAGGATTACTCGTAGGATTGCTCGTAGGACCGCTCGGTATCGTAGGCTTGCTTGTAGAATCACTCGTGGGATCGCTTGTGGAATCGCTTGTAGAATCGCTGGTTCATTTGCTCGTTCAATTGCTCATGTGATCGTCATATCGATGAATGGTTCCACTGTTCAGTGTGCAAGGCTCAAGCCTGGGCAGTCGCGTTGTCCGGTAGGCCCCTCTATGGCGAGGATACAACTAGGTCGTTACGGAGTGCCATCGAGGTTGTTCTCAATAACGCCGGCGATGGTGGCAAACTGTGGTATCTGAGATTGCTTCGTCGCTTGCGGCCAATTCCTAGGGAACAGCGAGTAGGTTCGAGATGTATTCGAAGACCGATTATTGTGAAGGCAGAATCGTAGACCGGGCTAAGGATATCCCGGACGCGGGCTGCACAATCAATTTTGTTTACGGGAGGACTTCGGATGCAGGTTCGAATCGTGGGTTCAACCAATATGTAGATCGTCAAGGCAGCACAGTTGTCTCATTGACTTTAGCCATGGCCTCAGCAGTAGGGAATGATCTCATGTCGTTCTCCACGAGCAGTAGTTTCGGGTGCTGTAAAGACTCGTGACTGCGAAATGTGACGCGTTGACCATGGTGATGTTGGACGCGATGCGGATCCAAAAGTTGAGGCTTAAAAAACGCGAGCACAGGGATGAGATACAGAAGCAAGGTGTAAAGCGGCAGGTACGGCAGGTGCAAATATCAATGGGTATCGGATTGGCAGAGCGTTCAATCTGTGCTCATAACCTGTTGGAATATATGGATAGATAAACGTGAAGATTGTGTTACAGTATTATGTGGGCACAAGATCTCTCTATATACAGGAAGGCCGTCAGGACGAAGGAAGGAAGACTGCCCCCCCTGAGCTGGTGCTCAGGGACTCAGTCATGTTCGGACGCCTCCTCATCTCCGGAGGTAACCTTATTCTGACATGAGGAAGACAACAATGACGATGCCACCCCGGGCATGAGGTAGACGTCAATGGAGATTCCACGCCGGGCATGAGGAAGACGACAAGTGACGATGCCACGATGGGTATGAGGAAGATGAAAACGGAGAAGCCACCCCAGACATGAGGAAGACATCAATGGAGATGCCACGCTGGGCATGAGGAAGACGACAACAGAGATGCCACGCCAAGCATGAGGATGACTGGGAGCATAACGCCTCACCAGCACTAAAGGCTACACCAAGTGAGCTTAACGAACACGGCCCGAGAGCCGAACCAATGAAAGACCTACCGAGTAGGCGTGACGAGCAGCTACGTTGCCTGTCGAGTCCAAAAAACGGAGAATAGAAGTAGGGGTGAGGTTTTTGACATTATATTGCATCTCCAAATCGATACCTGACATAGTGGAAAATCCTGGAGAAACCGGAATCCACAGGGGATTCACCAGACGCAGAAAATAAGAGTAGCGAAATGTGGAGGTCACCAACATCGAAACGCCACTGCACTGGGGCCAGAGGGCCCAGCTACACCAAAGGGAAGCAAGAAAAACACTGAAACATACCGAAACACACCGAAAAACACTGGAAGATACAGGAAGCTGGGAAGATGAAAAACCCACGAAAGCCGCGAGACCCACACACGGACGTCACCAACAGGCACGCCAGTACGAGTTGGAAATGAGGGCTTGTAGCTATGCTTCGAGTACCGAAGGAATTACAAAAGCACGTCCGAGGAATCACAGAGTGCGATGTTGACAGCAAATATTGCCCAGAAAAGTGCCGACAAGACAAACATACTTGCTAGAGAGTTAGGAGACTCTCCCTGGAAGAGGGATATGAAGCTTCGACGAAACCAGTTCCAAGTATTGCTGTCAGTAGCAAGCTTTCACGAAAAACGTCAGAAACAATGAAAGCACAAGCAACGTAGAAAAAACAAGAAACACTGAGAACGTCGGACCAGTGTTTGACATAGTCCGGTCCTGACTGCAGTCCAGACCACACGGACTGCCAAGATCTGGTCCCATCCGGCCATTTTGACGGACTGCATAAAAGTAGTCTGTCCAGTCCATGGATTTCATGGACTGGGTGGGGACTGCAGTCTGATGTGCACTTGGTTGCACTTATGAGCAAAAAAAAAAAAACACCTTTGGGTGCTGAAACTTCCCTATCATGTAGCATTCCAGCACGTTCTCTTTGGCCTTAGTGTCTCACTGTGGCGTGATTTTGCAAGTGCAAGAAGAATTTTTTTCCGGTGGCTTCCGCTCCTATATAGCCACCACTACGGCTGGGCTGCTCAGACGTACAATCCCACACCCGCAATCACATTCTCAGGTTCTACCGAAACCACCTCACACCCTCATTATCTAAACCACAATGCCATGCCTACGAGCAAAGAAAGCTGTTCATCAGACAAACATCAACAGCCCATCGCCTCCCTCTTCGCCTCCGATCTGTCCTCCTCTATTGTCCGACCTGCCTCAGATTCTCAGTCACCATCAGGTACCAGAGAATGACTCGCTGTGCACCTCTGCAGACACCAACTCATTCCCGGCGGTATTCGAAGCTAAAACAAAGCTGCGCTCAAGCTATCTCTGGCTACCGGAGAACGGGAAGGAGGTTTCGGTGAAGGGCATTCCTCAATGGCAATGCCAGCAATGTTAGTGGCTACCCCAAGCTATCACTACATGCAAGCCTTGACTGACGTGCTTCCGAGCAGGCCCGAATCAATCAACTGCCGCTACCTTTTCCATGGCAACTACAAAAAACGCAATCGCACATCTCCGGTCAAAGCATCGTATCGGTCCAAACGGAATCATTACTGCTGGCACATCCACATACCAGCAAACGATTGAGAAGGCAATTGGCCAGACAGGGCCATGAATCACGTTCAATATCGATGTCTTTAAGGACCTCCTCCTACAGTGGATCGTACAAATGAATGTCGGCTTTCGTTTTTGCGAGGATACCACCTTCTGCTTGCTCTGCTCCTACCTGGCCGCCTGCCAGCCAGAGTACTCTGGAGTATACCGCGCCTTTCCACAGAGCCGCCATGCGATCAAGCGCTATGTTCTCACCTGGTACGATGCCATGAGGCAGGAAGTCATGTTGCAGCTACACAACACCCACACCAAGATCCACTTCTCGTTTGATATGTGGAGTGGACCGAACCGGTGTGCCTACCAGGCCATTGTTGCCCATTGGATGGCTTGTGACGGACAACTGCACGCGGTTCTGCTATCTCTTCATCGGTTCAAGGGCTCCCACAGTGGTGTCAACCAAGCGGAGCACCTCTGGCGTACCATCACTGACTATGGTATCGAAGCATTCGTTGGCATGTTCAATGTTGACAATGCCTCCAACCACAACAATGCACTTGCAATGCTTGCCCAACACCTTCAAGCCGGCGGTTTTCCTTCCTTTGACCCAGTGTCAGCCCGTCTACGGTGTTTCAGTCATGTTCTCAACCTTACTGTCAAAGCCATCATGTGGGGTGCTGATATTGAGGCTTTTGAGGTGGATATGAATGCAGCTCAAGATGAGTTGGCTGAGCTGCTGGAGTGGCGTAGGAAGGAACCAATGCACAAGCTGAACAACATACTGACGTACATCCTGAAAACGCCACAGCGATACAAATGAATTTGCGAATGTCGTCCGCCGTCTCTATCTTACCGAAACAGTCCATACCGTGTTTGTCGGAAATATCACATGCTGGCCAAGCGACTATGAAAGTATTCTTCTAGCATTGTGGCTGTGTGAAGCTATCGAAGACTAGGTTCGAACTGCAATTGGTCAAAATCGCAACGGGGAACAGGATATCCGCAACGACAATGGCCTTGTATATGACGAACTTCTGCTGGAGGATTGGGCATTCCTATTATGTGTTAAAGACATTCTTGCCCCCTTCAAGGAATGGACATTGCGTCTCCAAGTTCGGTACAGCAATGGTTGTGTGGCGGATATCTTGCCAGCCATGGATGAACTTCTTGCACATCTTGAAGATCTGAAAGTTCAGTTCGCAGAGGAACCACACCTGTTGACCATGATTAATAATGGATGGTCTAATATGGACAAGTAATTCCCTCTTCTCCCCCACCAACCTTCCACTGGGAAGTACACCTATTGACTGGATTCTCTAGATACTACTCGAAGATGGACCTCTGTCAAGATCCTACCTTGACTTCTCCGTGCTGCTCGACAGGTAACGTAGGCTCAGTTCTTCGGGGCAAGCTCTTGATCACACTTCCAGCGTACTCACACACTGCTCGTAGTCACACTTCTGGCGTACCCACGTGCTGCTTGTAGTCACACTTCTGGCATACTCACATTCCGCTCGTAGTCACACTTCTGGCTGTCACGAACCTGGTGCGACAGGCTCCTTGGCGCCGGCACCGGTGCCACTCTCACCCTTGTCACCCTGTGGCTAGTCCTCGTTTCCGCTGCCACAGCCACGGTCATCCTCCGTGCTTAGGCGCCTCGACCGATCTCCGCCATATCGCTCTAGTAGCGATATTCCCGACCGCTGGCCTCTCTGGACCTCTCTCCTGCGTCTCCGTTATGTTACTTGGGTGTCCTTTGTCCTGTCCGCTACGTTTGTTGTCTCCCATTGATTAAGCTTGCGCGTCCTTCTCCCATATTCGTTACGAGTATTGTTTTCCCTTGATTAAGTTGTACGTCTGTCTTCCTTTCCTTTACTGTTACTGCTTGCGCGTCCTTTCTCCTGTTGCCATGAGTAGAGTGTTGGCCACGGGGCGGCCGAGTGCAATGATGTGTTTTCCTTGGGTGCGGCGATCGAGTCATGATGTTAGACGGAGAAACTGTGTCAGTCTTGCGGGCAAGCTGTGATTCCACAGAGGGAAGGAAAAGTATAAAGGAAGGGTATGGTTGCTAGTCTGGAGATTCTTCTCCACGCAATCTATTATCTCTCTCCACAGACCTATCTTTCTACCCCCGTGAACCGGCGCTGCGACCACCACCTGTAAGACCCAGAGAAGTAAAGCTAAGCCGAATACCGCAACGATACCACGCTGGGCGTGAAGAGATTTGGGCGAAGACGAATACCACCACAGCGAAGTCGAATACTGCAATGATACCACACTGGGTGTGAAGAGATTAGGGCGAAGCTGAATACCGCCACAGCAAAGCCGAATACCGCAACGATATCCCGCCCGGCGTGAAGAGATTAGGGCAAGACCAGATACCGCCACAGCGCAGCCGAATACTGCCGAGTGGCGACCAAGACTACGTTACCTGTCGAGCAGCACGGGCTAGCGAGGCAGGATCTTGACACTAGATTGCGTCTCCCAAATTGACACCTGACGTAGCAAGGACACAGTGGATCCCCGGGACGAGAACACCAGGGACCCCCTCAATCTCCACAAATTCAGGGACATCCCTGACAACCAGCGAGCACCAAGCCCAGTAACCCCAGAGCAACGATCCAGACCACAGAAACCCGAGTCACCAGAACAACCCTGAAGAATGACGGAAGGACCTCACCTGCTGACAACAGAAACGTTGCAGACCCTCTTAGTGGCACGCAACCGACCGCCGCAAACCAGCTACCCAAAGCTGCGGGACCCCGAACCCTTCGAAGGAGACAAAGCAAATTTCAAAACGTTCTTGGCCCAGTGCGAGCTGAAATTGTGAACAGAAGGAAGTCGATTCGACAATGACAAAAAACAAACGGGATACGCATCTGCCTTACTCCGAGAGGTGGCATGGAACTGGGTGGAAACCTTCCTAATCCAAGAAGGAGGGATAAACTTGACATGGGAAGAACTGAAGACCAGCATGAAGCATGCGTTCGGCCAAGTAGATGCTGAGGAAATAGCATTCGAGAAATTCCAGAAAATCCAGCAGGGAAGTCGAATGGCGGCAACCTATAGGGTGGAATTCCAGCGGATCAAAGCAAACCTCCCGTATGCAGACAATGTATGCATCTCACAATTTCGGGACAGACTGCACCCCGAAGTAAAGAGACACTTGGTCATGAGCAAAACACCAGCCACGGTACTGGTAGACTACGCTACTGCCACCATCAAAACCGATTGCCGCTTATGCAACCTCGGAGTCATCAGCCGACGACCGACAGCCAACCCAGAAGCGCGCTTCCATGTACAGACAAGAGAACCCACGTCATTACCCCCAGGGGACCCAATGGATCTCGACGCAACCCGACGATTCAAATTTGCACAGAGAATGCTGACCCGATACCCCCGACGAACAAACACGGATGAATCTTACAACTGCGGAAAGAAAGGGCACTTCGTGAGGGAATGCCCCCAACCCAAGAAAGGACGAATTCCATGGAGAAAGCCGTATTGGGCAGTGGAAGCCACGTACGAGGAAGAACCCGTGGAGAAGGAAGCAGGGGAAGCAACCGAACCGGCGGAAAACGACAGCCCTCGGGAATAGGCCTAAGCAACAGCCACCCAAGGGAGGAACCCGTTGCAGAAGCAGACCCACCCTACAGATTCCGAACAACCAGGTACGACTGTGAAGAAAAAATCATGATCAAAGTACGCATCATAGGAACCGATGGAAATGAACACCACACCACCGCCCTGGTAGACAGCAGGGCATCCGAGAACTTCATTGACAAAGCCTACGCCGAAGCAAGCAGAATCCCAATGCAGCAGAAAGTGACACCAAGATGGGTCCTGACCGTGGACGGAAGTGAAGTCACCGGCGGGCCAGTAACCCACGACGTCCAAGTCCACCTGAAATTCAATCATCACGAGGAAGACGTCGGGCTACACTGTATTACAATCGGAAACGCACCGGTCATTCTAGGACTCCCATGGCTCAAGCTCCATGACCCAGTAATAGGATGGAAGAACCACACTGTGAAATTCCACTCGGACCACTACGCCGAAAAATGCTTACCCAGCTCACCCAGAGCTAGCACGGTCTCAGAAGAAAAGGCCACGGAGCAATACCACAAGAAAACACCAGAAAATTGGGGAATCAGCGAAACAGACCCATGGGAAGAATGCCAGACCGTAATCGACAAAATTAAGGAGACCTCCAATGACAGCAACACCTCAATTCCACCGGAATACCATGAATTCCTCAAGGTGTTCACCGAGAAAGAACCCATGGCACCTCCGCCCCATCGTACCCAGGACCACCATATCCCACTAGAGGAAGGGAAGACACCCCTGTATGAGCCACTACGACCCCTGAACGAAGACAAAATGAAGGCCCTGAGAGAATACCTAGAAATCAACGAAAAACGAGGATGGATCTGGGATCCACCTCCCCGGCCTGATCACCAATACATTTTGTCAAGAAAAAGGATGGAGGACTACGCCTGTGTGTGGACTACCAGCAACTAAACGAAATCACGATTAAAGATTGGACACCGCTGCCACTGATGGGCGAGTCTCTCGATCAACTCTCCAGCACCACCATCTACACCAAACTCGATATACAAGATGTGTACTACAACCTCTATATTGCAAATTGCGACGAATGGAAGTCAGCGTTTCGAACTCGATATGGGCTATACGAGTATTGCGTCATGCCGTTCGGACATACCAACGCCCCGGCATCCTTCCAACGATGGATGAAGGAGATCCTGAGTGACTATTTAGACATCTGCTGCGTGGCATATCAGGATGACATCCTGGTCTTCTCGCCTGACGAGGAAACACACTGAAAACATGTCCGGGCAGTACTCACACGAATACGTGACACCGGAATAACACTGAAAGCATCCAAATGTGAATTCCACGCCATGGAAACAGAATATCTGGGATATGTCATATCGTCAGAAGGGCTGAGAATGGACGAAAAAAAGATCCGAACAATCAGAGACTGGAAGGAGCCAACAAACGTCAAAGGGGTGCAGAGCTTCCTGGGTTTCGCCAACTTCTACCAAAGGTTTATCAGAGACTATAGCAAGATTACAACGCCCCTCTCCTCCATCACAAGGAAGGACAAGTTATGGGAATGGGGCGACAAGCAGCAGGAGGCGTTTGAGACGCTAAAGGGAGCAATGATCGCGGAACCGATATTGCAACACTTTGATCCAGAACAACCCGTCACCATCGAAACAGATGCCTCAGACTACACCATAGGAGCAATCTGCTCACAACCCGATGCAAAGGGAATCCTGCATCCTGTAGCATACTACTCGAGGAAACTGAAAGACGTGGAGCGCAATTATAACATCCACGATAAGGAGCTACTGGCGATAGTCGACGCACTACGAAAATGGGATACTTATTGTAAAACAACGGGACCAAAAATCACGATCCTCACCGACCACAAAAACCTCGAATACTGGAAAACAAAAAAAGATCTCAATTTGCGACAAGCCCAGTGGGGTGAGCGATTAGCTAACTATGACTTCGTGATCAAGTATCGACCTGGGAAATTGGCCGGGAAGCCAGACATCCTCTCTAGAGAGTCAGGAGACTCTCTCTGGGAAGGGGATATGAAGCATCGACAGAACCACAGCCGAATCCTGTTACCTGAAGAAGCGTTTGAAGCACTCCAGACCAATACAATGGAAACCATCAACCTCGAGATAGACAAGAAACTCCTGAATGAAATCCGGACACTAAGCGCAGCCGATAAAGAGGTCCAAGAAATCCGGAGGAAAAAAGCGAGAGGGACCACCCATGATGGAAAGATTGCACTAGGGTTATACGAGGAAAACAGCGGGTTGCTAATGTACAACAGCCTCATATGGGTCCCAGATAACGACACCCTGCGACTACGCATAGTAAGAGACCACCATGACGCGCAAGCTGCTGGATACCCGGGCCGAGCAAGAACCCTGAAACTTGTTAGCCGAAATTTCTACTAGCCAGGGCAATGAAAGTACATCCACAGATATGTCGACCACTGTGACGTGTGCCATCGCATCAAGCCAATCCGACAGGTGCCATTTGGACTGCTAAAGCCACTCGAACTCCCGCACTGACCATGGGACACGATATCAATGGACTTTATCACCGCACTGACGACGAGGAACGGAAAAGACGTGTTATGGGTAATAATCGATCGCCTCACAAAGATGAGACATTTCGTCGCCTGCCAGGTCACCATGGACCCCGAAGACCTAGCAGACCACTTCCTCCGACCAGTTATAAGACCCCACGGACTGCCAAGCAGTATTGTATCAGACAGAGGGTCCCTGTTTACCTCAGACTTCTGAAAACGAGTAACAGAAGCACTTGGGATTTCACGCAACCTCAGCACAGCCTTCCACACACAAACGGATGGACAAACGGAAAGAGCCAATGCCACCCTCGAGCAGTATCTCTGGGTATACTGCAACTACCAGCAGGACGACTGGGAAAGGTTGTTGCCAATTGCCGAATTCTGCTACATCAACACACAAACCGGAACCACAAAAATAACCCCCTTCTTTGCCAACTATGGATATCACCCTTGTTTCCTGCCAGACCACGGCACCCGGAACGAGGAGACCCCGCAAGTGTCGGAATATGTCATGGCATTAAGAAGGTTGCATGAAGAACTTCGAGCAGAGATCAAGGAAGTTCAAATGTCTCAAGCAGAGCAAGCCAACAAAGCACGACATCTGGACCCGGTACTGAACCCAGGCGACAGGGTCTGGCTACGACAGAAACACATCCGGACAACCCGACCATCGAACAAACTGGACCACAAGCAGATAGGCCCGTACACCATCCTCAAGAAGGTAGGCTCAAGAGCATATAAACTGGACCTACCGGCCACTGTCAGGATTCACCCAGTTTTCCACATCGGCCTCCTCGAACCCACAGCCAGTACTGAACCCATCCCAGGACACCAACAAACACCGCCACCACCTGTGGTCATTCAAGAACAGCAAGAGTGGGAAGTAGAGAAAATCCTCAACTCCCGACGCCATAGAAACCAGATCCAGTATCGAGTCAAGTGGACCGGTTTCCACGACCCTGATTGTACCTGGTATCCCGCCTGCAACTTTGAGAACTCACCCGACCTCGTCCCCCAGTTCCATAAGGAATACCCTGAGAAACCCGCACCCCAACACTAAAAACCTCGTGATCTTCTGATATGCCTAGCGTGGGCTCGTTGTTCTCGCGGTATTCATCATGCCTGGCATGGTCTCGTCGCGGTCTTCTCACACGCCTTGCAGGGGCTCGTTGTTCTTATCGGGATGGTGGTCATAGCGCCAGTTCACGGGTAGAGAGAGGTAGGTCTGTGGAGAGAGATAATAGATTGCGTGGAGAAGAATCTCCAGACTAGCTACCACGCCCTTCCTTTATACTTTTCCTTTCCTCTGTGGAATCACAGCTTGTCCGCAAGACTTACACAGTTCCAACATCGTGACTGAATCGTCGCGCCCAAGGAAACACATGATCGCACTCGGCCGCCACGCGGCCACCACTCTACTTGCGGCAAAAGGAGAAAGGTCAGGCAAGCAAGAAGAGTACAGAAAGAGACGAAGGACGCGCAAGCATAATCAATGGGAAACAACATACGTAAGAAGACAGGAGAAAGGACACGTAAGCACTATCAACAGGAAATGGCAAAGACGAGAAGGACGCATAGGCAACATAGAAGAAACAAAGGAGAGAGGTCTAGACTGGCCAGCGGTCAGGGAGTATCGCTGCCAGAGCGATGTGATCGGGTGAGGCGCCTATGCACAGAGGATGACTGTGACTGTGGCAGCCGTGATGAGGCCAAGCGATAGGGCGGCTAGGGTGATGGCGGCCCTGGCCATGGTGCTTAGGAGCCTGTCGCGCGAGGTTCGTGACAACCTCTGCCCTGCCTACGCTATCGCCGTTGCACTTCATCCCAACATGAAGCTTGCATATTTCCATGAGGAATGGGCTGCAAAGCCCAACTGGATTGCTGGGGCCGTAGAGTCTATCGATCACTGCTGGCATGAATCTTACCGTGGATACAGTGCTGCGCACCCCGACGAGTGTGTGGTCGAGGAGCAGGAAGCCAGTGACGAAGAAGGGTACCCATTGAGCCGGTGGGATAGGAAGCGTCTTGCACCCAACCAAGATAACGAAAACGTTGACATGATGGGTTGTTTTCAACAAGACCCACCATTGAAGGAGCGGGTAACTGATGTCGTACAATTTTGGTTTGGCAAGTCCATGGATTCCCATTGGCGTGATCTTGCAAAGATAGCTCTTGACTATTTGACTATTCTTGCCATGAGCGCGAAGCCAGAACGTGTCTTTAGTGCAGCAAATCTTAGCTTGAGTGATAGACGGTGTAGGATGGGGGACAATGCTGTTGAGGTATTGGAGTGCTTGAAGAGCTGGCAGAGAGATGGCTTGATTGCCGCCTCTCGGCAGGACGTCAAGGCAATGGAGGATATGCTTCTTGCATTGTGCCAGGAGGACCTTGAGTAGCTGCGGTGGTTACGATCATGTACATTACTTAAACAATGATGAGAATGAATCTCATGCTACACACTGCTGTTCTAAAGCTTCGAGTGATTGTTTATCTACCTCTGCCGTCCTCAGGAAGCCCATCTGGGTGTAGGAGCCGAAACGTAAGATTTTTCTTTGTTTCTTGGCATTGGACTGCAGTCCGTCCTGCCCTCGAATTTTTTTGGAGCAGTCCGTACGAACACTGCCCCTGGACCGACTGCCAAGATACAGTCCAGTCCATTCCGAGGCTCAGGACGGATGGACTGGACAATGTCGAACACTGGAGATGACGCACCGGAGATGGCGCCCACAGATGAGGGACCAGAGGCAACATGTCCGAAGATGACAGGAGCCTTAGTCTCCGAGCACTGGCTGGGGAGACAGTCTTCCATCCATTCCCCTTGGTGAGTTCCTCAGGTGCGTTGTATATAGAGAGAAAGTTTTCCCCTCGACCTTGTATCAATCAATCAGTTCACTATCTTCGTCTCTATCGATTCCTATATTCCAACAAAACGCTTGTCGTCCGTGTCGCGCGCTGACAATACCTCGTTATGCACCGGCAATACCTCTTTGTACGCCGGCAATACCTTGTCACGTGTCAGCAATACCTTGTCATCAGCCTCAGACTCCAAAGCCCAGCCGCCCGCTTCGAGGGCTGCCAAAACCTTGTAGTCTGCCTCATGAGCTGCCAAAACCTCGTCGTCCACGACACTCACCGGCAATATCTCGTTTGCCTTAGACACCAAAGCGCTGCCGCCTGCCTTCAGGGCTGGTAAAACCTTGTCATCCGCCTCGCATGCCGCCAAAAGATTGTCATCCATGATGCTCGCCGGCAATATCTCGTCTGCCTCAGATGCCATACCGCTACCGCCTGTCTTGAGGGCTGGCAAAACCTTTTCTTGCGCATCGCGTGCCTCCAAAGCGCCACCAACTCTCTCAAGGGCTGGTAAAAGCTTGTCGTCCATGTTGCGCGCCGTCAAAATCTCATCGTCCACGTTGTGTGCCGGCAATACCTCGTTGTCTGCACTGCCCACCCCGCCCGCCACCAATATCTCATCGCCTGCTGCAGACGCTGAAGCCTTGTCGGCCACCTCGCCCGCACGGCCCACCATACCCTCCTTGCCCACATCGCGCATTGGTAATGCATCGTCGCATGCCGCAGGCGCTGAAGCCTTGTTGGCCACCTCACCAGCGCCGTCCGCCGTGCCAGCCTTGTCCACCTCCCGTGTTGGCAATGCGTCGTCGTCTGCTGCCGACGCCGAAGCCCTGTCAGCTGCCTTGCCCATCTCGCCCGCCTCTCCTGCCCAGCCTGTCTTGCCCATCTGCAATACGTCATCGTATGGCATCTCAACCCCGTTACCCGCTGCACCCGCCACCAATATCTCATCGCCTGCTGCAGACACTGAAGCCCTGTCAGCCGCCTCATCCGCCCCATCCGCCATGCCCGCCTTGGCCACCTCGCCCGCCACCAATATCTTGTCGACTGCCACGGATGCCGAAGCCCAGTCTGCCACCTCACCTGCCTCGCCCGCCTCGCCTGCCCCGCACCCCCCATCCACCTCGCCTGTCGGCAATGCGTCATTGTCTGCCGCAGATGCCAAAGTCCTGTCGGCCGCCTCGCCCAGCTCGCCTGCCTCCCCTACACCGCACACCTCGTACGTCAGAAATGTATCGTCGCATGGCGCCTCAACCCTGTCAGCCACCCCGTCCACTGCCAATATCTCGTCGCCTGCTGCAGACGCTGAAGCCCTGACTGCCACCTCGCCCACCTCACCCGCCAAGTCCGCTGCGCCCACCTCGCCCACCTCACCCGCCCGGCCTGCCATGCCCGCCTCGCCCACCTTGCCCGTTGGCAATGCGTCGTCACATGGCACCTCAACCCCATCACCTGTCTCGTCTGCCGCCAATATCTCGTCGCCTGCCACTGATGCTGAAGCCCTGTCAGCCGCCTCCTCCACCTTGCCCACCCTGCCCGCAGTGCCTGCCTCACCCACCTCACCCATCGGCACTGTGTGGTTGTACAGCACCTAAACGCCGTCACCCACCTCGTCCGCCGCCAATATCTCGTCGCCTGCCACAGACACTGAAGCCCAGTCGGCCGTCTTGCCCGCCTCACCCATCATGCCCACCTTGCCCACCTCGCCCGCCGCCAATATCTTGTCGACTGCCACAGACGCCAAAGCCCTGTCCACTGCCTCGCCCGTCTCACCCGCCAGACCTGCTCCGCCTGCCCCACCCACATCACCCATCAGCAATACGTCGTCGCATGGCACCTCCACCCCGTCACCTGCCTCGTCCGCCGCCAATATCTTGTCACCTGCCTCAGGTTCAGGGGCCACGTTGCCAGCACTTATACCAACCATTTCCACAGCGTTCATCATTCAGGACCCGAGACACAGGTATGGATTCCCGTCAGGTCTGACTTGCTAACACGCAATGACCTGGAGGCAACGAAGGTCTTTCTCCTGGAGATACCATGGAAGATGCAATGGTTTTCACTTCCATTGCTGCACCATGGCAGTTTACTTGGTACGTCACTGGAGCTACTACGGACTATGACGTCAGTTCCTGGCGTCAACGATGATTCTCCCTGCCGATATTCCCTGGAGAAGGCGACCAAAGTAGTTCTGGGCGTTGGATGTATTGAGCGGTTGAAAGTGGGAGAAACTCTCACATTTCAAGTTTTTCCGGACAGCCTCGAACAACACACTCTTGACCTCTGGGTGGCGGAGCTACGGATGTAGATTCATCATTCGCCTGTGGCTCTTGCACCTGGAAATGTAGTTCTAAATATGGTGCACAGTGTGTTACAACAAGTCACCCAGCAGAGCCTATCGGTCTGGGTTGTGTCCGCTCTGCTCTAGGGCACCCACCGGGTTGTCGGAATCCTTTCACGTGGACAGATTGGTGAGAAACGACAGAAGGACTGGCATATCAACGTCCTGCACTTGTTAGAAGCAACTGTGTCTCTGGCTGCTGGTATTAGCCACCCATGGACCGGGGTACGGTACGAGCCAGTTTGGTATCCAGACGGTGACCGGTCAATGTTTGCCGCCATATGTATCGGATCCACGAAGCAATGGGTGGGGCTTCATGCGATTCAGCAGGCCAACAGCTATCTGGGGGCCGTAGAGCGAGATGACGAAGGCTTTGGGCTCACTGCCTTCTCCGACCATCTCGCAACGTTGGCAACCCTGAACGTCCCTATATTGCAGGCGATGCTGGGGGCGATGTCATTGAAGGTGGACTCCGTCAATGATTACATGGCCGCCACCCACCCCAGATGCTTCTTTGTCAAAGCAGTCAAGACACAGCTCGCTTTTGAGTAGGATCGTGCAATGTGCGCCGTGATGAGCATACAATGCTAGTACTGTCGATACGGAAGGGACAGCTGGTTGGTGGTGTACCTGAGGTCAAGTCCTAGGAACGAGATCAAGTGGGTCGCAAACATCAAGCGCATGTTGGCCAATCGTTGGGTGGATACATGGGTGAATGAAGAGATCCAACCTGGAGTGGAAGAATCAGGCTTGACACTGAAGAGACCTGTGAGTCCAGCCAAGGAGTCTCCGCCAGGAAAGAAGTAATGGGTGTAGGTAGCATACACGGTGTATGTTGGCTGGAGTTTTTTTTTTATGGCGTACTGGAGTTTAGGGATGGATAGGGTCACATTCGTTAGCCGGTGGCAGCAATGAGAATAATGTTTTAAGTCTGGATGATGGTACCAATTAGGACGATGTGCGGAATTATTATGTGTATCAAACTCCCACACCACAAGCAACCAATAACGTATATAGGTTACACTGGTTGATGGCATTTCTAGCAACTCACACACCGAATTTCTCGTCGGATTACACGTTGGATTCCACGTTGGATTACATATTGGATTACTCGTCTGATTGCTCGTCGCATCTCTCGTCGGATTGCTTGTCAGATTGCTTGTCGGATTCCTCGTCGCAGCTCTCGTTGGATTCCACGTTGGATTGCTCTTCAGATTCCTTGGATACCTCGTCGGATTTCATCAGATTTCATCAGATTGCCCAGATACCTCCTCGGATTACTGGTCAGATTCCTCATCGGATCTCTCATCGGATTCCTCGTTGGTAGGCTCATTGGATTCCTCATCAGATCTCTCGTCACATCTCTCGTTGGTGGGCTCGTTGGTGGGCTCGCCGGATTGCTCCTCTCATTTGTTACACATGTCGTTGGCTTTCACAGCAGCTCACTCGCCGGATGTCTTGTCTAGCTGCTCATCGACATTTTCCTCAGAGTCGTTGTCAGTGTCATTGTCCAAGTTGTCGTCGGATACCTCATCAGATTGCTCGTCAGATTGCATGGATACATCGTCGGATCTCATCGGTTTGTCCGGATACTTACTTGGATTACTGGTTGGATTCCTCATCGGAGTGCTCGCCGGTCTGCGGGATTCCTCGTCGGATCTCTTATCAGATTCCTTGTCGGTGGGCTCGTCGGTGGGCTCGTCGTTGCTTGTCGGATTGCTCCTGTCCGTTGTTTCACATGTCGACGGCTTTCACAGCAGCTCACTTGATGGATGTCTGATCTAGGTGCTCGTCGATGTTCTTGTCGGAGTCATTGTCGGAGTCATTGTCGGAGTTGTCGTCGGATACCACGTCGGATTGCTGGTCAGATTGCTCAGATACCTCGTTGGATCTCATCAGTTCGCCCGCATACCTCCTTGGATTACTGGTCAGATTCCTCATTGGAGTGCTCTGCAGATTCCTCTTTGAATCTCTTCTCAGATTCCTCGTCAGATTCCTCGTCGGTGGGCTTGTCAGATTCCTTGTCAGATCTCTCGTCGGATTGCTCATCGGTGGGCTCGTTCGATTGCTCGTCGGATTGCTTATCTCATTTGTTACACATCTCGATGGCTTTCTCAGCAGCTCACTTACCGGATGTCTCGTCCCGGTACTTGTTGACGTTCTCCTTGGTGTCATCCTCGAAGTTATCGTCGGAGCTGTCGTCGGATACATCGTCGGATTACTCATCACCTTACTCGGATCTCTTGTCGAATTCCTCGTTGGCAGGCTCGTCGGATTGCTCTTCGAATTGCGTGTCTCGTTTCTTCCACTTATTTACGGCTTTCCCGTATGCTCGCACGTCCCATTGCTTGTTGGACTGCTCTTCGGATTGCTTGTTTCCTTTCTTGCACTACTGAGGACTTTGCCCGCTGCTCGCTCATGGGATTACGACTTTGCCGGCCACTTGTAACATCGGCGGTGGCCGATAGAACAGGAACGGGAACGGAATGGAAACTGGAACGTCAGTCGGACATATCAGGCAAGGAATGGACAGCATCGGATGGACGTGTCAGGCAGAATTGAATGATTCTGGACGAGCGTTGCCGAATCGGAGAAATCAAAGGAAATGGAGAAACGGTGGCGAGATTCATTGACCGAATAGAATACAAAGGTTGCATGAGAGAGGAAGAGGAAGAGGACAATGAGTAGCAGAAAGTCCCCTTATACATACGATGTTCACAACTCACATGCATACTCATACCCACACTACTCACATGCATACTCATATCCACGCAACACACATGCTTACTGATACGGACTTCTCTTATGCATCCTAGCCCAGAACCGATATGCCTTCCAACGGCAAAGCGTTCCAGAACGAGGTGCGGTCCCAGACGACGAACTGTCACAACGCTGGAATCCAACAACCAGACCCAAACCTTCCCGATCAACCAAATCTTCCGCGTACCAACACTTGTCAGGACTTGCACCCCGACACGGCTCGCTCGTCGGATTGCTCGTGTCTTTTCTTCCACTTATCAATGGCTTTCCCAGGTGCCTGCTCGTCGGATTACTCCTTGAATCTTGTCGGATTGCCCCGATAATGGCTCGGATTACTGGTCGGATTCCTCCTCAGAGTGCTCTTTCAATACTCGTCAGATTGCTACTAGGATTGCTCATCAAACTACATGTCGGAGTGCTTGTCAGAGTGCTCGTCGGACTGCTCGTCGGATTGCTCGTCTCATTTGTTACACATGTCGACAGATTTCACTACGGCTTACTCGCCGGATGTCTCGTACTGGTGCTCATTTACTTTCTTGTCGGAGTCGTCATTGCAGTCAGTGTCAAAGTTCTTGTCGGATACCTTGTCGGTTTGCTCGTCGGTTTGCTTCTCTCATTTGTTACCCACCCTGAAGGCTTTCACAGCGGCTCACTCGCCGGATGTCTCATCCAGGTGCTCGTCGACGTTCTCATTGGTGTTGTCGTCAGAGTCATCGTCGGAGTTGTCGTCAGATACATCGTCAGATTGCTCGTCGGATTGCTCGGATCTCTTGTTGAATTCCACATCAGCGGGCTCGTTGGATTGCTCGTTGAATTGCACATCTCTTTTCTTCCACTTATCTACGGCTTTCCCGCATACTAGCACGACAGATTGCTTGTCGGACATCTCTTCGGATTGCTCGTTTCCTTCCTTCCACTGGTCGACGGCTTACCCCGCTGCTCGCTCGTGGGATAACGACTTTGCTGGCCACCTGTACCAGCGTCAGCGGCCGACGGAACAGGGACGGGAACGGAATGGGAACTCAAATGTCAGTCGGACGTATCAGGCAAGAAACGGACAGCATTGGATGGATATGTCAACCGGGAATGGACTGCATTGGATGGATGTGTCAGGCAGAAATGAACGGTGCTCTACGTGTGTCACCGAAATGGGAAAATCAAAGGAAACGGAGGAACGGTGGCGAGATTCATTGACTGAATAGAATCCAAAGTTTGCATGAGAGAGAAAGAGGAAGAGGACATTACACAGCAGAAAGTCCCCTTATATACACGATGCTCACAACTCACAAGCGTACTCATACCCATGCAACACACATGCGTAATCATACGGACTTCTCTAAGGCAACCGAGCCTAGAACTGACATGTCTTCCAATGGCGAAGCATTCCAGAACGAGGTGCTGTCACAGCCGACGAACCGTCCCAATGCTTGAATCCAACAACCAGACCCAATCCTTACCAAGCAACCAAACCTACTGCGTCCCAAGACTTGCCAATAGTTGTGCCGTAATACCGCTCACTTGTCGTATTGCTCATCTCTTTGCTTCCACTTATCGATTGCTTTCCTGGCTGCCTACTCATCAGATTGGTCATCGGATTCCTTGTTGGATCTCATTGGAATACCCGGATTATGCCTTGGATTACTGGTCAGATTCCTCGTCGGAGTGCTCGTTGGATACTTGTCAAATTGCGACCCAGATTGCTCGTCGGACCACACGTTGGAGTGCTCGTCGGACTGCTTGGTGGACTATATGTCGGATTGCTCGTCGAAAAGGTCGTCGATTTGCTTGTCAATGGCTATCCATATGGTTGGCGTGCCGCAATGATCGTCACATTCGCATGACATGTCAGACTCCTCGACGGCTATCACAACAGTTTGCGCCCCTTAATGCTCGTCAAATAGCGAGTTGCATAGCTCGTCAACGGCTATCACAGTGCTTTGCCCAGCACAACAATCGTCAAATAGCGCATAGGATTGCTCACCGCTTCGGCTCGTCAACGGCTATCACAACAGTTGGTACGCCGCAATGCATGTCAAATAGTAAGTCGGATCGCTCGTTGATGGCGATCACTTCGGTTTGCGTGCCTCAATAATCATTGAAAAATGCGTCGGATCGCTCGCTGCTTCTGCTCGTTGATGGCTATCACAACGGTTTTTGTGCAGCAATAATCGTCTATTAGTGCTACGGATCGCTCGCCACTTCCATTCGTAGACAGCTACCACAACGGTTTGCAAGCTGCTATTGTCGTTGAATGGCCCATCGTATTGCACATTTCTCGTGCTTGTAGACAGCTTTCCCACTGGCTTGCTAATTTGATTGTACAAAGGTATGAATGATAATTTCGAATTCAGGTGAATGGTGATAAAAAATGATGCAAAATCCGAGTGAGAAACGATGATTTTGCAAAACAGAGTGATATTATATGAAGCCAAACGAGTGATATTGCATGATGACAAAAAGAGTGATATTTCATGTTGCAGAAGGAGTGATATTTCATGTTCCATAATACTGTACCTTACCAGTTAACCAGCTCCTACCCCTTACCTGGACACTTTTTAGCATGGTTTAGCCTGTCAGTCCCCCTGCATTACCCCGCTCAGCACAGTTAACATATATCAGCACCCGTTGACAGCCCAATAATGGCCCTTATGAAGCCTTGAGAATCTAAAAATTCTGTTCAAAAAGACTAGATATGCCATACCCTTGAGGAACAGTGACTGGAAGGCACCTTCTTTCATAAGTTGGCAGTCATCAAGTATGAGATCTGCAGTTCTACCCTATCTGATCAGGAGCATAGTGGCCTTATACAGTGGGAGGGTCGTACATACCAGCAGAAACTGTGACACTGGGATGTCCGGTCAACGTTGGAGTGATGGTAATATCAAACTAGTCAGGTTTCTCGATTGTCACAAAGGAGATGGGGCGCGCGCGGTCTTCGCCGGCGTTCAATTATTATACAAGAATAACTTCCCCAATGAGTCTCCTTTGAAGTTCGCCCACCATTAGGGGATTCACAGCGAATAATCTAAGGGGTTCGGTTCAACATTGTAATCACCATCCCACTGGCTGGTGCGCTCGGTAATTCACCCTATGGCTCACGCGGTGGTATCGCGATGGCGGATGGTTCGGTGTATGTCTGCCAGCTGCCTGACAGGATATATTTGTCATTTCAGTGGTGTGCCTGACAGCTTGCTCGTGGCACTTCGGTGGATGGTTGGGATCGAGACGGACCCGGCGTCTTGCCCGACAGCTCGCTTGCAGTGCTTCGGTGGATGGTTCGATGCCTGCCCGGCGGCGTGTCCGACGGCTTGCGTATATAGTTTCGATTCGAGACGGGCCTGGCGGCTTGCCCGACGGCTCGCTCGTGTCGCTTTGGCGGATCTGCACTTCAGCGGATGGTTCGATTTGAGACGGGCCAGGCGTAATCTCCGACGGCTCGCTTGTGGCGCTTCGGCGACTGTCAAATGGCTCACGCAACAACTGCCTCACAGGTAAGATAAGGTAAGAAATATGCTCACACACCAGACCCTTCTGGGTGGGGGCTGGAGCGCGAAGCTCCACGTCCTGGTTGGTGCTTGCGATAAGGTGAGATTCAGGGTTTCCATTGGCACCACAGAATTACCTTGGCTCTGGACTGAGTTCTATCCTGCAGTCCAGTAGTGTCTGGAGTTTGGTTGTTAGGACAAACGGGCTCCCTGGAGAGCCTTGACTGAGCTCCCTGGAGAGTCTCGTCCTAACTTCCTTCCTCTCACGCTCCCAGTTTGCCGTGGCCTCTTTCTCCGGAGTTAATCTTTACGACCGGTTCTTGGCCATAATCTTTAACTCCGTCTTATCTTCCACCTAGACTCTCGAGCCCCTTACGTATCCTTCCGTCTCCTTCCCGATCCACTGTCGTCTCACTTGCCACGCTTAGGCATATCTGCGCTTCGGCGGATGGTGCGACGTATGCCTGGTGGCGTGCCAGACGGCTTGCGTATATCATTTCAGTTCAGCAGATTGTCTGACGCTTCGGCAACTGCCAAACAGCTCACTTGACAACTGCCTCACAGGTAAGATAAGGTAAGGAAGGCGCTCACACACCAGACCCTCATGGGTGTAGGCTGGAGCCCGAAGCTACTCATCCTGGTCGGACTGATAATAGGATCCGCCCAATGGTATCACAGACTGCACCATTCCCTCAGCTTATAGCTGGGTTCATGTGACGACCCCACGTCAGCCCTTGGGTACGGCCTTGGGGATTATACTCTCAATTGGGGTCCTATTCGTGCCTACCGACATGTTGCCCATCAGCGCCTTCCTATCTCCCGCCTAGACTTTCGAGCCCCTTGCGTATCCTTCTGTCTCCTTCCCGATCAACTGTTGTCTCACTTGCGGCGCTTGTAGGAGCGCTCGTAGGATCGATTGCAGGATCGCTCATCAGATCGCTCATAGGATCACTCTTAGGATTGCTCGTAGAATCGCTCGTAGGATTGCTGGTAGGATCACTCGTACGGGGATGGTTGTTGACTGAATGTCTTTTTGACCAGTAGGTCGTCCATAGATGATTGACCATTTTGTGGTTGATGGTTCCCCTGATGATTCCGATGAATCTTCCGATAAAGACCGGTTGCCCACCACTCGTCGTCAGGTCGTCATATAAGTATCCGGCTCGGCAAAGTCACTTGCTGCGGGAAAATTACCCCGCACCGCGATGTGAAAACTCTTTACCTTGGGGTTAAACTTCATCAGTGTAATACAGATAATCTCTCGATTTGGATCGGAGAGTAGTGCTTCTATGTATCCTAAGTGTGGCTGGAGCGGGTCCTTTGTTCTCTCGTCGTGAATGGGTGATGCGATATGGGTTGTGTACGGGGTTGATTACGCTACTCGACCTGAGCCGGAGCAAAGAACCCTCAACCATACCAGCTATCCTTTCTTCGGCCGCGATGGCATCAAGGCATAGCTCCGCCCCATATCTTTCCCAATAGACTCTCGAACCTTGAGGTGCGGTCCTGTAGCAGCATTTGCACTTTCCCGAACATGAGCTGGTACTTGGTCCGGGGGCTACCCAGCGCTAAAGGATTGGCTTGAAGTCAAGCCTCCACCTCAGTATCTGTTCAACTCGATGTCCCTTACCTTGGTGCGGCGTCTGCCTTGCATCATAATCGTTGTCAGCATCTTGGATAAGTGGGGGATATGCTCACGCTGTCGTGCGCTGGCAAAGCCCAGAGTTCATTGCCATAATCGGGTGTCAACAACGAGGATGCGAGTGGTAGCATGATCCCTTGTGTCTCCTGACCATGGGGTGCAATGGTTTCGCCTTGGGCCTTCGAACCGTCTACGATGCTACAGCGATTCCCGACTCGTGGTGTTGTTCCTCTAGGCTGTGTCTCTGGAAACAACCCCACTCCTATTCCGCGATCTAGACTCACAGCTCCTTGTGTTCCCGTTTTCCTTCCGATCGCTTGTCCTGCTTATGATGACCACCAAGGTTGTCTTCCTCTACGGCAGTGCTTGCGCTTTCCCAGTCGGTGGCAGTACATGGCCCAGGGTTTTCCTGGTACTGCAGAGTTGGTTGACCCGAGCCAAGCCCCGACGCTGTTGGTTGCCAGGTATCGGTATGCAGTCCTAAGACCATGTGATGAGTTTCCAATACCTTCCTGCCCTGTCTGTATCCGAATGTCCGACCTGTAATATTTAGGGTGTAACACTATGCACCAATTGCTAAGCTTCGTGCGGAAGCTATAGGATGGTGTTGCATATAGTCCTTAAGCCCCGTACTATTGCTCGATTGTAGAGATAAAAGCCGTGTGGGAAAAAGTCTCTCAAATCGGTGAGCCTGTAGTCCGTTGGCATACCAGGATGCTATACTCTACTACTGCTCGATCATTGAGACTGAAAAACCTGTCGGAAAAAGTCTCTCAAATCGTCGTGAGCAGGTAGCCTGTTGGGGTTTCAAATCGACGAAACAGGTGATGGTTTTGTAAGCTGACCTTTGAAGGTAGACTTCCAGCCTACCACTCTGGTTATCAAGACAAACCCAGTGGGAAAAAACTCGGTAACCATTCCTTGAGCCGGTATCTGTCGAATGGCATGTCTGTCAGATCGTATCGGTCATGACAATGTATTGCTGTCGATACCGTCCATATTCTGGGGGACTCTTGACATCCTGAGTCTGGTGCCCAGTGCCCACCTTCCGGTAAAGGCATTCCGTTTCCATCCTCAAATTCCCGGCCTTTCCGCTCATGCGTCCCGGCACTCGGCATGGGACAGCGTCCTCCCTGACCTTTCAGTCAACCCGTTCAGGCACTTCGGCATGGAACGGTATTCTCCCTAACCTTTTGGTCAACCCATTACGGCGCCCGGCACAGAACAGCATTTTCCCTATCCACCGGTTCCGGCAATTCGGCACAGAGCGGCATCTTTCCTCAACCTTCTGGTACCCGGTGTTCCAGCTGTGCTGCTGATATCGCGAGTGCGGTGCCTTTGCCGCCAATACTGGCTGAGGCTGCCGACGTGAAATGCAGACCTACTGATACGGCAAGTACAGAGCCTTTGGCGTCAATGCTGACCATGGCTGCTGCAATGTAGAATACATCCTGGATCGTCGTGATCGGGTGATCCTCATCCCCCCCTTTCCTGGTCGGTTCTCCGAATGCCTTGAATAAGCGTCAAGTTTGCCATTCAGGCTACTGGACCGTAGAGATGCATATTCATGTATTATGTATCGTCGATACCAGCGGGTTGCTGTACTGTAGTCAGCAAGCCTGGCGTCGGTGGAGTTCCCATTACCCTAGGTTTGCTCGGTGTATAGTGTTCTGTGGGTTCATTGACAGGCGCGTATTTGCCCTGATGATGTTCCATTGCGTTACGCTCCATCAAGGAGATGCCTCGCAATGGGTCGGTGAGGGCAATATCATGGAATAGCTCCCAATGCGAACTCACACACATCGAACGCAGTGAATGCCAAACTTCCTCAGCTTGGAACAGCTGGAATGGTACCCGGAAGGTGTATTCTAACGTAACCAGAACGACCTCACCGGCTTCGAGTGAGAACGAGTGCTGGTTCCTTGGCGAACTGGTGGCTGCCAGGACCCAAAAGGTCTCGATTTTAGCATTTTCGTCCAGTTTCGGTGAAAAACAGGAAAACGAGCTCAGTCGCACTTCGAAGTCGATTGAAGCCAAGAAATACCTTGATTTCGGCAATTTTCGTCCGGTTTCGGTAAAAACCAGGAAACGAGCTCGGTGGCACTCGAGGCCTGTTGAGGTCCAAAACAAATAACTCCTTGTGTATCTACCCAGCAGCCGTCCTGGACTGCATCTCTGGTGGGATTAGCTGATTCTTCGGTGCCATGCACACGGTGAAATGGGCACCGTCGTTGGAGCTGTTGCAGTGCGCTTGGGGAGTTTGGAGTGAACTTAAGATGTTTGAGGATTTTGGTGAAGAGTGCTGAACTTCTTGTATAACAAACTCAAGTGTGGTGGTTTGAAGTATGTTTTCACCATGATGGCTCCTCAGTACTTGGTGCAGACAGCTTGATAAATAGACATTTTTCGTCGATGGTACACGAAGTGTGATTTTTACCTAGAGCGTTGCCTAGAGGAAATCACACAATTTCTGACAGAAATGACACACACATGAACCTGTTCGCCAGGCCGGGTTATCTTCAGCGGTGAAATTGCCTCATGATGTGTGTCATTGAGGTATTTTTCTATATATGTGTGCACATGCATAAGCGTACATCAGCAAAAACTCGAAAAATGCTCCCGGTGCTCCCGGTGCTTCCGTAAGCTTTATTAAGCTTTATTAAGCTTCTGTAAGAGAGAAGTTATATTTTGCTCCCATAAGGATTTGGAAAAAAATAATCTCTTTTATTTCAACTAAAACACCGAGAAAGGAAATTTAAAATTTGTGTCTCACTTCGAAAAAAAGCAATATACCTCAACTTTTCATTTTTTTGCTGATGTACGCTGACGTGGTGCGTTAATGTCGTACACGAGAGAAATTAAACCCTCATGTACGTACGACTACATGACGAAATTAATCACTCATGTAAGGCAGGGTGAGTCAGATGCAAATGCAATCCAGGTGGGAAACTAATCGCTTATGCAGAGTAAGCGTATGCACATATGTGCATTAGAAATAAACTGTGGCGACATGCATTCATATACATGTACGGCTTACGTCCCCAATTCGGCAGCTTCCCCTTTGAATCTGCGTAGACGTGTCACCACGCCTGGGCTTTCCTACTTGGTTGAGTTGCCTAATTCAGACATGTCACGTTTTTTATGATATAAAGCTACAGTTTACGCCACCGCCACTAAGGCTATGTTACTTGGATTTGTGGGTTAGGTTCTGACTTTCTCCCATACAAAACATCCTTGCAAACACCCCTGCCACCCCATCATTTTTGTGACCAGGGGATTTTTTGCTTTCATCCACCAATCAGATCAGTGTTGCCACCACTAGCCATCCATTTTTTGCTTTCTTCCACCAATAATATCACTAGATTGAACACCCACCACATTCTGTTGTTTCCCACTTGCACCAGCACACCACTGTACCACATAAATTCTACCACCAGTGATGCAAAAACAATTAAGTTTTTTGGACCTGTACACAGATTGCAGATAACATGCCAGCAATTTACCTGCTGTTTTCAGAATTTCAATTGAAGTATTTGTTGTTGAGTTATGCAAAGAAAACTGAAGTAGGTAGTGCTCATACACAAGCTTTGTTTCTTGAAAGTTTGTCGTTCCCCTGTAAATCTTAGAGGTGGAATGAATACTTGTCACACATGGCCGTTTATCTGTCTGTACCAACCCACTACTACACCACATAAATTCTATTGCCAGAGCTGCAAAAACAATTAAGCTTTTTGGACCATTATACAGATTGCAGACAACATGCCAGCAATTTACCTGCTATCTTCAGAATTTCAATTGAGGCATTTGTTGTTGAGTTATTCAAAGAAAAGTGTAGTGGGTGGTCTCATGTGTGAACTTTGTTTGGTGGAAGATTTTCTTCACACTGCAAATCTTGGGGTCCAGCCTGCCAATCGTGAACTGTCACCACCACTAGCCACTGATATTTTGCTTTCACCCACCAATGAAATCACTGGATTTGAACACTTGCCACACCCAGCCGTTTATCAGGCAGTATCAGCTCACTGCAATACCACATAAATTCTACTGCCAGCTGTGCAAAAACAATTAAGATTTTTAGACCTATACACAGATTGCAGACAACATGCCAGAATTTCAATTGAAGTATTTGTTGTTGAGTTATTCAAAGAAAAGTACAGCTGTTGGTCTCATATGTGAGTTTTGTTCGTATGAGTCACCGTTGTGCACCTTCTTCCTTTTCTTTCTTACTTAAAAACCTGTTTACTCGGCTTCAGCATTGACGTTGGTGGAGTGCCATTTAACTGGCAATGTCGGTTGACATTAGCATTGGAATTCATCAAGTGCCATTCGGAGTCGGTGTGGATATCGGTCAAGCACTGTTGTAACTGGTGATGCTGGTGTAGCACTTCATAAGGCAACTTGCCATTGTGTGCATGGCTAACTGTTCATGTGTGTATTAGCTTGCTGTTCGAATTGCTTCTGCCCAGAACTGCTTTGTTAGATGTGAATAGAGCATTATTGCTTCAGCCTTCTTTCGTTTAAGGATTCTTCGGAACAGCGAATTGTCATGTTCTCCACATCTATTATCACATTGGAACCGTTCAATAGTATAATACCAACTCTCAGACAGGACGGGACAATGTTCCGAGCGATCATCTCCTGTCATTGCTTCAACACTTTGAGGGACTTGTATGGAGCACATGCCATTGGCGAATCGAACAGTTGGTGTATCCAACGCATCGATCTGGTGTAGGGAACTGCAATGAATCGCCTGAATGCTGGTTTTGTCGCCCGATTGACTTCGGTGTTTTCTTGTTTTCAAGAATTGTATATCGGTTCACACTGTTTCCTTGTGCCTTTTCTCACTTGCCATGTATGCCATTCGCTCACAGTCCTCTCTTCTTGCTGGCCGTCTGCTGTCCTCTTGCTACCTGCCTACAGTTCTGCTACTAGCTATTCCTAGTCTTCTACCGGCTGTCACTTGTTCTTTTGCCGCCAGCTGACCACTGTCCTCTCACAAGCCACCTGCAGTCCTTCCGCTGGCCATTCCCTGTCCTCCGCCGGCTCTCTGCTGTCCTCTACCAGCCTTCCACTGTTTCCTTGTTCTTCATCTACCACCAGGAGCCTAGCCAGCTATGCCTCATGTAGCGTAGTAGCCACAAAAATAACACCAAATTTACCAAATCACCTCATCTACAGATGCCTGTTCACCTCCACTGCTTCCTAGCTTGGTCCTACCCTCATTTGTGGTGAGATAGCAAGGGAGCAGATGGGTCTGATCTGTTCACCCGAGACAGGACAGTGAGAAATACTGCTTGGTTGGGTTTCATGGTTCAATGCAATTTGGTAATGTTCTGCCATATTGTCTGAAATCATACAATACGAGAGAGTAGCAATCACCATGTACATATCAATAATAACTACCCCATACATTTGCTACCACTACTGCATCAAACTGCTTCAATCCTAACATTAATAATTTAGAAGAAAAGAAAAAATGGTTGCACAGATCTGTTTCGGCTGAAAACACCTATGTATCCAAATGGCTGCTTCCTCTGTGACATATATTATTTACAACTAATACTCATTATTTTGCTGAAGTACTAGGTATTTAAGATGTAGCTATCTCCTCATGTATCAGAAAATATTCCTTCACCATTGAGAATTTATCAGTTACTTTCCTGTGCAGCATGCAACCTTTTACCCCCTATATACGGGGCCGTCCTCCAAAATATAGCACCCCCAAGGAGCGAGCTCAAGCACGTCTCATTCAAAGCTGCCAACATCTACAATGTTATCGCGAACACCAGAAAGCCAAAAAACTGTTTCCTTTGAGCCCTACCGATGGAAACTGCAGTCAGCAATTGGCAACCAAAGAAGATGATATCAACGACGACCAAGAGAGCCGTTCAGTTACATTATTCGCTGGAAGTTCACCAGAATTGCCCTCCGAAACCAGCGAAAGTGATAGTTCACCAGGAAATACAATATCTTCGGGTTCTGCTTGTGCTATTGCTTTTGAGTATCTGGGGAGATATCAGCAGGTTCAGAGTCCAGTCTCCCCAATTAGAACTCATCGGTTACCTGCAGGTAATTATCTTATATCCTTGTTTTACTATCTATGCTAAATAGCTGTAGGTGCTGTACAGTTACCACATTTCCGCTTTCATCCACATAGATAAACACCACACCGTGTCTTAACATATGGGGAATCATCTCGGTCAAACCAGCATATTGTCACCAATCACACCCCCAATACAGACAAATCTGATGAACTGCCAAACGATGACTCTTCACATGATGGTAGTCCCATACAATATATCGCATCTCCGCAGGAGGTAGATATTCATTCCGATAGTGAGGGTAAGTATTTTATTATGTTACCGAGTGACATACAAGATTTTCTAATGAATAAAAATAGAGGCCACAATGTTACCAAGGTGTCCCTTGGTGTTACTCCATCATGCGTATACGAGTGAGCAACTTCATCGACATATTAGTTCAGCTTCAGAAGATGTACCAAGACAACGATTGCGAGATCTTGGAGACCCTATCTGACTGGATCAGGCTGAAGTTCACAATGCCATCAAGAAAACTGCAGAGTTCCTCATCAAAAATATGTTCGCATGCCAGGGATGTCAGGATGATGAACACCATCGAGCCCTTCAACAACAAGGAGAGAAAATGTGGACTCAAGAGTTAGATAACCCAATACTGGACCTCGATGAACTGGTATCATCTTTTGGGAGCAATATACCATTCCTTAAAGCATTCATCCAACCTGGCAAGTGGATCGATCCTGCGAATCCTGCAGTTCCTGATAAGGACCAGTTGGAAGGTATCTGCTGTGGGGATTTTTGCGAATATCCGGAAAATAATGAAGTGAAATGTCCAGTTTCATTGACTTTACTCGGATCGGAACCACCAGAATATGATGAAGACTCTTCATTGAAATTATTAGTCCAGTTCGATATCGACAGTATTCTGGCATTACCATCCTCCCTTGCTATCGCTGCTCAAGGGATGAGCATCTGTCTTCATCCTTCCTTCATGCAGAATATTCGTTCGGATCTGCACATCAAACTCCCTCTACCATCATCAGTGTCATAAACTCACTCCACTCGAATATGTGATATTCCATATTTTCAACTTGGAAATCTTGTTGGACCTCTAAATATCACCATATATATCATTTTTCCAGGGTTTTACCACGATGAGCCTCCAACAAATTTTCCCACTCAGCTTCAACTGCTAGATTTTTTGATGACCTACTTCTGCCAGCCTTGTACGATCACGCCACTGCAGACTACCTTCAGCACCTTCCAGTTTCGTATGAAGATGCTCGATAGAAAGCGTTAGCAGCTGGTGCAGAAAATTTCACTGGAGTTGACTCCTGACAATCCAACTCCCGTATTCAATTACTACGGTAACATCTCCCCAACTAGCTGCTTCACACTGTATGGGAGTCAGTCCTCGCAAAAACACTACGCCCGGAAATCATGACTTCAAAGGAATCCAAATTTTTCTGAACGCCAAAAACATGAAGACCGTAACCAAACGTCCAACCCCTCACTCATATTTTACGGATTTTCTGATGCTGTGGTCACAATCTTGCGATGGAAGCTATCTCCACCCACGTACCACCTGGATAGATTATGACAAGGAAATTGTGTATCCCGTGGCAAGAATGATGCAAGCCAACAACTCCATCGACGATGTTAACCACCCCCATGTTTACCACTGGCAGAAGTGCTCTCTCAAGAAGCTGGTTGAGCACACTCGCGAATACGCTAAAGTGGAGAAAGGCTTCACCATCACCTATTACCATTAGGCACAAACGGAAGAAGCAGCAAGTATGACCATGGTTGCCAACAAGTCAAATATCTTCTCAATTGGGGGACTAGCCTATTCCCAGTACTACATGTCAACAAAAGAGATGTTTGATGCAGCGAAAACCTATCTTTTCGCCAACCATTCCTTAGAAGCACTGGCAGTAGATCTGTACCTGACCAATGCAATCCAGACTACCAGTGGTGGTAGATGGATCAATCTCGGCAAAGTGCAGCAGGGGTATCTGTCATCACGTGATAGAACTTTGACAGCTCGTTGAACCAACGCAGGAAAGTCCTACAGTGTACAGAAGGAGCACAGAGTAAGACTTGATCTCCTGCAAGTGATTGCAAAGATATTGGATTCAGCAACAGCTCGCACCAAAGCAGAAGAGACTATACACCCTGGAAGAAGCAATCCGTTTTTTGCACTGCGAACCACTGATGTCGCCACCTTTTTGGAGTACCACACGCTCCGCTATGTGGTTCCCTTCGAGATGATCATCCCATCCACTGATAGGAACAATGTCTCCTGGGAGTCAACAAAGGTCATGGTCATGTTGCTACGTTGTTTGCGATCTGCTGTTGGATCAAGTTTGCTACGGGACCAACCAGAATTGTGGAAGTCAGCATCTGTCCAAGGAAATGGCCAACCTCGACCAGGTTAAGGGCAACTTGTCGGTATGAAACTAGGAGACTCGCTTGCAAGATACAGTTTTGCCTGGATGTCACCTGGTTTGGTAGACTGGACGACTCTCATATTCAGACCGACTATTACTGAATATGTTATGTTCAACAACAACAAGCTTCTAGATTCCTACAAGGCAAGATGGAAACAAGTACACAGTGTCAGGAATTGTTTTCTTGAGATTGACCAACTGGCCGGGGTTCTGGAAAAATCAGCAAGGAAAACTTCATCAAGAGCAATACGTTCTATCTTCGAGCACTTCCACCTCCTATGCATTCGTGCTTACCGTCATGATGTCTAGAATTCCTTGAAACAGATGACCATATTTGCCAATGAGGAGGACAAATTGCGATATCTCAATGGAGATGTGCCACTAAATCACATTGCCATACAAAAGCGACAGCATCTAACAAAATTCACTTGGTACTTCCCTCAGCCATCGAACCGCCATAATTTCAATACTATAGACATCGCTGAATGAACCTGGTTTTTTGATGATGGCAAAGAACGTCTGTGGGGCATAAACAGTCTGTTTCGACTTCTGTTTCAGCATTGTCATGACGTGATAGCCCATTCTTGTGGGCAGCAAGAGGCAGAAAAATGGAAGAAACAGTTCCCTGCTGTCTTCCTGAAGTTTACTTTTAGTTTTCCACAGCCAGACAAATATTCGTTCTTGGTCCGTAACATCAAGAAACCAGGAAGCCCATTTGGGTTTCATACCAGTATTCATCAGCAAGTGGAGGATGGGGTGGAGAGAAGGAGTGTAGATTGGCTAAAGGGGAGTATGTGGTCAGTGGGAAGTGAAGTCCACTATATGAAGGTTAACACTGCAAAACTCCCTCCATGGACAGTGGCTGAGACTATTAAGATGGCTCAGGATGCAATGACAGTGAGGCAGTAAAAATCAAATGTATGAAGGTGTGCTTTTCTTTGCTAGTATACAACATAGTAGTTAGAATATGATAAGATATGTGGAGAGTGTAGTATGATGGCTTCCAAGTATGTAAAGGGGTATGTGTAACTGCAGTGTATAAAATATTTATTAATTCAAATCAGTTGGATCTTACGAGATGGGAAAGTAGTTAACAAGTCTACAAAGAGCAATGTAACACACAATCCAATCCAACCAAACAAAATGCAAACACCGTTACCAGGAAGTGTCATGGCGACAATGCCAGAAACCAGAAATACTATCAATAGGCCATTACCCTGAAATGTCACAGTGATAATGCTGGGTAACAGAAATGCGATCAACCTGAAGAACTCTCAGATGTGCACTCCAATAAGCACTCCAAGTGAAATGCCAGGGGAACCTTTGAAGGGTGTAAGAAAGGAGACCAGTGGTCCAACTAGCAATCCAACAAGGAATCCAATGAGTGATCCACCAAGCAATCCTATAAACAATTCTACAAGAAATCCTAGGAGGAAACCAATAAGCAATCCAATGAGCAATCTAACAAACAATACAACAAAGAAGCCAACAAGCAATCCTGTCCAAGGGACATTTAGTGTAACAGAAATTCCAACAGGAAAACGGTTACCCAGAATGTCCCTGGAACATTCAGGGTAACAAAAATTTCAACTGTAAAAAGGTTACCCTGAATGTCCCTGGGACATTAACAGTAACAAAAATTCCAACTGTAAAAAGATAACCCTGAATGATGTCCCAGCCATTCAGGGTAACAAAAATTCTAACAGTAAAAAGAGGCTGTCCACATGTGTAACAAATGATATAAGGAATCTAACTAGATGTTCAAAGACAACACCAACACGGACAATGACTCCAACCAGCACATCAACAAGGTATCCAAAGAGTGAGCCACTGTGGAAGCTGTGGGTGTGTAAGAAATGAAAGAATCAATCCAACGAGTCATCTGACGACAACTCCAATGCCGACAACAACTCCAACGAGCGCCTCCACCAGGTATACAACAAGTGAGCCGCTGTTGAAGCTATTGGTGTTTGTAAGAAATGATATCAGCAATCTGACAAACGTCCGATGGCAACTCCAACAACTCCAACTCCAACAACAACTCCAACACCGACGCTGACGACAATGAGCACATCAATAAGGTATCCAACGAGTGAGCTACTGTGGAAGCTGTCAGTATTTGTGAGAAATGATAAGAGCAATCTAAGGAATCGTCCAGCAACAACAACGATGACAACAATGCTTACACCTACTTGGAGGTATCCAATGAGTGAGCCACTGTTCAAGAGTAAAAAGGTTAATCATAATATCCCCTGGATATTCAGGAAAACAAAAATTCCAACAGTAAAAATTACCCTGAATGTCCGCGGGACAATAAGGGTAACAAAAATTCCAACAGTAAATAGGTTACCCTGAATGTCACAGGGACATTTAGGGTAACAAAAATTTCAACATTAAAAAGGTTACCCTGAATGTCCCCGGGACATTAAGGGTAACAAAAATTCCAACAGTAAAAAGATTACCCTGAATGTCCCTAGACATTCAGGGTAACAAAAATTCTAACAATAAAAAGAGGCCTTCAGTGTGTGTAAGAAATGATATAAGCAATCCAAAGAGTCGTCCGACGATGACACCGACACCAAACAGGTATCCTACTACTGAGAACTAGAACAACCCTGACGTCGACGCTGACGACGAGGTATCTGACTAGTGAGCCACTTTGGAAGCCTTTGGCGTGTGTAGAAATAATATGAGCAATCTGCAGAGTCGTCCGAGGATGAAGACGATAACACCGATGCCGATGACGATGATGATGAGGACCTCAATGAGGTATCCAACAAGTGAGTGCTGTGGAAGCTGTAGGTGTGTGTAAGAAATCATATAAGCAAGCTGACAAGTTGTCCGAAGACGACGACCACGACAACACTGACATCGATGCCAACGCTGACGAGCACTTCGACGAGGAATCCGATGAGTGAGCCAGTGTGGAAGCCGTCTGCCTGAGTAGAAATGATATGAGCAATCTGACAAGTCGTCCAACGACGACAACGATGGCGACTAGCATTTCGATGAGGTATCCGACGAGTGAGCTGCTGTGGAAGCTGTTGGCATGAGTAGAAAAGATATAAGCAATCTGACATTTCGTTCGATGCCAACTCTGACTCCAATGAGCACGTTGACGATGTTTGCGACCAGTGAACCGCTTTGGAAGCCGTCAGTGTGAGTACAAATGATGTGAGTAATCTGACGAGTCATCCGATGATGACAACGATGATGATACCGATGTCAATGCTGACGACGATGACGACGCCGAGCACATCGATGAGATATCCAATGAGTGAGCTGCTGTGGAAGCCGTCAGAGTGTGTAAGAAATGATGTGAGCAATCTGATGAATCGTCCGATGACGACGATGAGGTATCCTACTAGTGACCCGCTGTGGCAGCCATCAGCGTGTGTAAGAAATGATGTGAGCAATCTGATCAATCGTCCGACAACTCCGATGAGATATCCTACTAGTGACCCGCTGTGGAAGCCGTCGGCATGTGTAAGAAATGATGTGAGCAATCTAACGAATCGTCCGACAACTCCGATGAGATATTCTACTAGTGACCTGCTGTGAAAGCAGTCAGTGTGTGTAGAAATGAAATGAGCAATCTGACGAATCGTTTGACGACGATGATGACGACGACAAGTACGTCAATGTGGTATCGGATGAGTGAGCCACTGTGGAAGCCTTCAGGGAGGGTAAGAAATGATATGAGCAATCTGACGAATTGTCCGACGACGTCGACGATGAAGACAACGATGCCGACACCGACAGTGAGGAGGACTGCAATGCGCGCCTCTATCGCCAAGGTATCCGACAAGTGTGCCACTGTTCAAGAGTAAAAAGGTTACCCTAAATGTCCCCAGGACATTCTGGGTAACAAGAATTGGAAGAGTAAAAAGGTTACCCTGAATGTCCCTGGGACATTAAGTGTAACAAAAATTCCAAAAGTAAAGAGATTACCCTGAATGTGCCTGGACATTCAGGGTACCAAAAATTCGAACTGTAAACAAGAGGTCCTCATCGTGTGTATGAAATGATATAAGCAATCCAACGAGTTGTGCGACACCAACACTGACAAGGTATCATACTAGTCAGCCGCTGTGGAAGCCGTCGGCGAGTATAAGAAATGATATGAGCAATCTGATATTTCGTCCAATGACAACGATGACGACGACAGGCACGTATCTGACTAGTGAGCCGCTTTGGGAGCCACCAGCGTGTGTAGAAATGATATGAGTAATGCGACGAGTCATCCGATGACAACACAGACTGCGATACTGATGCCGACAACGACAACGACACCGACGCTGACGACGATGCTGAAGACTATGACGACAAGCACGTCTACCAGGTATCCGACGAATGAGCCGCTGAGGAATCCGACGGAGTGTATAAGAAATGATTTGAGCAATCTAACTTGTCATCCGACAACGACAATGATGACCACGAGTACGTATCCCACTAGTGATCTGCTTTGCAAGCAGTTAGTGTGTGTAAGAAATGCTAGAAGCAATCTGACAAGTCATCCGATGACGACACCGACAGTGACGATGATCACGTCAACGAGGTATCTGAGGAGTGAGCTGCTGTGGAAGCCGTCGACGTGTATAAGAAATGATATGAGCAATCTAACATGTCGTCTAACTACGACAATCACGACGACAATCACATATCTGGCTAGTGATTTGCTTTGGAAGCAGTCAGTGTGTGTTAGTAATGCTAGAAGCAATCCGACAAGTCGGCAGACAATGACACCGATGCCAACGACAAGCACATCGATGAGGTATCCGTCAAAGTGAGCCGCTGTGGAAGCCATCTGCGTGTATAAGAAATGATATGAGCAACCTAACATGTCCTCAGACTACGATGATGACGACAGCGAGCACGTATCCGACTAGTGATCCGTATTGTCAGGGGCAACGAGAAGCATGATCTATTCTAGGAAGAGCAGTGGCGGCCTCTGGGAGAGGATCCGCCGCGCTAGCGCTAGCGTGTGACTGCTCTATCTGAAGCCCTAAGGGCATGCCCGTGCCAAGCCCCCACACTCCACTGAACCCACCCACAGTCGCCATACGCCGCGCTAGGCGTAGCCTGCGCTGCGCCACCAACCCTAGACGGCGCACCACGTGTGGCACCCGTGGCGCCCGGAATCCTCCTCCTACAACCACTTCCCTCTCAATAAAACAAGCCCCCTCTCAAAAGCAACCGAACAAAAACAGAGAAAAATAAAAATGAAAAGAAACACCACATAAGTCAGAACCAAGCAACAAGCAAATGCGCTGAAAGGACATAACGACAGAATTAAAGAAAAGTAAGTAGCAAAAACTTTTTCCTTCGAACCCAGAAACGCCCGTCAACATACCCTGTCTCTCCGCCGACCCGTCTCTCCGCCAACCCGTCTCTCCGCCAGCCATCTCTGTCACTCCCATTCCATCCATCTGTAAACTCGCAATCCGTTTGCAGCGTGGTATTCACCCAGTAGCTCGTTGCTGCTACCTCTGAGATTCGCAAGCAGTTCCCATGTGGCTTCCGTATAGCCGACCCATTTGACAAGATATTCGAGGTCCCGAACCGTTGTGCCGTGGTGCTTGCGGATCGACTCGACTTCGTATTCGACGGTGGCAGTGGAGCGCAAGGGAGGTGGCGGCGGATGCTCACGTGTTCTGTCGACTCTGGACAGTTTGAGTCGGCCAACATTGAAGACAGGATGTAACCGCCAATGTGCTGGAATGTCGAGGACACAGGCATTCTCGCCGGTCATCCTCAGGATCGTAAATGGTCCGGCGTACGGATGTTGAAATTTTCTCGAGTTGGCACTGTCGTTTGCGGTGCGGTTGACGTTGGCGTAGCCGACAGGCAAAAGGCGGGTGTCGAGGAATACAGAGTTGCCTATACGGAATGGGTGTGGTTGGCGATGCTCGTTTGCTTCTGTTACCATTGACAGCTGGGTTTCCTCCATTCGTTCGCGTAGCATCCGTAAGATCTTGACGAGTCGTTCTGCGTATTCTGTTCCCGGTCCCGATACTGGTGTCCGTGGTCCCAGTGCCAACAAATCCAATGGAAGTCTCGAAATGTATCCAATATCCGCCTCGAATGGCGACATTCCAATGGCCTTGTGTTTTGCCGCATTGTAAGTGAATTCCGCTAACGGTAAAAAGCGGCTCCACTGTTCCGGGGACTTCAGCTGTGCGATGTAGGCCTTTAAAAACGTCTCCAGAGTAGTGTTCGCCTTTTCCGCTTGTCCGTCTGACTGCGGATGGTATGCCGTGGACATTCGAAGCTTGATTCCGAGTTGTGAACACAATGACTGCCAGAATGTAGA
>Ga0307508_10000722_pt1 | contig 39224 bp, 41 predicted proteins | sample 9_EM_MG_FD_203089 | JGI IMG/M metagenome (GOLD analysis project Ga0307508, IMG submission 203089) | Populus trichocarpa ectomycorrhiza microbial communities from riparian zone in the Pacific Northwest, United States - 9_EM | ecosystem: Host-associated > Plants > Roots > Unclassified | place... | reverse complement strand
GCCATCCTCCCACGTAGGTTCCCCCACCAAGACATACCAGCGTTGTGCAACTCATCCTCCTCCCGGAAACGCGCCGCATCTCCTGCTTTCCACACTGCGTCCGTTTCCAGATCCACCTTCAAGAGCGGTATGAAGTGTTGTCGCCTCCCGAGCGTGAACCGTTCGTACACGACGTAACCCACGTAGAGAACAATGTACAACACAACACCGATGTACGTGGCGACGACGTTCTGACAGGAACAACGTGGTGTGAGAGACACTTTCTGACATGCGATACGAACACTCACTCTCGCGCTGAATGGTTGCACTTCGACTGCCGAATACCCCTCTGCAATGAACATGAGCGTTGCAAGGACGACGACGACGACGGGTAACAACGGGAACAAAGGTTGCGTGTAGGGCAAATCGGAGAGAGGCCGTCCCTGTACTTTCCATGCCGCTCGAAAGCGGAGTGAAATGAGTCCAATAGAGCCCCACACAAGCAACGCCGATATCCCTATCAAGTTGAGTAACCACGTAAAGACTACACCTTGACCCCATATAGTGGTCAAGAAGGCGAGGAACGACACTGTTAGGGACATGCTGTGAAATCGTTATCATGCGACGCAGTCCTGAGTGTTGCCGAGGATGCTCACAGCAATGCGGGAATGGGAACGCCATTCCTGTTGGCCCATCCAAAGATGCGGGGTGCTTGACCTGACCTAGCCAACGCAAATAGCATTCGGGAACTTCCGTAGAAGGCGGAATTAGTCGCGGACAACACTGCAGTGAGGAGGACTGCATTGACGACATGCACGGCGGCCCCAAAGCCCGCACGCTGGAATACAACCGTCAGCGGAGACGCTGCCACATCCGAGTCTACAGATCAGGCATGTCAACAACCGTGAGTAATAAACAGGCACGAAAGGCTTACCCGCAGCTGCCCTCAACAAAGTCGGATCTTGCCAATTGATGCACAATCCGATGGTCAGGATAGTGAGAATATAAAAGAGCACGATTCGGAAAAACGTCGCTTTTACGGCACTCGGAACTGCTTTCCATGGGCGAGCCGACTCACCGGCGGCGATAGCGACAAGTTCCACTCCTCCAAAAGAGTAAAACGCATACACAAATGTTTGTGCAAAGTCGGAAAATCCGCCAATGAAGGCTTGGCCATTTTGGAAGTTTGAAAGCCCCTGAAACGCGTTCAGTCATGAGGACTCCTGGACGTAGTCGCTTACCGGTCCTGGGTGACCTTTGACCCCGCCCCAGTCGTAAATGAGGCCAACAAAGATGAAAAAGATTATCATCACGACCTTGATGGACGCAAACCAGTATTCCGATTCACCTGTTCAAAGAGTCAAGCTTGCCAAGCAAATATAACTTGGGAAGATCGTACCGTAGACCCGAACATGTATGAGCTGCATCAAGAATATCGGCGTGATAATCGCGAGGGCCCATTGCCAAGGTTGCACTTGAGGTGCCCAAAACTACATGCAATGTTCCATGAACACACCAAAACCCCGTTCACCCTGGTACAAATCATTACCTGTAATATCACGGCTGCCGCCGTCAACTCGGTCGCTGATGGAAACCATAGGGGAAAGGGAGGACAGCTCTCCTAACAGTAAAATAGTCTGTATGCATCTACTCACGTATCGACAGGCTCCTGTGACGGAACGTGAGTTGCATGCAATACAGTGAACCAGTACGTCACGAACCACTGCAACCAATAATTCCAGCCTACGGTGTAAAGGGAGTCAAATGCTCGAGCTTCCAACCCCAATAACATGACATTACCTAGCGTAAACCCGAAAGCAGGGGACACAAACCGACTACCGAACACCGAGAATGCACCGGAGACCGGGAACATGGCAGCCATTTCGCCTCTTGCAATAAAGAATCAATGTGTGATCATTTCTCAGAGTAGCAAGGGAATGACTCACAGTGTAATGACGACGGCATAAACAAATACACCTACGACTACGTAGGAGAGCAGTGCACCTCCTGGACCGGCAAGTGCAATAGCCTTCGGACGGTGAAGTGAATATACATAAAGGCAAAACTAGTAGGACTCATTGCTTACCGACCCAGCACTCAAAAAGATGCCTGCCCCAATCGTTCCCCCGATCGCTAAACACGTGGGCTATAAGAATGGCCAGGACAGTGATAAAGGCTCATAGAAACTCGCCAATCATCATCAGATGTCGACTCTGCATAGCTCGTTTCGTTTCATTCTCTAAACTTGCGCTTGTAGAAAACATGCCCCGTAGGTCCAGGCTTGGTTTCCACCCTGGACCTTCTGCAGCAGTAGGTTGACCCAGCTCCTTGTCATAATCCGCGACCCTTCCCTTCGTTGTACTCGAGGAAGCCTGAGGTATGGGTGGTCTTGGATGCATGGCACTTCCAGATGGGGTAGAGCCGAAACTTTGCTCGTAATGCATAGAAAAATCTCATAACGGATACTTATTACCGAGATGGCCTCGTAATTTTAGCGGAGAGCTAATATGCGTTATGAACATTTCTGTAGTTGCTACAATTAGTAATTCTGAAAAGGTTGGCTGGCGAGCTAGAGCCCCGTGTAACCGAAGAGGTGACACGGCCGCCCAAGAAAGCGATTCAGAGGAAAGAGCGGGGCCCAGGGGATCAACGTTCCGGTCATCACTAGTTATCCGCTATTAGTGAGGTGGATGTCAACTCGCACGGCTCCGGGATCATTCCACAGCCGGTCTCAAGGTACAAGGGGAAGCAGCTGAGTAAGACGACAATACATGGAACTGATCGCTCCCGACGTGGAAGTAGGGCCACCAGTTTCTACTTTCTGGGAACCGCAAGGAGAGGCTCTGGTGTCTAGTTGGAATACGGTTACAGTCTTGGTCCTGCCAACAGGGTATATAGAGAGCGTCGTCACGAAAATGTATCGATAATAGACACAGTGAAAAGTGGGCGCGGGGGTATGGTACACCAACGAACGAACTATTAAGCGATTATAAAGTGTTTAATATTCCAATTGAAGAAGAGAGAAGGGAAGACAGTATAACATGTTCATAGAGGGCGTAGGTGTAGGATGGATGACGTGCGGACGCTAATTAGTTGCGGGGGTGAAAGACGAGCTTGCATTCCATAGCGGCTGGGAAGATAACCTGGATGGGGGTTTCCTGATTACAACAAGCCCACGGATGAAGAAGGCAAACTCACAAAGGCATCCTTGATCTCCATACTCTTCTCGTTGGTTTCAGGTGGGGCCACTACATTAAAATTCCTGATCAACGTTGCAACTGTGATTCTCAGCATCATGTAAGCCAAGTTCATCCCTCCACAGTGGCGACTTCCTGTCCCGAATGGCATCAGATACTGCGCCATCTTTTCAGTGGCGTCTGGTCCCTGCAGCCATCGTTCGGGGATGAAACTATCCGGGGAGGGAAAGGTGGTGGGATCACGGTGCATCGACCAGCTTTGCGTGGCAATTACCGTTCCTGGAGGCAGGGCATAACCCATCAAATCAAATGATTCATCCAAAGCGCCATTTTTAGAAATTGATGATGGGACAACACGCTCTAGGTCGCTGGGTGCTGCAGTGTACAATCGGAGGCCTACACGAATTGAGTTCCCTGGGTGCTCAACACAGCCAAGGAGATGCATTACCTTCTTTGATAAACGCGTTCAAATACGGAAGCTTCTGAAGGACAGCCAAGTCTGGCACAACATGGCAATCAGGCATCGCTTGGTCAAGCTCTGCTTGTAACTTGCTCGTAATGTCCTGCCTGCGGGTCAATTCCCAGAAAAAGTATGACAGGGAATTGGAAGTGGTATCGGAACCCGCAATCCTTCGGGTAACAGTTAGACTCTCTGTCACGGACGTCGCATTAAAAGTGCAACGAACATGTGACCCATCATTTCCGAAATGATATCGTGGTCCGGCATCTGTTGTTGGGGTGAATACTTGTATTCAAGGAGGCGCTGCAGCAGAGTAATTCTCTCCGAATCTGAGGTCCCCCCCATGCCCTCTTTGGCGCGCATCTCGTACACACGGGCGCCGACGAACTGAACGATTCTGTGAATCAGGACTGAAGGTGACAATTCAACAGGAAGCAGACACAGACCTCACCAATGATCCTATCTGAGTCGCAAATCTGGCGCCACCGCTGGTTTGGGATGCGACAAACCAAGTTCCATAAACAAGATGGCATAGTGCTTCGCTGAGAATACCAGTCAGCCTGTACCGCGAATCTCTTAAACTGAACCTACAACAATTCCTCTCTTTGGAAAGTCAGATATTGCAGTCGCGATAGGATCCATCCCGCCGAGGATCCATTTGCTGAGCGCGCCTTGGCGGTAGCCGTGAGAGGATGAAATGATGATATCAACCATGAGGTGGCGGAACAGCGCGAGGCAGTCCAGGGGATATTTACCCCCGACGTGTTCGAGAGCCTGGTTCATATTGAGACACGGGAAAAGTAAATTAACTGCCACCTACGGTAACGAGTTCTAAGACATGGTCGTGCGCTTCCGCCTGGAACAGAGCCAAATTTGCTGGAGTATAGTGCTGCGCATACCCCTTCCGTCGCACCGCATGTCCGTTATGATCGAGCGTGGTCATTCTGCGATCAAATAAGTACAGGTACACAATGATTAAAGAGATTTTTGATTACGCATGGTTGTTCTCGTTCCTATTAAGGGTTTAGTCAGTTTGAGCGAAGGTACGGGATGAGCGACAAACGTAAGGAGACTCTTATAGAACTTGCTTTTGTCAAATTTGTGGATGGAGTAGACGCTTCGCATCGACGTGATGTCCTTGAATATGACCTTGTTGGGACCGACACGCACAACTGGGCCGTATTCCTCAAAAAGCCGGTGATTGATCTTGCATTGTTGAAGGCGGAGAACGTGTGTAGTCATCCAGAAATCGGACACCGCCGCGTACCAGGGACCGGGTATCGCACTCAGGGGAGACAAGAAAAGTTGGTATATCGCGCGCGCGACAGCGTAGAATATGACGAGGGAGACGAAAACGAGGACGATGTTGTGGGGTATCCAAGACAGGGAGAGGGCGGGGAGCGTTCTTGTTGATTCCATAGTGATGAAGTGACGGGTATGAAGAATCCAATTCAAGAACGGAAAGAGGTGGCCAAGGTCGCCTGCGCCGGTGCAGAAGGTGGGTAGGGGGACGTCCGGGGAAAGAAGGGGGCAGCCGGTGATGAGGAGAAGGGGGAGGGGACCGACTTTTATACGCATCTCCTCGGAGGTGTGACAAAAACATATCATAACAACAGTCACAAGGGAATTCCACCCGCCGAACATTCGACCGGACGTCATCGGTACACTGCAGACCACGCAAAAGTCGATCGTCTTTCCCGATCAGGGCTTTGCTATATCCCAAAGGACATACACCCACCGAGCCGTGACACCCGGTGACTTTATCGCTCAGTCTGTACCCGTAGGCACTGCGAATATTTGCAGATGGTATTTCACTTGACGCCGCTCCAGACTATCCTTTATGAAATGCCAGCACGCTGCAAAAGACCCGTAGTGACCTATCGTCGAAGTCAGTGAGACTGGCCATAACGTACGAGACCCGCTCAGGGACAGTCTCACCCCCATTTTGCATAGAAAAGGCACATAATCTATCTTCCCAGCGTCCACATGGCATTGTGGGGAGCTCCAATTGCGTCTCGAACGCTTGCATTCCTAGATTGTCTATATTCGAACAAAGAATTCATCCAGGGTAAATCGGAATAGAATACGTCGAATCACCACAGGAATGCTGGTGACTGGTGACCTGTCCAACAACCCCCCAAAAAGGCGGTGTTAGTGAAGCGCCGCCCTCAAGTAAGGTACCAAGTTCCTTGATCGATTTTCAGAACTGCAAAGGGCGATGTTCCTTTGGAAACAGGACCGGCACAAGGGAACTGCAACTCCAGATCATGACCCGCAGTCGTGGCCGAGATCACAACCAATAAAGCTCTGGGAAGGTAAGCCGGGAGACGAAACGTCCAATTAAGAAAAAGAAACGTCCAGTGACGGGAAGGTGGTACATGGCAACGAAGATATGATTCATGAAAATTGAGGTGTGGCAGACGCCGCAGGGCGAGGCGATAATGGATGCAGCGAAAACCAGATCCGTGTTCGAAAACAAGTTCAACGGCCCTGCACGATCGACAAAGTTTCGCGGAGGAATTTACTGTACATCACGTGACGACGGGTCTTGTCATTGTAGATACTGGCGGGCAAGTATTCCGCAAACGGGGATCCTCGATAGGCCATATGAACGTACTTATGAGCTTTGTATCGCACAATCCTGTCAACCTCGTGCTCGGGGCGCAGCGAGCACCAAGATTCCAGCGGTCAACTTGATCGGGAATCCTCGGCGCGGCGCTACTGAAAGCTGCGCTGAGTTTGAAAATCATGATTCAGTGCTCCGATCCCTCCATCTGGTTCACCGCGCATCGCTCAGCTTTGCTCGGCTTCTCATCATTTTCCATGCCTGCAAGCTCCGTTCATCTCCTTGATCCACCGAAAACTCGTGTACTACACATTGACAAACATGGCATGTGGTTGCCTGTCCATCGTTTGGTGTTGGTCAACTTGGTCAGCGGACAGGACAGCTTTGGCAATCTTCGGCCAACTTTCAAGTATTAATACCGATCACACATACATGGAAGTAGACTAACACTGGATCTGCCTCGTTGGCTCTTTTCTGGATAAACGCCGACACTGTGTAACGGCAAGATCATTTCACCGTAACTCAATCGCTCTCAGCAGTCCTTTATTTACCGCTTCTTGCCTCGTGCAGTATCATCGCGTTGATGCTAGCTTGCTTCCTTTTCCAAGTACACAGGTTACTCGATCTTTGTCATTGGGCACAGTGGCGTAGTTCACATCTCTCCGCTATCCGAATTGTCCATGCGCGAAATCTCGTCAAAGCGCCACCCGGTTGCCCAAAGAGCAACACAGGTGGTGCGTCTTCTCTCTCCTCGGGAAATGACGTATTAACCTTTCAGCTAACGCCAGCATCAGATCAGATCGATGCTCAAATACCGACCGCCACGGCCAAAGCCAGAAGGCAGCTTACACGCTCACCGCTGACGGCCTCTTGCCGGTGGAGCTCCAAGCGAGTGTACGAACAGTATCGCGCGAAACGACTCCGCTCCTCGTCTCGCATACTCTCTCATGGAGGACCGCCGCTTGCGAGATATATTAGGAGAGGCGTGCTTTCGTCCGCACTCCTGTCGCATACAACGAATGTCGCCTTGGTAGTGAGGTTATGTGAATGAATATGTTGACACTGGAGGGATCGACCCCACTACTGGAAGACTTATTGGTCAGTTCAGGCAAACGTAGGTCGTAAACAAAAATGACGAAACGGGCTGGGTCCCAGACTTTGAAGTGGAAGTGTATTGAAAGACGAAAGTCCTTGAATTCAAGATCCCAGTGCTCTGATTCTGGTCAGGATGCTCATTCCAGGTGCAAAGACAATCGTGAGTGCAGCCCGACCGTAGACCCAGCATCATGGATATTTCAAGGCCGCCTTATCCTCCCGACACTGGCAGTCTCGAACGATAAATAACGACATCGACCCGTAGAGTATGTCGAGTCTCGGGGCCGGGAAGCGAGGACATAGATATACAAGGAGTGAGTGAGTTGGGTACGAGTGTGTGCCTTGCGCCAACAGATGTTGCTCCCGAAGTCGCTCGATTATGACATCGTACGCTGCGGGGGTTGGCAAGGGTAAGAGAGGCTAGATCATTTTTGAGTTATGATGACGAGACAAAGCGCAGGACAGCCTGTGACTCGTAACATTGGCGGAGGTACAGCCCGTAGGTTGGCGAGACGCCTACTTGGCAGCTGATCAAGATGTATGACTTCGAGGGAGGAAAAGCGTGTCCTCGGGCCACATCCCCACTTCAGGGTGCCAGCTGACAGCACTTGCCAGTGGAAGTGCTACTCAAATGTCATACGATCGCGAATATTCAAATCGAAGGTTTGCATTTCGCTCAATAGAGGCCATCTCTCGAGCGTTAACACTGACCACAAGGTCCTACATGGAAATAACCTATAGTGCTGGATCTGCCTCGTTGGGTCTTTTCTGGATGCCCGCCAACACTATGGAAAGGTGAGATCATTTCGCCGGAACTCAATCACCATCGGCCGCCATATCCACACCCTGTATCTACCACTTTTTGCCTCGTGTAGTTATCATCGCCTCTAACTGGCTTCCTTTTTCAAGAAAACACGTTGTCAATTGGTCACAGTGGCGTAGTTTACAGCTTTTCGTTATCTAAATTATCTGTGCACGAAATCTCAGAACGCCACCCGGAGCAACAGGGATAATGCGTCTTCTGTCTCCTCGGGAAATGATGTATCAGCCTTTCAGCTAACGCTAGTATCAGATCAGATCGATGCCCAAATACCGTCGAAGTTAGGGGCAACTTACGCGCTCACCGCTGACGGGCTCTTGCCGTTGGGGCTCTGGGCGACTGTACTCCAAAGACCAACAGTATTGCGCAAAACAACCCTCGCATACACCACTCCTCGTCTCGCCTGCTCTATCACATGCATGGTCAAAAATTGCGCACGCAAGGCAAGCAGGATATTCAGGATCGATTGTCATGTTGGTGTTTGCAGGGTAGCCCTACGTGGCAATGATAAAGGTTTGGTTAAACATTTCCGAAGATTATAGGCGACTTGAGGAGTAGGTACGTCAGTCACAGGAACTTCCCTGTTGTGAGGAGGACCGGCGCTTGCAAGATATAGTGTGAGAGGGGTGTCTTTATGTCCAAAAAACGTCGACCTATTAGTGAGGTGCCATGCAGTGGATTCCGCAAGATATGTTGGCACGAGAGGGAACGAGTACGCTGAGGAGAGCAACATAGTCCGACTTTGTGTAGCCTGATGACTGGTCACCGCCAATAATTCATGTGTGAAATGGCGACTCACAACCAACCCACCGGTGCATCAAGTTATCAGCGACAGCAGGGCTGGCGTTGCACTCACAACGCCAATTGCCAAGATCGTATCAAGGCTACGAGCCTTCAGGGGTAAGGGTTGTAACGGAATGTCTTCTCCATCCCCACCACCATACACGAGCCTTAGATCCGTCTGGTCGGACGGTACGAGGGTCTGGTGCGATCTATAGCATGGATTCAACCACGGTGCAATATCGGGTTCGATACCTGACTCTAGCAGGACGGAGCTTAGCAAAGAAAGCTAGGACCGATAGAAGTAGACTCCAACTTCAGTCGGTGGGCGACAACATTAAACGACGAACCTACAGTGGAGTTGACTGCATTGAACAACTCAGACGAAAACCCAGACACCAGCGCTTACTGGGCATAGTTCATAATGCGGATGCTATTATTCATCGTGCTTAGATGCTTTGTTGGCGCGAACGAGGATAGTATGGGGTAAAAGGAGCTATCTGTAGCGGGATCGGAACTAGACACGTAGAGACCGTATCCAGCGTTCCATCCGCCCCACGAGTTGTCACCAACGATAGGATTAGGGTATCCAAAGACGAGTTCTTATTCTTGCACTGTCGGGAAGTTGGCTTGTGTTAGGGTTAACAACAGCCATGATCCTGCCGGCAATCCTACAATGTGTGTTGCGGTCTGGATCCTCCTACATCGGCACTGTTTGAAGAGGTGTGCCTCCCATCCAACGCATTCAGCACGCCTGCACCAAATTGCGGCCCGATAACTTCTTCCGCTCGTTGTAATGCCGATGTGAGGAATCTACGAGCTGGACGGACACGTACGAAGGTGGAGCGACGTTAATGGCCTCGACATTGGCAGAATAGGTTTTTCCAGGCCTGCCGGATGACTTGCTATCGACGAGCTTAGAACATACACGGCTTTTGGAAGTCGAGAGGGTTTGATCTACGGGTGATCCCGCCGTGCGAACACGCGCGAAGCCTCCTGGACAGACTCCTGTCACTGGTGTGTACGCCCGCGAGGAAATGCGTTGTGTTGCGACCAGCCACGGTGACGGCGGCAACAAACAAAGCCAGTTGGCGACGTTGTTCACCAAGTCTCCAACATCACGCTCAAGGTAAACCAAGAGGGTAGGAGATAAAAGGGAAGAAGTGGAAGCGGGCCGCTGAGACACATACAACAATCACAGGGGTCCCTCTTCAGGTTCCTGTGTACGAAACCCTAAGCCACAATTGGAGTTTGACTGAAAGACAGGCCCGATGGGCCACACCTGGCACCATGATGCATGAGTCAACCACCGAATGACCAGGAAGCGAGGCTGCAAGGTGAAGATGAAGCCGGTAATCCCGTCGAAAGCATTATCAAGCAGCGACGTATGTGGTCTGCTTGACAGCATCTGGGGATCAGCCCCAATGTTTTATCTTCCAAATTTTAGCTGCCAGCACATGCATGAGTCGTGGATTCTCACAGACACCATAACGAACCATCGCGCGAAGCACAGAGTACTGTGCTCGCCGTTGAAGGTATCATTTTGATGACAGCTGACATTAATATTAGGTTCACGTACCAGAGGTTCCTTGAGATCGCTCAGGAGTTCACGTTCCCGCCTTGCAAACGATGACAGCGTAATCCAGAATTAAAAAATAAATCTGCGAGCACTGATGTGTATCGTGCAAGGCTCGTCACTGGACCGGGTATTCCCGGACACTCGATGCATAAAAAGGGGGTCAATTACGGGAGGTCGTGCCGCAGACTCCTTCCAACCTCCCGGCGCGTAATTGCTCTCGAACTGACCACCGCGATCCACCCACAGATCATCCACTGTCGCCTGTGTGGACACCCGCTTCGGTTACTCTTTTCCTTGGCTTTCTGGTAGGAAACCTTATCGAACGTGCCTTCGAGCATCCATTGATCGTGCGCAGCACCTTGGCACTGGGTGTACTCTAGTTTAGACAAGGAGTTATGGCACCACCAGTAGCTGTATATGTTGTTGCAGCTGTCGTAGGCATAGCAGCGGCACTCGCATTCAAAGAGGTACGTTCATGTTCATTCTGCATTCCTAACGAAGAAACACGTGCACTCACACGCCCCTCGTTTTTCGCTTCTCGCCTTACTCTCTTTACCCTCTAGTTCGTTTACGAACCGCATATAGCCCCCACCATCGAAGCATGGGCTGAAGACTTTCTCGAGCGGAGACGCGCAGCACGCAACAGATGTGCGAGTACCGTTCCAGTCGGGACGTCTCGTCGTCGTGGTTCATCATCTTCCTCCGGTTCATCAGATCACGACAATGATCCTCAGAGAGATCGGGGTGATAATGGTAGAGTATTGGGGCCGAACGATTTCTCTGTGGATGGGTTGGAGCTCGAAGCGCTCGCTTCGAGAGAGGTACATGAATGGCGAAATGAGGTACTCAGAAGTCAGCAAAGGTCACAGAATGGCCTGAGAAGACGAACAACGGATCGACTCAGGGATGGTTTCGATAGTTTCGACAGCACGAGCACAACTTTAGACGAAGTGAGTGCCCGATGTAGCCGTCCTCACTTCTGGCGCGCTCAATCCAGTTGTCACAGTCATTTACATCTCTTACGCACACCCCACTCGCATCAACACACGTCATCTCGAACATTTCGTCCCCAATCACGCTTAGTACCGCGTCGCTACCTCAGACGTCGACTCGTCGCCGCCGGTCTGAATCTCAGTCGACGACAACACAAGGGGACGCTGGTACATTGTTCATAGCTCCACACTCTCCGCCCTCTCCTATCCATGAGATACCGGTGATGTCTTTGAGGACGGAACCCCGCGGCTCCGCTGTTCCGACACCCCGCCCAACCACCGATAGTAGCCATCTTGACGTTACTTCCCCCTTCCCACTTGTTATTCCCATCGCTAACCCCCGTTCACCCGCAATCGAGGCTGCTCCACACCCCTTGCCATTCACCCCAACTTACCAAGCCATAGCTAATGATTCTCCATTTGGGCCCCTCCTTCCAGACACGCCTCGTTCAAGCGCAGATATGTACGGGGAGAGGCCGTTCTCCCCACTTACGAGGGTGATGGGATCCTCATCTGGCATTGTGTCTGCCACTGGGTCAAGGGGGACGCTCTCTTCTAGGGCCAATTCTATAAGTTCAACCCGTACGCTTGGAAGTTCCGGAGTGCTCAGGAAACCCAGCGGGCTCGTAAATGAAGTCCCAATGAGTGGCTGCGAGGACGGCAGCGACGAAGAAAACCATCCTCTTGCTTCCACGTCTACTTTCACGCTGGCGAACCCGAGTCGCGGAACAAATGAATCGGTCATTTCTTCTCTCTCGGAGCGGTACCCAGCACCACCTACACCCCCTGTAATCGTTTCCCCACCTGCATCTTCTATCGGTGTCATCTCGGTACCTTCATCACCCCGCAGTGGAGGATCAGGAGTTGTGGTGCACAACACTATAGCCTCGGAACCGCATTCTCCCTCTCACTCCGTCCCTCAGACACATTCTTCTTTACCCTTGCTTCAGTTGCCCTCAGACTTGTCAAACCCCGGTCTGATATCTCGATCGCGATCCTCAGCACATCCAGCAACGTCTCCAGCTCTCTCCTACGCTTCCTTCCTTTCCCCGATGTCCATTAGCCGTGGCACGTCCGAGTCCGAAGGAGACGAGTTCTTGTCGGTCGCCAGTGAGGATAGCGATTGGAATATATCGCCTGTGACCGCAGGCGGACGCACCGGGCCCGCGCAAGACAGGGCGCACAATCCATTCCTCGATTTTGAGCATCTGACACACGATGACAGAGGGAGCAGTAGTGAGCATGGGGACGAAAGCGAGGGAAGTGAGGTGCTTGTTTCTGACCTCGGACAGGAAGGTGAGAGTGAGGTGGGTAGTGACAAGAGTTGGAGGAGCGCGAGGAGGCATTAGATTGGGAAGTCAAGGCAAGTTGATACAGGCGCTCTCTGGAGCCGATACATGGTGACTTGGATCTCGATGACCTGTATCTTTACCCTTTGCATTGCTTGCGACGTGTTTTCTTTCAGGTAAATTTCGGGCATTTGGTACTTTGCTCAGTCTGCTGTCTCTTTCTTTTCTGCCATGTAATTACTTGTATCACCATCCAGGTTCGCAACCTATGTAGACTAGCAGGTGTCCTGATGTCTATAGATCTTTGATGGGTTGATGTGCACGCCAATGCAAAGGTTGTTACCTTCTTCACAAGGTCACTTCGGTGAATTATGACTATGCATGACTCAAACTAAAATAAGTCAGCAGCAACAGTAAACAAGGTCTCTGCCGAAGTTCGACTGTACCTCTAGTTACTGATCAGTGACTAGGTGTATACATTTAGGTCGAAATATAGCGCAATCATATACATTCAGCAAATTACGGTCTATGATTTGTGGTTCTATCAGTGGTTCCGAGTCGGGTATGTTCGTTTAGTCCTTGCGTGCTCGCTTCTTGGAAGTACCGTTCTGCATCTCGACGTCGTCGTTGGCCGTAGCGAAGTAGTCCAAAGATCCCTTTGGGTCAGCCTTGATCGTCTTACTACCTTCGGTCCAGCCGGCGGGGCAGACCTCCCCATGCTTTTCCTATGGGGTTGGATTACAAACGATTCCACATACAAAATTATCACACGAACCGTAAATTGGAATGCCTGCAACAGACGAATGGTTTCTTCGACGGAACGACCGACCGGCAAGTCATTGATCGTGATCTGCCTAGAGCCATGTGATGAGCCGCATTGACGGTACGATGGGTCTTGGTATTCGCATACCTTACGATGCCCTTTGGATCGATAATGAAAAGACCTCGGAGAGAAATACCCTCTTCCTCAATGAGAACATCGTAGTCACGCGAGATTTTCATGTTCCTGTCGGCAACCAAAGGAAGTTTCAAGTCGGGTCCAAGACCACCCAGCTTCTTTGGTTGTTGAGCCCAAGCAAAGTGCGAGAACTGCGAATCAGTCGAGACACCTGCTCAACGTGAGTAACCGTTGTTCTTTCTACGTTGGAGGACTACTGACCGAGGACGACAGCGTCCAACTGCTTGAACTGAGGAAGGGCATCATTGAATGCAAGAATCTCGGTGGGGCAAACGAATGTAAAGTCCCTGTGGTAACACAGCACAGTTCAGCTCATTGTAATAATTACTCCAGACCGGTTGGAGACGTACATCGGGTAAAAGAAAAGAATAACCCTGTTAAAAAAAATTGAAAGCAAAGCCGCCGCGAGAATTAACAAGTCCTACCATTGCCCCAAGTAATCTGCGAGAGATATGTCTTTGAACATACCCTCGATGACGGCTGTCGCCTTGAATGCTGGGGCGGGACGTTGAACTCGGGCGACCATGATAACTTGTGACAAGGAACAGGAAGAAATGAAGTGGTCCGACCACGCAATTTATTTCGCGTCGAGACGTGTTATGTACGCTTGTTTGTTCACGTATTTGGACCGCACATAGTTCACGTAAGCGAATGAACTCTTCGGAAGCTTCTCTACTTCGTTGAACTTGGAGTTTGAAGTTTGAAGCTTTGATGGCCAGCCTCATGCATACAGGACCAGGGCCTGTGATACTGCGCATACAACTACGAACCTGCTTTTCTTCCGTATGAAACTCTTGTGGCTGGTTTATGCTCATCCCGGCAGTGACACCACATGCACACCCCTAAGCCCCATTTCTGCCTCATAAATGTCAAGACCAATCGCGTACGTGTTCCGGGGGAAGGCGCCCGGTTCTGGAGGTATTGTCTCTCCTGCGATTAATCAGAGCGGGGTAGACGCAACGATGGTTTGCATGACATGTTTATCCCCGCTATTTATATGAGCATGACTCTACTGGCGGCCTCACCTTCGTTGAGCCATTGGTTCATCGTTTTTCCGCTGAGCCCTCCACTGGACCCTATGTCCGTCTGCGGTCGCGCGGGGTCCCTACACACTCTCAGGGGCGAATAACTGACACCCAAAAGTCATCTCCAACTTATCCCGTCCCAGCGTTTAGGATGCCCCCGAGCGTATCATCGATTTAGTCTCTGAAAGAGACACCACCATGCGGCATTTCGAATGGGAAAGAGGACCTGGACAAGGCTGGAACTGAGCTCATCCAGTCTCCCCCGAAAGCGGCACTGCAGCGTGGTGCATGGTCGTTGGCAGGTAAGTGTCACTGTTTCCCTTGAATTCTCTGTTTATGACAGTGCGCTAGTCCAGTTCTGCGGTTTTGGGTAGATAGAATCGTTTATTTTTGCGAGCGGCGCACTCACACGAAAACAAGGTACGCTGCGTCGTTTGGCGTCTATCAAGGTATGGACTCTCCTCCGAATCCCTTGTGATCCTGTGTTCACTGTTGCAGATTTTTATACCCTACATTATCTGACTAACGTATCACCATCTGCGATATCGTAAGTCTCATTCAGAGCTTTGTGTGTGTGGAACTCAAAACTTGTTTGATAGTTGGATAGGAAGCATCAATCTTTTTTCTAGGGGTTGGTCTCGGTCTTGTATCGGGTACACTCTATGATCGGGGCTACTCGTATGTTCAACCACCTCGAGTGTTGTCTGCACTCGATGCTAATTTACGAAGCTACCATCTATCGATCGGGGGGTCGTTACTGCGGTCATTCGCCTTGTTCATGCTCTCGCTCACCCAACCAGGTCAATATCACGAGGTCCGTCATCCTCCTGCCGAGTCGGAATGATAGATCATTCTTACTCAAGGGATTGGCCTTGTAATAGCTCAGGGGATTCTGCACGTCCCGAGCTTTTTCCGTCAACGTCGTACGCTTGCAATGTGCTTAGTCGCCACTGGATCCGCACTCGGATCGGTCGTCCACCCCATCATATTGAACAATTTGTTTAACCGGAGTGTAGGCTTTGCCTCCGGCATGCGGATAAGTGCTGCCTTCGTCAGCGTCCTACTTCTCATCGCTTGTGTCCTTATATGCACGCGGTTGGAACCACCCAGAAATCCTACAAGTTACTTGTCTGTCGGAAAGGGTATCGTCCACGACGTGCCTTCTTGTCTCATGTGCGTTGGGTAGGTATCTATCGTCGTCCCATGGCTATTCTTCACAAGCGGCTCTATCGATACTGTGGAGTTTTATTCTTCAGCACCGGATCCCAGTTCCCGATCTTTTACTTGCAATTGGATTCCGTTCTGCATAAAAATTCGGAGATGTTCTCGTTCTATTCTGTGCGTGATTTGTTTCCACTCCGCACTTTCGGAACAGACTCAAAGTGCAGCGCATCATACTTGTGACATTTGATACTGACCAATCTCTTATACATCCAGTTGGTATTTTCAAATGGGGGAGGCTTGATAGGCCGATTATCTACCGGATTCATTGCACCCCGCATTGGCGTGCCCAGGCTAATGATGATAACGACCGCCGCCTGCGGCATTCTCGCTCTCGGCATGATCGGTCTGGACGGCGTCCCGACGGTCGTGGTAATTGGGGCGATCTATGGCTATTTTGCTGGCGTTTGTAAGCCGCCTCCTTGCCATTTCATTTCGTAGTGTCGAACTGAAGAGGGACGTGTCCGCGGGCAGATGTCGCATTGTTGGCACCCCTCATGGCCTTCCTCACCAGTGATCTCTCGGAACTCGGGTTTGTTGCTTCTGCGCATCCGGTCATTCATTCCGGAATGCTCATGCACGAGTGACCTAGTGCTCGCATGGGAATCAGCTTGCTGTTCCTTGGTTTCGGTGGTCTTTTTTGGTACGTCCTCGTCCAAAATGGTCTCACACCACCGCTCAACACGTTCACTCTGCTCAAAGGCGGGCCCATCTCAGGTGCGCTGCTCACCCCGCAATACAAGTGGTGGCAACCCTCGTTCTTGAGTGGGGTACGATCCCGTTTATCCATTTAGGGGGCAACTCGCTGACACGTTTTGGTAGCTCATTTGTCTCACCGGATGTTCGTTGGTGATAATGATGCAACTCACGCTAACACGTCGGGAACGCTTGACTGAGGAACGAGGACCTGAGGGCTCAGTGAGTCACGAGCCATAATGCAACTAACGAGCCACACCCTGGAGGGGCAAGAGTATTAATATACAAGATCCGACATGCGTTGACATGGCTAAAGTATGTGTCAAGTGTATAGTCCGAAGTGCCCTGTGGAACCTGTCGGTTATCGAGCGCGCAGTGCGTTGAGTGAGATCAAGATGCGGTGTCAGGAGGGTATGGGACTAAAACTTGCCATGCCAATGTAGGCACTGGTATGTTGTGCATCATATGGACTTATTTGCGTGGCGCGGGACTGATAGACATAGACGCCAGTGTTATGAGATAAGCACAGTGCCACAAAATGATCAAGTCACCGAAATGGCAGTGATCACGGAACCTGGACTTCTACTAGTTTTTCCTCCATTTGCGTTTATTTCGCCCAGATCCTCAGTGAGTGAGCCAGCTGCTTTCTCCGAGTATCTGTGGTATGGTATGTGTTATTTTGTTCCTACATTAGTTCGAAACAATGAAAATTGTGTTTTGATCAGGCTTGGGGATGGCAAACAACCACACTCCCATGGGTGGTTGCAGCAAGGCCGAGTTCATGTGTGATCACAGGATGACACTCAGCCTGGTCTCGTTTCTTCGTCCCGTCGGTTCCATCGCACACCGATGCAATGTCATCGGATTCCATATATTATCATAAAGTCATCACGGCAGGCGGAATATCTCTGTCAGCATTACTGTAAGCCGGCAGTTTGGACCACAGCCAAGGTCCGAATCATCTCGGCGCCGACCGCGATGCCGTAGTCCATGCGTCTGAGTCACTAATCGCTGCTGTTGCGTGTGATTGTCTGCAGTGCAAAGCTGTGTCATGTTCGACGCGATGTAAAATTCTCCGTAAACAAGCAAGGTATACATTTGACTGCTCTTGAACCTACCGTGTACCCAACAACGGAACCATAATAAGGTCAGTATTGTTTTGAGTGCGCTCCAGAAAATGAAGACAATTTGGGCGTAGGAATTCTCCTACACATGTATGAGGTCCATTCCCCCAGCGAACCTCTCCTTCCCCACTGGTACGTTCAATATCCAGGTCAGGGCCTAACTTTGATACTGCCAGAGTACGAATGCACTATTAAACTTGGTCAAGAGCGTCCGGGAGACTCAGAGTGACGGTAGCTGCCTCACACGAGCCGCATCATATCTGCAGAGACATCCTATAACGTTACTGTTTGACGACAGTTTCGTAGGCCATTCGAGAGCCGTGATTGGACGACAGGTGGGCAAAAAAGGGAATTAAGGGTCCTTCCAAAAAAGAAACGAGCGCAGCTCATCCCAAAGCCCGCTTCAGAAAGCCGATGGTGGATACAATACGACTCAGCCACCTATCATGCTGGTGACATCAATGGGACACGGGTGAACCCACGATCAATGACGTCATGCCCGCCGAGATCATCGGACCGGCTAGCCACTTGATAACCACATCGACATAAGAAGGGTGGTGCGCATCTCTGAGCCAGACCAGTTGTTCGTACCACAATGAGCGAACCGATACTTCCCGGAGATGGTCGTGGGGCTGGTGATCTCAAGGTAACGGCTGTTGCAATGCCCGACACCCCTGCGCCCCCGCTCTCCGTCGGCTACAAACTATCTCCAGAGCAAACGACTTTCTTCAAAGAGCAGACCGGGATTGACAACGATGAAGCGCTCAAGAACCACATCCTGGCTGTCAAAGAAAGGGCAAACAAGGTCACTGCGTTGGTACTCGTCAAAAACAGAAAATGAACCCATTACTACAGGTTTTCCCATACCCTTGCATACAAGTGATGACCTTCCTCGAGTGAGTTCGACATCGAGATCTTCGCACGCCCTATGTGCCTGCTAATGTACTACCCCCAGGCATGGAATGGCGGTCTTGCCAGTGTACGAACGTGTCCTCAAACTCGGCCGAGAACGTCCGGACGGGATTTTGCTGGATCTCGGAGCTTGCTGTGAGTCATCCACGAACCTTTCTGGTAAAGCTAGGGCGTTGACACTACGGGGGGAATAAGTCGGCGTGGATGCGAGGAAGGCCGCAGCAGACGGTTACCCGCTCAGGAATATAGTCACCACTGACCTGCAACAAGGTGAATCCGACGTCATTATATCAAAATGATTTCGGCTGACGGATATCCTCAGCGTTTTTTGATCTAGGACACGATCTCTTCAAGACCACACCTGCCTCCTATCCGATCAGTTTTGTTGCTGGCGACGTGTTCAAGCCGTCGATGCTACAAATCTTCCTACCCTTCGATGAACCTCCGCACACAGAGAGGCCAGATCTATCCACGCTGACTTCATTGAATCCATTGGCTGGCCATTGCGCGGCAATTTATGTAGGAAATATTTTCCACCTGTTTTCGGAAGAAAACCAGCTCCACTTGGCCAGAGCATTAGCAGGTCTACTATCTCCCCTGCCCGGCTCAGTGATATTTGGCATCCACGGTGCTAATCCGCAGAAAGGGGTCTTCCGTACGGGGTGTAATGGAAGGGCAGTGGACGTGTTTTGCCACTCCCCAGAATCTTGGGCTGCAGCTTGGAACGGTGAAGTCTTCGCCAAAGGAAAGGTGAAAGTAGACGCGACAGGGGAATGGGTGGACAAGGAAGGGCTCAAATTCTGGCAGCTGCGATGGTCAGTTGTGAGATTATAGATTCAGATAGAACGGAGCTCGAGGGAGAATATCATATGATATGCCGCGGCGAATAGCGAATCCATACATTTTGTCACAGTGCGCCTTGGGGTTTGATGTCAACAACGCCAAATACCTAACGATCCTCCAGACCCGACACCCGCCCTCTTGAGTTTGCGACAGTCCTACATGTCCTCGTATTGCTAATTGCGTTCTTATCGAATTTACGAAATGCCCGCAGTGACTATCGGTGTCGACGGATCCTCCACTGGCCATTCACTGCAGTCGGTCACAGAGAAACTAAACGACTCACGTGCTGCACCGGGTGACGTTGCCGAGGACAGTCGGACGAACGGAAATGGGAGCGCGAGGCAGGGAAGTGAAAGAGATGAAAGCGAAGGAGATGCTGGGACTGAGGAAGAGGAGTCAGAAGGTGGAGAGGATAATGCCAGAGAAAAGTCATTGGGCGTGGGGGTGGGGCACGACCAAGGTGACGATGGCGGGGAGGAAGAAGACGAAGAGGAGGATGAAGAGGACGGAGAAGAGGATGATGACGATGACGATGAAGAGGAAGAACCCTCCCTCAAATACGAGAGAATGGGCGGTGCAGTCAATGACCTGCTCAAGAAAGACTCGGTTTCTGCTCTTGCAGTTTCTAATAAGTGTCTGGTATGTCCCCTCTCAAAACTTTGATTGGTGTACTGAACCTCATCGCGGTCTTGTGGTCCTAGGCTCTTGGTACTCATGGTGGTATCGTGCACGTATTCAACCTAGCCGGGGAGCGTATCAAGTCTTTCAAACCTCATCAAGCCTCTGTGAGCGACATAGAGATGGACAGCACTGCGGATTTCGTTGCGACTGCATCGATTGATGGTGAGAGGCTCATCGTCGTCAAACTCAACTTACTGATTGGCCAGTTACCAGGGCAGGTTGTCGTCCACTCACTGTCTACGACGGAATCCTACGTCTTTGACATGAAACGACCAATACGTACCGTAGCCCTTGAACCTCACTTCGCCAAGAGGACGTCTCGCGCGTTTGTATGCGGGGGGATGGCGGGCACACTGGTTCTGCGAGAGAAGGGTTGGCTTGGTCATAAGGAGACCATTCTTCACTCCGCAGAGGGTCCCATATGGCATGTACGGTGGAGAGAACACTTCATTGCATGGGCAAATGACTTTGTGAGTGAGTGAGTTGTCTCGATTTGTCACAACCTCAACGTTTATTACACACTTCAGGGAGTCAAGATATACGACACACAGTCCCAATCTCGTATCACCTTTATCGACCGACCACCTGATAGTCCTCGAGCCGACCTTTTTAAGTGCACTCTATACTGGCAGGATGATTCTACGTTGCTTATTGCCTGGGCTGACCACATCAAGGTTGCGCGAATACGCTCGCGTCCTTCAGGTGGCCCAAAACTTCCACCTTGGATTGTTGAGGTGACAGCTGCATTTCAGTTGGACTGCATGATTTCCGGTATCCTCCCTCACCCGATGTCTCCGCAACACTTGCCTCCAGAGAATAGCACCACCACTCCTGCTATTGCACTGACCTCATTCCTGATCCTTGCGTACGAACCTCCAGACACATATGGCGATGAGATGACGGACGATCGTGCTCGTCAGGCGCGAAAGACCGCAGAGCGTCCCGAGTTACGCATCATATCACGTTCTGGCGAAGAGCTTACCGCTGACGCCCTCAGCGTAACCAATTACCAATCATGGGGTTGCAACGATTACCTCCTAGCCGAAGTCAACTCAACGGACAGCGAGCGGTGCTATGTCGTCATCAGCCCAAAAGATATTGTTCTCGTCCGACCGAGGGATCGCAAGGATCACATTGCCTGGCTTGTCGAACATAAGCGATACGAGGAGGCCCTGGATGAAGTGGAGAAACTTGGTGAAGATGAGCATGCATCGGAAGCGCCAGACTCCAGGATAGATCCTGTCCGTATTGGTGCTCGTTACATCAACCACCTCATCGGCGAAGGTCTGCCTATCCCTCCTTTCCTTGATAATATCCTACCTATCTCGATGTTAAAACAGGCGACTTTGTTAAAGCGGCTCGGTTGTGTCCAAAGGTCTGTGGTCAGAATGTTCGAAAGTGGGAGGAATGGATATTCGTGTTTGCACAAAAGTACCAGTTGCAGGTGGGTTGTTACGCACGATTTGAGAAGGGTTGATTTAACAGGTTTTCAGACAATCATTCCTTATGTCCCTACAGCTGCCCCACAGCTTGGGCACCTGGTGTACGAGATGATACTTGGCCATTTCCTGAGCCACGATAAACTGGTCAGCTTACACGGGTGGGGGTTACCTTTTTAAGACATTCATCTTTATCGCCACAGGCCTTGCTTCGGATGATCAGGGAGTGGCCAAGCTCCATATACGACATCCCCGCGGTGATTGTTGCAATTCAGTCGGAATTAGACAGGACTCCGTCGTCGTCATCTTCCTCGGAGCCTGCGAAGTCGGACGCTCTCATGTTAATGGAGTGCCTTGCTGATTTGTGAGAATGTCTGGCGCATGTATTTCCCCTTTTCTACTGATCTTGATCATCCAGGTATACTGCAAACCGGCAATATGGCAAAGCTTTACCTTTTTTCTTACGGCTGCGCAGATCGAATGTCTTTGACCTCATCAGAGAACATAACCTGTTCACTGACGTCCAAGACCAAGCGCTTCTTCTCGTTGAATTTGACCAAGAACTGAACGAAAAACGTAAGCAGGAAGGGCATGAGAGCATTCCAAACCAAAGCGAAGCGATCACGTTGCTTGTGGATCATACTCACTCAATACCGGTATGTCGTTTCGTTCTTGCTCACAAACTGTCTTGACGCCGTTCATCGACAGGCGGGACGCGTTGTACAGCAATTACACCCTCGACCAGCGTACTTATTCCACTATCTCGACGCTTTGTTCAAGAAAGATCAACATTTGGCATCTGACTTTGCGGATCTTCAAGTGACCCTTTTTGCCGAATACGCGACGTCGAGGTTGATTGAATATCTGAGAGCGAGTAGTTACTATAATCTTGAAGGGGTAAGCAAGTCTTTTATTATTGTAGCGCGAGACCGCTAACGTTCGATAGGCATATAATATCTGCAGAAGTCGTGACTTGGTTCCAGAGATGGTCTTCCTTCTTGGTCGGATGGGCAACAACAAGAAGGCATTGACGCTCATTATCGAGCGTATCGGTGACGTTCAGCAGGCGAGTATTTCCATGCAGTAGATGATGTTTCTTGACGGTTCCTTCTCTAGGCCATCGAGTTTGCCAAGGAACAGAGCGATGATGATCTTTGGGAGGATCTTCTCAAATATGCAGAAACGCGACCGAGTATGTTGAATTTACACCCACTCGCTTGTTATACTGAGCATCATTTTGGTAGCGTTCATTCGTGGACTGCTTGAAAACGTTGGTGCCGAGATAGACCCAATACGATTGATTCGTCGGATCAAGAATGGCCTCGAAATCCCGGGTCTTAAGGAAGCCCTCATCAAGATCCTTCACGACTTTCAGCTACAAATATCATTACTAGAAGGCTGCCAGGCAATCTTGAACTACGACTCTGCGGGCCTTGCGAGTATACGACAGAAGGGCCAAAATTCTGGTTTCTTCTTTGGTAGTGCGTCGTCTACCGTTGTGTCGCTGCCAACTAATTCACGGTCCGCTGACGGTCGCTCCAGCCAAAGCCCCATGTCTACTGTGTACTGAACCGCTACAACGTTCACCGCAGGACCTTCTACTACTATTCCTCTGCAGACACGTCGTGCACGCCAACTGCATCGATGGCGTGGACGACCTCCCACGATACATGGAGAGTGGCCTCGACGCCAGCACTCGTACTCGACCCGCGCACGAAGTCAGCGCGAAGATTGCATTGTGAGTACACCCGTTACGCTTTCATGGCGTGGCCGTACTGACTCGACTCATGGTGCAGCGCGTCGGTGGTACGCGCCAAGGTACGGCAGGGGTGTCCAGTATGTCACCGGAGGGGCGAAGGGACATTGGTATAGCAGTAGCTGGATTGCCTGGACTTGATCTCATTGTGGAAACTCTGCATTTTATACCCGTTGTCATTTTTCTCTTTCGAGCCTGCGCGAAGCCTCGTTCACCAAGGTCCATGCTACCATATATGGGAAATACACACTACCTATTTGGTTGAGGGGTAATCATATATGGCAATTCCACATCCGGGTCTCCCCAGGATAAAGCAAAAGTGTGTTCACGGCTACCTTTCTTTCCCATAGTTAAGTGCACCCTTCGGGGTTGCACACGATAAAATTGGAACGATACAGAGAAGATTAGCATGGCCCCTGCACAAGGATGACACGCTTTTCCGGAGTGGTAGACCTACGGGTCTCAATATTTATTGCTCTTTTTTGCTCTGAATTCTGGTTCTCGGCTGGGGCAAAATTTGTAACGGCAGGTTTGCCTCTGATGAGTGCGTCGTCAAGATTTGATCGTTCATTTCTTTACTTTCATGCATCAGCTTGAACAATGCTACGCGCTCGAAGACTTGTCTACAACAGTCGACCAGTCGTTGGAAGGATCTGGCGGTGGATGTCGCCGACGACGCCTGGGCCACATGTAACTGACCACTTGACCCCATTTTTGACGACCAAGTTCAAACATTGCGCGTCGCGTTGTTATCATGCAGGGACACTTCACGGGGCGTCGTGCGGCGTGTTGCCAATGCAAATGCTCAGCAAGCCAGTGCGTCGCAGCCATCTGATTACACTATGGCAAGCACCTCAAAGTTACGGTGGCCAAGTCTATCCGAACCGTGGGCTTCTTTGACGCACGATGGCGACATGACTCGTCTTTGTGATCCTCCGCAAATATTCACCCTGTGGACATACTGGTGAACTGGTGACGAAGTACAAAGCCATCCCCGATTTATGTAAGGGGGTAGCTGGAAGGACAAATCCACAAGCCTTCACTGTGGTTGCACGGTAAATCTCCAGTACATGTAGGTCACGATGATCACCATCAACACAACACACTCATTTCTCTACCACATTACGAACAACAGCGCCACCCTTCGTAGCAGCCAGTGCATACGTGCTCGACAGCGACCACTAATCGTGAGCCACCCCGGTAACCAGCATCATCCGACTGACCATCACTGTAGATGGCTGCCGTCAGCTCGGCACAAGGGTGCTGTGCACGGATGATCAGTGGAGCAGGTGATGACGGAGCGGAAGTGCGACCACTGCGGTGGGTGATGTGGTCACTCCGGTTTGCTCTGTTGAGCATGATGGGAGACTAGCACCTCTCGGTGGAGACATCCACGCTTCCACTGGTCTTGCTGAATTGTGCCCTAATGGGGGTGAGGACTTCGAAGGCAAATCACCCAGTCTTCTGTTGGGATTGCATCGTAGTGACTTTGCCAGCCCAGATCAAGCGGTTGATCGTTGATTTGAGCGCATACAGCCAACACTGACAATCGAAAATGTTGTGGCACCGCTACCACGCTGCTGGTGACATGGGTACCGCGAACCAACTTACAGCTCTCTAGCCATGCATCACCGGATGCATACATTCTCGACTGAGACAATTGAACGTGAGCCACCCACACAACCCGCGTCATCCGACTGACCTCAGTGGCCAGCGTCAGCTGGATGCAGGAGTGCTATGCACGGACGATCAGTGGAGCAATGTCATGACATCGGGTCGGTGAAGAGCGTGCAATGGCTATAGCGGTCAAGGCGATCCGTGTCGTGTCGCGTCGTTCAGAGCGAGAACAAGCTCAAATCGAGTGAGAAAGTTATGGCAAGAGAAGGGAAGGAGATGATACGCTCAACAAGGAGGTATTTATATGCAGCCCCCAGCTGGCTTGTTTGCAATTGCGATCGCGTGTCTAGCTGCGGTGTCATCGAGTTCAAGGGTGCGTACCTTCCATTCTGGGAACATGTGGTGTACGTCTACACACACTCACACCGTTATATTACAATAGCACGGACACAAACGTAGGGGGACAGGCCAACCTAAAACCGTATACATCCGCGCCTCCAAATCACTACTTCGGCTAGCCTTATAGAACTCCTTGGTCCACCACGTCATGCATCTCAACATTCGTCCACATTCCCCCCTTTCCCTCTTCGTCATGAATGGCTCTCTTTCCAAAGAAACTGCCTCGCGCAGCAGTCCCTGACGTTACATACGCCGATGATGACGTGTTCGTCTTCTGCATTGCCCAAGACTGCTCTGGCACGCGTGAGAACGTCGACACTGCGAATGTCTCTAGCGACGACGGGGAGATTAGCGGCGCTTCTACTGCAAGCATCTGGCCGAATACCTGCCCCGTCTATGAGTACTGGTACTTGGTCAATCGATGAGTACGAATCTTTCTTCATCTGGCTTCTTCACAAATAGACTTGCTTGCATACGGGCTGCGGGAAGTGCGGTTCAAGAGAGCGAAGAGGAGAGGCTGGAGTGTGGGGTGAGACATGTAATTGCTTCCACCCCTTTCGAGGATCTCAACTCGATGTTTTAGCTCGGGGAAAATCCCATTGGCAAATAGGATTGCCGATGTACAATTCCACGAGCATACACGTTGCTCCACGCAGATCTTCATTCATGTTATTGCCACGCAATCAGAGTACACCATCAACCACATGATTCGCCTTATTCCTTGATCGAATTTATCTGCGGTTTTTTGGGCTGGTGATACTGTTGAGATTATGGTTGGGAACTTACTTGACACCTCCACAAGCGCCAGATGGAAATCGAGGACCCCGCTCCAGGCAATTTATGGGTTACCGGGACGTTGATTTTCCCCTTGTGGACAACATTCTCAAGAAGCTGGATAGTGAACAACGTGGGGTGTGCTATAGTCGACCCTGAACACTACTGTAATACACATGAGAGTTTCCTACCCACTCGTCAAATCCTGTCGCTCTTCCCGTGGTTTGGCCCCGTCCGAGTGATCTCACTCTACAAATGTTTTTCCCAAAGATTCATCTTGTATTTTTTTTTCAAAATTAGATGATGCATTCGCACCACACTCTATTCAACCCTTCTGCGCTTGATCCAACCCTTCCACGTCCACGACCGCCGTCTCAACCTCCTCCCCTGGTCTTCCTCGACTTGCAACAATTCTCGGGGGATTATTAAGTTCAAAATGACTGCCACTAATCCGGCAGCCAAGACTGCCAATGCGAATCGCACCTCACGATCAGCTGGCGCTCGTGACATGAAGCTCGCAAGGGCGTCACTCACATGGTGTACTCAACACGATCGTGATCGAGTCAAAGAGACCTTGCAGACCCGAGTTGGGGTTACGAACGCCATCGAACAAGAAAGTGAACACATCCGGCATGAGTAGGTCGCCGATGCCAAACGACATTGCAGCAGCGAGAATGAACCGATCGCGGCGGGTATAATCCACGTAGGAAAGGACGCGCAACCCAGAGACGACTACGCTTGCGAAGAGAAATGTGGTCACACCTCCGAGGACCGGGTTTGGGACTGTAAAATTTCCATGAAAATAAAGTTGTGCTTGGGCATGAGCACGTACTGGCATGGAAAAATCCGGAGATCTTGCCAAGGACGCCGAAAAGGATGAGGAAAGCACAGCACCAACGACCAGCGGCACGGTTTGCACAACGAGTCAACGCGATGACACCGTTGTTCTGAGGACACAGATTAATGGGCGTTTCTCTTGACGAGTCACAAACAGAACCTACCTGCGCATAAATGGACAACGGCGTCACGGTAGGCAGTGCAGAAATAAATCCTCCGAGACCATCACTCTAAGGAGGGATTAACGAATTCGAACAGAATACAGATGCAATTTAAATGTACCCACCAAAACACCACCTTGGATGCGTGAGCCAAAGTCATCGCCAGTAACCTTCAGGCGAGACACTTCTGCAGAAGCTGTGATATCACCTATTGCTTCCATCATGGGAGACACTGAGGCGAGAGTGAGATGCCAGGTAGGAACGGGATGCAATACCCGATGTGCCTACCGTAGACTGCCAGCATCGGAGGGATAGCTGGAGGATAGACACCGATTTTGAAGGTGTGCACTCTTCTCGATATGAGTATCACGCACGCTAAAGGCAGGGTCTAAACATACCACAAGAATGTAATGGTCGGCGCGGAAGTTATGGTGCTACCATCAATATATCCCGCAGCACCTGCGACCATGCATCCCATAGCAAGCCCGACCATGGTGCTCGCGTTTTTCAAGAACGGAGAACCAAACAGTTCAGTGATTATGATGGTGACAAACGAAAGAAAGCCAAGACCGATGAACTCCGGTGAGCCCCATCTAAGTGATGAAGTCAGAAATCCTTGCATCACACCCAAGAGACTTGAAGTTTCTTACGGAAGCGCGTGCTTGGATGTAGTAGTAGGGCACAGAGAGAGCGGACCACTAGCAGGACGTGCTTGGCAACCGTTTGATCCTCCACCCCAGTTGGGTATACCAGACGAACCGATGAGAGACGCTCCGATCATGACGATGACGGTTCCTGGTCACACATGTTTGCGAAGTGGTCTTCTGCGTCCATAATGAGTACTCACCGGTAACCATCGGTGGAAATATGCGCTGCAGCGTGCGCGAGGGGATAAATGATAACCCAATTTCGAGGAACGAACACATTAATGATGTGCCTAGATGAATCGGAGCAGACCATGAATGCCCTCAGCAGAACGAGACTCTGTGACCGACTTACCGAGAACCATACCGTATGCATCAGGGCACGCGCCACGAGCTACACTACCGTCAGCAGCAGTAACAGAGGGACAGGTCCCGTTAGCATACATGGCATTAAAAATCTTGCTGGTGCACCTTAATGCCGAACTCAAACACGAGAGATAGACGAGGATACGTACAACGTTGGCAGTGCTGAGCGTCGCAAAACTAGTTCCGACCACAGTCAACAACCCAGTACCGAGGTAGTACCCTTTCCAAAGCTTCATTCGTGACATTTGAACGAGACTCAAGATCCCTGGGAGCAGAGGCTTAGTGCAGGGAACTTTGGATCGAACGGGAGGACATCTGGTCGACCACTTACCACAACCAATGAGCGACGCAGATATCATATATGCAGAAGTTTGCGCATCGAGGGCCAAGGTGCTGGCAAAAATGATTGGAGGCGTAATTAAACCAGCAAGCATAGCGAGCGCGTGCTGAAGCCCGCTCGCCATTGCCAGGACGAGCGGCAACTCATCGTCGATGCCGTAGAAGGGTGGCTGTTTCCTTCGGTTCGGTTTCCTGTCACCGGCCGAGAAAGGCAGGGCGGGAAAGCAGAGCCAGGCATAGTCGTAGTCGCCGAACCAGCCTTTTCTGGTGGTCACCTTGCGATGGACAACGCGCGCGTGGTGTCGGGCGTCAAACCGCGAACCTGGACCTGGAGTCTCGATGGCTGCGGGTGGGTGTTTCGTGACTGAAGACCCGGCAGACATTTTCAGTTAAAATTTGCGAGTCCTGGTCACCAGGTGTTCGCCCAACCAGGAGCCTATGGATTTACAGAGGTCGAAGTAGGAGGATGAAGGTGAGCGGTCGAATGGCATTCGACATCGATTTTGGGTCGGGTTATCACGGGATGGGGATGAGACAGCTTCAAACAAGTCACCTGGACTTGGCACCTGTAACGGGGGTAGATAAGCTACAAGAGTTATCGCGCGGCATGGATCCATGCAGGGGAAGGGTACGTAGTTGTCGTGACAAACGCCGTTCAAGCCACAGCTGAGGTGACTATGGCACTGGGCGAAGTATGTGTCTATAACTTGTTAGCGACAGAGTTTGACTCCATGCAGAGAAGCTTTTTAGCAAGTGTCATAAGATAGCTGTAAGCATCGGGTACAGTAACGTCTCGGTCATACAACCCCCACCCCTTCTCGGCTCCACCATTTTTTTTCGTAGCCCCAAAGATGATCGAAACAGAACAAATACAAAGGATATTTTGGTATGTGAGTAGAAAACGAATGTAAGACGGTCGATCGTGAGGAACTCGCGGCTCACGAGTGCAGCGCTGCGAGGGCGACAGCCGCAACAAGGACTCCGAGCACGAGCAGCACAACAAGTGCCCACGCACAGCGCTTGGCCCATCTCAGCTCTGCATCCCGTATGGTCTGCACAAGCTGCTGGCGCTCCGTCTCCGACTTTGAGGGTTCAAAGTATGTGGGGGCAGTGAGTGGAGAGATCAAGATGATGGCGCCAAGAATCCAAAACGGCGGAAACACTGCAAAGAGTGTATCAGACGTCTGGGGTCACCGACGCGAGACGAAAAAGATACGTACGGAATCCAAATTTGAAGAGATACATTGCGAGCGTGACAGGCTCGACGTTGGAATCCGCCGAGTAAGCAGGAGGGTCAGCGTTTGCGTAGGGTGGTGGTGGAATATCGTGGCCGTCGAGAGATGGGTGTAAATCGTGCTGGTTCTCGCGCGTTGTACGCGGACGAGTCATGCCAAAAAAGTCGTCGATGGCGTCCGTGGTGGTGCCATGGGGTATACGAACGGGAACGGTAGGGGCTCTGACTGGCTCTGGTGCAGTTGGTAGCGTGAAAGGGGCGTATATGCCAGTAATAGTTTGGGCCTCGCGATCAACGTTCGCAGAGGACGAAGCGCGGCGCCAGCTGCCCTGGACAGTGGAAGTGGAAGGGGTCATGATTGTGAAGAAGGCGAATGGAGTGAGGGCGGGCGGTGTGGCGAGGGCATCAGCCCGGATATATAGCCGACGCTCACCGCGACCGAAGAAGCAATCTAGCTGGAGGGTTGCACGTGGCCCGAACGTGGACCCACAAGAAAACGCAATCAACTCGAAAACATAACCTGTTTTGGTAATTCGCCAAACCAGTCACCAACAAACAAACGCTAGTGATTGCATATTCAGTGTACACGCGTTTCAGCACAATCCAGGCTCAGAGCAGTAACTAGAGATACATCAGATAAGTCATCGAAGGTATACAGCAGAAATTCGAAATTACGGTGCACTATACGGAAGCACCGTCCTCCCAATCCTCATCGTTATTCGTGTCTCTGGCGTGTCTGCTCCCACCCGCCTCCATGAGCGCCGCCAGTCCACCCGTCCGTATCCCATTCATCCCAGCATCGAGCACCGACTCCTTCTCTAGCCGAACTCGCCCGTACATGTCGTCCCATTTGGCTGCGCTCTTGAAGAACCGTCTACGAGGAAAACTCTTGCCAGTGTCCACGTCGAGGTATCGATTCGTCATGATACTCATCCGCTTTCTGCTCCGGCGGTAAGACGACCCGTCAGAGTCGTATCTTTCGTCGTCAGACTCTTCTGATCCTACAGTGGCTTCCTGCAGTTTGTACAGATATCGTGCATGTTCTGAATGCATTCGTTATGTCCACCGCAGGCAGAAAGTCGTAGGGAAAGTCTGCTTACGAGCTAATCGGCGGTCTAAATCATCCATCCCACTGTCTTCCCGGTCTTCTTCCACTTCCAAGCCCAGATGCTTGCCGAGGCTCTCCCGTGGGACGTCATGCATCGCAACAGAAGGAGCACAGGGCAACTGCGCAAGCTGATGCAACGCGTTAAATCTCACTTTGTCTAGTGACCCATCCTTGATATTCAGGTCGTCCATGTTATTTTCGGGAACTTCGAGGCGGTAGCGCGGACCGAACCACTCAAAGTATTCGTTCCAGGGTAGGTTCAGGTCAATGTCCTTCTCTACACCAAGAGCGCACGCAGTCTCGTACGTCCATGTTCGAGCAACATTTTTGACCGTATACCCTCCTCCGCCGAGGAGGATGAGCGGGACGTTGAAAGATCGAAGAAACTGGACGGAATGCGCGTGACCGTTCATGGTGATGTTGAAACAGCCCAATTTGTCCCCGGCCAGCGAGTCAGCACCGCATTGCAACACGACAGCACTTGGGCGGTAGACATCCATGATTTTGGATATGACCTGTAGCCGTGCGTGAGACACGATCTAGCTCACGTCCATATATAAACGCACCGGTTCGAACACCGTCTTGAACGATTCGTCTGTAATCCCGTCCTTGAGTGGGACATTGACGGTGTAATACTTCCCTTTACCCATCCCCTTGTCCTCCTGGGTCCCTGTCCCAGGGAAATACTCCCCAAACTTGTGAAAGGAGCACGTCATCACTCTATCCGTCGTATAAAATGCCTCTTCCACACCATCTCCGTGATGGCAGTCAATGTCGATATACAACACACGCGGATAGGACCGCAGTAGCTCCAGTATGCCGAGTACGATGTCATTGATGTAGCAAAACCCCGAGGCTTCGCGCTTTTTGGCGTGATGCAGTCCACCAGCCCAGTTAATGGCAATGTCAGCCGCCCCCGAGCCAATGCGTTGGGCCGCCGCTGTAAAGTCATATGAGTATAGAACAAGACAGAGGACGAAACTTGAGCATGTGCCCACCTATCGACCCTCCCGCCGAGATGGAACAGAATTCAAATATACCTTCGAACGCAGGATTGTCCTCGCCAACGAGGACTGTAAGAACGATCAGAGAAAAGCACGTGAAAACACCGGATCGGTCGCTCACATCGCGTGCCATGGTACGTGAGCTCCTCCGCGGTCTCGGGCGTCACCCGATCAAGGAAGTGAATGTACTCGTCCGTGTGGAAAGTGGTCATGGATTCCGGGGTCGCGCGCTTGGGACGCTGCGCGGTGAAAACGCGTGAGTGCACGAGCAGGTAGGAAAGCGCGCGGGTGCGTACCAGTACTTGCATCTTATCTAGCATACCGTACGCAGCGACCAAGTCGTGTGTGACACGCATTCGGTGGGGTTTCATGGGGTGGCCGAGGCCATATGTATACGAGCCGATGTCCGCTACCAATGGTTCGTTCGGAGGAAGCGTAAAGGAGGACCGCTAGATGGCGCACCGTCAAAGTAGTATGTGACCCGCCTCTTTGACATCGAGTAGTTCTGTTTGTGGCCGTTGGTAGCGTTATCAAGAGCTGACCACCGTGAAGAGCAGAACTTGGCCAACTCCAATTGCACATTTGCACGTGACATCATTCGAAAGGGGGTACCCGTAGAAGGCACTGAGAATTGACACCTCCAACACCCTGCTCGTAAAAAAAATTGAATAACATATCTCCAAAGTATCATCCATCGTGCAACGAATCTGTACGGCAGTCATAGTACGGAATCGAAACAGAATATGCCACCATAATCGACGTCCTCCGTCATCGCAAGTCAATTTCCACCGTGTCTCCCACCTCCTCGGTATCATCCTCTGCGATGACCCTTCTATTTTCCTTCTCGACCGGTGGCGGAGGAGGTACTTCAACACTTGATGGCGCAATAATTTTCACCGCAGTTCCGCGTTCCATGTCCGGCACAACAGCTGCTGAACGAGTGGTCGACTGAGAGGCAGTGGGCGGCGACGAAGGCGGGGAAGTCGTCGGAGGTGTTTGCGGCACGGGCGGGACAGGTGGAGACTGAGACGCCGGCGGGAATCGGAAGTTGCGATCCATCGTGCCATTGCTTTTGTGCCGCGTTTCTATCCCGGGGATTGACTTCCTCGGTACGGCTCTCTCCGCCTTTGTCTCTCCGTCTGACTCCTCTTCTGGAGTCGTCTCGAAGGGCTTTTTGATGGTTGCTGGGGGGCTTGCAGCGCTAGTACGAGGGACTGCGGGCATCGAAGCTCGATTTGGTGCAGTCTTGTGTGCATTGGTACCGTTGACGGAAGGTTGAGAGGCCTGAGACATCGATTGCGGCCGTTGAGCGTGATAAATTGAGGGGGTAGTAACGCCAAGGTAAAACCCGGAGATGGGGACCATTCTGTCGGCGTCCAGCAAGTCAGATGCAAGCACACATGGTGCTAGCAGGCCACTCACTTCTTTTCCATTAAGCATGCTAATATCCATTGTGGCTGGACGACTGGAATACTGAGCTGAAGGGCTCGCTGGTACTCCACTCCCGGTCCGCCAGACACATTCCCTCCGCTAGCATTGGCGCCGGTAGGAGTCATAGCCGGCGTCGTGCACACAAAATGAGTGGTGTCGATCTGGATCTTGTCGCTCCACTTCGCCCTCATCTGTCCTAGTGCAGCCTTGGCGTCCTGCAAGAGCGCTTCATCAGCTACAGTCCCGAAACATACCGAAATGCCGCTCGTTTCTGCGATGGTGTGGGTACGAAGGCGAATGAGGTTAGAGGGGAAAGTCCCTGCGGTAGTGCGTAATACTAGCTGGAAGGTGTAGGTGGTATCGACTGAGAGGCCAGAAAGTTTCGTGGAAGTGTTGGTCAGGGCATTGGGTATCGAGGCGAGCCGCTGTGAGTTCTTGTATATATCAAGAGAGCGAATTTTGGCTGTCGCAAGTTTCAGAGGGGGCCACTCCAATGTTACCGAAGTCTGAGTGACATTGCGGACCTGCGAGACATGTGAGGATGTGTTTCAGATGAAAGTTGAAGGCACAGCACTTCGAGCTGAGGTGGTTCCGGAGACGCGCGTCCAAAAGTCTCCAGGATATCCCGCTGAAGTCCCCAGAACTCCTGGTCGCGCTTCCGTTCCTCCGTGATGTTTTGGTGCACTGCGATATTGACTATGGATCCAGTCGCAACACCCGGTGGTAACAGAACCGACGGAAACTCGATGAGGTGAGCACGTTCACCTAGTAGTATCTGAGCATCCACAGCGTAAATGAATGTGTCGCACAGATATAAAACATCGTACCGCCATGCCCGCATCTGCAAATCGAGGAGTTAAAATCGAGCGCAGTCGTCACGCTGAGGCGGGATTACGCACCGAGCTTCCCAACGGTGAACGTGAAACTGTCTTGTGATCTTGCCATGACTGCTACTGTTGATTTGCAGCCCGCGGCACTTTAATGATGTATGGTGTCAATTATGGAGACTCTGACGGGTAAACCCTACAATTGACTGGCGTTGTTATGGTGTTATTTGGTCGTATTGAAACTCGAAGCCTTTACCAAACAAACACCCAACTCCATCATATGTATGACTTGCCGTACCTATTGTGTTTACGATGAATCAGGTCCCCTGTGAATGGTTTTTCTCGACATGTACTGATATTCCAGGCCAGTTCCTCACAATGGTAGCCGAGACATGCGCGTCATCGCACAGCAGCGATCCCACCACCGCTGTGATTGAGGGTGTCAGTAAACCACTACCTATTTGCAATCGACAACTGTGTCTTCGGGTGGCGTTGCGTTGGTTGGTATCCCGCAGTCATGCCAGTCGACCCTCGTGGCGCACACGGACACGTTTATTGAGCTTTCGATGGCTTCGCGTACGCAATAAAACTTCGCGATCTCCATTGGATCATGTGGGTGGGCCGATCCTGTAGCAGGACGACTGCCATTCGTCGAACACGTTGTGATTGGGCCGATAGCCTGATGTTGCCAATCTCGTCAACGGATTGCGATGCGGGCGCGGCTCAGGCGTGTTTGCCATCGCGATGTGCACGAGGCACGCTTCGTCTCTTCCTTTCATTTCACCACTCGCGAATATAAAGTTAACACCTTCATTTTTGCCCTCGCTTGTTCTCTTTAATATCACAGTGTCTTCACATCTACATCACTACAGCCCTCTAGCACTCAAAGGATACCATGGTATTTGGACTTTTTACCCGCAAGTCTACGCTGGACGATGCCTCAGTGTCCAGGACGAACGACGAGAGCGCTCGTCTCCCTACACCCACGCCATCCATCGCATCGGTTGCTCACCATTCCCCGCTCCGGTTCTCAACTACCCTCCGTGCTGTGCTCGGTGGTAGCACCACCGATTTGACTCTCAAGGACTCGGATCTAACGACGGATAGCGGAGGGAATAATGTCCACTCCTCCGCCCCGCCACCGCCAGAGACACCATCCCCTCCCCCTGTCGGTCCAAAGACCCTCTATGATTTGATGCTGACAATACCACCGAAGACGCTGCATGCTTACACCCTTGCACGTCTCCGCCCTCAACCACCTCTTCCATCTACCTCCATGTCTTCTCCCGCAACCGGATTGCATCTCGACAACACCCCGCGCCCTCCATCCCCAAACACAGTAACCAAGCTGACGACTTTCTTCTCGACCCTTGCACCGCCTCCTTTGCTTCATTGTATGCGCTGTCACAAGGACTTTTATGACGTAGAAAACGAAGAGAAAGACAAGGCATGCCGCGTACCTCATGACGACGAGAGTGCGTTGGTGTCGCGTGTTTCTGGAGGTGGTTACGAAACTCTGTGGGGCTGCTGCGGGCAGACCGCCTCTGGGGACGGAAGTGAAGGCCCACCGGACGGATGGTGTTACGAAGGGAGGCATACAGTGAGTGTCTCTCTTCCCACTATCAATCTCATTCACCCGAACCTGACCTTGTCACCAGACAGACATTAGACGCGCTCGATTCAGAGCGGACTCAACAATCCACAACGACAAACTGACGTCATGTCTCAAATTGAATTGTCGTGGAATACGGGACCAACTTCCACGTCACGATTCTCGCGTTTCGCCATCCCGAAACATAGGGACGTCCTCGGCGCGCAAATCCAACCCTTCCCCAGTCAGATCACAAGCTTCTGTTTTAGTACCTCGTTCTTCGCGAAAGCGTCCACGTAGATCATTAAAGGAGGCGTCCGGCTCCGAGAACGAGGCTGATGCGGAGAGTTTAGTAGGTCGCACGAAAGCTAAACACAAAGAGAAAGCCTGTGGCAGCGCAGGGAAGGCGAACGATGACACGAGTATGGTGGTCAATGAGTCGAATCCCCTATCCAAGCCCAGGGAAAAGACAAAGTCTCGACCCATATCCCGAGCCCGCGTCCCTCCCAGCAGCTCCACGACTGCGTTACTTCCCACTGCAGGCTCCAGTGTCACGCCGGTGGCCTCTTCCCCATCAAGGACCACAATAGCAAAGCCCAAATCGACTTCTCGCACGCTGCTCTCGCAGAGTCACACCCATCCAGCCTCAGATTCTGCGGCCTCCACTCGCTCACGTCCTAGGACAAGAAGTCGTGTCCAGGAAGAATCGCGCGTCAGAGATGTTTCGCGTGCTCGAGCGACACCTCTCCGAGAGGCCTCGCGCAGCCGCACTACCTCGAAGCTAACAAAAGCGGGCATCTCTGAACGGACAAGACGTGCCAAGAAAGCATTTAAACCGCTCTCAAAGTCACCGACTCCAGGGGACGAACCAGAAGCTGAAACAGACGAGGACCGCGAGAGCGATCATGAACTTGAAGGGAGGGGGAGAGATAGGAAGAGGAGGCGGCTGGGACGGGGCTGAGCGCTTGTAACATCGTACCACTCTGGTACACACTGCTACAGGATATTCTATGTATTGTCATATTATCAGCCATGCTTGAGTGTCTTCTATGACGTGTGTCGTTGGATATTAGTGCGAGAATTGAAATATTGATGTGGCGCATGGTAGCCGTGCGAATTGGCTCAGTGAAACGCTCCTTTTTTCATGACCACTCGGAGGCTGCGATGCTCACTACACACAGATATTCGCGTCCATTTTCGTGAGCGGGTCAAGGTTTGAGCATACGATCCCCCCGGACCAACTGAGCTGCATACTTGAAAAGCAGTTGTCTCTTGTTAACCCAAGACCCTGACAACAGGCGAGGTGTAGAGGGACTCCATGGCTTTGAGAGGTGTCGCGGGGATCGGGCGAGGTACGGCCTCGACGTCACCTTTATCTCCCCAAGTGTCCCGTATGGGACGCCTTGCTCGTGGGATGGCTAGCTTCGCTCCGGGCCCAGAGGTCTGCTATCTCTTTCAGTCATTCGGAAGCACGGACGTCACCTGCTGCATGCGAGTTCCGTATCGGATGAAGAGAGAGAAGTTGATTATCTCGCCATGCCGGAGAGCAGTTTGCTTCCATCGCGACAAGAAGGGCTTTTATAGCCAGAGTACGTGCCACTCTCGTTTCGTGACGACAAGTGCGCACTCTCCAGGGGTACGAGAGGGTGGTCGTCACGCTTTGGCATTCTCGTCCTTGAGTGCACTTTGCGGCGCACGCTCCAGAGCGAGCGTGAAACTCGATTCAGACTATTCTCGGACTGGTCGTGAAATGTTTTGGCTTTTGCCTCCGTTGGGGAGGAATCGGGATTTCTGTTTCCAATCACGCTCCCGACGCATCACTATTTCGTACAAGTAAGCCCGACCTTTGCTGAGCTGCTGGCACTGATGCGTTTTTCCCCTTTGCAGGGTCACAACAGAGGCGGATAGTAAGTAATCGAAAAGCAATTATATGTGCCTCGGCCCATCTCCTCAGCGCGCTTCGCGTCGGCGTGCGAGCAAGCTCGGGTCTGATTAATGATGGTTTGACAATGTTTTTGTTGCGATCAAGTTCACACATGCTTAGCCTTGTTTCGATTGGCCTCAGCGACCATCCAATCCAATCAATCTCCACGCATGGTCCAACGCTTGGGTCAATTTTTGAAACAGTTCAGGCTTAGACTTGGGTAATCCTTTTATCAACTTGATCAGCGCAAAGGTCACAAGGTTCACCTCGTGCAAGATGGTTCTCCTTCTGGGTGTCAAGGTCTGAGCGTACAATCCCCCTCGATTGGCTCTCGCAGTCCCGAGGTCCTCCACGAGCAAGCGAGGTGCAGGGGGTCGTGGTTTTGAGAGGCATCGTGGGGATCAGACGAACTTGAAAGATGGTGCACATCGGAACCTTTTTCCTCTAAATAATTAGATGCCTTGTCCTGCATGCTCGTCTTCTACTGCTATGAAAGTTAGGTTCACCTCTTTCCTATCGGAACCCTCAGACCCGCAGTTGCAGATTTGTGCCGGAAGGGTTCGAAGTCGATTGCCAGGAGAAATAGGTCGTCGTATTGTTCTTCCAGGTACATACTGCTGCAGGGTAGTATTATATTGTCGTGTCATCGACTGTTACGACGTATGGCGCACCTGCCTGAGCCTCTCTTATGACACGTGCCGCTGGATATCAGTGTGAGAACTGATGCTTCTGATGTGGCGCACGGTAGTCGTGTGAACTGGTCCAGTGAAACACTCCTTCCTTCATGACCAGCTCGAAGGCTGCGATGCTCACTACGCACAGGACGTTTTCGCGTCCAATTTCGTGAGCGGGTCAAGGTCTGAGCATACAATCCCCCTCGATTGGCTCTCGCAGGGCCCAGTTGTAACCAACTGAGCGGCATACCAGAAAAGCAGCCGTCTCTTGTCAGCCCAAGACCCTGATCAACAGGCGAGGTGTAGAGGGACATGGCTTTGAAAGGTGTCGCGGGGATCGGGCGAGGTGCAGCCTCAACGTCATCTTTATCTCCCCAAGCGTCTCGTATGGGACGCCTTGCTCGTGGGAGGCTAGGTCGCCCCAGGCGCAGATGTCTCACTGTCCCAGAATCTCAAACCAGGAATGCGGCAGCACGCAAAGGACGTTCGTAAAAGTCAATTCCCAGGTGTCCTCGCAGCATGAACGCGTTTGGAGACGTTCGGACGTTCCCTGCCATGCCGGATTCGCATTGAGGGAGGGCAGCTGACCATCCAGCCAATATTGGGTGCGAATCGATCCATCCCGGCAAGAAGGGCTTTTACAGCCGGACGTGCTACTCTTCCGGGGGTGCACGCTTCAGGGGTACGAGAGGGTGGTCGTCACGCTTTGGCATTCTCGTCCTTGAGTGCACTTTGCGGCGCACGCTCCAAGCGAGCGTGAAACTCGATTCAGACTATTCTCGGACTGGTCATGTAAATTTTTGGCTTTTTTGCCTCCATTATGGGGGGTTTCTGAGTTTCGATCTTGATTCGACCCAATAGAACACCCATTCCGTACTACAG
>Ga0307508_10000721_pt1 | contig 39249 bp, 33 predicted proteins | sample 9_EM_MG_FD_203089 | JGI IMG/M metagenome (GOLD analysis project Ga0307508, IMG submission 203089) | Populus trichocarpa ectomycorrhiza microbial communities from riparian zone in the Pacific Northwest, United States - 9_EM | ecosystem: Host-associated > Plants > Roots > Unclassified | place... | reverse complement strand
CGTCTGGAAAGTCACTTCGGGTACGAAGTGACTTAGAGTCACTTCGGGTACGAAGTGACTTTCCCCAGCTCTAACCCCACCTCGGCAGGGCCGTGCACCCGTTTCGTTGCATCAGGGCGGCGGTCCTCCGCCATCTCCGACTCCCTGTGAAAAATCTGGGTCCTCTCAGCTGCTGGCTGTCTCCGGATCCAGACTCGAATCGTAATCACTGTCGGGTTCGACGAAGATCTTTTTCATTTGCGGCAAGGCGTCGCGAATCTGTCGCTCCAGCGTGTTGATCGCATATTCGAGCTCCCTGAGCTTGAGCTCCGGGCTGAAGCGCACTTTGAGCGCAAGCAGCACCGCGTCAGGACCCAAGTGCAGGCTGAGCAATTGCCGCACCTCGAGCACGAACGGAGCCTGGCCGGCGACTTCCAGCACGCGCGCGCGCACCTCGTCGGTGACGCCCTCACCGATCAGCAGACTGCGCGTATCACGCGCCAGCGCCACGCCGATGACGCAGAGCAGCGTACCGATGGCGATCGAGCCGATGCCGTCGAAGCGCGCGTCGCCGGTGAGGCTGGTCACCACCACCGCGACGAAGGCGAAGAGCAAGCCGAACACGGCGCCCGTGTCTTCGAGCAGCACCACGGGAATGGTCGGATCGCGACTGTCGAACAGCGCGCGCAAGAAGCTCTTGTTGCCGCGCGTTTTGTTGAATTCGCGGAAGGCGACGCTGAAGCTCATGCCCTCCATGACCAGCGAGATACCGAGCACGACCAAGGACGCGATCTGCGAGCCAGGCCTGTCATGCGGCGCGGTGAGCTTGTGCACGCCCTCGTAGATCGCGAACACGCCGCCCATGAAGAACAGGAACAGCGACACGATGAACGCCCAAAAGTACTGCTCTTTGCTGCGCCCGAGTGGGTAGCGGTCCGGCGTGCTCTTGTCCGCCAGCTTCATGCCCACGAGCAAGAAGCCTTGGTTGGCGGTGTCGGCTACCGAGTGCACGGCCTCGGCCAGCATGGTGGTACTGCCGGACAAGAACGCAGCTACGAACTTCGCCAGCGCGATGCCGGCGTTGCCCAGCAGCGCCGCCACCACCACCTTCTTCGGATCGCCCTGACCGTGTCCCATACCGCTACTGAGAGGAGGTTTTGGGGTTCGGGCCCCAAAACCTGAGGGTGGGGCGGTCTGTCTCCGGCGCGCGGCCATTGCTCGCGCCCCGCCGCGCGCGAATGAATCGCGCGGAGCTCCACCCCGAATTCACTTCCTGGGGCGGGAGCTGAGCTCCCGCGGGAAAAGAGGCTGCTGCAGAGCCCATGGATTTCATGAGCGCTGCAGCAGCGTGATGGTCACGCGCGTGCGGGCCTCTTGAAAAAACGACGACATCGCCGCTTGCAGACGTTTGCTGACGTACCAGCGCAAGAGCAGCGGACGAACCCGCACGAACGCCTCGTTTTGGAGCGCCGCCGGCGCGCTGCGCTGAATCGCCTCGAGCTCCGCATCGCTCGGCCGCAGCATCGGCGCGACCATGCGGTCGAGGTACAAACTAGCGCGCGCCTGCCGCCGCAGAATGCTCGAAAGCTCCGCGCTGCTGACGCCTTCGGCGAGCTGCGCCTGCAGCAGCGCTTCTTCGCCGCCGACGCGATCGCTCATCAGCTTTTTGGCCAGCTCCACCTGGCGCGTCATCACCGCCTCGGAGGGCTCGGGCTCGATGCGCAAGCTCGCCAGCAGGACCTCCGAGATGTGCCGCTCGAGCGCCGCGCTGACGTGACGCTCGCGGTATGCTTCCTCGCTGCCGCGGTCCTGATCGGCCAAGGCTTCGATGCGCGCCTCGAACGCCAACCGCCGCTCGTAGATGAAGCGCGGATGCTCGACGCCGCCGGTCTCGGGCGCGTAAAATCGGACCACTACGCGGTCCAGCGTGACCGGCTCGGCGCGCGCGGGAGCCGCGAGCGACATGGCCAAGAACAAGGAGCAGAGAAGCCCGCGCATGCTCAGCGCGCAGCTGGGCGCTTGCGCGACGAAGGCGTCGCTTCTTCGTCCGTGGCGGAGCTCGGAGCTTCGGCGACGGGCTCCGCCGCGGGCGCTGGCGCGGCCAGCGGAGCCGAAGACGCCACCGGGTCGCTCTCGGCGCCGCCATCGGCTGCGTTTTCGCGCGGCGCGAAAGCGCGCGCAGCGCGGCGCGCCTTCACGAATTCGGCAAAAGCCGTGACCTTGTCCAAGTCACGCGCGCTCAGGCTCTCGACTAGCTCGTGCAGTTGCTTGCGCAGGGTGTCTATACTGCGGCCACGACGCGCCGCTGCTTCTTGCGGCGAAGCCTGCTCTTTTTCGCGCCCTTCTTTGGCAGGCTCGCTTGGCCAAACCACGCGCGGAATGGGTTTCAGGGCGTGCGCGGCCAGCCAGGCTTCCATGAACACGCGCAGCCGCTCGCTGCGGAAGGCGAACCAGCGCTCGCGCTCGGCGGCCTGGCTCATCAGCACGTCTTTGAAGCGACGAAACGCGCCCTTGCCGTCGATGGCCTGCACCAAAAGGTCGCTGAGCGGCTTGTCCTCGACCATCGGGATGAAGCGCTCCATCCAGCGGTACTGTTCGCGCGAGCTCACCGGCTCGATGCGCATGTAGCTGCCGTCGGAGGCGATGCGCTGGTGCATTTCGGGATCGGCGATGCCGTCCACCACCCGCAGGACTTCGCCGGTCGAGAGGTGCAGGTAGCTGTGCACTTCGGGGGCGTTGTTCTCGAAGGCGTCTTCGAGTGCCTCCCAATCGATCGGAACGTCGCGCGGCGGCTGTCCCGCTCCAGCTCCGCCTATGTCCGAGTCCGACATCGATTCTGTTCCTTTCGCTTTCGACCCAGCTCACGGCGCCGGCTTGGAGCGAGCCCGCCCCACGGCGTCGTGCCAGGCCGTCAGCCGCGCAGCACGTTCTTTGGCCATCATGGTGGCAGGGAACGACCTGTCTAGCTTCACGATTTTTGCGGCCTCGTGGCCGTCCGAATAAACTCCGGCCCCGAGGCCGGCCAGCATCGCGGCGCCTCGGGCCGTCGATTCGAGGTCCCGGGGCCGTTCGACACTGATGCCCGAGATGCCGGCCTGGAGCTCCATCAGCAAGTTGTTTTCGGCTGCGCCGCCGTCGACCCGCAGCCGCTCGAGGGGCCGACCCAGATCGCCTCGCATGGCCTCGATCACGTCGTTCACTGATAGAGCAATGGAGTCGAGCGTAGCCCTTGCCAAGTGGGCCCGTGTCGTACCGCGCGTGATGCCGGTGATGAGGCCGCGCGCCTCGGCATCCCAATGGGGGGCGCCCAGCCCCGACAGCGCCGGCACGAAGGTGGTGCCGCCGCTATCGGGCACGCTGCGCGCGAGCGCCTCGATCTCTTTCGCCGAGCCAATGATGCCCAGGCCGTCGCGCAGCCACTGCACCGCCGCGCCCGCGATGAACACGCTGCCTTCGAGCGCGTACGCGACCTCGCCGCCGGCTTGGAAGCCCAGCGTCGCGAGCAAGCCGAAGCGGCTCGGCACGGGTTTGGAACCGACGTTGACCAACAAAAACGCGCCCGTACCGTAAGTGCACTTGGCGTCGCCCACCGCGAGGCAGCCTTGGCCAAAAAGCGCGGCGTGCTGATCACCGGCAATTCCGGCGATCGGAATGCCGTCCGGCAGGCCCCGAACGCCGCGCGTGGTCGCGACGACGCCGGCGCTCGGCACGATGCGGGGCAGCACCACGCGGGGCACCCCGAGCAAGTCGCACATCGCCTCGCTCCAGCTGAGCGTCGCCAAATCCATGAACAGCGTGCGCGAGGCGTTGGTCGCGTCGGTGACGTGTGGTGCTTGGGCGCCGCCGCCCGCCAGCCGATAGACCAGGTACGAGTCGACCGTGCCGAACAAGAGCTCACCGCGCTCGGCTCGCGTGCGCGCGCCGCCCACGTTTTCGAGCAGCCAGTGCAGCTTGGTGCCACTGAAGTACGGGTCGAGCACCAGGCCGGTGATCTCGCGGACGCGGGCTTCGTGGCCCGCTTGCTTCAGACGTTGGCAGAGTGGCGTAGTGCGCCGATCTTGCCAGACGATGGCTTTGTGGACCGGCTGTCCGGTGTCTCGCGCCCAGAGCAGCGTGGTTTCACGCTGATTGGTGATGCCGACGGCGGCGATGTCCGAGCCTGTCGCGCCTGCCGCCTCGAGCGCGCCCGCGATCGCCGTTTCAACCGAATCCCAGATTTCGAGCGCATCGTGCTCGACCCAGCCTGGCTCGGGAAAATGCTGCGGAAGCTCGCGCGTAGCGCGGCCGAGCGTTGCGCCCTCGCGCGACATGACGAGCGCCGTCGTACCCGTCGTCCCCTGATCGATGGCCAAAAGGTGCTGCGGCACACGGGCGAGTGTACCACCCAAACCCTCCCCTTGTGCCGTCCGCCGGGCAAAGCTAGCCTGTCTGACTGGCATGGCCCGTATCCTGCTCGTCTCCCCTGAAGGTCAACAGGTGGTCGAGCTACGCGATCACAACTCGCTCGGGCGTCACCCGTCAAACACGGTGCAGCTTCTCGACAAGATTGTGTCGAAGGAGCACTGCATTCTCGAGCGCCGGGCCAACGGTTTCACGCTGCGCGACCTGGGCAGCCTGAACGGAACTTACGTCAACGGCGAACGGGTCCAGGGCGAGCGAGATCTGCGGCACGGCGACGACATCGCGCTCGGTCAAACCCGGGCCCGCTACGACGACGGTAGCGGCCGTCCGATGCCGGCGCAGCCTGGCGGCTACAGTCCAGCCGGCGGCACGTTCCAACCTCAATCTCCACCGCAATCCGGCTGGCAACCCTCGGGTCCCGCAAGCACCGGAGCCCCTTCGACCATCGGCACCCCCCAACCGTACGGCGTGGTACCCCAACCGTTGACACCCATCTCGGCGCTCGGTGGAGGCGTGCCCCATTTGAGCCCCACACCTGCAGCGGGCTTTCAACCCCTGCCGTTGCAAGGGCAGTCGCCCGGAGCGGGCGGAACGGCGGCCATGCCTGGCATGCCGACCGCCAACGTGGACATCAACGACAAGGCGCGCCAAATCGGCACGCAGATCGCCGCGACTCAAAAGGGATTTTTGCCGTTCGATACGGTCAGCGGCAACACCCAGCAGCTGGCCGCCGACTACGAGCGCTTGCGGCTTTCGCACGAGCTTTCACGCGAAATCGCGCTCGAGCGTGATCTGCCGAGCCTGCTCAACAAAATCTTGCTCACCATCTTCAAGTTCGTGCGCGCCGATCGTGGCGTCATCTTCTTGAAGGCGAACGACGGCCAGCTGGTGCCGGGCGCCAGCCAGCGCCGCGACGGGACGAATCAGGCGATTCCGGTGTCGTCGACGATCATGAATCACGTGATCCGTGAGCGCGCCACGGTGCTGACCCACGACGCCGCCATGGATTTCGCGGCCTCCAAAGGCAAGAGCATGATCCTGAACCGGATCAGCTCGGCCATCGTGGCGCCGCTGCTTCACAACAACGAAATCTTAGGCGTGCTCTGGCTCGACAGCGAAACCTTGGCGCAGTTTCAGCCCAAAGACATGGAGATCGTGACCGCGATCGCCACGCAAGCGGCCATGTTCATCGAGATCAACATCTTGGGCCGCAAGGTCGAAGCCGAGATCGTCAATCGCGAGCGCTTCAGCCGGCTGCTCTCGCCCAACGTCGCGCAGCGCGTGATGAGCGGCGAGCTCGAGGTGAAGAAGGGCGGACAGCTCGTCGAAGAGTGCACCGTGTTCAACTCCGATATCCGCGGCTTCACGCGCATGAGCGACGGCGCGAACCCGGCCGGCATCGTCGAGATGCTGAACGACTATTTCGAGCTGATGGTCGAGGTGCTGTTCAAGCACGAAGGCACGCTCGACAAGTTCATGGGCGACGGCATCATGGCGCTGTGGGGCGCGCCGGTGGTGCACCCCGACGACGCGGTTCGCAGCGTAGAATGCGCGCTCGAGCAGATGGACGTGCTCGGCAAGTTCAACCGCACGCGCATGGAAGAAGGCCACTCGGCCTTGGCCATGGGCATCGGCATCCACACCGGACCGCTCGTCGCTGGCTACATCGGCAGCTCCAAGGCGCTCAGCTACACCGTGATCGGCGACACTGCGAACACCAGTGCGCGCCTGTGCGGCGTAGCGTCCGCCGGCCAGGTGCTGATCAGCGAAACCACGCTCAACCGGCTCGGCGGTAAGTTCGAAGTCGAAGAGCTGCCGCCCGCGCAGCTCAAGGGCAAAGAAAAGCCCTTCCGTATGTTCGACATCAAACGCGCCCACCCCATCATCCAAGTCCCCGCCAGCCTCCGCTCCGGCGGCTGAGGGTAGGCCTCTCCCAGCGCCCAGCTGGGCTTCGCACGGATGCATAGCCCCAGCCGCGTAACGGCTCGGATTGTCTTACAGTGAGGACGGGAGGACGGGAGGGCGAGGCAGAGGCGAGAATTTTTGGGGTTCGAGCCGGGCGGTTACCTAAGGCGAGTGCGCAGGCTCCGATCGGAAACGGGCGCCTCGAAACAATAAAACCTCCCGCACCTCCCGTCCTCCTGTCCTCCCTGTGAGAAAATCTGGGTCCTCGCGGTTTCTGCTCAGTGACGCGCTGCGCCGCCGCTGATTGACGCGCGGGGCCTCGACAGAGCCGTTACTTCGCGGCAAAGTCGCGCGCTCTTCGGTCTCTGAAACTCGCATGGCAGTCGTCCTCGCATTCGAACGCCCCGTCGTTGAGCTGGTAGCGCGAGTGCGCGAGCTGCGGGAGCTGGCCAGCGAAGATCCGCGCTTTGGCGCCGAGCTGCGCCGGCTCGAGGAAAAGGCGGCGGTTTTGGCGCGCGAAGTGTTCGCGGGCCTCACGCCCATGCAAAAGGTGCAGCTGTCGCGGCACCCGAGCCGCCCCTATTCGCAAGACTACATCGAGCGGCTGTTCGAAGACTTCATCGAGCTGCACGGCGACCGGCGCTTTGCCGACGATTCGGCGATCATCGCCGGCCTCGGGCGCTACCACGGCCGCAGCGTGGCCATCGTCGGGCACAGGAAGGGACGCAGCACCAAAGAGAACATGCTGCGGAACTTCGGCATGCCGAACCCCGAAGGTTACCGCAAAGCCATTCGCATCTACGAAATGGCCGAGCGCTTTGGGCTGCCGATCTTCACCTTCATCGACACGCCGGGCGCCAACTGCGGCATCGGCGCCGAAGAGCGCGGGCAGAGCGAAGCCATCGGCTCCTCCATCGAGGTGATGTCGCGCATGACGGTGCCGATCATCAGCACCGTCATCGGCGAAGGCGGCTCGGGCGGCGCGCTGGCGCTGGGCGTCGCCAACCGCGTGCTGGTGCTCGAGTTCAGTTACTACTCGGTGATCACTCCCGAGGGTTGCGCGGCGATCTTGTGGAAGAGCGGCGACCTGGCACCCGAAGCGGCCGCGCGGCTCAAGATCACCGCGCCCAACCTGCTCGAGCTCGGCATCGTCGATTCCATCGTGGAAGAACCGCCCGGCGGCGCCCATCAAGACCACGACGCGGCCGCCCAATGCCTGGACAAAGCACTGTACCCCGAGCTCAAAGCGCTCTCGGCGCTCTCGCCGGAAGAGCTGCGCGCCGATCGCTACGACCGCTTCCGCAAGCTCGGCGCGTTTGTGGCATAAGGGCCGCCAGGCGATCAATGGCTCCTCCCGACGGGTTTCGCAGCATCGATGAGCTGACGCTCGCTCATCAGCGAGTGCTGATTCGCGTCGACTTCGACGTGCCGCTCGGCGACGACGGGCAAATCCAAAGCGACCAAAAGCTGCGCACGGCGCTACCCACGCTGCAGAAGGCATTGCAAGAAGGCGCGCGCGTCGTGCTCGCGACGCACTGGGGCGCGCCTGACGACCCGCCCCGAAGCCTCGAGCCCGTGGCGGCGCGGCTGGCCGAGCTGCTCGGCCAAGAAGTGTACTTGCCGGACGAGTGCGTCGGCGACGCGGCCCGCAAAGTCGTCAGCGACTTGCGCGAAGGCCAGCTGTGCCTGCTCGAAAACTTGCATTTTTTGCCGGGAGAGGCGCAAAACGACGACAGCTTGGCGCGCAAGCTGCTCGGCCTGTGCGACGTGTACATCAGCGAGGCTTTCGCCTGCTCTCACCTGACGCAAGCGTCGCTGGTCGCCTTGCCGCGTCTGCTGAAGGAGCGCGGCATCGGCTACCGCTTCAAAGCCGAGCTCGATGCGCTGTCGCGCGCGGCGAGCGGCGCGCAGAAACCGTTCGTCGGCATCTTGGGCGGCGAGAGCTTGGCGCGCAGCTTGCCGGTGTTCGAAATCATGCTGCGGCGCTGCGACAGCTTGTGCATGGGTGGCGCCGTCGCGAACACCCTGCTCGCGGCCCGCAGCGTGGACATGAAGTCCTCGCTCGTGGAGCGCGAGCAGCTGGCGCTCGGACGAGCCCTGCTGAACCGGGCGCGTGACCAGAAGGTCGACGTGCTGCTGCCGCTCGACGTGCTGGTGGGCCAAGACGGCGACGACGCCGACGGGCGCGCCGTCAGCATCGGCTCGATTCCCGACGGCGCGGGCGCGTTCGACATCGGCCCGAAAACGCTGGACGCGTTTCGCGCGCGCATCGCTGGCGCCAAAACGGTGCTCTGGCACGGCCCGCTCGGGGCGCTCGAAAATCCGGTATTTTCGGCTGGAACCGCGGGCATTTTGAGCAACCTCGCAGAGGCGCCGGCCTTCGGCATCCTGACCGGCGAATCGCTTTCGACGGCGGCCCAAGCGCGCGGCCCAGAGCTCGAGAGCGCTATCGGTTTCGTTTCGACGGGCGGCGTGGCGTCGCTCGTCTTCATCGAAGGCAAGAAGCTACCGGGCGTACTCGCCCTCCGTGGATGAACATGGCAAATCGCAAATACTTGATCGCGGGCAATTGGAAATTGAACAACGGCGGCGCCGCGGGCTTGAAGCTCGCCGAGGATCTCGCCAAGGCGTCGAAAGGCGTCTCGGCCGAGGTGGTCGTGGCCCCGCCGTTCACGGCGCTGGCGGCCGTGGCCAGCATCCTCGAAGGCACGCACGTCGAGGTGTCGGGACAGAACCTGTACCCCAAAGACAGCGGCGCCTTCACCGGCGAAATCAGCGCGCCCATGTTGCTGGAGGCAGGCTGCAAGTGGGTCATCCTGGGTCACAGCGAACGCCGCCAGTTCTTCGGCGAGACCGACCAGTCGGTGAAAGACAAGGTCGTGGCCGCCATGGCCGCCGGCCTCAAGCCCATCGCCTGCATCGGCGAGACACTGCCGGAGCGGGAGGCGGGCAAGACGCTCGAGGTCTGTTTCCGCCAGCTCGACGCCTTCGCCGAGGTCTTATTGAAGGATCCGGGCTTCGGCGTGATCGCTTATGAGCCGGTCTGGGCCATCGGGACGGGCAAGGTCGCGAGCCCCGAGCAAGCCCAAGAAGTCCACGCCGCCATCCGCAAGCGGCTGGCCGCCCTGAACGCGGAGCTTAGCGAAAAGACTCGGATTCTCTACGGTGGCAGCGTCAAGGCCGACAACGCCAAAGAGCTGCTCGGCTGCCCCGACATCGACGGCGCCCTGGTCGGCGGCGCCTCGCTCGACGCCGTAGGTTTTGCCAAGATTGCCCAGGCAGCTGGGTAAGACGGCGGAACTGCGCTAAGTACCGCTGCCTCGAGACGCGCCATGGCCGAGATCATCCATACGCCACTTACCGTGATTCACATCCTCGCCTGCACATTCTTGATGCTGGTGGTGTTGATTCAACCTGGCAAGAGCGGCGGCCTCGGCGCGCTCAGCGGAGCCGGCGCGCAGCAGGTGTTCGGCGGCCGCGGCGCCGGAAACTTTTTGACCAAGACCACTTGGGCGACGGCCGGCATCTTCTTTGCGACCAGCATGACGCTCGCCTACCTGTCGACCTCGGCAGACGAGTCGTTGCAGCACAAGAGCAAGCTGGCGCTCGAGAAGAAGTCTGCGGTGGCCGTGCCCGTCGGCTCGGCCCAGGGCAAGAAGTAGCGAGGTGCCCTCGACGAGGGCGCTTCGTCACGCGCTGCTCGTCGCTTTCGCGCGCGTCACTATCTCCGTCATCAACCTGTGGGGCGGCTTTCGCGCCGTCAGCGATGACGACTATTCACGCGTGGTGATCGCGGCCCGCTTTGCCCATCACCCGTCGCTCGACCCGAGCGGCACGAGCTGGCTGCCCCTGCCGTTTTGGCTGTACGGCATACCGCTGGCGGTCTTCGGAGACTCGCTCATGACGGCGCGCGTCGTGGCCGTGCTACTCGGAGCCGCCAGCGCGGTCTTGGTTTGGGTGGCGGCGCGCGTGCTCGGCCTCGGCGAGCGCGCGGCGCTGGGCGGCGCGCTCTTGGCGGTGGTGCTGCGCTACGGCAGCTGGCTCTCCGCCGCGACCGTGCCTGAAGCGCCGACGGCGGCGCTGATTTTGGTCGGAGTCGCGTGCCTGGCGCGGCCCGAAGTCAGGCTCCGCGCCGCGGGCGGGGTCGCGCTCGGGGCCGCGTGTTTCTGCCGTTACGAAGCCTGGGCCCCGGCCTTGGTGTTCGGCCTGCTGACGGGCAGCGAAGCCTTGCGCGCCAAGCGGCGCGAGCTTTGGCCAGCCGCAGCCTTCGCGCTGCTCCCGATCGCACTGTGGCTCTTGCACGGGGCGGTGCGCCACGGCGACGCCTTCTTCTTCGTGGCGCGGGTCAACGCCTACCGGGCAGCGCTCGGGCGCGAGGCGGACGGTTGGCTTCAGGCGCTCTGGCAAACGCCGTTTGCGCTCGTGCGCTTCGAGCCCGAGCTCTGCGCGCTGCTCGCGGTCGCGCTCGGCCTTACCTGGCAGAGTCGGCAGTGGCCCTTCGGGCCGACCGCTTGGCGCCCTGCTGCCGCCCTCGGCGCGCTGCTGGCGTTCTTGGTGGCAGCCAATGCGACGGGCGGCGCTGCGACGCACCATCCTGAGCGCTCGCTGCTACCGGTGTTCTGGTTTCTGGCTCTGCTGCTGGCGGGCCTCACGGCGTGGCTTCTGGAACAGCCGCTGGTCTGGTGGCAGCCGGCGCTCGCCCTGGTCGTGGCGCTGCTCGCTGGCCGATCGTTCAGGCCGTGGGAGGTCAGGAGCAGCTTCGTGGAGCGCGAAGACGAAGAGCGCATCGGCGGCGTGCTGCGGCGCTTGGACGCGCGAAATGTCGCGCTAGACACCGACGATTTCGGCTTTTTTGCGGTGCAAGCGGCGCTCGGCAACGGCAAAAGCTGGCCCCTCTCCGAGCACGATCCGCGCAAGACCGAGCCGCCGCGCCCCGCGACGTCGGGCGCGCTCGCCGAGCGGCTACGCACCGGGCACGCGACGTGGCTCGTGACGGCGCGCGAGCGCGTCGCGCTCGCGGCTCCGCTCGGTAGCGTGGCCGTGACGACGCCGCGCCTCAGCTTGGTCAAGCTCGAGCCACGCGCGCTGGCCGACGCTGCGACGTCGCGCTAACGCCCGCGACCGCCACCGCCGCCGCTGCGACGACCGCCGCCGCCGCCACCGTAGCCGCCGCCACCGCCACCGCCGCGAAAGCCACCGCCGCCGCCGCCGTCGAAGCCGCCGCCGCCGTCGGAGCCGCCTCGGCCGCCGCCGCCGCCGCGAAAGCCACCACCGCCACCGCCGCGTCGTCCGCTACCACCACCACCGGCTTCGCGCTCGCGAGCCGCATTGACGACGATCTCCCGACCGTCGATATCCACGCCGTTCATGGCGTCGATCGCCTTTTGACCCTCCTCGGGCGTCGAAAACTCGACGAAGCCGAAGCCTCGCGAGCGGCCGCTCATGCGATCGATGACGACCGACGCGCCGACGACGTTACCAAACTCCGAAAAGCGCGTGCGCAGACCGTCATCGGTCGTCGAGTAAGCGAGATTCCCAACGTAGAGCCGCATCTGTTTTCTCCCGGGCAGTGCCCTGTTCCGAGGGCCGAGGCGCCAAGATACAGCTCTAGCCCAAGGCCCGGAAGGAGCTACACAATTGCGGGATTTTTGGGTCGGGAGCTGCTGGCATTTGCCGAAGAGTTCTCAGTTCTTGCACGAACCTTCTACCATGGCGCCGTGCTCGGCTTTGGTAGTCTCGGCAAACGGCTGGTTGAAGGCGTGGTCGGCCTGTTCGCCGTGCTCGGCTTTTTGTATGTCCCGCTCGGTCGTCACACCGGCTTCGAGCACGCCAAGGCCGTCTTCAGCACCCCGGCGGCTGCAAGTGCCTTTCAGGAGCTGAGCACCGCAATGCTCGACCTGCGCGAACGCGCCGTCGAGTTGGTGACAGGCCACGAGCCTCGCCCCGTCACGCCGCCTCCCGACCGCAGCCACGGCTCAAGCCCGCAGCCCCGCCCAATCCCGCCGAAGCTCAAGTGACCCCCGCCTGGCTCGAACGGGTCTGCCCCGCGCGAACAACCGCGCCCGCCCTCACTTCGGCTTGCAGTTCGCGACCGTCACGTCGTCGGTGTTGTTGTCGGTGTTGCATTCGACGGTGGTCATGCCGCCCTTGCCATCGTCGTTCACGACCATTGTCACTTTGCCGGTCACTTCGCCCGGTACCTCGCACGACACGTCGAGGCAGCCGCCGACCGGCACCGGCCCCTTCGTGTACGAGACGCAAAGAATGTCCTTCGCAGCCGCATCGCCCTTGTAGAACGTCGCCGGCATGTCGGCGCCGACGGCTTTCTTGCCGCGGTTGCAGACCGTCGCCGTCAGCGTGACGCCGCCGGCGCCGACCGTGCACACCTTGTCGGCGTAAAGCGCGCCGGTAATGTCCGGATAGTCGGTGAAGCCCGTCTTGCCCTGCACGTTGGCGCGGTAGTTATTCAGTCCCGGTTGCTTCCAATTCTGCATCCAGGCAGAAGTCTTGGGGATCGTGCCGTCGTCGTTGATGTTCGTGATCGAGTAGGCGTGCTGGTTCCACATCGGGCGCGACGAGGCCCAGCGGTCGAGCCGATCGCGCAACACTTTGACGCCGCCGGCGACGTCGGCGCTGTTGGGATTGGTGGCCCGGCACACGTTGCCGCTGCCTGTCGTTCCTGCAACGGGAGCAACGCAGGTCGTGCCCGGGTCGCATTGCGCGTCCGAAGCGCAGCGGCAGTAGCCGTCCATACACATGGCTCCGCCGACGCAACCCATGTCGTCGTCGCAGCGCACACCTTTATGCAGCGGATCCACGAAGGGGATGTGAGTTGGCGGCGTGCCGGGCGGAACTGCAGGGCATGCCACCGCCGAGGCCGAGTTGACGACGATCTCGGTGTTGTCGTCCTTGTCGACGTCGGCGATCACGGCATTTTCGAGCCACGTCGCCGAGGTTCGGTACGACGAGAACAGCACCTCGCCCGTCTTACCATCGTACACGCGCAGAAAGCACTCGTCGGCGTAGACGGCTTCGGCCTTGCCGTCGCCGTCGAAGTCGAAAATCGAAGCAGTGGTCTGGCGCGACGAGGCATCTTGCGAGGGCTGCGACCAGCGCACGAACGGTCCCTCGCAGCCCGCGCCGCCATTTTTGCAGTCGAAGTCGAAGACACGAAAACGCGTGGCGCCGGCGATGCCGACCTCGGGGAAGCCGTCGTGGTCGAAGTCGCCAATGGTGGGCGGGCCCCCACCTTCGAACGGCACCGGAATCGGGATCCCAGGGTCGGGCTTCGTAATGACGCTCATCACCTCTTGCCCGCTCAGCGTGTAGATGCTCACCCGACCGTCGGCCGCTTCGGCGTTGGTGGCCACGACCTCAGCAATGCCGTCGAGCTTAGTGGGGTCGAAGTCGGCGGCGGTGGCACCGGGCGTCCCGAAGTCGGCGACCGCGTAGTGCGTGCCGAAATGCCCCCAGCGCGTGCCTTGAAATGCCTGATCGACCCAGGCGTTGCCGATGAAGCTAAGGTACGTGGCTTCCGCGCCGAAGCTCGTCGCCAGATCGACCTTGCCATCGCCGTTGAAGTCGCCGGCGACCGATTGGTAGCCGTTGAAACCCAGGCTGACCGCAAAGTTCGTGATCTCGGCGCCGGTCAAGCCGTTCACGACCTGGCCCGAGAGCAGCACCTCGGGCACGCCGTCGTCGTTGAGGTCGTGAATCGAAGGGCCGTCCCACGGTTGGTTGACGATGGTGCCGGCTGACTCCCACATTTTCGCGTATTTCGTGCCATCCCACGAAAAAGCGATCAGGCCGCCCTTGTCCTTGCGACCGACGATCTCAATCGTGCCGTCGCCGTTCAAATCAGCCAGCGCCAGCGGTGAGGCGGCGCGGATGATGCCGGCCGAAGCCTCGATGGTCTCTTTGAGCTCGCAGGTTTGCCCGCTGATGATGCGGATCACGCCAGGGGTCGTGACAGACACGTTCATGTCGGCGTCGGCCAGCGCCATCGAAGCGAACACGATTTCCGCCGAGGCTCCCGAGTCGTTCGGCAGATCGGCCACCATCGGCGTCGACAAGACCAGGCCCGAAGTTGGGTGCGGGTCGGTCGCCTTCACCTTCCATTCGCATTGCACCGAAGGCGCGAACACGCCGGGCGGCGCCCCAACGCCTTTGCACTCGGCGTTCACGTTGCCGCGCGGGCCGAAGCCATACGGAATGCAGACGGCGGGACCTGACACCAACAAGCAACCGTCGGCGCAACAGTAGCGATCGCCGCCGCAGTCGCTGTCCATGGTGCAGGTCATGCCGGTCGGCGCGCAGTGGTCGGGCTCGCCTTTGCCCTTCACGCAGGTGAGGCCCGTTCCGCAGGCCATGTCGGTGCTGCACATGGTGTGCGGCGGTAGCGGAGCCATGCCGCCGGCACCGCTCGGGTTGTCACCCAGGCCGATGCTGCCGCCGTTGCCACTGCCCCCGGTGTTGAAGACCAGATCGCCGCCCGTGCCGCTGCCGGCGGTAGCGGGGCCGTCGCCCTGCCCCTGCAGGCCCGAGCCAGTTTTCGCCGCGGAGCAGGCGAGCGTGCCAAAAGTGCCCCAAAGAACCAGACCCACGACCGGAAGCAAGAGCCGTCCGCGCATCGCCAGAATCTAGCTTGTTATCGCCGAGCCTGACGGGTTCGGAGAAGATCCGTACATGCGACTGAGCGGCACAGGCATCGAACAGCAAGCTTGGCGGCTTGGTGCGACATCCGCCTACGCCGGTCGCTTGCTGCTTTCGGCGCGTGAGCACAATTCGGGGTTTAGGGGGCGATCACGCGGTGGATGGCCACGGGCGCGCCGCCCGCCTGATCGTCGCTGATCACGAAAATGGTGTCGGAGCCCGGCTTGGCGTTGGTATCGAAGGTGCAGGTGTGCGACGTGCCGAGGAACGGCGAGAGCACGTTGACTCCCAGAACGTCGAACGGCGCGTTGTTCCAGAGCTGCTCGCCAGTGATATCGGTTTGGCCACTCAAGCTGGTCTTTCCGCTCGGATCCAGCAGGTTTCCGGCGTTGATCAGCTGGTGCATCTCGCCCGTGCCGTCACCACCATCGAGCACGATGATCACGCCGCCGGCCTTGGCGAACGAAGAGAGCGTGCTGCCCGACTCCCAGGTGGTGGCCGCCGCCGCGGGGTCACCGCTCTTGGCCTGGTCAAGGTCGTGAATCAACAGCACCTGGTAGTCCATGATGTTCAGCTGGGCCGTGACGGCAGCTACCGTTTTGGCTTCGGTGATCTCAGCGCTGCGGGTCTTGCCGCCCGCCCAGCCGATCACCGTGTTGACTCGGTTCACCGCGGCCGCCGAGGCGCCGCGCGTGTAAGCAAGGACTTTGACAGGGTTACTCTGCGGCAGAAACACGGCGTTGCCGAGCAAAGTCGTGAACGACGAAATCTGGGTCACCGAGTTGAGATCGCTACACAGTAGCGCGATGTTGCCGTAGCGCGCGCCCACGCACATGGCAGCCTGGCAGATGCCGGACGGGCATTGGTTGCCGCACTTGCCGCAGTTGTCAGGATCGCTATTGAACGAATCGGGATCGACGCATTGGCCGTCGCAAATCACGTACGGCGGCGTGTGATCCGGGCAAACCGGCACGCATTCGAAGCTGCCCGCACCGTCAGGCGCGCACAACGGCGCTGGCGGCTTGCACACCGTGTCGCAGTCGCCGCAGTGCAGCGGCGAATCGTAGGGCGGCAAGCACTCGAGCGGCGCCATCGCGTCGGCCAGACCGTCGACCGGCGAATCGAAGAAGCCGCCGTCCGGCAATAGACCATCGCCACCTTGCGGGGCGGCGGCCGCGCCGTTGCCTGCCTCGGTCGAGCCATTGCCAGAGATGTTGCTGGCCCCGCCTTTGCCGCTCTTGCCTGCGTTGCCCTGACCGTTCTCGCCGCCCTGGCCGGTACCGCACGACGCGCCCTTGCACTTGCCGCCGACGATGCCGCCGTTGCCGCAAGCAGCTGGAAACGCGTAGGCCAGAGCCAAGCCGAGAGCGACGAAGCGCAGCGCTCGCATGAGCTTCACTTTGCACCCTCTTTCTTGGCGCCGGCAGCAGGATGTCCGGCTTCCGGAGGCGGCGTCACCGACTCGGGTTCGTTGTCGCCAGCCTTGCGCGGCGGAGTGGCCTCGACGGGCGCCACCGTGTCAGCGGGCCCGGCGGGGGGCGGCGGCGCTAGGTTATTTTGGCTCGGGACGCTGGTGCCGGTCGCGGTCGTCGCGCTCCCGCCCTGGCGCATCTGGCGCGTCACCGTGAACTCGACGCGGCGGTTGAGCAGCCACGCGTACTCGTTGCTCTTGTCGACCAACGGCTTGGAGGCGCCGAAGCCTTGCGAGCTCAGCCGCTCGCGAGCGATGCCCTGCTTGACCATGAACTCCAGCACCGAGCGAGCGCGATCCTCGCTGAGCTTGCGATTGAAGTCTTCGGGGCCGCGCTCGTCGGCGTGTCCCTCGATCGAAATGTGCGTGTATTCGGGGTGCTCTGCGACCAGCTTGGTCAGCCGTTGCAAGAGCGGATAGCTAATCTGACGAATCACCGCGCTGTTGACGAAGAAGTGCACGCGATCGTCGAGCACGATCTTGTCGCCGACGACGCGCACCTGTTCTTCGTCGGGGCAGCCGTCGTTGTCGGCGTAGCCGTTCACCGTCTCCGGCTCGAACGGACATAGGTCGTTCACGTCCGGAATGCCGTCCGCGTCGTTGTCCGGATCGGGGCAGCCGTCGAGGCTATCCCAGCCGTCGTCATCTTCAGGTTCGTTCGGGCACTTGTCGACCCGATCGAGGATGCCGTCGTGATCGTTGTCGGGCTCGGGGCAACCGTCGTCGTCTTCGAAGCCGTCGCGATCTTCCGGTACGTTCGGGCACTTGTCCTTCAGGTCGGGAATACCGTCGGCGTCGTTGTCGAGATCCGGGCAGCCGTCACCGTCTTGGAAGCCGTCTTTGTCTTCGGGTGTGTCGGGGCAACGATCGACGTTGTCCAAAATGCCGTCGTGATCGCGATCGCCTATCACCGTGGGGCCGCCGAAGTCGTAGACCGCGTGCACGCCGAACAAAAGCAAGTTGGCGTCGTCGGGTCGAAATTCGCTGTCGGGCTGAAAGACGTGGACGAACGCGACCATCGGCCCGACGCCCATACCGCCCGATGCGCTGAGCAGGTCGAAGCCGAGGCGGCTGTCGAACATCGGCCGCGTCAGGCCGTTGGTGAACGTGATGCCGCCGCCCACGTTTGCCCAAAGCCCCGCGGGGCCGAACAGCTTGCCGTTGTGGCTATCGGCAAAAGGCGTGAGCTGCAGGCCCAGCACCGGCGAAATCGCGGAGGCTCCCGTCACGGGCTGCACGCTCGGATTCGAGTCGCCTTGACCGAGCCCGAGCCAGTTAGCCGATAGCTCGAGGCCCAGCTGCTTGACGAACGGGTACTCGAGCCCAGCCCAGGCGCCGGCGCCCCAGCTGTACTCGGTCTTTTGATAACCGGAGAGCGCGTGTCCCGCGCCGAGGGCGCCATGGATGCGCAGCGGCTCTGCGCCAGCGACACCGGTGATAGAAAGCAGCGTAAGAGAAGCGAGGACCGAGCGAAGGTGCATGGGAAAAACCGAACCTCGCACTATACGGCCACGTCTCAGGATGAGATAAGTAACAAAAAACACTAATCATTTCATGGCCGTCGCGTTCTTGGAGCGCGAAGGGTAGAAAGCTGGTCGATGCCGCGCGCCGCCCTCCTGCTGTCTGTCTTGTTCGCGGCAGCCTGCTCGCACGGCGGCGGCGCTGGCCCGGTGCGGCAACCCGACGGCGGTTACGCCCTGTTCTGCAAAAGCCCGCTCAGTGACTGCCTGCGCCACGCCGAGCACGTGTGCAAAGACGAGGGCTACACGGTGACCGAAGCTCGTGACGTGCGCGAGCTGCTCGGACACGAGTCAGGCCAGTCGCAAGTCCTGATCGAAAAAAGCGAGGCCACCGTCTACTGCGGCACGCACGCGCAGCGCGCCCCGATCCGTCTCACGCGCGCAACCGAGCCGCCGACCGAGAGCGGCGTCTCGGCCGCGCCAGCAGCCAAACCGGCAGCCGCGCCCGTACCGGCGCAGCCAGCGCCCGCCGCCGTCTGCGTGCCAGGCGCTACCCAAGCCTGTGTCGGCCCCGCCGGCTGCAGCGGCGGCCAGATCTGCGCCACCGACGCCACGCACTTCGAAGCCTGCGACTGCGGCAACAAATAGCGCGACTTGGCTGCCCAACCGCAGCCTCTAAGGATTCGTCGCATCTTTTGGCTGCGGCGCGGCAGCCACCACTTACGAAACGCGCGGCAAGATGAGCGAGAAGGTGCTGCCCTTACCGGGGTGGCTGACCAGCTCGACGCGGCCCTTGTGAGCCTTCATCACGTGTTTGACGATGGCAAGGCCCAGGCCGGAGCCTTCGCGCTCGCGCGACAGACGATCGTCGACGCGGTAGAATTTTTGAAAGATGCGCTTGTGCTCGACGGCCGGGATGCCGGCACCGTTGTCGGTGACTTTGACCTTCACGAAGGCGGGCGTCTCTTCGACGGCGACGCTGACCTTGACTGGATCGCCACCATATTTGTAGGCGTTGGTCAGCAGGTTGAGCAGCGCGTCGGAGACTGCCCCGCGATCGGCTCGCACGCGCAGACTGTCCCGCGGCATCTCGACCGACAACTCGACGCTGCGCTGATGACGGTACGTCTCGAAAGCGTCGAGCGCGTTGTCGAGGATCGAGCGCAAATCCGTCTCGCGGATCACGAACTCGCGGCGCCCGCTCTCCATGCGCCCCCAGTCGAGCAGCCGATCGATCAGCTCTTGCAGGCGCGTGGTCTCGCGCTCCAGCCCTTCGATGCACTTTTCTTCGGCGGAGGCGTCGCCGCGGCGTAGCGCCAACGTCTCGGAAAACAGTCGAATCGAGGTGAGCGGGGTCTTGAGCTCGTGAGACACTTTGGACACGAAGTCGCTCTGCAGGCGCGACAGGCTGGCCTCGCGCCGCACGAACACCCACACCAAGATCACGCCGGTGACGGCTGCGCCCGACAGCGCCATCACCAAAATGCCCATCAACAGGTTGAGCTGCGCCTCGCCCAGAAACAGCAAGATGACGCCGAGCGAGACCAGCAGAAACGTCGGCACGACGACCAGCGACACGAGCAAGATGACGATGCGTCGATAGCCAAGAGCCGCCAAATCACGCGAAGCCATGACCCAAGCTTAGCCGATCAGGCCCCCGACCCACACGCGTCGATCACCCGCGTGGCAAGCTTGGGTTTTGGCAAGGCTTTCGCGAGCACGAGCGCGGAGCGTACTTTGAGTACGTGAGCACTCGCGCGCAGCGAAAACGCAGCCAAAACCCAAGATCGCCGCGCGTGATCACAGCAAAACCACGAGCTCTCACACGCCAAGGTCGACGACGAGGGCGCGGATTAGCTCGGCTACGCTCGTCGCTTGGGCGGGGCAGCCGCGGGCGCGATGCGGCATGTCGCCGTCGGCCAGCTGAGCGACTTGGCCGAGGATGACCGAGCCGTCGAGGGCGCCTTCGATGACTTGGCGCAGCTCGTCTTTCAGCTCAGGGTCGTCCGGCGCGAGTCGGATCGCGGCACGCACGTAGAAGCCCAAAAGATGCGTCCAAGCGGTGCCCTGATGGTACGCCGACTCCTTCTCTTCGAGCGTGCCGGCAAACTGCGAGACGTAGCGCGGATCGAGCGGCGACAGGCTACGAATGCCGCGCGGCGTGAGCAGCTCGGCGCGCACGCGCGCTACGATGGCGCGCGCCTGCCAGTCGTCGAACAAGCTGGGATCGACGGCCAGCGCGATCAGCGCGTTGGGGCGAATGCTGGGGTCGACCCAGGCGTCGTGCGCATCACGCGATTCGCTGACGCAGTCGTACGGAAAATCGGTGTCGTGACACCAGAAGCGAGTTCGAAATGCCGCGCGGGCCTTGACGCCAGCCGCGCGGCACGCTTCCGCCAATTGCGAGTTGCCCGCCTCGTCAGCCAGCGTCGCCAGCGTGCCGGTAGCTTGGGTGAACAGCGCCTGCTGCTCGATGGCGATGCCGCGCCGGGGCGTGACCGGCTCGGCGCCAACATGCGCGTCCATCCAGGTGAGCGCGACGCCTGGGGCCCCGTTGACGAGCAGACCGTCCGCCGAGAGCCAGCCCCAGCGTTTGATGTTACTTCGCAGTCGCGCAAAACTACGCACCAGCGCGTTGTACAGTTGTCGCTTGAGCGCCGCGTGCGCCGAGCCAAGCTCCGGCAGGAGCAGCCGCGCGACCTCGTAGAGCCAAAGCGTCGCGTCGGGCAACGGCTTGGGTCGCGGTTCGGCGGAATGGGCCAAAAACTCCGGCAGAAACCCGCCCCGTTGCGAGGCCAGCAGCGTGGGCAAAGCGCGCACGGCCAGATCGACCCGGCCGCGCGCCAGCGTGAGCCCGGGCAGCGCGAGCAAGAAGTCGCGCGTGTAGGGCGCGTGCCACGGATAACCGGCGATGATCATCGGCGGCGCTGCGGCATCTAGACAGAATTGCTCGGACGCAACCGAGAGTAGCCGCACCGCGGCGGGGCGTCCGATGCCCAGCGCCTCGCGACTGATGGCCTCGCAGGCTTCCATCACCAGCTCGCCCGGCGGTCGATTGAGCAGCTTGCCGACCGAGGTAACCAGGTAAGATGTGCGACCGGGTTCGAGCCGCAACTCGAAAACGCCCGGCGTCCACATATCTTCTTGAAACTCGTCGTGCTCGCCGCGATCGGCCAGGTACTCGAAGCGGCGCCACCAATCTGGGCCGCCCATGAACATGCCGTCGTGCGCGAAGTAGATCGAGGGTAGCCGTTCGACGGGGCGCAGCTCGACAGCGCCCGGTCTGAGCGCCACCAGCTGCTCCATGCCGCCGTGCTCACGCATGAGCGACGCAACCGGCCTGAGCGGCATCAGCGGGCGCAAGCTGATGCGCGCCGCTCCGTTGCCCGTCCAGGTGTAGCCCATGATCACGGCGTTCTCGCCGCGCACCAAACACAGCGTGCGCTCGAGCGTGCCGGTGCCCGCGCGGAACACCCAGCGCGGGATCGGATCCTGCGAAAAACTCAGGAGGTTTCGGTAACCGGGCGTGGGCGCCACGTCCGGGAATTGGTGGGTCGCGAGCCGGTACGAACGCCGGTCGTTCTCGACCCAAAGCGTGAGATCGGCGTGACTCACGATCACGTGCCGTCCGAGCGGCGGCGGTAGCGCGGCCACCAGCGCGCCGTGATGACGCCGCGTGTGCATCATCGCGATCGTGCTCATGCTGTACGCGCCGGCGCCGTTGGTGTGCAGCCACTCGGCCTCGGCGCGCTCGATGGCGCCGCTCACTTCGACCGACGGCCAGGCGCCGTCGCGTGAGCCGAGCCAAGGCGGATGCTTTTTCAAGCTCGCCCCCGTTTGGCCAGCGCGTCGAGCGCGGCCACGAGCAACGGCTGCGTAGCCGGCCTTTGCCCGAGCCAAATTTCGATGGCCAGCGCCGCCTGGCCGACCAGCATGGAAAGGCCGTGCTCGGTGCGACGTCCGGCTTCGCGCGCCACGCGCAGAAACGGAGTCTCGAGCGGCGCGTAGATCAGGTCGTAAGCCAGCGCGTCGGGAGCGAGCAACGGCCAGGGCACGAGCGCGGCCAGCGGCTCGCCCGAGTCGGCGCCCTGCATGCCAGCGCTCGTGCATTGCACGATCAGGCCGGCGCCCCGGCACAGCTCGTCGAAATGGATTTTTTCGGCGCCGCCCGTGCCGGGCCAGCGGCTGAGCCGCGCGCCGAGCCGGTGCAAGTCGCGCGCGCCGGGCCAGTCATTTTCAGGCGTTTTCGAGTCGAAGCGCCGAGCGGTGACCCAAACCTCGGCGATGCCGGCGGAAAAGCACGCCGCTACCACCGCCGGAGCCGCGCCACCGCTGCCGAGCACGACCGCGCGCGGCGTCGACGCTGGCAGCAAGCGCCGGAACTCCACCTCGAGCGCCAGGGCGTCGGTGTTGTGCGCCACGATTTGACCGCTCAGCGGCGCGAGCACGTTGGCCACCTCGAGCCGCTCTGCCAGCGCGCTCCGGCGATCCGCCACTGCAAATGCCTGCCGTTTCCAGGGAATGGTCACGTTGGCGCCCGCCAGCTCACCGCTGCGCAGCGCCGCGACGACGCGATCGACTTCGGCCTGGGTGGGCGCGTCGATGAGTGTGTACTCGTGCGACAGGCCCAGCTCGCGATAGGCGGCGTGATGAATGGCCGGCGACAACGAGTGCGATACCGGGTGCCCAATCAGCGCAAATTTCACGACCTGACCTCGCTGATCGGCGCCGGCTCGGGGGCCCCGCTGTGCTCGAGCTCGCTCGGCGCCTCGACGTGCGTTACGCGAGCCCGAAACGAGCCGTGAGCGACCCGCACGCTCACGGTATCACCGGCCGACAGCTCCTGGCTCGACAGCACGGGCAGACCATCGCGGGTTGCAATGGCATAGCCGCGCCCGAGCACCGCCAGTGGTGACAGCGCGTTGAGCTCCGCCGCATGCGCCACCAGCGCTTCGCGCCTCATGCCCATTTGCAGCCGGACCGCCGCCGCCAATCTGCTCGAGAGCTGCCCGAGCTCCCCGCGCGCCCGGCCGAGCACGCGCTCCGGGTGGCGATGCGCCAGACGCTGCGTGAGCTCGCGCTGTACGCGACGCCCCCGCGCGAAGCGCTGACGGGTCACGCGCGCTATACGCTCGCTCAGCTCGTCCAGCTGCTCTTGGCGCGAGGCGATCACGAACCTGGGGTCGGTGACACGATTCGCCAAGCGCGAGAGCCGAGCATGCGCCGTCGAGAGCAGCGAGATCTGCGCGCGCAGCAAATGCCGCTCGCAGCGGAGCAGCGCTTCGCGCTGAGTCGCGGTGTCCGGCACCAAGAGCTCGGCGGCTTGCGACGGGGTGGCGGCGCGCACGTCGGCCACTAAATCCGTGAGCGTCACGTCAATCTCGTGGCCGACGGCGCTGACGACCGGCACCTTGCAACGCGCGATCCGCCGCACCACGCGCTCGTCGTTGAACACCATCAAATCTTCGCCGGAGCCGCCGCCGCGCCCCACGATCAAAGCGTCGAGCCCCGGGTAGCGCTCCAGCAAATCGAGCGCGGCGACGATGCTGAGCGCCGCCGATTCACCCTGCACCAGCGCGGGCGCCAGCACCAGCCGCACCCCGCCACGACGAAACGCCACCGTGCGAATGTCGTGGAACGCCGCCCCGGCACCGCTCGTCACCACGCCGATGATGCGCGGCGCCGTCGGCAGCGCTCGCTTGCGCGCAACGTCGAACAGGCCGTCTTTGGCGAGCTGCTCTTTCAGCTTCTCGAGCGCTAGCAAGAGCTCGCCGCGACCGGCGAGGCGAGCTAACGTGCCGACCAGTTGCAGTCGGCCGCGCGGAGCCCACACGGTCGCGCGCCCCTTCAGCTGCAGCCGCGCGCCCTCGGTCAAGATCCGACGCGCCCGTTGTGCGTCGAAGCGGTACATCACACAGTCGATCACGGCATCTTCACGCTCGTCCTTGAGCGTGAAGTAAACGTGCCCGCTGGGCGCCGCCTTGAGTGACGCGACCTCGCCTTCAATCCAAAAATCGTCGGAGGCGACCTCCACAGCGCGACGCAAACGCCGATCGAGCTCGCCAACGGTGATAACGTCGTCGGCCTGCATTTCGTTTCCCGGGCGCGCCTGTATAGCAGCGCACGAGGCGTGGTTTGCCCGCTATCGGCGAAGCGCGGGTAGCGGGCTGCTGATCGGTTCTTAAGTGCATGATTTTATTAGCTTAACTAGTTCTATCCCAGCCGTTGGCCGGGCTCGGGCAGGATGGGGCCAAGATGGCCGGCAAGGTGCTGATCGCCAATCGCGGCGAAATCGCCGTGCGTATCATGCGGGCGCTGCGTGAATTGCAGCTGCCTTCTGTCGCGGTCTACACGGACGCTGATCGCGATGCGCTGCACGCCAGACGAGCCGACGAAGCCGTGCGCATCGGCGAAGGACGCGCGGCCTACTTGGACGCCGAGCGCATCGTTTCGGCGGCCCGCGCCAGCGGCGCCTGGGGCATTCACCCCGGCTACGGCTTCCTTTCGGAGAGCGCGGAGCTGTGTCAAGCCTGCGAGCGAGCGGATCTGGTGTTCATCGGACCCCCCGCCAGCGCCATCCACGAGATGGGCGACAAGGCGCGCGCCAGGAAGCGCATGCAAGACGCCGGGGTCCCGGTCGTGCCCGGTGGACCTGCAGGCGATCTCGAACAAGCCAAGGCCAGCGCCGCGCAGGTAGGCTACCCCGTGCTACTCAAAGCCACCGCGGGTGGTGGCGGCAAAGGCATGCGCCGCGTCGACAATGAGAGCGAGCTCGCTAGCGCCTTGGAGCGCACGCGCAGCGAGGCCGAAAAATCGTTCGGTGACGGGACGGTCTACATCGAAAAGGCTATTGTGGGCGCGCGGCACGTCGAGATACAGGTGCTGGGCGACCGCGACGGCAACCTGGTTCACTTGTTCGAGCGCGACTGCTCGCTGCAGCGCCGACACCAGAAAATCGTCGAAGAAACGCCATGTCCGGCCCTGGCCGACACGACGCGAGCCGCCATATGCCAGGTCGCGCTGAGCGGCGCCCGCGCTATCGGTTATCACTCGGCGGGCACCTTCGAGTTTTTGCTCGGCCTGGACCAGAGCTTCTATTTTCTGGAAATGAACACGCGCTTGCAAGTCGAGCATCCGATCACCGAGCTTGTCACTGGCGTCGACCTGGTGCGCGAGATGATCCAGATTGCCGACGGCGTAAAGCTGTCTTTCGAGAGCGTGGAGCGCCGCGGCGTGGCCATCGAGGCGCGCGTCTACGCGGAGGATCCGAGTCAGGGCTTCATGCCGGCGCCCGGGCGTATCGAGCGGCTGGCTGCGCCGTCCGGTCCGTTCGTACGCGACGACAGCGGCGTCGCTTCGGGCTCTTGGGTGAGCCCGGAATTCGATCCGCTGCTCTCCAAGCTATGCGTGTGGGGCAAAACGCGAGACCAAGCTTTGGCGCGGCTGCGGCGCGCGCTCGGGGAGTACACGGTGCTGGGTGTTGCCACGAACCTCGAATTTCTGGAGCGGCTACTCGCGCACCCGCGCGTCGTCGCCGGCGACTACACTACGACCTTCGTCGAGAGCCACTTGGCCGAGCTGAGCCAGCCGTCGGAAAGTGACGAACAGCAGCGGCGCAACGCGATCCTGCTTACGGCGCTGGCGGCGCATGCCGATCACCTGGCGCGCGCCGACACTTCGGGTCCGCGAGGTCCGGGAAATACAGCACAGTCACGCTGGCGCGACGCACCGCCCAAGCCACTCACGCCTTACCGCTGAGCGCGCGGCGCGGGTCTTTGGCTGCCCAGCCGCGGCCCAACTCGCAGAAGCTTCCGTGGCGGCGGCGGGCTGAACCGCACGCGCGAGCCGTACGTCTGAGGGCGCTCGCGACCCGCCTGCCAGCGCGCCCGCGCCGCGCCCGAAAATCTGGCAAAATTCCGTGATCGGATAGCATCATTTGATTCTATGCAATGGCGCGATCTTGCGTCAAAAGTCCAAAAGCAAGGCGGATTCCAGGTCCCGCGATCGGGACTCGCGCTGCCGCCCGCGCCGCCCGTTCCTCGATTGCACGCCGCAGACGCGGCCAACCATCGAACCTTCTGATCCTGCCGTGAAAATCAGCGCCCGCATTCACGGGACCGAGAATTTGAGGATGCGGACGGACTAGACGCCGGCGCGGCCGAGGCGCGCGTTCACGCGCTGAATCATGGCGTCGGCGTGCGCGAGATCGAGCCCGAATGCACGCGACTCGGCGTCATCGAAGCGCATGCCGAGCTCACGGCGCACCCGCAAGCGTCCACGAAACGCAGCAACCTGAACGTCGTCGCTCGCGACGCCGAGCGTCTGCGCTACGTCGTTTGGCGGCATCTGGTCGAGCACGCATAGCGTGAAGGCAACCCGAAATCTTCGCGGCAAGGCGTCGACCGCGTCTTCGAGCTGGCGCACCAGCTCGAGCGGACGGCGGCGCGGGCGCTCGGGCGGATGTGGCAACGCGCCGCGCTGCAGACTGGCGAGAGCGCCGTGAATGGCGATGCGGCTGAGCCAGTCACCGAAGCGTAGCTGGCGATCGTAGCTGGCCAGATTTTCGTACGCGTGCACGAGCGCTGTTTGCACGATGCCTTCGGCGCCCAGGGCGGTGCCGCTGATGCCGCGCGCAATGCGATACAGCCGCGCCGCCGCTCGCCGCATCAGAATTTCGTAGTGCGCGGGCTCGCCGTGTAGAACGCGCTCGACGAGCAGCTCGTCGCTGAGCAAATCGGTGCCGGGCGCCACCAGCCCTTCGGCGCCGGCGAGCGCTGCTAGCTCCTGGACCTCGACGCGCGCCACCTTGAACGAGCCGCTACTGGGCCCAGAGCGACTCTTGCGCTCGCGGTGCTCGGAGTTGGCATCGCTCATCAGGTTACTTTCTACGGGCGAAGACGGGCGCGCCTGCCCTCGCTGTCCCAGTGCGCCAAGCCAACGAGCCCCGGCGCAGCTTTCGAGCTTCGAAAGCGTAGCCTGGTTTTACCCCCTCCCGCCGCGCCTGTGCGAGAGAAACCGCGTACCGCTCGGGAATTTAACGGCAATTCGCGGACAAACTTGCGTCAGCTAGAGCAACAAACAGTTTACTGGGGCAACGAAGTTCACGAGCTAGCGACTTCAAGGGTCGCCGCGTGAGGGGAGGCTCGGCCGAATTCACTGCGCCTTCGGCGCTCCCTCGCCTTCGGCTCCGGCCGTAGGCCTGCGTGGACTCCGTCCAGCTCGCTGGACTCCGTCCACTCCGGCTCACTTCGGCCGAGAGCGGCGGCGCGTGCCGCCCCCACCAGGAAGGGCCTAGAACGCAATGGTTGCAACTGCTCGGCGTTCTAGGACGCCCAGGCGCGGCGCGTGTCGGCGAACGCGCTCACCAAGTCGTTCGCACCGGATTCGCGCGCGACAGCAATCGCTTGGTCGATGTAACCCATCGCTTCGGAGGCGCGCCGGCGGCCATGGGCAACGTGAGCCAGCGCCGAGAGCACTCGGGCGCGATCCGTACCGCTCGGTCCAGCGACGTCGAGAGCTTCGCGCAGCACGCCCTCGGCGTCGGCGAAGTTACCCGCGCGCGTGAGCGATGCGCCAAGCTTGCGACCGAAGATCAACACCGCACGCAGCGGATCGTCGAGCTCGCCGCGCGCGATCTCTTGGCGCGAGATGTCGAGACCGCGGCGGAGCGCCAACACTTCGGTCGCGGTGTCGCCGCGGGCTGCTGCACGCTCGGCGACCTGCTCGAGCAACAGCAGCGCCTGAAAGGAATCTCCGGCGTAGTAGGCATGCTGCGCGCGAGCCTCGATCGGCGCGCTCAGGCGCTCGCAGGCCCGCAGCGCGCGGCTATGCAGATCTTTCTTCACGGCGGCGGGAATGCCCAAGAGCACGATGTCTCTGAGCAGCGGGTGCGACGTAGAGATGCGCCCGTCTTGCTGCGCAATCATGCCGGCTTTGCGTAGCTCGGGCAGCGTGCCCTCCACGTTCTCACCGCGCAAAATCTCGGACACGACTTCAGGCTTCACCTGATCGCCCATCACGGCCAGCGCCTGCAGGGTGCGGCGCGCTGCCGGGTCGAGCGTGTCGACACGGAGCGCGATCAAATCGGCCAAGCGCGCCGGCGGATCGCTGCCGCCTTCTTGGCTGTAGCGAAGCACTTGTTCGACGTACATCGGCAAGACGCCGCGCCCGGTGTCGTCGCGCGCGCCGCTGCGGCTCGTGCGCAAGAGCCGCGACACGGCGGGCGGGGGCAGGCCGGTCAAAATGCGCGCGGCGGCCTCGGCGCCCCAACCAGCATCGAAGCCTGGCGTGTGCGTGGCCAGGAACAAGGCCGAAAGGCGCGGGGGCTCGCCCAAGACATCGGCGAAAGCGTTGCGGCTCGGGCCGTCTACGCGCTGCAGGTCGTCGACCGCCAGCACGATGCGGCCCGACTTGGAGCGTCTGGCGGCGCGGGTCAAAGCCCAACGCAAGCTCTCCGCCAGCGCCAAGCGCCGCTCGAGCGGCGAGCGAATGTCGTGACGCTTCGGCCCCGAGTCGAACAGCTCGCCCAGGCCGGCTTCGGCGTCGGGGCTCGCGTCTTCGAACACCAGCTCGGTGATCTCCAGCTCGGAAAGACCGGCCAGCGCCTCGATTGCCACGCGCAAGGCGTGGCCCGCCACCTCGGCGTGATGCGGGTCGGGCCCGGTGACGGCAACCAAATCCCCATCGGAAGAAGCCCGCGCCAATAGCTCGTTTAGCAGCCGCGTTTTGCCGGCGCCTTGCTCGCCGACGAGCCTTGCGCCCAGCAGCGCACCGCGCACCTGCTGACGTCGATCTTCGAGCCACGAGACGTCATCGTCGCGCGCGACCAGCGGCAGCGGCAACGAGGGATGCGTCGGATTTTCCGGCAGGGCGCTGCGCGCCGGCAAACGCACGCCGCACTCCAGGCAAAACTTGGCGAACGGGACTTGATGCCCGCAGGCGGGACACGCAAACGTCGCCCCGAAGATCTGCGCCGGCACCACCGAAAAGCGCTGGTCGGGCGGTACGCTCTCAGCGAGCGCCAGCGCGCTCTTCAGCGCATCTTGGAACTCGATCGCGTCTTGGTAACGCTTTTTGGCGTCTTTCGCGAGCGCCTTGTTCACCACGTGCACGAGCGGTTCGGGAATGTTGCGCTCCGGCGCAACCTGCCGCGGATCAGGCACCGGAATGGTCATGTGCATCATGACCACCTGCGTCGGGCTATCGGCTTCGAACGGCAGCCGCCCAGTGAGCAGCTGAAACAAGATCACGCCCATCGCGTACAGGTCGCTGCGACCGTCGATCGGGTCACCGCGGCCCTGCTCGGGCGCCATGTAGTCGGGCGTGCCGCAGACGATGCCGGGGCTGGTGACGCTCGGCCCTTGGGCGTCGGCGCGCAGCTTGGCGAGCCCGAAGTCGACCACCTTGACGAAGTCGCCGCCGCGACGAAGCGGCTCCAAAATGATGTTCTCGGGCTTCAGGTCGCGGTGAACGATGCCCAGATCGTGCGCTTCGCTGAGCGCTGCCAAGGTCTGCCGCAGCACGTCCACGATCCGCCCGAAGGCGAGCGGCCCCTCTTCGTACGCGACGCGGGCCAGGTCCTTGCCGCGCAAAAACTCCATCACCAGGTACGGCTGCCCGTCGTCGGTGCGGCCGAAATCGAATACGGCGATCGAGTTGGGATGGTTCAGCTGGCTCGCGGCGCGCGCCTCGGTGATGAAGCGCAGCGCCGAGTTCTCGTCCGAGAGCAGGTGCGGGTGGATGATCTTGACGGCCACGGTGCGACCGAGCGCGCTCTGCTCCGCGCGGTACACACGGCCCATGCCGCCGACGCTGATCAGGTCGAGGATGTGATATCCGCCGGGCAGCGTCTTGCCGACGAACTTATCGTCGGTCGTGGAGCCCATCGTCCCGATCGGAAAACCGCAAGCGGGGCAATATTGGTGCTCGCTCGCGCAGCCAGCACCGCAGTGCGGGCAGGTTCGGAGGGAGGACTGAGCTTGAGCGTTCACCAAGAGTCACCAGGTAGCGGCCTGGCCCAAAGACAGGGGTCAGTTGGGGACTTCGGCCCCACGGCTAGAACAGAGGGGACAAATCCAGAGGATAGCCATTCTATCCGAGGCGATGGTAACCGCTAGCTCCTTCACCCATGCCCCCATGTAGGTGAGCCAAACTAGCTGAAACTGGCCGCATCCGGCGGCCGGCGCTAGAGTTGAGGGATATGGTCACGGCCCGCGTCAGGCTTGGAGAGCTACTGGTAGAGGCCCAGATCATCAGCCGCGAGCAGCTGGAGGAGGCGCTGGCACTGCAGAAGCGTGACGGGCGCCGCATCGGGACCCTGCTCGTCGAGGCCGGCCTCGTCAGCGAGACCCAAGTCACCCAAATCCTGAGCCAGCAGCTGAGCGTGCCTTGGGTGTCGCTCCATCACATCGATTTTTCCCGGCAGCTGCTCAATCTCGTCAGTCAGCAGCTGGCGGAGCGCTACTGCGTAGTGCCGATTTTCGTGCGCAAAGTGCGGGGCCTCGGCCAAACGCTGTACGTGGCGATGGACGACCCGAGCGACGAGCGGGCGCAGGCCGAGCTGTCGCAGTTTTCGGGGCTGCCGGTGCGCGCGATGATCGCGCCTCCCACCGACATCCGGTCGGCGATCCGCGCCTACTACGGCGCGGGCAAGGAAGCGCCATCGCTTTCCGAAGCGATCGCCGAAGCGGATGCCGAGCACCACTCCGCAGAACGCGCGAGCCGGCGCTCGGAGCCCGCGCCGGCCGCGCCAATCGAAGCCGCCCCCCTCGCTGCCGCAGCGCCCGCCGTCGAAACGCCGCAGCCGACGCCGACGAAGGGTCCGAGCGCGCATACGGCTGTCGACAGCGAGCCGCTCGAGGGACCGGACAGCTCACCGACCATCGAAGCGCACGAAATCCCCATGCCTCGCCGCGGCAAGGGCCCGCGTATGGTGACGTTGACGTTGCTCGACGGCACACGCGTGAACTTGCCCGCCAAAACGCCCGCCGTGAAGAAGCAGCGGCTGCCCAGCGATCCGCCCGTCAGCGAAGAAGCCGCCACGTCCGTGGCCGCGGAAGCACTCACGGCGCGCGATCTCGTGGCGGCCTTGCGAGCCCTGGCCCACGGCGCCGACGCCAGCGAAATCTTGGGCCAGAACGTGCGCTGGGAAGCCATGTTCTCGGCCTTGCTCTCACTCATGCTCAAGAAGCACATCATCGCCGACTGGGAGTTCGTCGAAGAGTACAAGAAGAGCTGAGGGCCCTCCGCCTCAGCACACGCTAAGTGGCTTGGTCACGCCCAGGTTCGCGGACGACGAGACGTAACCTACGGCGCCCGGGTGGCCGCGCTGCGTTGTAGAGCCCGATGGGATCTTCGTCCGACCCGCGCGAAATCCGAGCCAATCTTTGAAGCGATGGAGCACAGCGGTTCAAACCAAGGGCAGCGTGCGAGCGAGCACGAACTTCAAGTAGCGCCCTTCGAGGTGGCCGGCGACGTACGGATGGTCGGGTGCGTGCGCCACTTCGTGCACCACGGTGAGACGCTGGCCGACCCGCGCGGCGCCTTCGGCCAGCGTTTGCCGAAAGGCGTCGGGCGAGACCTGCGCGGTGCAGCTGGCGGCTGCGTACAAGCCGCCCGGAGTCGTGACCGAGAGCGCGGCAGCGTGCAGCTTTTTGTAGGCGCGCAAGGCCCCGAACAGCTCGGCGCGCGAGCTGGCAAAGCTCGGCGGATCGGCGATCACGATGTCCCAATGCTTGCCGGCACGCTTGGCGGCTTCCAAAAATTCGAACACGTCTTGGGCGACACCTTCGTGCACGCTTGCCGGCAACGCGTTGTGCGCCACGTTGCGCGTCGCAGCTGTGATGGCGGGCGCGGCGATGTCGACGCTGGTCACGTGGCTGGCGCCGCCGGCCGCGCACGAAACCGAAAACGCGCCCGTGTACGAAAATAGATTGAGCACGCTCTTGCCCGCAGACAGCTCGCGCAAATAGCGGCGATTTTCGCGGTGATCGAGGAACAGGCCCGTCTTTTGGCCGGCTTCGAAATCCACCTCGAAGCGCAGGCCGTGCTCTTCGATCAACAGCACCTCGGGCGGCGGCTCGCCGCTCAGCTGCCGCAGCTCGGAAACGCGATCTTTGCGGCGCGTCACGCGCTCGCACACGCCCGCGATTTCGGACCGTTCGCTGAGCGCCGCCGCGACCCAGCCGACGACCTGGCGTAGCGCAGGTGAATAGCTGACAACGATGGCAAAGCCCGCGTAGACATCGACGACGACGCCCGGCACGCCGTCGCCCTCGCCGAACAAGAGCCGGAACGCATTCGTGCCCTGGGGCAGCAAGCGCTGGCGCAGCAGCCAGGCTTCGTCGAGGCGCGCGGCAACCCAGTCGGCGTCGGGACGCTTGTGGCGCGAAAAAATCCGCAAAGCGATCGGCGATTGTGCGTCCCACAGCGCCCAAGCGTCGAAACGCCCGCACTCGACGTGCACGAAGTCGCCCGCCTCCGCCCGAAAGCGCGGCGGCACGTGGTCGCGGTAAATCCACGGGTGGCCGGCATCGAGGCGCGCCTCGAGCGCTTCGGGCAGCACCAGCGCCGCCGGATCACGCGGCTCGCGAAGCCTTTGCGGCTCGCGAAGCCTTTGCGGCTCGCGAGGCCCTTGCGGCTCCCGAGGCCTTTGCGGCGGCCGTTGCTCACGCGGCTCGCGAAGCCTTTGTGGCGGTTGCGTACCGCGCCGCTCGGGCCCAGCTGGCCCGGCTTCCGCCCCAGAACCGCGCGGCTTGTGCTTCAAGCTCTGCGGTCCGGTGACGGCCCGGTGCTCTGGCGCACCACCAGATCCATCGGAAACTCGAGCACCGAGCGATCTTGCGACTCGCCGTTCATTTGCGCCATCAACGAACGGCAGGCCGCGGCGCCCATCGCGCGCATTTGCTGGCGCACGGTGGTGAGGCCCGGCCAAAACAGGCTGGCGGCGGGCACGTCGTCGTAGCCGACCACCGAGACGTCTTTCGGCACCGACACGCCGTGCGTTTGCAGCGTGCGCAAGAAGCCGAGCGCCATCACGTCGTTGGCGCAGACCACGGCGGTGGGCGCGCGCGGCCTGGGCATCTTCACCCACTTTTCGGCGAAGGCGACGCCCTCTTGCAGGTGGTAGCGCGGAGCGAAAATCAGAAATTGCGGCGCAATTTTCAAACGACGGAGCATAAGTCCCTCTTCGAGCCCCTGCGCGCGCTGGCGGCTGTCGAGTGAATCTTCGGGACCGCCGAGGTAGGCGATACGCCGATGCCCGAGCTCATAAAGGTGCTCGGCGATTTCGCGACCGGCGTCGACGTTGTTGCTGCGCAAGACGGCGCCGCCCTTGAAGGCTTCGTCCGGCGTGATCAGCGCAATGGCCAGCTTGATCTTGCGCGCGGACTCGATCAGCGCCTTTTCGCGCTTGCCGGGGCGGGCGAAAATCAAGCCGTCGACACGGTGCTCACGAATCCAAGACGTGACGGTGGCCGAGTCGTAGGTGCCACGCAGCACCAGGCTGCCGACCAACAGCGAAATGTGTTTGGACGTCAGCTCCTCTTCGATGCCGCCGAGGATCTGCGTGATCCATTCGTTCTGGCTGTCTTCCATGACCAGGCCGAAGGAGCCTGCGCGGCCGAGCGAGAAGTTCCGCGCCGTGGTCCACGGCGTGTAGCCGAGCTTCTGAATCACCTTGGCCACGCGCGCCCTTACCTCGGCGCTGGCATAACCGCCGTTGATCACGCGCGAGACCGTGCTCTTGCTGACCTTGGCGTGCTTGGCGACCTCAGCGATATCTGGACGTCGAGACATGGTTAGTGTCGCTCAGCCTACTTCTAACCTGGTCATGGTTCCACATGGTTCCACACGTGACTGGAACCTGCGTCAGTCGAGCGACCCGGACCTAGGGCCGAGCGCGTTTCTACTGTGCTACCAGCGCGCGCAGCGTCGCCAGATCGCCGTCTTCGAGCGCGCCTTTGACCACACAGCGCAGCTTGCCCTTGGGGTCGAACAACAAGTGAAATGGCAAGTCCGGGTCGGCTTCGATGCCGGCGCCTTTCAGCCATTCGTCGCGCTCTTTGCCCTCTTTGAGCCAATAGCTGCGATGCAGTCCGCTCGGGGGCTGCGCGGACAAGAAGCCATTCAACTGCCGCTCGTCGTCGTCGAGTGACACGAACGCGAGCTTGAAGCTGGGCGAAGCCTTCACCAGCTCTTGCTGGAAGCGGAGCAAGCGCGGGATCTCTTCTTTGCAGGGCGCGCACCAGGCCGCCCAAAAATTTACCCAGGTGTAGCCGCCGCCGATCGGCAAATTCTCGGGCAGCGCGGCCTCTCCGCTGGCCGCGCTCTGCGAGACGGGCTTTTTCGGCGCCGCGCGCCCCGGCCCCGACACTTGTCCGGCGCACAGCACGCGCGGCGCCTTTGGCGTGCTGCTGGCAGCGACGGGCACGACCTGCGCGGGCGCGCTGGGCGCGGCGTCTCCGGCCTTGGCTTCGACGATCTGGCTACGCTCGAGCGGCGCGCTGACCGGCTTCTTGTCGCCAGGCGAATCGCACGCCAAAAGAGCGAGCCCGACGCTCGCGAATAGCGTAAGGTGGAGCGCCTTCATAGCCGGCAATCCACCCAAGACACGAAGGCGCTGCGGTTGATCGGCTCTTCGTCGCACTTTTCTTCGGGGCGGGAGTTGGGCCAGCCGCAATACTCTTTGGACAGCTGCGCAAACTCGTTGCCGAGCCAAAGCAGGCCGACTTTTTGCTCGATTTCCGGATCGCCCGCCAGCTGGGTCAAAAAGAACATTACCGAGTTGGCGCGCCGATGCGAGAGCGCGTTGTTCTTGCTCACGCTGCCGGTTTTGGAGGCGCGCGCCACCACGAAGAAGTAGCGGGCGCCCTTTCGCGCATACCAGCGCTCTTCGAGCAGCTTTTTGGCCTTGTCGTCCAGGTCGTCGCGACCTTCGTCGAACATCACGACACCGCCGCGATCTTTGAGCGGCGTAAATAGCGCGTTGAAATCGTCGTCGCTGATCGAGGCGAAGGTCTTCACGTCGGCTGGTTTGCAGCCGCGGCGCGCGCCCTCACCCTCCGACGCCAGACCGCACGAGTGCAGCACGCGTTCGAGCACCTGCTTGAATTGCGGCGTGCAGTACGCCACCTCGGCCTGATCGGCGATCGCGACCTTGGGCTTCTCTTTCTCGGGCTCCGTCAGCCGCTGCCCTGCCGAGCTCGTCCAGGAGCGGACGCCCAGCGCGGCGCCGGCCATCAACACCAGGCCCGCGGCCAAACCGATGCCAGCCGCCTTGGCGCCGGCGCCAGCGCCGCTCATGGCGACGGTTTTGGGCAACGGATCTTGCGCTTGAGTCACTTGAGCACCTCCGGAGCCAGCTGCGCGAGCGTGAAGCGTAGCCCCAAATCCGTGTCCTCGTCGCAAACGCGCCGTTTACCCAAATACATCTGCGGCGTCGAAACCGGAATGTTGTTTTCGGACGCGAAATGCAGGTGATTGTTGAGGCGAACGTCGGTTTTTCGGTCGTCCACGCAGCGCAAAAGGCTCTCGCCCCAGCGCTGTTTGATCGCGGCGCGCAGCGTATTTTCGCCGGCCTTGCCTGCGCGGGACAGGAACTCTTGCTGATCGTAGGCCCACTCCAGCACAGCGCGCGAGTTGCCCTCGCCGCAGAGCACGGCCTTGGACACGATGCAGGCGCCCGGATGCAGTGCCGTATCGAGCATCCAATTGCACTCGTTGTCGAGCGGGAACAGCACCAGGTCGATGTCGAGCTTCTCGATGATGTTCTCGGTCACCAGGCGATCGTGAAACGCCTTGCAGGTGGGGCACAGCGGGTCTTCGAACAACATCGTCTGCTGCACCGCGCGGCTGCCGCGGATCTTAACGGGGTTGTCGCCCTTCATTTTTGGCTGCTTGATCTCGCCGCACTGCGTGATGTACGGCCGCTGATCAGGCACGCTGGCCGCGTACACCACCGCCGGCACCAGCGTGGTCACGCCGAGCCCGACCAGCCAAGCCGGAATGAGCGCGAGCGACGCCACCGGGCGCGACGCATCGCCACGGCTCGGCAGCCAGGCCGTCACGGCGCCGAACGCCAGCAGCGCCGACGAGATATAAATGCCCGCGCACGTCTTGCACACCTGGCCGAGCTGCGTGAGCGAGATGGTGAGCATGAGCAGCGAGATGCACAGTGGCGTCAGACCGATCAGCGCAAAGAAACCGAGCGTGCGCCGCGACGCGCGTTCGCCGGCCAGCAGCAGGTACAGCGAGAACGCCGCGAAGAAGCAGAAAGCGCCCAAGCCGAACAGCGAAATGGGGATGCCGCCCCAGTAGGTGTCCTTGAGCAGCGCCGAATAGGGGCTGTACATGGCAGCGCGGCAGGCCTCGGCTTCGGGGGTCGCGGCGGCGCCTGGAATGAAGCTGCAGTGCACGTCGTGCAGGCGGCGATCCAGGTGTGCGGCGTAGTCGAACGTCGAATTGGACGCGAAAAGTAGGCCCAGCGCCGACGCGACCAGCGCGATCAGGGCAGGAGCCTTGGAACCACGGGAAAACATCGCGAGTACCGTAACACAGGCATGACAAATGGCCGAAAATCCGCTGCCCGTTCGATTTGCTCGCAGCCTGGCTGCCAAAACGCAGTCCCCCAGGCGCGGCGGCGCTCAGCGAATGTTGTGCCAACTGTGCCAGCTGCGCGCTGCCTTGATCGAAGGTTTACGTGCTGGTTCCTGCGGTTCGCGCGCCGGCATGCAGCTTGCTCTCTGCCTGGCATGACTCGGTCCTTCATCTTAGCGCTGCCGATGCTCGTGGCCGCGCTCGGCTTGCCTGCGTGCGGCGGCAAGTCACGTGACAACGATGCCGGAAGCTCGGGAGCTGGTGGTAACGGTAGTCAGGGAGGTTCAGGTTCGCAAGCGGGCAGAGCTGGAGCGGGCGGCGCGTCGGCCTGCGACGCCTTTCACGATGACGGCGGCTGGTCGGTCGTCGTCCAGATCGTCAACGAGACGAACACGGCCCTTCAGCTCGGCGAGCGCACGGCAAGCTGCAGCAACTCGCCGCTGTTCCAGGTGTTCGACGCCGATGGCGCGGCGCTACCCGATTCTGGGTCTTGCGGCACCTCGTGCGAGGACGCGATCAACGGCTCGTTCGGGCCTTGTCCGCAGGCTTGCGCTATCCCGTCCGTCACCACGCTGCAACCGGGTGAGTCGCTGAATGCACCCTGGCGCGGTCTCGTGACGCTGACCAAGACCTTGCCCAAGTCGTGCCGCTCGGGCGGCGATGCGGTCGACTGCGCAGTCGCTCAGAACGTGTCTCCGGGTACATTCAAGTTCACGGCGGAGGCTGGCTCGACGCTCGATTGTTCGCAGGTCGGCGGCGGGATGTGTGGGCAATGCACACCGAACAACGACAGCGGCGGCTGCTCGACTCCTGGAGCCCTCGTCGGTGGCCCGTGGCACTCCGCTGAGGTCGTCGTCGATCTTGATGCGAGCTACGGCGTCGGCGCCGGCAACGAAAACGGTATCGATGGCATGACACGCCCGATCGAAATCGTATTCAAAGACTAGCTGGGGCAGGAGCCCCAGCCCGACAAAACATGTAAGTCTTGGAAGAACAGATCCCATCTATCGGCGAGAGCAGGAACCAGCCACGAGAACAAGCCGGCGAGGCCGGTGACCGCAGGGTCTCAGGTAGCCCGCGACGCAGGACGCGACTGAAGACTGCTCGAATTCGACTGTTCAGCCAAACTTGACTCATCTGTCACTGAACTCGGCTCTCAAGGACGCTAGTCGGGACATGGATCACGGGGTTCCGGCCGCTTGCCGAACGGCGAGCCGACTCTCCACGCTTGCAGCCGGTCACGGCGAAGCGTACGGTACGGTTTCGTTCACATCTGAGAGGAACGCAGTGGCCAGAGGTCAGGAACGTGAGGACGCAATCCTCACCTCGACGGTCGAGCTGCTCGGAGAGCTGGGCTACGAAGCAATCACGATCGACGCGGTCGCCGCGCGAGCCCACGCCAGCAAGGCCACGATCTATCGCCGCTGGCGAAACAAGGGCGAGCTGGTCAAGGCTGCGCTCGATGCGCTGGACACACGTCACAACGCGACGATCCCAGACACCGGAGCACTTCGTTCGGATCTCGCCGCAGTGATGGAGGGCCTGCGGGACAAAGCGACGGCGTCCTACGTGGCCATGATCCAGGGCTTGGTGATCGCCGCCCGACGCGACAAGGCGTTGGCCGCTTCCTTGCGCTCGCACATCGAGAACGACGAGCTGTCCCCGTTCCGAGCAGTCCTGCGTCGCGCGGTGGAGCGCAAGCGACTGCCGACCCACGCTCCCACAGACCTGGTTCACGACGTGGCGGAGGCGATGATCCTGCGTCAGCTCCAAACCGGGTCGCCGTTTGATGGCAGGTTTATCTCCCGAGTCGTCGACGACGTGCTCCTCCCATTGCTGCGCAGGAAACGGAGTCGAAAATGAAGCTGGCCGTGCTGCTCGAGGAGTACGCAAAACACAGTGTGCTCAATTTCGGCCAAGCTCTGCATGGCGTCGTGCACGTCGCCTCTCACCCCGATGTCGACGAAGTCGCGGTACGCGGAAGTCTCCGGCATCTCTGCTTGTCGGCACGGCTTCGCACCAAGAGACTCGGGAACGATCTCTTTTTTGCGCTGATTCCTCCGCACTGGCACCACACGCCGGACGAGCTTCGCATCATACGAAGTGTCCCGATCGGGAAGTGGTTCTTCTACGGCTTTGCGGCGTGGCGATTCACGGAGTCCGGACATGTGAAAGCCGACCTGAGCGCATCGGACCGCAGATGGGATCCGCGTTGCAAGCGTTCGTCGGCTTGACGAGCTTGCTGATGCACACAAACCCGACACGACCCGAGGGTGACCCCGCTGGCTACGACGCGGCCTTCATGCTAGATCTCTTCGGTTGGGCGTTCGACACGAGGGATAAAGTCGCGGAGGAGGTCTCAGAGCCGACGAGCTACGGGTTCATCGTCCCCGCCGACGGCGTCGGGATCCCCGGTGGCGTCGGCGGCGGCAAGGGATATGACGCGCGCGCCACCTTTTACGTGGGCGTTCTTAACGTGGAAGAGGCGCTGAAGAAGGCTGAGACGCTGGGAGGCAAGCGCCGCATGGGCCCCGCGCGGGCCCCGGGGCGCAACCTCGTAGTCGGACTCTTCACTGACCCCGAGGGCAATCTGATCGGGATCGCCGGGCCGGCTTAATTAGACCTGAATCTCCGTCCGCCCCGCGGCAGTGAGCGTGCCCATGCAACGTCGACGGCAAGGTCCGGTGTTGGCACTTCGGTTAGGCCAGCCTCAGGATTCGTCACATCTGGGAGCACGTCCCGCGATCTTGGGTTTTGGCGAGGTTTTCGCTGCGCTCCGATGCTCAC
>Ga0307508_10000720_pt1 | contig 39328 bp, 48 predicted proteins | sample 9_EM_MG_FD_203089 | JGI IMG/M metagenome (GOLD analysis project Ga0307508, IMG submission 203089) | Populus trichocarpa ectomycorrhiza microbial communities from riparian zone in the Pacific Northwest, United States - 9_EM | ecosystem: Host-associated > Plants > Roots > Unclassified | place... | reverse complement strand
ACCCCCCCCCCCCCCCCCGCCCCCCCGCCCCCCCCCCCCCGCGCCCCCCCCCCCCCCCGCCGCCCCCCCGCGCAGAGTTTCAGGCGGCGAGGAGGAGTGAGTATCTAGCGTGCCCCCTAATCCACTGTAACTAGTGCATCGCATCAATCCAAATAGTTGTATTCATCAGGACCAAACCATATAGCTACATGCTCCCACAGCCACAACCATACGGATAGCTAGTGCCAGCCCTGTGCTGAGTCACACGCCCAACCCGGTGCCGACCTCGGCCGACGGCGGCGAGCCGTAGCGCCCGCGCATGGCCCGGTACTTGCGCAGGTAGTAGAGCGCCTCGATCTCGCGCCGGACGAATTCGGCGCGCGCGATGCCGTCGCGGATCTGCGTCTCGTCGCGCAAGCCCGCGCGCGCCATGAATGCGTCGTGCAGGCGCGGCCGGAAGTAGCTGTAGCCCAGCGGATAGTCCCTGCCGAGGTAGAGCTATGTACAAATGGTGCGATTAGCTCTTGGGAGGGAATGAGGGAGGGGACAGAGTGGGGAGGGGATGGGGAAGGAAGGGACACTGACGAGATCTTTGTATATGCGCTTTACTTGGAGGCGGAGGGGCGGTGATGGCATTCCTTTCTTTCTTCTCTTTCGGGTGTGGAGAAGGTGGTTGTGGATGTTTGCGTGAGCTGCTGCTGGTGGTGGTGGTGGTGGTGGTGGCAGTAGGCATGACGTCGCCAGGTTGCTATCCATAGGAGACGCGCGGGAAGCGGGACGATCACCTGGAGGCGGAACTGGGGCCTGTGCAATCCATCCTTTTGGCCAACTACATACACATACATTCTGGATATCCAAACTCTCGTCCAAACTGCAATGCCGAACCAAAACATCACCACGACTACCAGTCTGCCTGCCACCACTTCCACCGCCACCGCCGTGTTCTCCAAGCTCTAACTATGCCGCGCTGGCGCTGGCGCTGGGCGCCACGGGGACCGGGCCTTGAGCGACCAGCGGCTTCTCCTTGGACAGGTGCGCGATGCTCTCGTCCGACAGATGGATGGTGTCCTTCAGCACTTGGGGCGGGGTCAGTCCGAGCCTGTGCACGCTCTATGTTAGTCAGAGTACAAGTGAACGCGGGGGGAGAGGGAGGGGCGCACCATTGTCCAGCCGAGATATCCGTAAACTGCTTCTGCTTGAGCACCTCCAGCAGGATCACATCCTCGGTGCCGATGTTCTGGATGTAGTGACTGCACGCCTGCGGGACGTAGCCAACATCGCCCGGGTTGAAGTCGAAGGTCCTGGCACTGCCCGGTGCAACGTACACCGACATGCGCGCGTGTCCCTGGATGAAGTAGCTCCACTCGTCCGAGCTCGGGTGCCAGTGGACCTCGCGGATAGCGCCGGGCTTGATTGTCACCAGCGCCGTGCTGAAGTCCGCCGCGATGGGGAACGTGTTGGTGTCGAGGATCTTGACGGAGCCGCCGGGAACCTCGAGAGGCTGTTGGAGTGACCAGTGGAAACTGTACGAGTCCTCGTTCGGGAGGATGCCCGCCGCACCGGTGACGTTCTGCGCCTGGATGTCCGCCGGCGCTTCGGTGCCGTTGAAGATGAAGAGGGCACCTTCCGGAAGGTTGGCGAAAGCCGAGGAGGGGAGATCGAGCTGCTTCTCCCAGACATCGATCGGTGTGCGCGCCATCATCTGCGACACAAGGAAGGTCTGGAGTCGTTAGCTGGCTGACAACGGCGTGGAGCGGAGAAAAGCAGCTGACCTCGTCTTCCGAGAAGTTGCCATCGTCGAAGATCAGAAGGAACTCGGTGCCGTTCTCGAGTCCTTGGAGGTAATGCGGGATTCCGGGAGGGAAGAACCAAACGTCTAGTCTACAGTCAGCTTCTGTCCCTGGGAGCAGTGGTTTGGAGGGGGGGGGGCTATGGACGCACCTCCTGCCTTGACATCATCGATGAACGTCTCGCCCTTCTCGTTGATGGCCTGGACTCGGGCACTACCAGCGATGACATACGCCCACTCTCCCGAAGTGTGCCAATGCATCTCACGATACGCACCGGCTTCTAATCTCTGCTCCCGTTAGTCTCCCTACCTCACGGTGGGGGTGCAAACGAACCATATCAACACCGGCAAACTGCTTCGCCGCGGGCAGGACACCGAGGTTCTGCTGCCGACTCCATCCGGCTCTATTGAGGCCCAGTTTGACATGGCTCAGATCCATGGGCCAATTGAACTGCGGGACATCGCCTTTATCGCTCGTCAGCCTCGAGACCCTCACTCATGGTCGCTCCTCACAGCACATGCCAGTATCACTCTGCGGCGGCGCCAGAATATCGGGATGAGTCCTATCGATCTCCGGCTGCTTCGGGCCTGGGTCGGTTCCACCCTTGGTGCCACGGATCGGCTGCGGCGTGGGGACGGTGCTGAAGTCGAACGCCACACCCACAGTGTCGCTCTTCTGCAGCGGGGCGTAGACGATCTGGTTCTCGGGAATGGTCGTGTCCTCCGTGCTCGTGGGGAAAGAAGGATCGTAGCCACGCAGGGTGGTTGGGCCCAGGAGAGCACCAGAGATGGCGAACGTGCGAGTGGGAATAGGCTGCTCGACATCGATGGGAGCGGCGGCAGCGCAGACGGCCAGGACAAGGAGTGCAAAGAACTGCATGTTTGCGGTGATGGTTGATGACCGGCTGATGGGCCAAGAAGCTCCGATTGCGACGATAGCTTGTTGAGGTGAAGAAATTCCGAGGAGGCACAAGAGACTTTATACCGTCCCCCCCCTCTTCACTCTCAGACTTCGGCTATAGTTGTGGTCGTTACGACTGCTACCCTTCACGTAGGTATAGTAACCTTCACGTAGGCGCAGTCCCGTCCGGAGAGCTGTCGGGAACTTTCCGGCTGGAGTATCTTGTGATTAGTCGAGCTATCCCCAAGCTACCCCCAGCAGGCATCCGCATATCCACCTGCACGGTGTTGTTAACACCCACCCTTTCATGTTCCGCTCGTTCGTGGTGTATGACGTCCATCACCGCCAACATCTACATCGGGCAGATCCGGTGTACGTACCCCATGCTGTGATCCAGATTCTCATCCCAGCATTCGCGAGACGGGGAAGGGGGCATTGGCCAGCCGTACTTCCCGTATACGCGAGAGAGCAGAGGGAGAAAGAGGGGGGATATCGCGAAGGAACTCTGACCGTACGAGAGCGCAGCGGAATGCCACCAGAGCAAAGTCCCCGCCCGTGCTCCCTGAACTGCCGAAGGCTGACCAAAGAGGGATAGAGCAGAGCCACAGGCTTGGACGGGGAACCCACCCAAGATCGATCCGCCCGAGCTTTCGAGATTACTATTCGCTCATCACCTACGGCACCACGGGCCAACCACGTGACCACTGCAGGCTCGCATCATCCCGCCGGTGTCCGGGTGGAAGCACTGCAAAATCGAGCAGAGTGAGGCTTTACGCACGATGAGATCTTGGATTCTGCTTCTGGGGGAACAATCCGAAGAACCCTTAACATCCCACGTGGGATAGCTAGAGTAAGCGCCGGGCCATCCGCTGCAGCGAGTACATACATACATAGATTACGGACCCGAAAGGTTCTGTGTCACCCATATGGAAATCTCCGATCGGCCTCGTGTGGCAAGTGTGCTGGAAAGGTATGTGCATAAGCCTCCAATTCGCCTGTACGGCTAACTCGGCTTACGCACGTCCAGGTGCAAAACCCAGCCAAGAGCAAAGCTGCAGGGCCGGAGAGATCCACACGGGGGTAGTAGTGGTGGAATCCGCCACGAAAACGCACACGCTGAGTATGCTACTCCCTCCATATTCTGGCAAAGGACGACACGAGCGGGAAATACTCCCATGGACTGCTTAGACCGCCGACTTCCCGTTTGGGCCGGCAAGTTGGGCTGTGTAGGAGTGTTCACCCGCTTCCTATATATCCCCGGACCAGTCCGAATCCCGGAGTGTGAGGTTTTGTATTAACTACTCTCGTCAGGGCCTCCAGGCTGGGTTCAGTCGAGATGCTCCGACGATAAGAAAGCCGGTAGTTGTAGTCGATACAGTCATTGATGATCACCGGCATGCATGACGAGCGTTCTGTCTTGTCTCATTTTGCATTGTGTTTCTCAGACGGGACCACATCGCCGACCATCCATTGAAGCCGAACTTAGGGCTCACGAGCTCCAATGGTTTCGAGTCGTAGCCATTTCCCCACCATCTGGCGTCGGTTCTGTCTTCCCAGCGAATGGAACAGTAGGTATATGCATTCGTGGAAGTGCGGCACACGTGTGGGATACCCGCTAACCAAGGGCAGAGTGTCCAGGCTGGGTTGTAGTCTAGTATGATAGGCTAGTAGGCTACGCCGTATCGCGATGTCGGGACCTAACCGAAGGCTGATGCTGTAGGAGTGCGGTACTAGAGGGATCGATGGCAACATCGATGAATAGAAATGCGTGAGCATGAGTCCGCCTGTTGTGTTGTTCCCCATAGTCACTCGACATCAGATTTCGACGAGGTAAATATCCTGACCGTCTCTCCTCTTTAAGCAGGAATTCTTGCGGTCAGAAGGCTTCCTCAAATAGGAGCGACGCTTCTCGCCACCCTCTGGGTGCTCCAGTAAGCTCCCCGACATCCTTCCACAATATCTCGAGTTGCTGGTGATCTATTATGATTGGAGCGTAACCATCTTGTTCTGACGGACTGCTCTCACGTATAGGAGCTTTCCAATAGCTGTTTTTTTGGGTTCAATCACACCCGCATTCAGCCCATATAGACTATGGCGGCATGCATTCCGACCAGTTCCCGTCCGCTGTCCGCGCGATGGCGGCACATTGCAAGCTCCCCTTTGCCCTCCGCCCAGGCCTGCCCCCAAGTAAGTGAAAGCGCACCAAGGAGACTACAAAAAGGAAAGAACAGAAAGAAATCGCCCTCCCCCCACCCTGATCCTCTTCCACGGACGTCATGAAGGAGAGCATGGGGAGAAACAAAGTTCTTGACCCCTGGCATCCAGCTCCTCGGCCTCCTCCCGCCGCTTTCCTTCCACACCTCTGCCCGCAGAATCTCCAGCTGGGCCTTCCACTCGGGGCGCACCTTGAAGAGGTGCTCCCGGGTCTGGGCCTGCACGAGCACCTCCAGCACTGAGCGGTGAGTCGGCTCTTCATCCAGCTCAGGTACTGCCCGGTGAGGCAGTGACCCGTCTTCAGCTAGCAGAACCTCGAGGTGAGCCCCTCAGAACTACCCGCTGTCGTTCCGTCCGGCTTCTGCTTGTCCAGAATCTTGCACTTCTTCGAAGAATCCCCGGAGGCCCGGCCTCCCGTCCACTGCCTCGTCTTGGCCCACTTCTTCTCCGAAATCTCCCGCTTGAGGTGTGCGACGGGCCTGGGGAGCGGCATTGCCCTCGCCTCTGTCCTGTCCGAGCACCCGAGCCATTCCACCCCTCGGGTGCCCGGCCTCTGCTGCGAGCTTGGCCCACTCGTCGGCCTTCTCGTTCCCTGGGATGCCCCTGCGCGCCGGGCACCACCGGATCTCGGCGGTGACGTCCGGCTTGGCCCTCCGTAGCACCGTGATGTGCTCTCTTGCCTGCCGGAGCGCATACATCTGGCCAGGGCCAGGGCCAGGCTCCTCCGATGCCATTTGCTTGATGGATGCTTGCGCATCCGTGAAGTCCGTGACCCTCTCCGGGACGGTTTGTCTTCTCGAGGCTGCTTTCAGCCCTGGCGAGGGCCGCGCACTCCGCGCCGTAGGATTCTTGGTTGTAGCCATATGCGTGGGTTTTGACGCCCACCCAAGCTTGTCCACCTTGCCAAACCACCGAGTACCCGGCGGCTCCGTCGTGCCAGTCGCGACCCATCCGTGAATATGGCCAGTCCGGGCCGGCTCTTCTCCGTCTCTGCCTTGGCTTCCGCCTCCTGTTCCTGCAGCAGTTCCACGTCGAGGGCCTCCGGCTCCTCTAGCAGTACACTGGCAACACTGATTGATGCCGTCCAGAACGAGGTGCTCGAGGTCGTCATCGCCATTGGACGGAAAATCGGTGCCAAGGAGTGCATCGAGCGAGCGACCCACTGTAGCTGAGAGGACAGGTACTGCTATTTGGTGCGCATCCCAGCATCGGAGAGAATGAGGACCAGGGCGATCGCGGAGCTCGCGCGGATGTGGAGCAGATGGAGCGGCCGCGATATTGCGGCCGGTTCGGACGGGGCTGCGTCTCGTTGACTGACGCAGAAGCGTTTGTGATATCGTTTATGGTTTATTTATAGTAGTGAGTATGCAGAGCTATTAGTGACGCCCTGCTCTCAGCGCTGGCAAGTCGCGATGATGAGATTAGGATGCACCAGGTTGGCATTTCAGTCGGCTCATTGTGATTCGGGCAAACAGTTCTTGGACATGATTGGAGCCTTTCTACACTGTACTTATCGGTGTTGTTGTCTCCGACGTATCCTAGATGAGGGAAACAATGAAATCATTATCCTGCTCCGCAGTAAATCACTCATGATGCACCTGGGCGGTGAAGGTTCTTTGTTTTGATTTTGGACTCGAGCAAAGATTATCATCAGATTAGATACGTTTTGTAGCGCGCTCTCTGGGCAGTTCTAGTCTAGTACATGCAGGCTAAGAAATAAACCGATGCTCCGAGTCAGTTGTCTGCAAGCCATGCGTATTGCGGCTGCATAGCGTCGAGCTGCGACACAGGCCATACAGACGAGGGATAGGGTAGGTATCTAAGTTGAATTTACGATGAAGCAACAAGGACCATCCTCAGACATTCAATTTCATCATGGTACTGTACAGCCATAGCAGCAGCCATATGTTCGGTACCGTGTCCACCATGTTTCTACCATCCACATGCCCAACTCCACTTCTAGTCTTGGTCGCTAGGTGTTTTGTCTATCACCCGTTGTCCTCTCCGGGACATCTATGCCCCACCCCGGCCCCGAACCGGGCCTTGGATGCTGGATGGATTCCATGCGCCTTTCTGTCCCCATGCAAGCCGGCAAATAAGAGTCGCCGCATGTAGCCGTCTTCGCTGCCGTTCTAGCATCATTCATCCCCGATTCTACACATCGACTACAAACTCCTTCTTGAACCCCGTACCACCCTCCCCGGCCGCCTCTCGGCCCTCTCTGGCGTACCCTCCCTGGTTCGCCACGATCCTAACCCCACTCTTCTCCTCGACAAAGTCACACGACCAGTGCGTATGTCCAAATGCCCATATCTTGACCTTCTCGCCGCCCTTCCACTCGCTCCACCCAGCCCCAAGCACATTCGTCGAAAACGCGCTCCGGAAGAGGCTGTCGTCGAACATCGGATCGCTGGTGCCGAGCATCAGCGGCGCATGATGTGTCGCGACGATCACCGTGCGGCCTTCCTCGACCTTCTCCAGCTCCTCCCGCAGCCACGCCAGATCCAACGTGTGCTCGCGCATGTACTCCTTCGGGCCCCACTCCTTGACGACGTGGAAGTCGTTCAGTCCCATAGCGATGCGCCAGGTGGCGGCGGGGTCGAGGGCCGAGTGGAGTGTGCAGCCGAGGATCGTGACGTCGCCGATATCGACGCGGCGCCGGTGCAGGACCGTCAGTTTCCCGTCTAGCGCCTCCTCCAGCTCCGCGGCGGCGGCCAGCCCCTCCGAGCGTGAGGACCGGTAGAACTCGTGGTTCCCAAGAACGAGGAAGACACGCTCGAAGTCCTGCGCGACGCGCCGCAGGAACCCGGCGAAGAGCGGGGCCTGCGCCAATAGTCCGATGTCGCCGGCAAGCAGCAGATACGGTGCGTGCGCAGGGATCTCGTAGCTGTCGTACTGGTGGCTGTGCGGTGGTATGCCGAACTCGAGATGCAGGTCCGACAGGATCTGAAGGCGGAATGGCGGCTGCGAAGTCATCGTGAGACGCTGCGGAGGAGAAGGTACGTGGACTGTGATGGCCTTATACTACCCCGCTGAGGGGGGTGGCAAGGGACTGGTCTGCGGAGCTGCTCGGTAGTTGCCGAGACCAGCGCCTATCATACTCTCTATGAGCAAGCGCTGCCTACAGCGAGTGAGATCCAGTGGGTTGGAAGATGGGCACTGCTGCTGCCCTTTCTTGCTGGTAGCTTGGGCCCTGATCTTCCAGTGTACGTAGTGGCGGTGATTGATGCATGGGCTGCAAAAAAGGCATAAAAAGAAGACTCGCAGTCGTACAACATTCTCAATGAAAGATTTAAGCTTCAAAATTGATTATGTACATAGATATCTGTCCCCAACAATCCTCGCTCTTACCACTCATCTGGAAATAGTTCCGAGCCATCCAGCTACATACATACAGCTACTCTACATACCTAGATACGGGATCTCGATTTTATTCGCAAGGTTTCGGGAAAATCTGTACCTCTGTGTTGGGCTGCAGCGGAACGGTTGGACCTGTTACAACTCGGCTGGGGCGCACTCTTAAGGAGCCAATCACGATAATTTACTCAATTTTCTCGACTCTGTCCTTTCATTCGCAAATTCGGAAGCAGCCGCAGAGCCGCATCCCGGGTCTCAAGGGCGGGCTGAAGGTGGGCTGTACAATGTATATACGTGGGGCTTAGTAAAGAGCAAAAAATAATTCCTTGGGCTTGGTGCCTCCCTCCAACTCTCCGTCCCTTCCTCATACACTCACAAAACACAGGGTCTCTCCTCCCCCGACCCGAGCGAAGCAAGTCGTTCGTCGCCCGAGTCTTCTCAGACACATCTCCACTCAGTGCTACTATCGGTCTCTTTTTTCTTCATAGATTTCTGGTTTCTCTCTCTCTTTTTGACGACCTATTGCGTTTGCTCCCTAGAATTTTCAGCTCCTTCAAAGTTACTCCTCGTTCAGGCCAGTTAGCCGTTCCAGTTCAGCAGCACATCTTTTCGTTCACGACCGTACCCGAATTCACAACCCCTCCGATCGCAATAATGTCTCCGGGCGTAGTAGAAAATGCCCCTCCGCAGGTCACCCTCACACTCGCAAACGGCGCTCCCGCTTTCGACTTCGAGGCGATATACACCACAATATTTGATGCAAAGACTTCTCATGAATCCCTCGATGCCGCCACAACGCTCTGCGACGGAATCGCCGCCGACCCCGTGACTGCACACCATGCGCTGTCCATCTTACTTCCTCGGGTCGCAAAGGCTGCTGCCGATAAGAAGTCCGGGACGAACAGAGAAAGCGCCATGATCGTCTACGGCGCCATGTACGAATCACTTCCTCACAAGGCTCCTGCAACCGAAGTGCAGCTGGTCGCGACCATCGGGAACGTCTTCGATGGTCTCGCTGATAAGGGCTCCGTTGTGCGCGAGAGCGCACAATATGCTATCGATGCTCTGTTCGCGGGATTGAAACAGCCCGTTCTGGTGTCTGGATTGTTGGTTGCGGTGATGGACTACCTCAGATCGTCCGCTTCCAAGTGGCAAGGGAAGGTCGGTGCTTTGATGCTGATCGGAAAATTGGCGGAGAAGGCGGTGAAGATCGAGCAGAACCAGGGCGAGGTTTTCCTTAAGGATGCTATGGGCAGGGAACTGGAGGCGCTGATCCCTGTTGTTGAGAGCGGCATGCACGATCTTAAGGCTGAGGTTCGTACGGGTTCTTGGTTGCTTATTCCCCGATGCTTGCTCGGGTGCTGATATGTGAGTGACTGTAGGTTTCGAAGACTGCGATCAAGACGACTACGAGCTTGACGAAACTGCTCAGCAATGAGGATGTTGCCAAACACATTCCCACTCTGATTAAGACTATGAACATGCCTAGCAAGGAGACACTGGGGAAGGCGATCCACGCTCTCAGCATGACCACCTTCGTCCAGACAGTCACCTCCCCTGTTCTCTCCCTCCTCACGCCTCTCCTCGAGCGTGCTCTTACTTCCCCGCAAACATCCCAGGAAGTCCTCCGCCAGGTGGTCGTCGTTACCGAGAACTTGACCAAGCTTGTGCATGACCCCGTTGAGGCTCGTGAGTTCCTGCCTCGCCTTCAGCCTGGCGTTAAGCGTGTTCTCGGTTCCGCCTCTATCCCAGCTGTCCGTGAACTGGCCGAGAGCGCCAACGGTGTCATGCTCAAGGCTATGCGCGTCTCCGGCGGCGACGAGGAGAGCACCATCGGCGAGCGTATCTCGGTCGACGAGGTTAGTGGAGAACTCTCCGTCCGAGTCGCGCCTCTGCTGCGCAAGGAGGAATCCGCATTCTTCGAGAACTCGGTGAAACCCTACATCTCTGCCATGGCCAGGGGAGTCATTGTCATCCGTGAATGGTCGCGTCTCTCGGACTGCATCGCTCCTTACCTCAAGGATCTCGTGGACGGTGGCGTGGAGAGCGCTAAGAGGATCGCCGCCGACGTTGAGAAGTGGGCCCGTGAGACGGACCACAAGAGGTTCGGAGGCATCGGCATGGAGGATGACGAATTTGCGAACGAGGTAGAGGTTGTCAACGCCAACTTCTCGTTGGCTTATGGCGGTATGATGTTGCTCAACCACACCAACTTGCGCTTGCATCGTGGACATAGATACGGTCTTTGCGGCCGCAATGGAGCTGGAAAGTCCACTCTCATGCGATCGATCGCCGAGGGCAAACTGGAGGGTTTCCCTTCCAAGGACGAACTCCGCACCTGTTTTGTGGAGCACCGCAGTCAGGGTGACGAGAATGAACTGCCAATCGTCGAATATATTAGACAGTCCCTTATCGCCGATAACCTCCAGGAGGGTTTCATGGGCGCTGATGGTACAGAGAAGATCAAGGAGACTCTGCGCAGTGTCGGCTTCGAGGGAGAGCGTATCGACTTCAAGGTCGGCGAGCTCTCCGGAGGTTGGAAGATGAAGCTGGCTCTTGCTGAGGCCATGTTGAAGAAGGCTGAGGTCTTGCTGTTGGACGAGCCTACCAATCACTTGGATGTTGGAAACGTCAAATGGCTGCAAGACTACCTCAAGGAGCACACTGATATCACCAGTTTGATCGTATCCCACGATTCTGGCTTTCTGGATGAGGTGTGCACGGACATCATCCACTACGAGAATAAAAAGCTCGTTTACTACAAGGGCAATCTCGCTGCCTTCGTCCGGGTCCGCCCGGAAGGCAAGGCGTACTACACGCTCTCGTCTTCCAGTGTGCAGTTTAAGTTTCCTCCTCCCGGCCTCTTGACTGGTGTCTCGTCCCGCACCCGCTCCATCTTGAAGATGACAAATGCGACGTACACGTACCCTGGTTCCCTCAAACCATCGCTCAGCAATGTCACTTGCTCTCTTTCGCTGTCCTCGCGTGTTGCTCTCCTCGGTGGTAACGGTGCCGGAAAGTCCACTCTCATCAAAGTCTTGACCGGAGAAGTCATTCCCCAGGAGGGTAAGGTCGAGAAGCACCCCAACTTGCGTGTTGGATACCTCTCGCAGCACTCTCTCGAGCCTCTCCAGTTCCATTTGGACAAGTCTCCCAGCCAGTATCTTCAGTGGCGTTACGCCAACGGTGACGACAGAGAGGTGTTGATGAAGGCTACTCGTAAGCTCAGCCCTGAGGACGAAGCCCAGATGAATACCCCTGTCAACTTGGGCGACGGCTCCGGTCCCCGCAGAATCAACAATATCGTCGGTCGCCAGAAATGGAAGAAGTCCTTCCAGTATGAGATCAACTGGGTCGGTCTCGGCCCCAAGAGCAACACTATGATCTCCCGCGAGACGTTGATGAAACTGGGCTTCTTCAAACTGGTTCAGGAGTTCGACGATCACGAGGCGTCCCGCGAGGGTCTCGGTTTTCGCAAACTTGAAGCCGCGGACATCCGTCAGCACTTCGAGGACGTCGGCCTCGACGCCGATCTCGCTGAACACAACGAAATAGGTGGTATGTCTGGTGGTCAGAAGGTCAAGATCGTCATCGCAGGAGCTATGTGGAACAACCCGCATCTCCTCGTCCTCGATGAACCTACCAACTACCTGGACCGTGAGTCCCTCGGTGGTCTCTCCCACGCCATCCGCGAGTTCAAGGGAGGTGTCATTGTCATCTCCCACAACCAGGAGTTCGTCTCTGCGCTTTGCAATGAGCAGTGGTGGGTCGAGGCGGGCCGTGTTACATCTGCCACTCGCACCGCTGCAGACTACTCGAAGTTCGAAGGCGGTCTCTCGGTTAGCGGTGCCAACACACCGCTCAGCAGTGCTGTCCCAAGTGCTGTCACCAGTGCAGCAGCGAGTGCAGCCAGTAGTGCGGTTAATTCCGACGCCGAGGATGAGAGCATGAAGTTCAAGGGGCGCAAGTTCCCCAAGAAGAAGAAGATGACGAGAGCCCAGCAGAAGGACCGTGAAGTTCGCAGAAGGTTGAGGCACATCGAATGGCTGAACAGTCCCAAGGGGTATGTTTCCCCCCTTTACCCCTTCCATCAACTCGCGGTTACTAACGTACGACATAGAACCCCCAAGCCAGTGGACACGGATGACGAGGCGGAGTAGATTATATTGATCAGGGTAATGGGGGGGAATAGAGAAAAAGTTTAGTTTCCTTTTTTGTTTAGTCTCTTGCGTGTTTTCTTTCCCCTTGGGTCGGGCCTTAGATTTTCTTGGTACGGTGCCGCACGTTTTGTGCAATAGACTTATGTAACGTGCCATGGTGGATTTGCAATGGTTATATGCGGTAGTTTATCACAAATGCCTTTTGTGATGTCTAGCAATTGCGAGCGAGTCGGCACTACATACGAGAATAAAGGTCATGTCTACTGAAGGACGCCGAGTACTAACTATAGCAATATTATGATATATGTATGACATGAACCATCACTCGCGTAGAGAGTGACAAAGCATGTTTGTTAACTGTGCAACAATCACATGCCAATCAACCTCCTACAGCCAGTCTCAACCCAGTTTATTACACACCCGCCTTTACAAACATTCGTACTCGCTCTCTAACCACCTTATCTCTCAGACCCCCGGGAACAGTCTTCCTGGCTCCCTCACGACTGATCCACAGCACTTCATTCCCCCTAATCTCCACCCTGACACCATCGAGGAACTTCATGCTCCACTGTCCCTCACGAATCTCTCTACACCAGCCAACAGCCTTGACGAACCTCGTCTCAGGCGTCAGCTCCCACTCGTCATCGACCATCGGCGGGCCCGGCAGCGGTGGCGGGGAAGGGTGCTTCTTCAGCCAGTGGTACAGTCTCTTCGCGTGGTGCAGCTCTTCTTTCGTGACGCCGGAGGCGACAACCACCGGCTCGCCAGCAGCCGAGAACTCCACCTCCGCCTCCTCGTCCCCCGCGCGCCGCACAGCCACAGCGCCTCGACCGTCGGCCCAGACCCTCCCGTGCAGGCCATCGACGCCCCCGTAGGCGACAACCGTGCGTTTCCTCACCGCGGCAACAAAGCGGCGGACATAACGGAACGCTGTGAGGTGCTTGTACGGTATGTCCTCGATGCAGTAGGTCTGCGTGCCGACGGTGAGGGTGTTCGGCGTGACGGTGTAGACGTTGCCGGTGTCGCGCAGGAGCAGCCGCACGTGCGTCGGCGAGTGCAGCGACGTGATCGCGTGCTCACTGTGGTGAGTGAAACTCGGGAGCGCATCCAGCGAGATCGTCGCAATGTGCTGAGGTGGCGACGGGGCGGCCGATAAGGGCTGCGAGCGCCGCCGCGGAGGGGACGACTCGAGCGTTAGCCGCAGCTGCTGGAGGAGGTGGTTCGATGGCGTGCTGGTGCTCGTGCCAGCAGGAAGGGAGGCAGGATCGGGCGCCGGCACGGATTGGGCCGCCGAGAGAGCTGTGTTGTGAGCTGGCTGTCGAGACCGCGGCGGGGTAGGAAGCGGCGGGAGCGTTGGCGACGTGCACGAGTGCGAGAGGAGGAGGGCGGTCAGTGCTGAAGGCGGTTGCTGCGGTGGTGGTAGTCCCTTTGTCCTGCTCTCCCGCTTGACGCTGTCCTTCTCCTTCTCCCTCCCTGTCTCTTTCTCCTGTTCGCCCCCGTTCTCTTTCCGCTTGGACGCGTTATTCTTGACTTCCACCAGCGGAGGTCGACGCGATAATGGTATTGGCCCCGGACGCGGCTTGTCGAGGATGCTGTTGTCGTCAAGGATCTGACTGATTCTGATGTTTGGACGCTGCGAGAACAAGGTATTGGTATTGGCGGTTGCGGTGGCCATCCTGAACGGCTGTCGTGGGCGGGAAGAGTTCATTTCTGCGTCTGCTTCTGCTGCTGCCTCACATCGCACTATCGAGGCCCGAGGGGTGTGGAAGACGTGTTGTTGTTGTTGTTGTTGTTGTTGTTTCTTTGAGGCACGAACAAGGAGGGTAAAACAGACAAAGGGCAATGCACACACTCGGGTCGCAGTCCCGAAGCTCGAACGGAACGTGACAATATGCGACCTTAACTTGCCATTATAGTTGCTCAGCACGAAACTCACCAACTTCCTCATCAGCCCTGGCAGGGCGATGATTTTCAGTCGGGTAACTCGCGCGCCTTCTAGCTTTCGCCCCTTTCGAACCGAACACGTAGGAGAGCGCGTCCCGAACCCGACCCGCCGTCTCCAACCCCAACTACCTGGCTCTCTCACATCTCTTTCCCACCTCCACTCCCAACATCTATCAACTAGCTACCGGCTACCAATACAGCTTACACCCCAATTGTTGATCCAATCGCCATCCATAACACAATAACAGCAACCACCATGCCCGTCGATTACAACAGAATGAAGGTCAGCGAGTTACGCGACGCCCTCACGGCTCGCGGTCTCCCCACCAACGGACTAAAGGGCGAGCTAATCTCGCGTCTTACCGCGAGCGACGAAACCGCCTCTCCGGCGATCGCGTCCACCGAGAAACGTTCTACTCCCGCGACTACTGCCACCACCGCCATTACCACCATCACCCCCACCACCGCGGCCGCTGCACATCTTCCTAGCGCCGACGAGGACTACGAAGTCGACTGGGAGCACGACGACAAGCCCGCTGAAGTTGCACCTGCCATCGCCACCACCACCGCCAGTGCTCCCGCCGCGACTCCGACTGTCGCGCCTGCCGCCGTGGCGCCAGCCGAGACCTCTGCCGCGGCCTCTCCCACCCGCACGGACGCAAAACCCAAGCGCAAGACGATCGCCTCCCTCTTCGAGAATACTTCCGCCTTGTTGACCAAGTCCGGCAACGAGCCCAGCTCCCCTTCGACGGTGACCGACGAGACGTCTTCGGCTGCACCCGCGCCCACATCCGCTGTTGCTGCCGCCACGCCCGCCTTCAGCGCGAACCTCCCCACCACCTCCCTCGACGAGGAGATCGCGCGCCGCAAGAAGCGTGCTGAGCGCTTCGGCCTCAACGCCGAGGAGAGCGAAACCCTCAAGTCTTTGGAGCGCCAGAAACGCTTCGGAATCGTCCGAGAGAAGAAGCAGATCAAGGGACTCGATGAGGCCCTCCCCATCGAGCGCGAGAGGAAGCGACGAGGCGAACTGCAGCCCCAGCAGCCCCAGGGGCGCGCCGGCAAGAGGGGACGCTTCGAGAACGCGGCGTCGCTACAGCAGCAGCAACAGCAGCAGCAGCAGCAGCAGCGGGATGGTACGAGACGCGGCGGTAAGGGCAAGGGAAACGGCGCCGTCGAAAGCGGTCGAGTGCAGAAGCCGGTCCAGACCTCGGGTCTGAGCGCGGAGGACAAGAAGAGGGCCGAGGAACGGAGGAAGAGGTTCGCTGCTTAGTAGGCGCCGCCCTAGTTCATGACCATTTCGAAGTTTGTATTTTTAGATTGCTGTTATGCTGGAGTGTGGGGGGTTCCGTAGGAGTGTGGTCAAATTTTTGTCTTTTTGTGTGCGGGTCTTCATTCTTCGAAATACTTGCTTTACTCGAGTATGTAGCCCCCCCTTTTTTTTTGTCCTTTTCTTTTTGCTGTTAATGCCATGAGCGGTCTCGCGAAATTCGCCCAACGTGATGTGGTGTGATGTGGACATCCGGAGCACGTCCGCAACACCGAAGCAGAACCCTATACCTAGGTAGGTACGTACACGGCCACCCGCCGGTACTGTAGGGTATTCACCATCCAGTTCTCCCAACCCCGAAAGTCGAAACGCATCAACGGCCGAGGAGACGGCCAGCCAACGCAGCCGCCATCCCATCCAGCTACCGGTGGCCGTGGCAGCAGTACCGAGTAGCAGCCCAGCCTCAGCCGGTGTGTAGACGACGCAGCGGTTGGGGCTGGCTGGGTAGAGCAACTCTACGCTTCTCTTGCGTCGAGACGCGTTTTCCGTACAATCGCCAATTGCGTGCGACCCTATCGGATCATGGTGATATTATATACAGTCCTGTCCTGTTCGCCGTCCGCCACAACCCCTCACGGGGGGGGGGGGAGGGCGTGTATGTGCATCTACTACTCTCCGCGTTCGCAGCCGCCGCCATGATCTATATAGGTCGCATGCAAGTATGAATAAACAAAAAAAAATAATCCGCGTTCGCAGTCCCTCCGAGTGACGAGCCGTGACACTCCACAACGGCGATAATAAAACCACATCCCTAAGTAGGCTCCGTCAGCGGAAACAAAAACTATGTAGCTCATCAACGGAACCGAGAATAAGTGCAACCGGTACTGTAAGTCGCACCTCTCCACGCGGGAGGGACAAAGCCTACCACCGCCGCGAGTCCGGCAACCGTCTGGCTGCGGTGGAGGACGACCACCACCCGGCGGCGGTTCGCGGACTCTGAACGTCTCGTGAAACCAACTACTACGACTTGCACAACCGCTTGTTCGGAGCGGGCAGTATACGTTCGTTTCCCCCACCGTAGAGTATGCGTAGCCGTCCATGCTATGAGCATTCATCCCGCGCCATATAGACAGTGTATCCCAGAATTCCCAACCCAACCCCCAAACCCCATAGAAAGAGAAAAAAAACCCTTGGAAAAAAAAATGGAAAAAAACACGCCCGTAATTACACACAAAACCAAAAGAAAAAGAACGCACACGCACAGCACACGCACACGCGGTTACCGGAGGAGGGACCGATCAATCCTTCACCGCATCGAAATTGGACATTCGTCTGATCTCGGGGCCCCACCGTTTGAACACCCACGGGATCGGCATCATCGCCACCGCGATGAAGCCTAACAGGCTGGTCGCCCAGGCGATGCCGAGGGTCTCGAACACTGGAGGAGGGAAAAGGGGGGTTAGCTGGTTAGGCGTGGAGGGAGGGCAGAAAGGGGGAGGTCGTACTGTCGACGGTGAACAACGGGAAGGCCATGGCGAGCACGTAGCGCAGCAGTCCTAGCGCGGCGATGGCCGACGCGGCGACGAGCGGAGTGTACACTTCTAGGATGTACATCACGGCCGAGAGCTATCCATCTCATCAGCATTCGATCGTATGTGGCGGTAAGGGGGGGATTACAAAGACGAGGACTAGTCCCGCTCCGAACGGCACACCGGCGATGCACGGCACGATCCAATGGATGTCCACTCGCGCGGTCCACGCGAACCAGAACAGTCCGACGGGCATGAGGCCGGACCCGATCATGGCGGGAATCAGGCGGGCCTCGGGCGGCGGTGACCCGTTGTGCTTGCGGTGCGCGGGGACGTAGAAGACCCTGTCCTGAACCAGGTAGATAAGACAGCCGAGACACAGGCCCGCTGCGATCCCGAGGAAGCAGAGCCCGGTCTCGCCCAAGTTCATGCCGTACTCGCGCTGGAAGACGAACGGGTACGCCTCAAAGAAGCCGAAGAGCACCGCGAACGCGAAGGACGAGTACAGCGCCACGGCCTGCACGATCGGCTCCTTGAGCAGCATGTGCGTAGGCCGCGCGAGCGTGATGGTGAAGATCGTCTTCAGCGCCGTCTTCGGGTCCGGCTTGGGCGGGAGCGCTTGGCCACACGCGAGCGCCCGACGCTTGAGGATCACCGTCTTGTACGATTCGTCGAGCATGGCCAGGGGAACGAGGAGGGCGGCGCCAAAGATGATGACGATCCACATGGTCCAGCGCCAGCCCTTGCCGTCGACGAGGTAGCCGCCCACGACGGGGCCTGGAGTGCGTCAGTATATCAATCGGACGTTTCGAGCCGGGCGCGGGTGCATTACCGAGTGCTGGGCCCATGAAGGTGGCGAACGCCTGCACGGTTACGGCCGAGCCCGAGGTCTTGAGATCCCAGATGTCGACGAACGAACCGGCCGAGACGGCGAGCGCGGGACCACCGAAGATCCCGGCGAGCGTTCGACAAACGGCGAGCGTCGCCATGTTCTTGGCGAAGCCGGCGCCCAGCGTGAACAGCATGAATAGGGGCAGATTGACAAAGTACACCATCTTCCGTCCGAAGACCTCCGACAGCGGCGCCGAGAACATGGGCCCGAGACCGAGGCCGACCACGTACATCGACACACCGAGCAGTGCGGTGGTGATGGAGACGTCGAACTGGTCGGCGACTTCATAGACGCCTGCCGCGTACACAGAGGATGTGAACGTGCTGTGCGACCCGTGTCAGAACCAGGCATTCGCAGCCACGCGCAAGACCGGGAGGGGGAGGGGGACCAACACGAGCAGGCAGAGGGCACCGGGCACGATGGTCCCGAACCAGCGTTTCCGCATTGGCCAGTTCCACGGATTGTCCGGATCCTCAGGGCCGTTCCAATCAAGGCCGGTGGGCAGCTTTGCTGCTGTCGAGCCAACATCGCAGCTCGAGCCCTGGACGGTCGTCGCCTCGACATCGGACGAGCAGACGGAACGTGCGTATTCGCCGCCGACGAGAGTGTTCGCTTTCGAGCTCATGACGGTTCTCGTATTATTTTTTTGCTCGTCCTTTTTTTTTTCGCGCTCCGTCGTTGTCGTTGTCGTTGTCGTCGGTGTCGATTATTTTTTTCCTCCCAGCTGGGGCCAAGGACGGACCTGTGTATTAAACTCGTGGACCCCCCCCCCCTTCGCATGCAGCTGCGCGTGGAGTTCCGGGCATAGCTTTTGTTGCTCGCTGGAGGGTGGTGTTCGGATATGTTCTGGATCTGGGGAAGATCCCGAGAGCTGGATTCCGAAAGTGGGCCTCTGCGCCGGTTGGCTCGAGGGGTTGGGGGCCGCTACGCTCCAACGGGGGAGCACCCGCCCACCAGGTGGACTGGAATGAGCAGGGAGATTCGAGATTCGCGACACGGCGGGAGGCGCTCAGGCTCTTGGCCCGGAGCACGAGTGAGAGCGACATTGGCACTAATTGCTCGAGCCGTGGAGGGCTATGTATGTTATGTATGCTCCAAGCACAGAGCCACTGCCGCACGCACATCTCCCGATGTCAGAGGTGTGCAAAGGGATGGCGTCCGTATACGGCTCCAGGCCTGGACGTTTCCCCTTGTGGAATGGACAGTGCGATCCTGAACTCCGAGAATACATACGTATCGGCGGTCGCCATCGACGGTTGTGCAGGTGCGTACATCCGGCGCTATTGCAGCACATCCGTGACCACCGCTGTTCCTTTCGTGCCCGGCTGCCTTCCTCCCGGTCGCCGCCCTCCTGTAGATACACGGCCGGACGACGTCGATCGCTCGCATATCTACCGCTTCGGGCGTCGGAGGAAGACAAGAAAAGAAGAAGAAGAAGAAAAAAAACAAGCGTTATAGCGTGTTTCGGAAGATCTCAGCTGAACCACACACACATTCGTCCACGCAGCCCGTTCCGCCTTCCTCCGGCCCGTTGACGTCCAGTCCTCCGCCCCACGCCCTCCGCACACACGCGCAGCCCACGACCGCTCGGACGAAGCACCCATCCATCCTCCGTCGTCCGCATACCGGGGAAACGGCCAACTGCCGGCGGTCGTGGTTTCCGTCGACAATGGTCCAGTCCGGTCCGGGTGGTGGGGCTGGTGGTTTCTCGTTTAGCGACGTCTGCGATTCGCAGCCGGATATCGGGAAACACAGAGTGTATGTCGGTCTGAGACACCGATCGTCGTCTCCATCTTTGTTCCCGCCTTGTGAGGAGCTCTCTTGGTTGGTGGGTTTCTCCGGGCGAGTGCGGACGGACATTCACCTGCTTCCGCCCGTGCAGACTCGTCCGACGTGTGATGTTATTCTTCGTCTTTGGGTTTTAACGTCCCGGATTTGCTGTTGGCTGGCCCCGGATACACGGCTGCAGCAGAGCCACTCCTAGACATTTCAGGCTTCGTGCACGTCGGTGGCCCACCATGGGCTGCGGCAGTCGTTATGTGCGCTGTTTATCCGCGCGGCTGGCGTTGGGGAGTTGCCGTTTCTCTCCGTGTCCGCCGTCAGCTCGCAGGCCCGGCTGTACATATTATCTGTAGATATATATAGGGATTTTTAGCGCCGGGATTCGGTTCTGTCATCCGCCAACGCTGAATCGTAGAACGCTCGCTGCTCCGACGGAGTTGATCGCTTCCTTGGCTGGCTGTCCTGTCCTGCCCTGTGGTGCAACGGCGTGTGCAGCACCCGCAGCTACTCTAGTTGGTGGAGATCCGCTTCGGGCAATCGATGTCCGCTGCCCCCCTTGGAGGCGCAAACACGCTCCGGAGATGCGTCGGTGTGGCGGTACGTCCGGTGCGCACGCACCGCGTACACGACAGCGCACAGCAGACGAGCGAGCAGACTCCGCCTTCGCCGGGGCAGTTCCGCGCTGGTCCGCCACGCCACGCTGCAGCGGTCGAAGCGTCGAGACGATGGCAGCCTTCCGTGTGTTATGTGCGGGACACGCAGCGAGAGCCAGCCAGCCGTGCCAGCCCGCAGACAGCGAGAACAGAGCCGTTCACTGCCTGTCACTCGCGCAGTGTTGCTTGGCGATTCTGCAGAGGAGATGTGTGGCGGGAAGATCGTCGCCCCGACGAGTATGTACCGGAGCTCCGCGGCGGGCGGCCGGGACATGCCGTGTCTTTCGCTCCGCGGCCGCCTGGACGGACGCACCGCATTCCCCTACGTGGACGATCCGCGCCTGCAACACCAACACTGGACTATCCGGAATGAAATGCGGGTCCGGTCTCGTCTCGTCGGTATCCATAGCACGCATCGCCGCTCGTGCGCTAGCACGCTGCGTGCAGCACATGCGCGCGCCGGAGGAATTGCTCAAGTCGGCCGCCGGCTATACATGGAGCGTCCATCATCATTCCACCACGTCCGCCGGCCCGGCAAGCCAATCGGGCTTCTCCATCTCGACACTGCCCCTGCCCTCGAGTTGCCTCCGCGGCCGCATCGTGCATGCGTTTTCGTATACTCCCCCGCGTTCGGTTCGACTCGAGTCAATGGCTGTCCGCGGCCAGCAGGAATCTAGAGTACAAAGCAGCCCCACACCGTCCTCAGAAAATATCCCTCCCCCTCCCGCCCCCAGCGCTGGCGCGCACGCTCCATCCGTCCCCGCGCAACACGACCGTTCCGCCGCCGACATCGACCATGACCGCCCGCACGACCCGCCTGCTCTTGAGTCCGTTCTCCCTCTCCCCCTTCGCCGCTTTCGCACGCTTCACTGGCGTCTTTGGCCCGCCATCTTCGTTCGCAGCCATCTCCCCTTCATCCTCCCCGTCGGCTTCGGCCTCGGGAATCGGCTGCAGCCGCAGTCGCTCCAGCCGCAGCGCGCGCTGTATCACCTGTGCCGGCGAGAGACTGCGCGTTGCCGCTGCCGTTGCCGTTGCTGTAGCCATGTCTTTTTTTCTTTTCTTCTTCACTTCTGTGGGGAAGAGGAATAAACCTGCGTGTGGCTCAGTAAAGTAATGAATTTAGTTGTATATATATCCCGTATCCGTGTCGTAAAGGTGCTGCTGCTGGTTTTTTTTTTGGTCTTCGAGTTACGTGTAGGCTCCGGGTAAGGTGTGCGCCGAGAGGGGTTATACGAGCTGGCGCCCGTTTCATGTTGTCCACGCGACCGGCGGGCTCTTTATGCCATGTCGTGTGAGTGAGCGAGTGAATGGGCGAGTGAGTGAGGGAGTGAATGAGTGAGTGATTGAGTGAGGGCGCGAGCTGCTCACGCGATGTCACTCGCTGCTCGCTCACTCACCAATGTCAGCAGGCGTGATGTGTAGATGTGATCGTTGTCTATCCTAGTACTGGCGCCACTGCTCTAGGTGCCCGGGCGGCACGGCACGTGCTCTGACTAAGCATGCAGTGTAACTACACGACAGCAACCAGCCCGGTTGCGTGTTTACAAAGTGAGCTGGCTTGCGCACGCACCAACTTGGCCACCACACCCCCCCACCTTCGCGATGATCGTGCGTTCCCACAACTCCCTTTGCATCGTCAAGTCGGATCGAGTCGGATCGAGTCGACGGCAAAATGCTGGAGTGTCTTCGCCGCCGACTCGTCTCCGGTGGCTCGGCTGCGGATACCGTAACTTGATGCTCTTCAGGGAGTCGATGGCACCTCGTCTATCCTGCTTAAAGGGCGTGGTTCCCTCGCGTTCGGTTCTTGCTGCATGGGCTACGTATGTGGTTGATAGGGCACATGGACAGATCCCCCCCCCCCCACAACCCCAGTTCCTACGCCTCGATGACCTTCCCCTCCCCCTCTGCCTCTCCCAGCTGCATCTCAACCGTCGTCCCCTCCAGCCCCCTAGCCTTGCCGATCCTCTCCACGGCTTCCCACACGTCGCGCAGATACCTATGCATTTCCTCGTCCTTCGCCCTGACCACGACACGGCCTTTGCCCTCCGTAAGCTGCCTCAGTTTCGCGACAACGCCCATCGCCCGTAGCACCATCTCATCCTCGCTTTGCACCAGCGGGATCCCCCGCACACACGGCCAAGCTGCGGTCATGATGCTGGCTCCGTCGACGGCCGCCCTTTCCGCTGGCCGCAGTTCCTGCCAAAGCCCTTCGGTAAGGAACGGCATGAACGGGTGCAAGAGGCGGAGCAGGACGTCGAGCGTCTCCTGGAGCATACTCATGGCATCGTCTCGCCGAGCCGAGGCCGCGGCGGCAACCTCGGGTTTGACGAACTCCATGTATATGCCACAGAAGACGTCGTAGACGAAGGCGCGGATCGCCTCTGTCGCTTCGAAGAGTTTCCTTTCCTTCATGGCGGTGTCGACGGTGTCGACGAGAATGCGGAGATGGTGGAGGAGGTATCGGTCGTGCGGCTGCAGCTCATTGATTCGGTCGAGTTCTCTGGTTGCGAACGGTGTGTGCTCGCGTTTTCTATGGAAGAATCTGAACGCATTGTGTATTTTGATCGCGAGCTTGCGGAATACGTCGATGTGACGTAGCTCCATGTTGATCTGCCGCGATTGGCGGGTGTAACTGAGGAGCGCCATGCGGAGGGAGTCTGCGCCGCTGCGGGCGATGCCCCGGGGGAAGGACTTGCGGATCTCGGCGGTCCTTCGGCGGAGGTCCTTTGTTGCGTCCGCGGCTTGGGTTCCGCCGAGGGAGAGCTGGCTGGCGTAGGTGGCGTGGAGGTCGTTGAGCAGGTCCGGCCGCGTGCGGCCGGTCACGATCAGGAGGGGATCCAGGACGTTCCCGACGGATTTGGACATTTTGCGGCCGGTAGAATCGCAGACCAAGGGGTGTAGGATTATTTCGGAAAAGGGGAGTTGATTGGAGAAGTGCGTACACAGCATAGCCATCCGCGCAAGCCAGAAGAACAGGATATCACCGCCGCTCTCGATGAATGTTAGAGGGTAGTTGTCTTTCCAGCCGGGGAGATCAGCTTCGCCTCCGCGCCAACCCGCGGTGGAGAGAGGCAGGAGGCCGGAGGAAAACCAGGTGTCGAGGACATCCTCGTCTTGTCGTATCGTGAACCCGCTAATCTTTTCTCCCTCCGTCAATCTGTCCAGCGCGATGTCTTCGCTCTCCGCCGCAATCCACCGCACGATCTCACCTTGTGTGTCGAGGACCATGTATGCGGGAATCCGGTGTCCCCACCATATCTGTCTACTCAGGCACCAGTCCTGGATCCCGTCCAGCCACTGATCCCAAAGTAATTGACTAGGCTGCCCGGGAACAAAAGTGAGCCCGTCCCTCGCTGCCACCTCTTTCACTTTCTTCGCCAACGGTTTCATGCTTAGGTACCATTGCGGCTGAAGCATGGGCTCAATGATGGAGCCGGAACGCTCGCAGATCGGTAAGCGTACGTCATGTGGTGCTTTCCCTCGGTAGGCACCTGCAGCTTCGAGGAGCCCGACGACACGTTTGCGGATGTGGAGGCGGTCGTGGCCAATAAGAGTGGGAATTCGGCAGGCGGGCAGCATTATACCAGAGGAGTTGAAGATTGAGACGATGGGGATCGGTAGCTTTTTGAAGTCTAGTTCCGAGCCGGAGGAGTTGGGTGTAGATGTTTTACAGAAGGATGAGTGGCGCTTCCAGAATGCGTAGTCAGAGACATCGTGGGCGGGAGTTATTTTGACTGCACCAGAACCAAAGGATGGATCCACGAGGTCGGCGTCGGGTATGATAGGGAGCGTGAGGTCGGGGATGAGAGGATGGCGAACAAGTTTGTAATGGAGATTCTACGAGGTGGTCAGTCGCGCTCAAACGGCGGACGACTATGGAAAAGATGTACCTTATATCGTGGGTCGTCGGGATGAACAGCCACCGCACGATCACCGGGGATCGTCTCCGGCCTCGTAGTAGAGACTACGAGCTCGCCCTCCCCCTCCACAAGCGGAAAGGCGAAGTTATGGAGCACCCCGAACTCCGCCCTACGGCTGGTCAGCAAAGTTCATCATGATAGATCACTCTGAAAGTTCACACACCCGTCCATTTTCACTGGCGTCGAGCCCAATATCTCTTTAGTGGTCACCTCGATGTCGCTCACTGCGGTCTGTAGCTTCACACTCCAATTCACCATCCTCGTATCTCTATACACCAGTCCCTGCTCCCACAGGCGCACGAACGCCGCTTGCACAGCCTGACTTAATCCCTTATCACGGGTATAATATTCCCTCGAATTCGTAGTCGATGCTCCCAGTGACCGCATCTGCTCCAATATTCGCCCTCCGTACTTCTCCCGCCACGCCTCCACCTCTTCCACAAACTTCTCGCGGCCCAATTCCATTCGCGACTCGCCACGCTGCGTCGCCAGCATCCGCTCCACCACCGATTGTGTAGCGATACCGGCATGGTCGGTTCCAGGTGCCCAGATGACTGGGTGCGCATTCATCCGGTAGTATCTGGCGAGCGCATCCTCGATCGACAGCATCAGCGCGTGGCCGATATGGAGCTCTCCGGTAACGTTCGGTGGAGGCAGGAGCATCCGGATTGCAGGCTTCGCAGCGTCGGCATCTTTGCAAGGCTCAAAAAGACCGCGGCTATTCCAGTAACTGTACCAGCCGTCCTCTATCGTACTCTGAACGGCGTCAGTTGTTGTTGCCTGGTGGGGGCCTGAGGGGTCGGAACCGGGTCGAACGGTTTGTGCAAGTCTCGTCGGGGCTTCGGAGGAAGCGTGGATTGCAATCGGAGCAGGCCATATCGCCGAAGGGCCGCTAGAGCTCGAACGCGGAGAGTGGTGGCAAACATCACATATGTCGCTGCGGTCTTCGGATATCCGTTTGAGCGAATTGTCCGTCAACTCGTGGGGTATCTTGTGAAACGAGACAACCGGGTAACTAACGGCTCTAACAACTGTAATGTTTCAACGCTAAGAAAAGGTTAAGCATGAACGCTCTTGTAAAATTTACTTTGCATTCTCGCTCCATCCACCTGTCACTTCACTCCGCACATTCCTACTACTTCACCCCACGATCATGTCGGCCCCTCTCGAAGAAAAGAGTCCCGCTCCTGTCGCCGGTGATCTCCTTGACTCTGAGTATGACTCCGCCGACGACAGCGACTTTGACCCAAGCGCACCAGTCGCCACCGCCGCCGAGAATAACGACGAAGACGACCTCTCAAGTACATCCGATTCCGAAGATGGCGCGGCATCCATCTCCGCGCCCAAAAATAAACGGAAACGCGCGGCCTCAATTTCATCGATACCCAGCGACGACGGCGAAGACGAGCAGGGCGCAACGCTCAGCATAATCAGGACGCGTGCGCAACGCCGCCTCGAATCTACCACTCGCATAACCGGCGGCGTAACATTCGGCACCGCGACCACCGATGTCGACGCCCTGTGGGCCGCCATGAACTCCCCCGCAGCAACCACCCCACCTGCGCCGCAGCAAGCCGAGTCGGAACCTTCGCCGCCAGCCGTGTCGTCTGATACCGGCGAGAAAATGGTAGAAATTAAACACACATACGAGTTCGCGGGCGAGACGGTAACGGAGTCGAGGATGGTACCGGCAAGCTCGGAGAGTGCGCGCGTACATCTATCCTCTACGTCCGCGTCGCCGGCACCCACACCGCCGACCGGGCGACGGCCACCACCGAAAAAGCGAGCGAGCGCATTCGATGCTGCCGCGGCGTCAAAGAGCAAAGCGGCGACGGCACCGGCAAAGATAAATACACTCGAGAAGAGCAGGCTGGACTGGGCGGGTTTCGTCGATAAAGAGGGGATTGGTGACGATCTTAAGAAGTGGAATAAGGGTGATAAGGGATATTTGGATCGTCAGGCGTTTCTGGGTCGTGTAGATGAGAATAAGGATAAACAGTGGAAGGAGGGGCAAAGGAAGTGACTGGACGATAGGTGGAGGATCGTTCTGACTGCACGTACGGACGGCAGCAACAAAGTAAAGCGAGTGGACTTAGGGTTCTTCGCTTGGTTCGGTTTTTGTACTGTACTCTGTATATACTATTGATGCTCGCTTTGTCTGTCTGATTCTCCAGCTCCCAAACACCACTTCACCCATCAGGAACCGGGCCCAAATCCACCTCCGTCTAGTCCACTCTTTCCAATTCAGGAAGACCTATCTTATCCAAATTGCTCACACACTCTTCCCTCCAGTTCTTCGGCGCCATCTTGCCCACTATCTCTTTGAATGCTTCCATCGTACAGAAACTCAAATCCCCCTCCAAGTGCTTCCCCGCCTTCTTACACCCACTGACCACCACGGGCTCTTCGTTGTACCTCACTCTAACATACCACCCCTCATCGGCGCCAGCCCCCGTAACCCTTCCCCAAAAGCTGCGCTTATGATCCTTCAGTCTAAAAGTTTCCACCGCAATCGACGACGTAAATGGCGGCCACTTCTGGTCAAACGCTCCCAGCGAGGCCAGCATGCCCGCAAGCGTGATGTCGTGGCACCCCACGAGTGCCAGCCTAACCCGACTCTTCCCACTGGCCATAGCGGCAGAACGGTCCATGATATCACCCAGGAACGAGCCGACACCTAGTCGTCGAAACTCCGCACTCTCGGCATACCCTCGATACCACTCGTCCACATTGATCTCGTTCATAATGCGGCGTACATCCTCGCCATAGAACTCACTCGGCAGGCGGGTCTGCGCACCGTGTGCGAGGGTCGCGTTAACGGTATCCATTATCCCAAATACACTTGGGTTTCCGTCAACGGCGACCTTCTGACCGTCGGGAATCCACTTTCCGAGCTTCGAGTTGAGCAGCGCCACCTCGGGTGAGTCGTTCCAGCGCTTTGCGGCGGCATCGGCAAAGGCACGTGAGAGCATCGTGAGGCGGCGACAGTTGGCCTCGTTGGCGAAGAGGGTTTCCTCTTCTACTGATCGGGAGAGGATGACCGGCGAAGGAGCACCCTTTGGTCTGTGGTTGGTTGGGTACAGACCCGTGAAAATCTGCTGGAGGGACTCGAGCGCGCGGAGGATAGGTGTAGCGCGCAGGTAGTATTCTTCTGCGGGGGCGAGCGTGGAGGGGAGGAAACTCAATTGGTCGACGTAGAGGTGTCGCAGGCGGTGACCGAGTGCGAGAGTCGTCTCTCGCCCACGATCGGTGAGCTGTCCCAGGAGACAGAGATCGTCTACGGTCCCACCGTTGCCGGCGGGAAAAGACGCTAGTACGGCATCATCTTTGCCACCGAAGGTCTCAAGACGTCGGCGGAAGGTGAGGTCATCCCATTCTCCGTTTGGACCAAGCACTGGAGCGGTGAAGAGGGATGCAGATTTGCAATATGGCCAGTATGCTTGAAGGCCCGCGTTCTGGAAGCGAGGCGCTTCGGGGGTCCGTTCACCTGGTGAGAGTTAGCTAGGGATTCTGTGGGCGGTACATAGGACGAGGCACACCGTGACGGAAAATCACCTGAACCTGGCGGAGTTCAAGCTTCGAGGGATAGAGGGCGGAGAGCTGCTCGGCGGTGTACGGGGGTGGTGGTTGAAAAGTTGCCATGATTGCTCAATGACGGAGGAAAAGGGTGTCCTTAGTTATATGTAGCTGCACGACCAGTAACCAGTCGCCATTAAGCGCTTTACAGGGTTTGTGTCAAGACAGTGGGGGGTTGGTGCTGAAGATGGTGGTTCAATGATCGCATGCGACCTGTCGGAGCATGGCGAGCAGAGTCCCGTCCCATTCACCGTCCGCCTCGACCTCGATCGGTCCGCTCTCCCTTGCCCCGTCCGGTTCCATCCTATGCCCCATCGATCGGCCGGGTGCACCGCCTATCCGCAAACAAGTCCCAGATCTTCAGTTGGTCCTTCCCCGTTCCAGTCTCTCTCCGAACCGCCGCCCACAGGATTTTCTGGGGCGGCCTCCAACGCGGGCAGTTCTTGAACAGATGCTCCCGCGTCAGCATCTTGTACGGGTACCCACCCGCACTTCGCGGTGGTCTGGTTCTTCATCATTGAAGTTGTCTGGTGAGACAATGCCTTGTTTTTAGCAGGTAGAGAGGCTGGCCAACCTCTTCGAACTACCAGCCACTGCTCTTTCGGGCCCTGCTTGTCCGGCATCCTCCGCCCAACGCCGGGCTGAGGTCCACTTTTTTTTCCTGAGATCTCCCGCTTGAGTGATAGGTAGGGCCGCCCCTGTACCAGTCTCATAGCGTAGCCATCCGACCCCGTGGACTTCTGGCTCTTCCGTCGCCAGCTTCGCCCACTCGTCTGCCTTCCCATTCCCCAAGATCCCTTTGTAGGCGAGGGCACTATGGATTCGACGGCCATGTCCGGCCTGGCATTCCGTGGGGTCGCTCTCTGCTGTCCGGCTTGTATCGCGTACTTCTGGCCGGGACCATTTCTTCCAACGCCATGCGCCTAATGACTGCCTGTGCATCCGTAAAGATCGTAACTCCCTCTGGGGTGATCTGTCGCCTCGCCGTAACTTCCAGGACTCTGGCCAGAGCAGCGCACTCCTCAAAAGCCTTGGTTTATCCCATGTGAACCTTGAGACCCACCCAGCGCTGCACATTCTGCTACGCCACTGCGAACCTGCAGCTCCGCTGTCGACTCAGGATCCGTCCGTAAAGATGGTGAGGCACGACCTAGAGCTCCGCCGTCGCCGAGTCCTGATCCTCCACCAGAATGGCCGCGTCGAGTGCCGTCGGGTCCTCTAGTAGAACCGTGCTTTCGGTCCTTCCTGAGTGCTCAAGTGCACACTCCAGGCGCTTCCCGATAGCCGATGCAGCGCCTACGGCCCCTCAGGCTTGGTCGCCCTGAGGCAGGCTGGGTAATCTCAGCCCAAACCGCCGCTGTCGGTTCTCCAGCTGGACAACCCGCCGGCATGAGACCCGATTCCATTGCCAGCGCTCCCAGGTTGGTCGTCCGGAAGGCGCCCGTAACCGCTCGCACTTCCTGGTTAACGATCTTTTGTAGATCTTCCGCTCTGCCAGCCATACCCCGGACCCCCTCGCCCTTCCACCACAATTCCGCACCAAACATTGCGACTGACTGCACACAGGCAGTCATGGCCTTCCGGCAGTTGGCCAGAGACTGCCCCATCTGCCCTGTAAGCCAGCGGAGATGGCTCATGGCGTTCCTACCCTGCTTAAGCCTGGTGGGGTGGTGCTCCTTCAAGGTGAGCCGGGAGTCCAGCCATTTGGTTGCTTCTTTGGTGGAGGTCTCACTGCCGGTGACCTTGATCTTGCCGCGTCGAAGGGGGCGCGACAGGAGAATCGCATCAGGTTTGTCGTGATCGAACGCCACCCCATTGCTGGCTGCCCCCGCTATTGCGGCCGCGGCGGCCTGCTCGAGCTCGGTCGCGACTTCCAGCTCGTCTCTTCCCTCCGCCCACCATGCAACATCATCCACGAAGGAGAGTGCCTTCACGCCGAAGCTTTCCCTTCAACCCAGTTAAAGACACCCAACAGGTACATGACAAAGAGGGCCGGGACGGCCGGTGAGCCTTGTGAAATCCCCGTGTCCACCGCCTGAGTGGCACCCGTCTGGCCAGTGGGTGTTCATGCAATTGGCCGGTGAAAGAATGGTAATTAGTTGATGGAAGAGTGAGCTTTGAGAGAGTTCGACTGACCTGATGGGCCATCAGTGGAAGAAAGAAAGTGTATGCAGATGCTTTGTCAACCGCTTCATTATTTCATGGCGTTTCGTTTTGCTGAAAGACTAAGCCCGAATAGGTAGGTGCCTGCGCCCCTCCATCACGTGCACTCGATTACGGCTTTTTTTGAGGCTCAAAAGTCATCCTCTAGCTTCTCCGTCCACCGAAAACAACGGGCTGCGGGTTGTCGCCGGCGGATATAAACAGGCCCAACCCTTCCTCTCCCCGCCTCATGGTTGTGGCAACAGCAAACGTCCCTTCGGCCAGTCCCTGTCAGGTTTTCAGTGCCATGAACTAGTGATGTTCCATGCTCAAAGCGCACCCGCTTCACCAGCCCCCGCCATCGAAAACCCTCCTCGTCAAGACGTTACATGCCACCCATATCTCTGCAGGTACCCTATTCATTTCCACCGGCACCTGTGGCCACCGTCGCGTCCGCCAACTCACTCCCGCCATTGGCAAACCATCTGACAAACTTCCCGCCTAATTCCAGTCCTGCTGACAATTCCACCCCCAGGGCCCAGCGGCGTCCATTTGCCGCAATTGCCTCAAGCTGCTCCTTCGCCGCCTCATTACACACCCCCGAAGCGCCGGTGCAACCACTCGATCCGCCGCCGTTGGCTCCAGTAGGCCTGACGCCACCTCGTCGTCATTCCGTACACTCCATACCTCCTCCGCGGCCGTGCGACTGTCGAAACCTCCACCGCCTATCCCGCGGGGTCGACGACCGAATAATAATGTTGTGTTGGCTTTCCCCATGGCACGGCGGGCGCCGCCACCTCCGCCGATACCCCCGGAGGAGGTACTCTCGCTGATAGAGATGGCGGCGCAGTCGTCCGACCTGTTGGATATCTACACGGCGTTGCAACGGCTATTACCGCGGGAACGGCGGGACGAGGCTTCATGGGCGAATCTAGCGGTTTACCGTCCGCTGAAAAATTTGATATTAAGGCTGCTGGGTCATATCGTTGGTGATGAAGGGAAGACACCGGGGTTGCCGAAGCCACTGGAGTTGATTTCGCAACTGGATGCCCTGGGTATGGACGTGAGGAAACATTTCCTTGTGGTGCTTTCACGGAAACTAGCGGCTGAGGCCCCCGCGGAAGAGATACTACCAGTGTTTGAGGCGGCGGTGAAGTCGCAGGTGAAGAAACCAGAAGATATTAAACTATCGGATGTCGAGAAATTATTCAGTGGGGCCGATGGGGAGCGATTATACTGCATGTATTTGTATCTACACCATTTGGAGGCATCCTCTCCGGCGTTGGCGGCCATCGACGCCCATAGTGCGCCCTACCACCGGCCAACTCGCGCACAAGTCACCACAGCACTACGGCTGATCCGCGGCCTCTCTCCACGACTGGCGCAACAACTTTTGGAGCTTCTAATCACACTAAAATTGCGAAACATGCTCAAAGAACATTACGCCCGCCTACGGCCTGTTCTGAAACGCTTCAGGGAAACCAACGATTTGTCTGGTCTGAAGAGTCTCTACCGCTCCATTCGAGCGCTCCGGCCATCTCCCACGCATGAGGGGATCTACGCATACTTCATCAATGCGTTCATAGGTTTCTGGCGATCCCAGGACATGGCACTGCGGGTATGGGAAGATATGATAATAAGCGGGATCACGCCCACCGCTAAAAGCTGGAACGCACTCCTCCGCTATGGCCACGGCCGCGACCGCACCGCCCTTTTAGCCATCTGGAAGCGGATGGTCCTCTCTGGCGTCGTCCCAGATGTGCACTGCTGGACAACTCGGATCCACCTCCAAATGCTCGCAGATCAGGTCCAAGACGGTCTCGACTCCTTCGAACAAATGATCGAAGCAGGCGTCAACCCCACCACCGAGACAATAAATGCTGCCATAGGCGGTCTTCTCAGTTTCAACCGTTTCGACGAGATCAACCAGGTCGTCTCAATGGCCGATCATCTCGGTGTCCCCGCAAACATTATAACTTACAATACACTTCTCCGCGGTATGCTCCGCCGTCAAGGCGCCGCAACCGAAGTCATCCCACTTCTCGACTCCATGCACGCCCGTGGTGTGCCCCCGGATGTTTATACCTTCACCATTGTACTCGATGGCCTGTACAGAGCCGCGCGGGTGGCCACAGCCGCCTCCTGGAAATACTCCCTAAGTGATGAGCCACCCCCCTTCCCCGACGCCCCTAGCTTCTCCTACATCCTCGAACTCTTCCGGTACATGGAAGGTCTGGGGGTCGATGCGAACGTAATGACGTACACCGCATTGGTTGGCGGCCTCCTCGACACCGGCAACCTCGCTGCCGTCGATATAGTGCGCCGCGTCATGGCCCGCAAAGGTGTGATCGGCAATGCGGACTTCTATACGGTGCTGATCAAGTCCGCCTTCCAGCGCTGCGACATCGACGCCGCGGACCGCTACGCAGAGGAAACCGCCCGCCTCCGGGTTCGCCGCGATCACATATTCTGGATGGAGCTCATCTGGGGGTACGCGCAGTCCGGCGAAACGGTCAAGATGACGGCGGCGATCGAGGCGATGAAGAGGGAGCCGGTACGCATGGTCATCACTCTCAAGGGCCACGTCACGATCCTGCGTGCGCTCGAGAGAAGAGGGGAGAGGATCATCGCGAAGGGTATCGTCGAGGATGTGGTTAGGGAGTGGGAGGCGCCCCCGCGGCTACCTGACGCCCCCGATGTGCCGAGTAAAGTCGAGATAGAGTTTTGGAGCGTTGTGGCGAAGATCGGCGGGACCGGATGGATGTCGGCGCTGAAGGAGGAGGCGGGTCTGAAGGAGGCGAAGGATAGGGAGGAGATCGCGAAGGATCAACTGCAGCGGGTTGTGGATATTGTTGGCGTCAGGGAGGGAAGGAGTGTATAATATTGGTTAGCGGTTTTACCACGACGACGGGACGGAATGTGTGTATTTGTAGACCAAGTTAGACCTCGGGATGGTGGGATGAGAGTGTAGGAGAGTAACCAGCGTCTCAATTTGAAGCACGAGCAGCAGCAGAGTGCTCCTGTTTTCGGGATCCAACGAATCAACGAATATCCAATCAACGAACTACAAAAACCAAGAAACGGGCATTATGCAACATGACAGTAGACATAGAAAAGAATACAAATCTGCCCCCACTCCATTGCTCGTCACTAGTACACCTGTCCCCCGATCGGCTGTCCCTGTCCCTGTCCTTGCTGCCGCCTTCCGCCCTCAGCGAGCACATGTCCGCCAGCACGCAACTGCTTTAGGTCTGCAAACCATGGGTGCCTCAACGCATCCTTCGCGCTGACCCTCATCTCGGGTCTCAACTGCAGCATCCTACTGAGCAAGTCCAATCCCAAGGGATCTATCTGCGGTAGAATCATGCGCAACTCCTGCGTCGCAAACACGTGGAACGTATTCCTGTACTCGGGATACGCGCTGATGCCCGGCCACGTGCGCTCGCTCGGCGTGCCCATCAGACGGAAAATCTTCTGTAGCTGGTCTTCGTTCGTGGTGCCGGGGAAGAGGGGCCGACCGGTGTACATCTCCGCCATGATGCATCCGGCGGACCAGATGTCGATGCTGGTGTTGTAGGTGCGCGATCCCAGGAGCACATCGGGCGCGCGGTACCACAGGGTGACGACCTCGTTCGAGAACGTGTTGACCGGAATCCCAAACGCCCGCGCCAGACCAAAGTCCGCGAGCTTGAGCTGGCCCTTGTTGTTGATCAGCAGGTTCTGCGGCTTGAGGTCGCGGTGCAGCACGCGGTTCTCATGGCAGAACGCGATCCCCTGCAGGAGCTGGTGAGTAAAGCTCTTGATCGTAGGGTAGTCGAGCGCGCCGCGGTCTCCGCGCTGGTCCATGTACTTCTTGAGGTCCCGGTCCATATATTCGAACACGAGCATCAGTTTCGACTCCGTGTGGATCACGTCGTGGAGCGAGACGATGTTGTCATGTTTTAGTTCCTTCATCAAACTGATCTCGCGGATTGCTGTCGACGGCGTTCCCTCCTCGCTGTCAAGATGGATCTCTTTGAGAGCGACAAGATCACCGGTTTGTCGGTTGCGCCCTTTGAATACCTGTTTTTCAGAAAGAAAGGGGATCAGCGACCACCTCTTCCGCACGCGCTCTCCTCTATATTTCGATTTCGCAAATAGAAAGCATACCGTCGCATACGTTCCCTCTCCCAACTTCTCCAGCTGCTGGAAGCTGCTGGGATGCCGTTTGTTATCCATCTCGGAGTGACGTCTGAATACCGGTTTCTTTTCGGTAGTATCCCACAGCAGCGATGCAGCTGTGGTGAGAGGAGTAGCTGTATGCGAGGCGGCCGCGGTCGTTGTAGTGGCGGAGGCCGAGGTCGTCGTTGTGAGAACCGTTGTTGCCAGGTGGGGAGCCTGAGGGTTAGAAGTGGCGGATCAGTGGCGAACTGACTAAACTATGTAGTTATTTTTAGCGACCAGAGTTTGGCTTTGTGCAGGCGGTAACTAAACATGAAGGTTGTTCCGTCACGGATTCGTTTGAATTGTAGAGGTGAGACAATGAGACGGGAAGTTAAACTAGTAATCAATTAAGTACCATTTACGACTCGGTATCGGGGGAATTTAAGTGGCGATGATGGTCATGACTCATAACTCACGGCAGAGGGAAACGGCTCATAGAAACAGAAAGAAACATGGCAGCGACAAACCTGCATCAACAGCTACACAGCATAGATATATCTCGAATTTTCACGATCCGACCAGAATTCTACGCTATTCCGAAAAGATTCTCCACCTCCTCCGTCAGAAAGCAAAACCGAATTTGGCAACAACAAAACAGTGTATAAGACGGTGGGAATACTTTCTTACACACTTCACAAACCCGGTAACTGAATCCACTCCATCGTGGGATGTACATGGCAAGTGAAAGAAACAACCACCTTTTCTTTCGTTGGCTTTAAACAATGGTCATTGTTATGAAGGAAAGGGAGTGAAAAAGCAGGAGAAGAGGAAGAGAGAAGAGGGCTCGTCAGCCATGGTCGTGAAAGAAAACAAGTACGGCGTCATTGTGGAATACGAAATGAAGAGAGAAAATATGTAGCAGAAAAAACCCCTTCCCGCACACCGCAAGCTCCCGAACCCATCTATACTTTTAGGAAGGAAAAAAGAGAGAAAATGGCAGAGAGAGAAAAAAAATAAAGATTTCCCAGCAATCAACCATGCCTGAAGAGAAGAAACGGAAACAACTGACAGCTACTATATCCCCCTCCCTCTGCTACAGAGAACTCTTCTTCGGGAATCCAACACCCTTGACCGCATCCTCGTCACAGAACCAGCTTACCCTCTCACCGCCGCCCATGTTGACCAACGCGCACGGCAGGACCTCACCTCCCTCAATCTCCGGGTGCGTGTCGAAGATCCTCTTGAGCACCTCCTGCTTTCCAGCGCCAGTCGCCACGAACGCAATCTTGAGGGCATGCGTGACGACGGGCAAGGTGAGGGTGATCCTCTTAGCGGGTGGCTTCGGGCTATTCTCGATAGGAGCGACCCATGCCACATCCTCGCGTAGCAGCTCGTGGCTGGGGAAAAGCGAGCATGTGTGACCGTCGGGACCGCATCCGAGCAGCATCAGGTCGAACATGGGGAGCTTCACGGTGTCCCTGGCGGCGAAGTGCTTGACGAGCGACTGTTCATAGACGTCGGCGAGCTCCTGGGTGTCGTTCAGGAGCGACTCGTCGATGGTGACGACCGTCGGCTTAGCGTTGCCCGGTATCTTCGAGAGGAACTTCTCCTTGAGCAGCGCATAGTTGGAGTCCTCGTGGTTGAGCGGCACCGCGCGCTCGTCCGCGAAGAAGATCTCCCAGCTGGCCCATTTGCACTCGGCGGAGTCAAGCAGCTCGCTCGACGAGAGCATCGCCGGGAGAGAGCCGCCGGATACGGCAACGCGGAACTTGAGGTGACGTTTCAGCGCCGCATCCTGCGCTTTGATGATGTAACTGGCAAGGCTGGACTGCAGTGCAGATATGGAGGGGAAAGCGTATAGCGAGGGCTGTTTTGTCATCGCCGCAGTGGTCGTGATGGTGGGTTGTGGGGGCAAGGCAGGCGGAAAGGTTGATGGTTGAGTGTAAGTTTTGGGGGGCTGTATGTACTGTAGGTATGGTATGGTGCGTTTTCAAGATTCGAAGGGAAGACGAGGAAGGAAAAGACAGCCTCTGCGATAAGGAAAATGAGATGGGGCCTGGAGATGAGGGTTGGGCTAACAAGGCTTACTTAGTCCGAATGTGACGTAGAAGAAGGGCGGGAGAACTTTAGATAGTCTAGTCATCTACTCGCCCTGCAGCTTCGGTTTCTGCAGGCGTCTGTGGTTGCCTTCTCTTCTTTACATATCACCCCTCCACCCCTTCCGCTGGTACATACATAACAAAAAAAAACGGCGTTTCTTGATGGTGGAGGAATGTTGAAGCAGTGCTGATTATAAGGAAGCCAGCAGTTTCGGAGTGCTTTTTTTTTTGTTTATTCGTACTCGCATACAGCCTAACTACTTATGTAGATACTAGAATATGGCGGCGCACTTTTTTATTTATCCAGTTTCCCGTCCGCTGCCCGCGCGAGGCGGCACGTTGCAAGCTCCCCTGCTTTCCGCCCCGAAGCTGTAATGCGCACCAAAGAGATTATCTATGCACAGAGGAGAAGAATCCGAACAAAGGGAAAGAGCAAAGGAAATCGCGTCCCGCCAATCCTCATCTGCAGCTCCTCCCCGGCACCCAATTCCCTCCACCTCCGTCCTCCTCTCTTCTCCCCGTTCCCTGTGCTCCCTGCGCTCCCATTCTGACAGCTCAGTTTCGGCAGTGCGGGGTTTAGGTGACTTTTAAATGGGTAAAGATTCTATAGCAAAAAAAATGGCATTTCTTGATCCGGGAGCAGTCCTTGTGTGTGACGAATGTCCGTATTAGTTAGTGCTGGGATTACATGACGCATTGAAGTTGACTTCGTAATGTCGAGATGCTGGTATTGGTTTCGAACGCTGGCGAGCTTCTGTGAAAGCCTAGACGAAGGTTCATGCAGCCTTTGAAAAAAAATGCCCCAGAATTCCAGTGTGGGCAAAGGCAGCAGCCTTCCCGCATGGCAACCGAATCGTGTAAACAACAAAATTGAAGTCAAATAAAAGCACATACAGAAAAGAAGAAAGTTGCTCATCGTAAACCCATACACACAAGGCACATGATACTCATAAGAAGCGCATGGCAAAGGGATTCCACCACCGGCTATTGCTCTCAGATCGCGTCATAGGGTCGACTTCATCTATTGATACAACCAATTGTCCATAATCATCGTCAGGCTCTTTATGTATATGGTACGGAGCTGCAGCGAGGCACGATTGAGGGGTCGACAGAGCAAGTGTCACGGCCCGCCACCTCGGCTCGGACATGCCGAAGAAAGGAACACAGGTGACGGAATACGGAACCTGAGTCAGAAATGGACGTCATCTGAGTGCGGGGCGACGGATATCTTATCTCCAGGCAGTCATCGCCCACACTACATACGCAACAGCTTGTCGGTCTTATCTTGTCTTGTCTCGTCTTAACTTATCTTGTCTCGTCCGTGCTCCCAGCCCTTTAATTGCTGTCCTCCGCCTTGTCTTCGCCGCCGTACATGGCCGATCTTGCCTTGCCTCGCCCGCTCGCTGGCGCCCCTGCTTCACTTGCGCCCGCTCAGCCTGGTCATCCGCGGCACCGTCTGCACAACCACATCTCCTGCTCTCTTCCGTCCGCAGACCCACTCCTGAGTCCCAAGCTCCCATGCCGGTCGTATATGTAGCAACAACAAACACTATGGGCGACCAGAACGACTTCCAACACTCCAATGAGTTTTCTCCGTGGGACCTGCGACTTCATCCGTGAACCCACCCGTTTGTTTGTCCCTCACCATCTCCACTGCTCAGTTCTTAGATGTTTGGGATGATGCAAACCTTCAAGACCGGGCCTCGCCAACGATTGGGGCTCGTTACATCACGTATCCGACTGCAAGAGATCATCCTCGGCGTCAAGCTTGTGGATGAAGTTTTCGAGAGCTAGAGTGGATTTGAGAATACAACCGATGTCCGATGCAACCTCTTCTCGCCAATCGCTACGTCCCTTCATGGTATCGTGACAAGCATTGAACCTTTCCATTAGCGTACCGGCATCTGCTATCGAGAAACAATCACCCTCACAGCAAGACTATAGTTATTGTCATATGTAGCTCTTTAACTCCTAATGGCGCTACCCCAGGCTGACACTTCGTGGCTTGGGTGTGTTGCCTTCCGGAACAAAATTTCTGTAGCTATCGACTCTGGAAGTCTCTCCCGCTTTAAACTTCGGTATGACGATGCTGACGGCTTACCAGCCTGTGCACTTAAGTACACACTTCTGTCGACTCCATGGATGACTTATTGTGAGTATTCGCCTTTCTTCTGCATGACGACTGACTGGTCCAGATCCCCTAATTGAGCACTTCAGGATTCTTCTTTCTCGACTGTACTACTTGTTCACTTACTTGAGAAGAACTTCGTCACCCCTCATGTACATACATACATGGTACATATTAAGGATTGCAACGGAAATCAGACTACAACCGTGGCTGGAGGTGGGTAGCGATGGCTGGACTGCGCAAGGGAAGCGCCAGGGGTGGGTAGTGGAGGTACTGGAAAGGAGGGCTGCCGAGCACGTGATATATAATTGAGTAGGCAACAAATCATCTTCAGTACATACATCAGAGTCACAGAGCAGCATTGCAACGGATGAGCGCAGAAGTAGTAGCGAACCAAGGCAGCATGGATAAAACACTTCCTGCCTATGCGCATCCCGTGATAGCTAGCAGTTACAGTAATCGAACTGCGATTACACCCGCCGCAATCCGGTTTTAAGTACCAAACATCGAATTTTTTGCAGGTCCGGAACAATTCCGCATCAGTTCCTTCTTCTTTACGACAGTGAGAGATGCATAGCGGTTCAGCCGCAGGGCCGTCGCTGGTGGGGATGGATAGCACTGCGCTCTCACATCGTGTCCGAAAGGGGGAAAAAAAAGTTTATGTATGTCTCTGCACGTACCGTTGGAAGGCAGGTCCATCACCGCCGCCCTGGCCAGGCGAGAGATGAGTAGTGTACCTAGGAGACCAGCCGCCGTCGATCGCCATACGATGATACAAAGATGGTGTGACGTGATAGGCGGTGGGGGGGGGGGGGGGGGGGGGGGGGGGGGGGCCATTGGGTTTGTGTACACT
>Ga0307508_10000719_pt1 | contig 39344 bp, 58 predicted proteins | sample 9_EM_MG_FD_203089 | JGI IMG/M metagenome (GOLD analysis project Ga0307508, IMG submission 203089) | Populus trichocarpa ectomycorrhiza microbial communities from riparian zone in the Pacific Northwest, United States - 9_EM | ecosystem: Host-associated > Plants > Roots > Unclassified | place... | reverse complement strand
AACCATCACGTTGCTACATATGGTTCAAAATTTGGCTGCATCCACCTTGGACGCATTTCTGGTGCAACTGAATACTTTCGGCTCTCAGCCGGCAGGCTCCGTTTGAATGGACTTGCCGACTACCACTCCCACCAACACCGTGACGACTAGCAACACCCTGCCGACGCCGCGAAAGCGGCATTTTTTCGATCTTTGGCGACCATGTAACGTTACTAATCACTCTGCTTGCTGTCTGGGACAGCGTTTGTCTTTTTTTCGTGGTTTGATGCAACTCGCGACAACGGCTAAATATCGATACCTAGCTGCAATACCGAGGCAAATACATGACAGGTGAGTACCAAAGTACATAAAATTTGATTACTAACTAGTGCTATATTATAGATAAGCCTTAGTAACAACAACAGCACGAACGCCACCAACGCGAACGAACGCCACCAATGCGAACGAGCACGAATGCCACCAACGCGAACACCACCCACACAAACGCCACCAGCTCGAATGCCACCAGCACGAACGAGTCACCACCAACGCCGACGAATACCACGACGAACCAGCGAACGGACGAGTAGATGAACAGCGCGACCGACGCTGACAACAGCAGCAGCAGCAACAACAACAACAACAACGAACACCAGCCAACAGCGACGGTGACGGCGACGGCGACGGCGATGGCGACAGCAGCAGCAGCAGCAACAACAACAACAATAACAACTGCTCCAGCCAACTCCTACGGTGACAGCAACAACAGCGATGACGAACACCAGCCAACGGCGACGGCGACGGCAGCAGCAGCAGCAGCAGCAGCAGCAACAACAACTGCTCCAGCCAACTCCGATGGCGACAGCAACAACAGCAACGACGATGACGAACACCAGTCAACGGCGACGGCGACGACAGCAGCAGCAGCAACAGCAACAGCAGCAACAACAGCAACGATGACGACGATGAACACCAGCCAATGGCGACGGCGACGACGGCAGCAGCAGCAGCAGCAGCAGCAACAGCAACAGCAGCAACAACAGCAACGACGACGACGACAAACACCAGCCAACGGTGACGGTGACGACAGCAGCAGCAGCAGCAGCAGCAACAGCAGCAACAACAGCAACGACGACGACGACGACAAACACCAGCCAACGGCGACAGCGACGACAGCAGCAGCAGCAACAGCAACAGCAGCAACAACAGCAACGACGACGATGACGAACACCAACCAACGGCGACGGCGATGACAGCAGCAGCAGCAGCAGCAGCAGCAGCAGCAACAACAGCAACAACAACGACGACAATGACGACGACGACGAACACCAGCCAACAGCGACGGCGACGACAGCAGCAGCAGCAGCAGCAACAGCAACAGCAGTAGCAACTACCCCTTCCGACGCCGACAACAGCAGCAACGGCGAATACCCAGCCAATGCTAATGCCGACAACAGCCATACTTATTTCCCTTTCATTTTTTTCTTTTCACTACCACTATGATCCAATTGCGCCTACCCCCGGGGAGTCTGCAGACACTCTCCGTTCACTTTCACCTCCCCGGGTACAGCGCACAGTGGGAAATCAAACACAAATGCGTGTTTTTTCACATGTGCACGTTGTTTCTCCAATGTGCGCATTTTTTTTTGCGCACACATGTATTTAGTATTAGATACGAGCTAGTATTGACTATTGAGTGAATGAAAGGGAATGCAAAAGTAAGAATTAAGCGCTAAAGGATGATGATGAGGAACCAAAGCGCTGGCGGGCAGTGAGCGCACAGGCATGATCAGCATTGTGCAGGGGTAGCAGTGGGCAACGGCGGCCAGGGGTGACCCTGAATTGATTGAATGGGCAGCGCCGCAGCGGTGAAACGGCTATGGCACGAGTCACCCGTGAACTCGGATCCGTCAGACCCGGATCCGTGGGAGACTTGGATCCGTAAAACTCGGATCTGTTGATTCAAGTCAGCACGGGTTTCCCACGAGTTACTCACACGGGTTACCCATGGAGACTCGGACTCGTGGACAGGCTTGATAAGAGCAACCCTCTGGGCCTGAAAGCGGGGGCCGCAGTACTAATGATGCCCCCCGGATCCCTATACTAAATTTGGGGAGCATTTTCCTACGACAGCATTGCAATACTTGTGACTACTGAAATGCTAAAATTGTTAAGGACGCGTCGACGTATAGCAGTCGTCGTGCAACATTATCCAATCGCTTCAGAATTAATTCATTTTGTGGGCTTGGGGTCAACAATATTAATGCGATATAGTGAGAGTATTTTCGTGTCAGTATTGTCCAAGAATTCAGATTAATATTTTGAGTGGGCCTATGAGATCCGATTTTGGAAATTCAGGGCAATGAAAATTCCACCTGTTTCTGAATCAGCCTTATACGAGCGTGTAATTCTACTGAGATTTCATGGAGCTAAAATGCATCACAAATTAATACCACAGCATTTAGACAAAATTAGCTTGCTGTAATTCATTGATATTGTTGTCAACCTGCAAGTGCAGAAGCACCACAAAGTTATATTCAAAGCCGCTGCAGTCCCAAGTTGAGGGGCCCAAGCAAGGTAGAAACAAAGGTTTGCAAATGGCTCGTTTCATAACTGCAGCCAACAGGTTGTTTACATGAATAGATTGTGCAACGTTCATACAGTATGCAGCTGCTCCTCGGGGATGAGTGCGGGCTATGACCGAACATCTTGACGAGCAGTCTCAGCTGCAACCCACGAGGGCATTGCCGCACAAACAAAGGTGAGCGCGGCGAAGAAACCAGCCTGAGGCTTCCCTACAAGGAGACTCTGCAGAGAGCACTGAAAATTCATTGAGCGAGTCTCTTTCGGCTGTCTCTGATACTCACACGCTCACCCCGTAATCAGTTTGATTAACATTCGCGAGGTAATCAAGTGCCGTTCAACACTACAACAGATGGCTCTCGCACTTGCGACATGGGATCCTGCGGAAGTACAACAATGACCGCAACCGGTGACGATTCGCGTTGACTCGCACAGCCGGAGCTCGGAGGAGTTCCTGGGGCACATTGGGCGATGGGGCGTTGTTAAAGCTTCACGGCCTCGCTGATTAAACGGTACCGCCGCACCTCAATATGTCAGGCCTTGTGCCGTATTAGCCAATCCCATTACTTTCGTCGGCGTGCGCAGCTCCCAAAAATCTCCAGTCATTGTCGGACAAACTCCAGCACCAGGATTGCGCAAAGGTTTTTGCCAAAGCGAGTTGCAACTTATGGGGCGGGAAAGAGTAAGGCCAACGCCCTGCGGAAGATCGTGCAACGTGCGAATAAACACGAGAACACCAAGAAACGAACCCTTATTTAGCTCAATTCCGACAGACAAGACAAGGAGGAAAGAATACCAAGGAAAATGGCCCCTTATCCCAAGCCACAGGCATGATCAGAGCATTCCACGCCAGTCAACGTGTGTGTCCACAGCGCATGGTTTCGATCCCATGTCTTCAAAATTGGTGTCTGAGTCGGACGAAAGACCGTTGCTCCTCGGAGCATTTGACATATCCTTGCTGATGACAATGGCATTGTCAGGAGACGAGCTGGTGTGAGCTTTCGGTAACGTGTCGGCAACAGGTCGTTCCAACTCAATGTCGGGTGTATGAGTACGTGTCATGGTAGTTACTTTGACGCCATGTGTTGTCTTAATACGGACAAATGATTCAACGCAGCTGGCATGCTAACCATTATGCCCACTAAACAATGGAGATTCACAGAAATCAAGCGCCGTCCGGTCATTCAGAAACCGCGCCAGAGCTCACTCATGGATTCACATCCTAGCATGATACACAGGTCAGCCGCTGCAACCCTGTAGACCGGGACGAACATACTTGGCTGTATTCTGATAATAAATTAACGCTTGCATGAGCAGGATTCCCTGCTGTCACTACAGCTAGACAATGGGGCTAGTATCCACAGGTTTGCCGACCGGGAATAGTTACGAGGCAGATGGCGAAGAAAGTGCTAATAACCGTGGGCCCGAGGCATTTTTTTTTGGCCAAACCCTGGATAAATTGAATATCGTCTGGAGAAGACATATCAGAGCTGAAGAACGCGAGCATGTTTTTAAGGTAGTTTTTCGCCGGATCCTCTAGCTTTAGACGAGTAGAAATCCGAATCCACAAAAAGGTGAAGGTTTGGAAGGCGCAACTTAAGTACCTGAACTCCACTGCAAGTTCATCTCGAAGAAGCGAGAGTGACCATACGGGGGCCGAAGTACTAATGCAAATCCATCATCAGACGTTGTTATTTGCGGTATAAATCGTTATAAGCACAAGGGGGGCAACTTCGGAGCCGCCAGACGTCGATGTCATTGTTGAAGTTAGAAAGTCTCGCAGCTGATGCCAAATATTTGTCCAGTGGGTGAGTTTAAGTCCAAACTTCACACATCTCGCAGGTCGGGTGAATCATTGAGCAAGCGTTATAGTCGTCTCCTGCTACTTGGTGACTTCGGCCAGACGGATCCTGTTTCTCTTGATACGATCACTTTAGCGATGCGCCCTGTCAGCGACCATATGCAGCTCTTAGTTGTTCGAGAGAGTACTGAAAGTCGATTCATCAAATCTCTATCAAATTGTCTCTGATGCCAACACGCTCACCTCGTAATGGGTTTGATAAGGCTCAAGCGCTTTAGGTGGCACCTTAACCTTAGTCAGTTGATCAAGATGTGCTGCTTCTGACATCATCTTCTTGAAGTACCGTGCCTGCGATCATCACTATCAGATGGAATTCGTATCAACAGCAGGATACGCGTGCGGCTCTTACTTCTTGTTCTTCTACCAGGGACCACGCATTGCCCTCACGACCCGCACGCGCGGTCCGGCCAACACGATGAACGTATTTTCGCATGTCCACGGGCGCATCATAGCTCACGACGTGCGAAACATGACTGATATCCATGCCTCGTGAGATTAGGTCTGAGCACACCAAACTGTAAACTCGATCGTTAGGATTTCACGCCTGATGTGTGTGGAATAGAAAATATGCACATTCCGATCTCAGCACTCTTGAAACGCTCGAGAATCTGCTTGCGTTGCGACGCGCCCAAGTCGCTTGAATAAGCCTCTGTCACCACAGTCTTCCTGTCGACGCTGCCTGCCTCGGAATTGTGGTCGACATCCATAGATGACGTTAACGATTGTTCAAATGCTTGAATCAGTTTCACAAGCCGAGTGGTCGACTCAGCAGATTTGGTGAATACAAGTGCGCTAGTAACGCCCCGCGCGTGCATGAGGTAAAGTAGCATAAGCGGTTTCTGTGACGTATCGCAGACGAGCATATGTTCCTGTAGTTAAAAGTGATCAGTGTAAGTATATGTGGTTGTGCAAGTTCCGACCGACACAACTTTGAGACCCGCCGGAAAGGTAAAAGTTTCGCCAACTATTCCGTCGCTACCTTCCGAAATACCTACGGAACTCCCAGAACCGACGACGAAATACTTTGGATCAGTTAGATTCAGTGCAGCTATCTTACTCGGATCCCGCGTCAATGTGGCCGAGAATAGCAGTTTCTGACACGAAGAACGCTTCGTTTCGTGAACGTCCGTTGTCACTATTGACAATCGCGCGGAATATGGAATCCAAGCCGGATGTAGTGCATCACATCGCGGGACAAGATGACCTTCGCTAGTAGTCGCATCAAGCCGGATTTGAGAAGGAGCGGGATGTGTCGCTGCCAACACTTGTGCGAGCCAATCGTGGAATGTTTCAGTGACCAGGCGGTCGGCTTCGTCGATCACCTACAAATGTTTGGTGTGAGAGAATGCAACTGGGCAAACCAGAAACAAACGCACGAGAAATCTGAGATGTTGTAGAGTGAAGTTCGGAGTACCTTGCAGGTGGTCCATAAGTCGACCTGGAGTGCAGACTAAAACGTCTATTTTGGAATGACCACCTTCCAGTCTTCGTCACAGGGATTCATGTGGATCCCATTACGCCCGTGAAGCATTTGGCTATAACTTACCTGGGCGATGCGTCTCCAACGAGCTGTGCCTGCTCACGTGCAAAGGAATGTTGACCAGTGGCTACCCCAATCTGGCTCTGGTCATTTAGCTTCAAGGAATGACTTGCTTGGATAAATGGCTGTACCTTAATACCACGACCCTTAGAGAGTGCCTCGAATGTCTCTCGCACTTGCGAAACGAGATCTCGCGTAGGAAGAACAACGAGTGCCCGCAGTCTCGTAACGATTCGTGTTGAAAGGATCTATGCCGAATGGTGAAAAAGTGAGCAACAGCCATTGCATGAGAACATTGTCGAAAAATCCAACAAAAACTGACCTCCACGATGGGAAGAACATATGCCAGAGTCTTTCCGCTGCCGGTCGGTGCCGAGACGCACAAATCACGAGGGCAATTGTAAGGTGTATAGAGGGCACGGAATGAATGCACTACGGTAGGTGGGAGCAGGAAAGGCAGTATCGCTGTCTGAACTAGGGAAGTCCCCCCAAAACAATATCATTTCAGGTCGAAAGACAGTGCCAACACGACATATGGCTTAGGACACAGTGGGAAGACATACCTGCAAAGAGCTCGGATATTCCCAGCTGAGAAAGCCTCTGCCGTGCTTTCAAACTGAGACCTGATGCATCCTCTTGGTCATTAGCGAAAAAGGGAATTGTTCGGGCAGGATCTACGACTTCGGCTTCTATGAGGGCTTCGTCTACACCTTGAAGGTAAAGTACGGCAGGTGATGGAGCTTCTGGTTGTTTGGGGAGGGGGAATCGGGGTAGGGCAGGGAGTTGTTGTGAAATCAGCATAGCTCTAGTATTTCCATCAGCTACATCCCCATTCTGTTCTGATGCAAGCTGAGTAGGGATTTGCTTTGCACATTGGATTTCGTCAACGTCCATCGCGGCAGACAACGGCTGGGATGGGTAGCGGCGGCAAGTGCCTAGTCCCCGACTATAATGCGTGGTTGTTTCGGTGATGCCGTATATTCTGTTGTGGCTGGCGCTCATTTTAACGCGGACGCGGGAGGGGTTGTCTGGCGAAAGAGAGACGGCCATATCACGTGCCCAGCTCACTGAGTCCCATGTGACTTCCCTCAGTTAGTCGCATCACGCCCCGATGGCCAGTTCAACATACCATAGCTATCCGTGCCCCCTTTGGGATAGGGGATTTGACCCCTTGCTTCAGCATGCCTCTATAAACAACAGCAAGTATTGCTTTATCAATCGTTCATCATTTGAACTCCCTGCTCCTTTGAGGGGTCCCATGGACGAGGATCCTCTACTCATTCGCCACGAGTATGAAAAATTGTACGATCTCATCTCTGGAGGGATAGGGTTCGCATGCTCTGGATTCGCCGTCATTGGACATCCAGGAATAGGTCAGTTACAGCTTCACTGTCTCGCCTGAGGGTTTTCTTATGATAGTGTTCAGGCAAGTCAAATTTTCTGTGGTATGCGCTCCTTCGCCGCCTGTGCGAAGGAAAGCCAACCGCGTTTCAAATCGAGCCAGACAACGTCTGGACTTTCAACGACTACCAGGCCCGAGTGCACTCTGTATCCCAGGCGAAATTTGGATCCGACCTTCCAAAGCGCGCATGGGCACTGTGTGACTCGAATCCACAACTCAATACTCCATGTGCATTTATGACGGGCGCCAACTTCATCACAATCCAAGCGACATCCCCCCAAGAACACCGTTACGCGCAATGGATTAAGGAGAAGAAGGGGTTGCGTTATTACATGGAAGTCTTTTCGAGACGAGAGATCACACAACTCGGGTATGCCCGTTGGCAGCTCGTTTTCATATGTCATCTAATTCAAACTTAGGCATTTGCTCGACGCCTCCGAGGCCATCGATGTGTACGATCGCTGGGGTCCGTCCGCACGGAATTGCATTGCCTTCGCAAGAAGCAAAAAACTAGAATCGCAGTATGCCGACGCTGTCCGCGGAGCCGCAGTCCGTTTCGCCGAGGACCCACCTATGTCATCCTACCCCGGAGAGACGCTCGCCTTGGTTGCCGGTTCACACAAACTTTTTTGCATCACCCCACTGCCCGGCAATGATGGCTACTTACATGCTCAGTCGACTGTCATCTCGCCTTACGTGCAACTCATCATTCAGGATGCCGTATCCCATGCGAAGCATGAAAAAACGATTCTAAGAAATTGTTTCAGCCCATCCGCATTGCCGTTCAGTCATGGGCTGGTTACTTGAGCAGCAATTTCACAAATGGATTGGGCTGGCCCATTTACAGGACCAGGATGCAGCTAGTTCCCTAAGATGTAACCTCGGGTCACAGCGGCCTAGACCTCCAGTGTTCTGGCTCCAGCCAACTACCGAGGAACCGCTCAATTCCGTAGAGGAGTTGGCAACTGCAGCGGACTTACCCTTACCGATTTACTACCGCCCAACGTCGGAGCGCTTTGCAGGCGTGGATGGCCTCATTCTTGTCGCCGATGCCGTCGTTTTGATTCAAGTCACTGTGTCCGTCACGCACGCGCTGAAGAGAGAGCACCTTGTCCCGCTGTACAATAATCTACCAATTCGCATTCGCAATAGGCCATGGAGGTTTGTGTGGGTGGTGCCAGAACGCGATGTTGGCGAGGCGCTTATCAAACGAACATTTAATGTTGATGGAGGTCAGCCCGACATCCCCAAGATCGGGTTTTATTGGTGTGTATTTCCCTTCGATACCAGGGTGAGCTTTTGGATTCGACTCTCAGATGCCAGTGTTGATGTCCGTGCCACAGGACAGTGCCTCTAAAGGCCTGATACTAGATTTTGCTGGCGCTGAAATCGACTAGCCTAAGGAGAATATCACGAATAAAAATGATGAAGGGGATGGGGATGAGAATAAAAACGCAACAACCATCACGACGGCAAACCCGATGTCTATTTTCAACACGGAGGAAGTCGATCATGCCGCTGATACCGCTCCACTCCCCTCTACCTCAACAGCTGCCACTCGTCACCATGAACAGGATGACCTAAACGCGCCCCCAAAGAAATCTCGGAGAACTCGGAAGAAGGGTGGGGTATAGCCCCTTCGGTATGCCTTCAATCACTGGTCTTCATCATGGTCCGGTTATGATCAATGTCTTGTGTGTATTTTTTTCAGCAGTGAAAGGCATATGAGAGAGCACAATGAGCTTGGCCGCTGTGAGTTTGTATTGTATCAGTCGAAGCGTATGGCAAATAGGATGTTCAATGGGTCCAAATTAAAGCGGATGCTTTTTTAATTTGAGTCATGCGCGAAGAGGCAATGCAAATGGAAGAATTCTACGAAATTTTCAAGAGGCCCCCGCTGCAGCTCAGAGGGCTGTAGCCAAGCCTCTGGCCCTGGGAACCCCTAGGAACGTCCAGCACCGTCCGTCAGCGCCAGCCCGCAAGCGCACGTCGCTGGGACCCTGAACCCTGCACGGTTGATCATTGCCATTGACATCACACCCGTCAATTGATTGCTCATCGCGCCTGCCGCCTAGCAGCGCTTCTGTTGTCCTATCGTCAACGTCTACTGGCGGTTATTTTCGCGCGTTGTACTTCTGGCAGGTAGCCGCTGGTTATATGTGTCTAACTTCAACTGTGCTGGGGTGACTTTCTGGTTGGCTGCATGTCTGCAATTTGTCTGTAATTTGGCGAGGCGGAGATTACGGACCCTTGCACACATTTTGGGCACAACGGCTCCCAACACATTCATTTGTACACTTGGTATAGTATACGCTATCAATAGCTGACTATGGGCAGTTGAGGGGCGGCAGCAAAGAAGACAGGCTGTTTCATATCAGACACCAGGAGGCACGGGAATTATTTGTTGGCACGGAAGAGTTCTTGGCGGGGAACCTCGACCATTTCCCTTTGCAATTCCAGAATAGGCAATCAATAGCCAGCCATAAGTTTAACATGTGTATACGAACCACTGCTGCTTGCATGTTCCGCAAGGAATGTCCGTCTTTCCCTCTACAAGACCTTGCCAAAGTTCATTAATGAATTCATCTAATCTTTTGTACGGCATGCGATTCTGTTGAGTCACTGGCAAAACAACATGTCACTGTCGAATACTCACTCCATACCTGGATAAATGTCTCCCTGAAGATTGTGCTGGTGTTTCGTGTCGTGCAGCTCGGTTTGGACCTCTTTCATGGTGCAATATTTGCAAAAACACTGTCAGCAACGAGCTTCAACCCAGAGGGGCAAGAGACGAACTTGGCGGGAATATCTCGACGAGTGACACAGGAGAATCGGCCGCCTCGAGCTGTGCCCGCACCGACAGTACAAGCTGGTGTAGAGCAGCTTTCGTACCGTTGTACTACGTTAGGAATTGACGTTCCAGTTGGCGAGATATTTGGACATCAATATGCAGGCTTTCGTCCAAATGGTAAAATAATTACGTTGGGTGTTCGCGCCATGGGAACGATAGCAAGAGAAGAAGACACGATTCCGATCCAGGGGTTTCTAGTGGCTCCCAGCTTTGTGAGGAAAGGAAGCCATGAAGCTAAAAGGTGAATATCTGTGCAGCACATGTTCTAGTCAAATGATGCCAATGATGCTGAATCATAGATTGCCCTACAAGCGGTATAGTTGGTAGTAATTTCGAGATCGATAGCTTTGAAGTCGAGTTCCTAGGGAGCGAGTGAAACCCGATAGAAAGGCGGCGCGCGGGGCACTCACTTTTGGTGTAGTGAAATCAGTCGTTCGTTGTATTCCGCTGACGATGACTACGGCGTTTAGTTTGTTTCCGTAGTTCCCGGCGATCGCTTCAACCATGGCAGGGATGCCAGCGAGATCGGTGATGTCCCATTGCACCGGAAAGACGCGTTCATGGCCCAACTGCCTGGAGAGCTCATCAAGATTCTCCTGCCGACGACCGGCGATCACCACAGCCTTGCCAGCCTCGTGTAGCTTGATCGCAAGAGCTCTGCCTTGAAATGCATAGCTTTGTAGTGAATGCCACTAAAGTAGGTGCGATGCAGCAAACACACCGATTCCACTGGTGGCGCCAATGATGAGGACTGCGTCGGACGTTTCTACAAAATCGGGCATCGTTGATACGGTGGCTGGGAAGGTTGTGTTCAGCGTTCAGCTCAAGCCGACGTCATTAGATCGGTTTCACGACAGGCCGCCCATTGCGTCATCGCAAAGCAAATCGTCGCAGAATCTATTCCGAAACGCAGAGGACCTCTAGTAGCAGGGAGAATATGGACATGCTCATGATAGAGTGAGATCGGCGGGAACAAAACGGTAAGGTAAAAAAAACCGATTAATTTATAGATCACACGCGATGGGGCGCGGTGCTTTGAAACACACCGAAGAGTCTCGATATGAAGTTTTGTGTAGAACGAGCCTTGCGCGGCGTCGTTCAAAAGGGGCAAGTAGTGCAGCACGTGCCAAAATAGACCCTTTGTCGAACCCAAATCTAAACCATCATGAAGCGCGGGGTGGCCCCGACGTGGTCATTGCATGCGGTAGCGGCTATCGCCTTCATAGGCGCATCGTTAGTTCAGGGAAGGAACTCGAGTCTGGGTCTATTTGGGTCGCGACCGAATGCGCAACGCTTGACCATCCAATCGCTCGAGCTCGGACTGATCCCTGTAAGAGCCAGCGTCGTTGTCAGAGCGTTCCCAATATAGCTCGCTAAATGAATGTACTCCATACAGTCCAGTGGGCCTTCTCGAGGTGATATTCGCCATCTTTTATTTTATTGTCGACTAATGCCCTGACACGACACGCGTCGCGGATCATTCAGACAAGGAATGTCCCCCATGTTTCAACTGCCAGCTTCCTGCGTTTACGTGCGGCCAGGTATGCCTTATTTTGTCCCTTTTATGCCCTGTGTATCCGCTTGACAACCGAATGGACAATTGGCGTTATCCTCCAATTCCGCCATCGCGCATCGCACAATATCACTGTGTATGTCACAGTATGGCGAATGCAGTCCGTATGATGGTCAATGTCGATGTCCTGCCGGTTGGGGTGGCCAAGACTGTATGCAGCCGCGTGAGTTCACTTCATCTTTATTGCTGTGCGATATACTGGCGGCTAAATATGTGGGGTCCCCTTGCTAACGCTGAGCTTAATGTGCTTGTAGTCTGTGGCTCCTTGGTGGACGGCGAGAATCGATACCCAAGGAAAGACGGCGAAAGTTGTGAATGCAAAGATGGCTGGGGAGGTATCAACTGTAATGGTGCGTTTCCCTTACTGCCGTTCTCCCCTGCCTATATACGTTCTTCTGATATAACCCTTTGCGAACAATCTTACCATCCCTCTATTTGTTGCCCTTCCAGTTTGTCAGAATGACAATGCGTGCCGAGGACTTCTTATAGGTCAATTGGCGCGCGAACGGGCCCTTGACTCAGGAATTCTAGACGATGGAGATCTAGAGAACAATATGACATGCTACAAAGGAGGGGAGACAGTATTCCACAGCTACCAGATGTGTGATGTCACTAGTGCGTACCATCTGTCCCGTTACGCTCGTCTCAGATTTTTATGCACTCTTATCTGGGCATTGGCCTAGACCGCAAGATCCTGGACATGCTTCCTGATCGCCCACCCCAAGTCTCATTCTCTTGCGATAACTCGGATAGTACATGTGGATTCGAGTTCTGGGTTGCGCAAGTCGAGTCGTTCTATTGTGCACTTGACAATTGCACATCAACTACGAAGATCGAGTTTAACAAAAACACAACAAGCCACAAATGCGAGCACATTAAATGCAAATGTGTTCCCGGTCGCTTCTTGTGCGGAGAGGATGGTTCCGTTGGTGCGCTTGAACTATCGACTGCCTTGGGCTGTTTTGTTTTATCTTTGCTGGGTTGACAGATATTTCGGAATTCTTGGACGAAGAAATCCGTGGACCAGCATCCATTACCTGTAAATCTGGCTCCGACTGCAGATTTGAGGAGCCGGCTATGAATGGCCTAATTGACCAGATTTTCGGAGACGCTTACATCACCCTTAAATGCCAAAGTGGCGAGTGCATGCACTACACTCAAGTGCCCGGATATTCGGTATGCCCAATCTCAGCCCGTTCTCCACCACTTGTGATAATCATGTCTTGTGGGACACGAAACTCCCTTATAGACACCTGAAACGCCCACCAATTCCACCCTGGTGGCAATCAGTGCCGCCGCCGCAGGCTTGGTGTTTATCATCGTAACAGCAGGTACGGTGTAGCCTGTCTCATTTCTTACGCGGCGCGAAAGTTCATCAGACCCCTCATAGGTTTGTGGTACATTGGCCGCCAATCGAAAACCCAAGGTTTCGGACAAATACGTCTCCCAGCCGAAGAAGCGGCCAAACTCATGGCAGACCATGTTCCCGCTTCCCTTCGTTTCTCCGATATATCGTATACCCTGGCCGGCCGAACAATTCTCGACAACGTCACCGGGTATTTGAGACCCGGTCAGGTCACGGCTATCATGGGCGCCTCGGGTGCTGGTAAATCCACCTTCCTTGACATCTTAGCTCGCAAGCAGAAACGGGGGACTGTAAGCGGGACGATGAAAGTTAATGGCAGATTTGTCAAGAATGAAGAGTTTCGACGCGTCATGGGCTTCGTAGACCAGGAGGATACGTTAATGTCGACATTGACAGTGCATGAGACTGTGTTATACAGCGCTTTGCTGCGATTACCCAGGGAAATGAGCCTGGAGGCGAAGAAGTATCGCACTCTGGAGACTCTCAACGAGCTTGGGATCCTAGGGATCAAGGATATGAGGATCGGAGAATCTGGTGGGCTTAAACTAGAAAATTTTGCCCAAGATGCTGAATATTGTGTGGACAGGCAAGCGCTCCATCTCTGGCGGCGAGAAACGGCGAGTTTCAATAGCTTGCGAGCTCGTGACAAGCCCTTCAATCCTCTTCCTCGACGAACCCACTAGTGGCTTAGACTCTTACAATGCCTTCAACGTGGTTGATTCTCTTGTCTCCCTCGCCAAGAACTACAATCGTACTGTGGTATTCACTATCCATCAACCACGAAGCAACATTGTTGCTATGTTCGACCAGCTCATCCTTCTGGCACGTGGCAGGATGGTATACTCGGGCGATGTAAGCAAGTGCCATGAATATTTTGCGAGTATTGGACACCCTTGTCCGCCGGGGTTCAACATTGCCGATTACCTCAGTGCGTTACGTCTTACATTTGGCGCCATGATATAGACTAATTGCTCCTAAAGTCGACCTAACCATGCAGGTCGATGAGACTTCGCCACGCCAGTTGAGCGTTGGGATTGACAATGACAACGACAATCTGGATGAAATCACAACAGCACTTTTGGACGAAGAACGTGGGCTTGGGTCCTCTGGCCGTCCAGCCACTTCGCACACGTCAAGAAGCAGTCAACATCCCCTTGATGACAGTACGGAGCCACGCGCGCGGCCCAACACCGGCTCTGACTCTCATTCAGCAACCGCCCTGGCACCCAACACCGCGAGCGGTGGTGGAGCTGGGAACTACATCAAGCGCAAGACGTCACGGATACTTGAGGCTTTGTCTTCTGGTTCAACTCCGGCGGAAACGCCGCTTAATCCGCTGTTGACCCAACTTGTACAGGCATATGCCTCATCGCAGATTGCTGCTGATTTGCGCGCCGAAATCAACCAGAATGGCGAACCCGACTCTGCGGCGCCAGGAACAGGGAACCGTGATGTCGTAGAGGAGAGCGTCAACATCCGTGGAAGACGGCGGGCCAGCTATGCAACTCAGTTCAGAATTTTGAGCGGGCGGGCGTTCAAGAATTTGTACCGGAATCCGGCGCTTCTCACAGCACATTATGTTTCCTCGATCTTTATTGCGTGTGAGTTTCTTAGTGCCTGTTTGCACTCTACTACACCATTACACCTGGCAATTTTCCAGTTCTTTGCGGCTTCTTGTTCCATAATGTCTCGTGAGTTTCGTATCTCGTTTTATCGGTGTTCAACGCTGACACGCCTGCCGTTCAGCAATGATATCCCAGGTTTCCAAAACCGCCTCGGAGTATTCTTTTTCACTCTTGCGCTATTTGGCTTCTCGTGCTTGTCAAGTCTTGGATTGTTTGCGGGCGAGCGAGTATTATTTATCCGTGAACGGTGATTATCGATCGATTTTTAACATAAGTTGCACACTGATTGATCACTTGCCTGCAGCGCAAATGGATATTACTCCTCGTTCACATATTTCTCGTCTAAGGTTCTCCATCTCGTCCCTGTATCTCGCCTACCTTCTATTGACCTCCCTCTCAGGTTTTGTTCGACATGCTTCCCCTAAGGGTAGTTCCCCCGATGGTTTTCGGCGGAATTGTATACGGCCTTATTGGTCTGGTACCAACTCTGGCAGCATTCTGGAAGTTCCAACTCGTCATGGTGTTGTTTAACCTCACCACAGCGAGCGTTGTGTTCTTAATCTCGGTCGCCTTTGCGGATATCAGCGTTGGCAGCTTAATTGGCACTCTGATTATGCTGTTCAAGCAAGTGTTCAATTGTTGCAATAATTACATCACTTGGAGGTGCTAACGCTGTATTCTTGTCAGCCTTCTTTTTGCCGGCCTGTTGATTAATCGGGAATCCGTTTCGCCATGGGTTTCATGGATACACAATATCTCTTTTTTCCATGCTGCATATGAGGCTCTGGCAGTTAACGAGCTGAGATACTTGCAGCTGAAAGAGCACAAGGTACAGCTCAGTTTCCGGTCAGCCATTATGGATTGCTAAGATTTGATGTGACCAGTATGGCGTTGATCTCGATATCCCGGCTGCAGCTATCCTGTCAACATTCGGCTTTAGAGCTCAGGCAAGTCTCCCTCATGCAGTAAATGTTATTATTCTTGTTCACTAATATGATCGTTCACAGTCATTCTGGTTCCCAAACATAGCGTTACTCGGGATTTTGTTTGGCGGCACCTTGTTTACGAGCTCCTTGGTTTTACATTTCTGGGTCCGAGAGAAGCGGTGAGCTGAACTGCTGACTTGTCCCGCAGCATCCGTGTCAGTATTATCACACTGGATGCGCGCCCAACCGCTCGTCTCTCCGCCTGACCCATCAAATACACGCGCGCCTTGTAATAGTTAATTGGCGTCCACTAGCGAACACGCAGCGCTCTTTCTTGATTACATGTGATTGACCTATGTATACTTTGTTGTCACGTTGGAAAAGGAGACACTTCTTCTAAAGATTCACTCTTTCCCCTTGGCACTATGGCCATCACGTTGTACTATTTTCCCATGCCGAATGGTGAAATAATACACCCTCATCTCATGAACCATGATTCTCATCCAGGAAGTGGCGCGCGTGAACTGCTCCTCTAATGCTACAGACTTATCAGGGCTGCTCAATTCTTGCGCCTCGACCTCTCAGATAGAGGCGAGGCACCGCTGACTTGCGAACATTTATCACAAGTACTCGAATGAGAAGAGCCTTGCCTGCCCATACAGTCGACTCTGAGTCGAGGCCCCACCCCCACGTGACGTCTCATCACCCCTTATGGCCGGTTCACAGAACACAACGTACAGCAGCTTTCCGTGCCCCCTTTGGGGCATGGCATTTAACAGCTTTCTTACAACCAACCATGATCTAAACAAAGACTCATATCGCTTTATCAGTCGTTCATCGTTTGACCACCTCCCACCTGTTTTGACGCGGTCCATGGAGAATACTCCTCTACTCATTCGCGACGAGTATGAACGATTGTATAGGCTCATCTCTGAAGAATCGACAACATTTCCGTACTCTGGATTCGCCATTATTGGACATCCAGGAATAGGTCAGCCAATTCATTCATTGTGTCTCGCCGGAGGATTCTCTTATGGTAGTGTTCAGGCAAGTCGATGTCTCTGTGGTATACGCTCTTTCGCCGCCTGTGCGAAGGAAAGCCGACCGCGTTCCAATGCGAGCCAGGCAACGTCTGGACTTTCAACAACCACCAGGCCCGATGGCACCCTGTGCACAGGGCGGATATGGATTGCGATCTTCCAAACGGTGCCTGGGCATTGTGTGACTCGAATTCATCCCTTAATACTCCATCTGAATTTATTGTGAGCCGCAACTTCTTCACAATCCAAACGACATCTCCCCAACAAGACCGCTACACCCAATGGATTAAGGAGAAGAAAGGGTTGTGTTATTACATGGAAGTCTTTTCGGAACCAGAGATCAAACAACTCGGGCACGTTGGTAGCTCGTTTTCATATGTCATCTAATTCAGACTTTGTCAGGCATTTGCTACAAGTCCGCGGGGTCATCAATATGTACCATCGCTGGGGTCCATCCGCACGGAATTGCATTGCCTTCGCAGAACGCGAAGACCTAGAATCGCAGTATGCCGCCTCTGTCTGCAAAGCTGCAACCTTATTTGCTGAGGACCCACCTACGTCACCCTGCCTTGGAGAGGCGCTCGCCTTGATTGCCGGTTCACATGAACTTTTTTGTGTCAGGCCAATGCCCGGCGACAAAGGCTACTTACATGCTCAGTCGACTGTCATATCGCCCCATGTGCAACTCATCGTTCAGCATGCCGTATCACGTGTGCAGGATGAGAAGAAAAAACGATTCTACGAAATTGTTTCAGCTCATCCGCATTGCCGTTCGGCCATGGGCTGGTTACTCGAGCAGCAATTTCACAAATGGATTAGGCTGACCCATTCACAAGGCCGTACTGCAGCAGATTCCCTGGACTGTGCACCCCGACCACAGCAGGGTAGAGTTCCGGCACTATGTCTCACACCAACTATCGAGGAACCGCTCAATCGTGTAGATGAGTTGGCGAGCGCAGCGCGCTTACACTTACCGATTTACTACCACCCAACGTCGGAACGTTTTCCAGGCGTGGATGGCCTCATTGTTACCGCCGATGCCGTCGTTTTGATTCAAATTACTGTGTCTGTCACGCACGCTTTGAAGAGAGAGCACCTTGTCCCGCTGTACAATCATCTTCCCTCCACCATTCGCGATAAGCCATGGAGGTTTGTATGGGTTGTACCTGAAAACGATGTCGGCGAGGTGCTTGTCAAACGAAGATTCAATGTTGATGGAGGTCAGCCCAAGATCCCCAAGATCGAGTTTTATTGGTGCCGATTTCCCTTTGATACTAGTGTGAGCTTTTGGATTCAACTCTCATATGCGGGTGCTGATGTCCTTGCCATCAGGATGGTGCCTCTGAAGGCCTGACACTAGATATTGCTGACGTTGAAATTGACGAGGTTGAGGAAAATATCGATAGGTGGGCTGCAGATGAGGATGATGGCGGAGATGGTGATGCAACAACCGTCCCGATGGCAGTCCCAATGTCCATTCTCAAAATGGAGGAAGCTGATGATACCGCTCCACTCCCCTCTGCCTCAACAGCTGCCACTCGTCACCACGAACAGGATGATTCAAACCGGCCCCAAAAGAAACCAAAGAAGAAAGGATGGCGATGCGGGGGAAATTGTCAATTGGTGTATGAGACCCCTTCGGCATGCATCAAACACGAGTCTTTTAGTTATGATTAATGTTTCGTATGTTATTTTTTTAGCAATGAAAAGCATATAAAGAACACAGTGAGCTTGGCTGTTGTGGGTTTGTGTATGTATCGTCAAAAAATTGGTGTCAACTAGCGAACACTACCTATACTTTGTTGTCACGTTGGAAAAGGAGACACTTCTAAAGATTCACTTTTTCCCCTTGGCACTATGGCCATCACCTTGTACTCTTTTCCCATGCCGGTAAGACAGACCAAACGTTCCGCCGCTTGTGCAATGTCCCTCCTGCGTTCGGCATCTGGCGCACTCTCGACAAGCTTTTTCACACGTAGACCCAGACCCATTTGAAGTAAAAAATCATGTTGGGTAATGGGTCCAAGTGCGCGAGCCACAGGATCGATTGCTTCCCGCAAGTATGCGAAGTCAACATTCGCAGTCAGGTCCGCGTTACCTGGTTCATCGAACACATCAACCTGCTTATGTTTTCGGAATGCCTGAACATCAGATAGGAGTGAGGGAGCGAGTCAGTTTAGCTTGAAGAGAATGCCGTTGAGTCAAAACCGCAAATACCACACACTCAACTCTGAGTGAATTACTGAAATAATGTTCATCGCCATAATCGACGATGAGACCTGCCCCACCGCCTGCTCCAGGCTTGGATATGAGTTCTCCAAGTGCTCTTGCCAATTTCCAACCCTCAGGGCAAACTTCTATCCGAGCTAGTGGAGGGCCAATTTTAAAGCGCGGCGACGAGGCTGCTAATAATGCGGCACCTGGAGTGCCTATAGGAGACTTGACGAAGCAAAACGGTGACTCCCTTGGCTGGTTGCTGAAGAGTTGACGTTAGTCCCCATTTCGCGCTTGTTGTTCGCCAAGTACGCACACACTGAGGGGAGTCATTTGGGAGACGCCCTTCGACCCAACGAGAACTTCCGAGAATCCGGCATCTGATCTCTACTGAGATTACTGAAGATATTCCGTTCTGTTAAGGCTGAACATACCTCAAGAATGTGTATGGGGAGGGCATCAAACAGCTCGTGCGCAACAATCATAGTGAAAACGGGATCGTTGTCTGAGCGTTTGAGCAAGGTGTCAGCTCAGCTAACAAGCAACAAGAGGACTTGACATCTTACGCGACGGTATTGCGTCGATGCTGTCGTACCATTGGACGTTTGACGGACGAGCTGGCTTCTCAGAAGAAAGTAGCTTCGCTTTTTGCAATTCACGCAGCCTTTCACTTGTCTCCACAAGCTGCACAGTAATGGGAATCCCTCGCAGGACTTGGAATGATCTCATGGTCTAATACATCCAAGCCTTGAGGACGCGCGCTCTCGGTTTCACTGATTACTTACCCTCAGAACGTCCTCGATTAAAGTACCCCGCCCTGGGCCGAGTTCGATGAGTTGTATAGGAAGAGACGTCCCGGCAGCTATCCACCTTGAGGTAAGCCATACCGCAACTATCTGGGCGCAGAGGCTCAGTGGCTTGGTATAATCGGGGAATGCAACAATTACTGACTTCTCCAAACGTCTGGCTGATCTCCGGGCTTGTTATAAAATCGCCTTGTGCCCCGAACACATCACCTTTCATGTAGTATCCTTCGACCGGATGCGATAGGCACGTTCTCATGTATTGCGCTATAGTCAAAGGGCCAGTAGCCTGGTGCATATATGGACAGTATTTCGTTTTCAACAGGACTAGTTGCGTACTTGAATAGACTTTAGAAGCAAGTTTTCCAAAGGGAGAGTGCTATGCATTAAACGAATTGAAGGAGGCGGGAATTTGCATCGTACGGGACGCAGATTGCGTGCCAGCGAAAGGCATAACGGGTGCATTTCTTGCAACAGTAAACAAGACAAAACATTCCACCCTGATTGCTCCAAGCTGTATCAGTCACCGCGCTCCTCGCCTTCGCCCCCCGCGGCGTCAGCCGCAAGCGGTCGCCGGTCGTCTTTTGCTCGTTCTAAGAAAAACGCAAAATCACGTCATAACCCCAGCCAGTCAGTCGCTGAAGGTTCCCTGGCGAGTGCATCAAGCTCGGCGACTCTATCTAATGAGGATCATGACGAGGCTACAAAAGGACGGCTCGCGACTCACGAACGGCGCTCCAAGTCTTCAAAGTCACACCGCACCCGCCTACGTATCCCCAGTCAAAGCCGTGAGTATTGCACATTGCCAGCGCACACAGACATGATTAGATTGATGTACAAGTCCTCCAGCGGAACCACCGACGGGGTTGGCGCGGAGTTCCATAGCGCCAGGTGTGTTGCATGTTATCGATTCTGTCAGACAAGCAACGCAGCCGACCCGACTTCTTAGATTCATCTCCACGCAATATTGTGTCTAGATCTCCTTTCCCCCAAGATGTTAAACATAATAATACATTATCGTCGCCAAGACGTTTACATTTCCCATGGCCCTCCCGACGTAGAGTCTGCGAATCCTTCATGCTTTGCCTTCCACTCATCCTTTGCGCTCGCCACTTCGCTGCTCAAGGAAAGTTGGTTTTGGTCGCTGGTGCGTTGTGTTCGTTCGCAATCAATATCAGAATTCAATCCCTCATTCTTCGTTAGAGCTTTCATATGTTGTTTTCATAGCGTTGCTAGCGCTGCTGCTTGCGCAAGGACTTGGCGCTTGCGAACCGCTGGGCTCATGCCCTGGAGAACGACATGCGCCAACGACCTCTTCCTCTGTGTCGCCGCAGAATCCTTCACAAGGACGTGACGCGCGCCGGGCAACGCAAATCACAAAATCATACACCCCTCATCTCGTGTACATGACCCACCCACGTAATTATAGGTGAAGGGTTTCCGCTCAACACAAAACTCTCCTGTCTAATTTGAGGTCTTTAGACAATGCAATGACTCTGGATTCCTGACTGCGGCACTTCTCGCTCCCGCAGTCGCCGCCAGCATGTTAATTCAAACAACCAAGTCCTCACTGTTCGTTATGGCCCAAAATTCCACCCTACCATCTTCATGGCTTGTCGAGCCTCCCCTTACCACAATAGCGACTCCCCCCATAACTGCACTCATCCAATCACGGCATATTCTATTACAAATTACCACGTTATGTTCGTCTATTCTGTGCGCACATGTGTTGGTGTCTGCGGCGCGGCATGCAAAGTTTGCTGCAGTAGGACGAAGCGACACAGTCCCTATGAGCGAATTTTCTCGCTCGATATTGTCAATCTCCTTCACAATGGTCACCACCAGCATTCTGATTTTGGTATACGCAGCCACGTCACGATATCACATCTGGCACCCTTGGATTGGTTTGTTTCCAGAACTGAGCATGTTTACTCTTACGTCTAAAGAGTTAATGCAGGACTCTCCATCCCCGATATTATGACTGTGTCTATATCTTATCAGACGGTCTTGTACCTTTTGATCAGAATGGGCCGTGGTGGCTTCACGCTGGGTGAGGTTGGTCTCGTGGCGCAAGCGACCACTGTATTGATTCTGGAAACCACCAACTTGACGGAATTTCGTGTTTGTATCCCACTGTTGTCGTTACCCAATTGCTCTGATTGATTCGTTCGGCTCAAATAGTTGTGGCCGGACTCCACCGAGTTTATAAAAACATTTCGCGCACCTACTCCGCTCCTCGTTTACCAGCTGGCGGTTATCCCGGGAGCTTTCCTTACTGGCATTCTTCTTTCACCGCTCCTCGTGCTTTCTCGCTCCATTGCGCAGAAGCCTGTGCGGCGTCTCCGGTTTCCGCACCAGAAAGAGGCTCAACGACGTCTTCTTGCATTAGGATTTTATGTTGGCGTCGTTCTTGTCGCATTCCTTCTGATCGGAACATGGACCCGCTGGTGCCTTGGTGGGCGCGATCCATGGTTATGGGTTTTGTTTTGGCTCCTGGAGGGTCAGACAAAATGGTCTCGCATTGCACTGTTGGCGTATTGGACAGCGCTGGTGTTGGCTATGGTGATCAGCTGGCAAGCACAGTTCACCATATACGGCCAATTGCGTCTTCCATCTTCCTCCAGCACGGTCTCTACCCCGTTGCAATCCTCTGCGTCCGGACCTTTGAGCCTTGTGGGAGGAGGAAACGCGGCCGGCGAAAAAAGAAACGAGCCCCATAGTGCAGAGACACCCTCCGCAAATGCACGTCCTGGGTATGGCCGTTTCGGGCTCAACGGACGTCGGAAGTCCTTCCACGCTCTTGCGGTGCTGATGTTCGCTCCAGGGATTATTGCTGACGTCAGTTTCCAGGTCTTCAGCACTCACGGCTCCAGCACACTGATCTACGTCATTTCAAACAGCCTGCCTTCATGCATCTCGCCTTCAGTGTGGCATTCGCTTTGTTTATCTTCACAGAATACGTGCGCTATTTTGCACTGTGGCCATTCGGAGCTTCGGTCCATATTTTTTTGAGCGAATTTCTTGACGAAAAGGACAAAGGGTCTGCTATTCTGAGCCACTTCTATTTGCTCATAGGATGTGCTGGCCCGCTGTGGTTAGAGAGGTGGGTGATGGAATATGGAGGGCCCACAATTAATTTGAGGCATTAACATGGAATCCGTTGCAGTCCCTCCCGACTTCTCGATCTTACCGGTGTCATTGTCCTTGGGGTAGGAGATTCACTGGTAAGCTGCATGATGGCCTCGGCTCAATGCCGTTCATGGTAGAACATGACGGAACAATTGCAGGCATCTGTAATCGGCAAGAAATTTGGCAGGCGTCCTTGGTTCGACCTGAACAAGACTGTGGAGGGAAGCATAGCGTTTGCACTGTCTGTCACCGCATGTGGGCTGGGTCTATATCTCGCTGGCGTTGCGGATTCATTTCGGGTAAGATTCTCGCCCTCGTGTGCGCTGTCCCCGAACCTGACTCACCAATCACTTATCACCTTTATGACAGGCATGGTCCTATGCTTTTTCGGCCACAGCAGCTGCGTGTCTGGAGGGCTGGTCATTGCAAAATGATAATGTCGTTCTTCCTGTGTATACATGGAGCCTACTTGCCGTGTTATCATAATGACTGAGATTAATATATATTTATGCTCCGTCCCGTCCCCACACGTGACTTTAACCAGCTTAGGTCCTGGTTGTCTTGTGCAGCCGCTGCAGCGTGCCTTTTGCGGAATATAATGAAATGTCAAATAAATTGTAATGTGTCGGCGGCACGTGACTTGGACTGCACTCGACGGCCGCGCCTCCTTATGCACTCTGGCTCATGACAAACATCAACGCGGAGGACGGTGGCTCTGCAGGTTTGCCAGCTAACCCTCCTTCGCCTCGTCAGCATAATTACTTTGCTGTTCCCTTTCGTGGCCAGCTTGCTGGGCACCCGTACATCACCACCCCATCTCTCCGCTCACCCCTTGCGCAGACGCCATCGCCTGTACCATCGGGTGACAACCCTTTCTCCCCAGCACCGTCATCCATGACGTTCGCCTCGTTTCCGGCACGAGGTGACGTCACGGACAGTCTAGTTGCAGTCGATGACGACAGTGCATCTCAGCCTCGCGATCGGGTGGCAGCCGTTGATAACACCGTCAACCATTCGGCTGACAAGGCTTTTACTCTTTCTCCAGGCACTATGACCTCGCTGAGCTGGTCATATTTTATCGAAAAGTATGCTGAAGGCAAGTGGGATCCAAGTCAGGCCCCAACGATGCCGGTCGCAAGTTCATTGGATCCGCATCACCTACGGAGGAAGAGCATCTATGCTCCTACGGTGCCTGATCAAAGGTCGCCTCTCCACCGGTCTTCCATAACCCAGCAACATGCCGGAGAACCAGACGTCTGTAATGACCCTCTACAATTGTTCAACACCAGTCGCGAGCAGATCCCCCCGGAACCGAATACGAGCGATTCGCAGACCATTACGCAGCGGCGAGGCGGAGGACAGCTCGTGTTGGCTGACTTTGAACAACCCACCTTTCCTGTTGCAACTCAAACAAAGTGGTCATCCACCCGTCCTCAAACGTCTCCCTCCGTTGTCCCTACACCATTGTCCCGCCCCATTACCCCATCTGCCGTAGCAGACGCTGCTACTGTCCGGTGGGCAGGTGCTCGAGTGAAAGTTGCTCCGCTGGCCCTTTCGAGTCCAGAACGTACGCCACTCCTAGTTCCTGACCCGAGACGCCCAGTTGCTAATGATATGACACACAGGCGAGCTCCTTGATCCCCTCAGTGACTACGTGACTGGCCTGCCTACCTCGCAACAAAAGGCGATGACTGAGTATCTCGCCGCCCGAGAACCCTCGCTCACTGACACGCCACCCGCTGTTTTCTCTCCTGGTAGCAGCGACCAGGCACCGAATATCATGTGGCGCGTCAACATTTCCCCACAACACGAGGACATTCCTAGAGTCTCTTGTCAAAGTCCGCAATCTGTTAACGTGCCTCAATCGACGCCGCCCCCAACGTTTTCCGCGACAGCAGCAGTTTCGTCTCCATTCAGTGGTAGCGCGGTAAAAGGCGCAGCAACCCCAAACATGAGGAGCACACCGGACTACTTTGTCATCGCCTCTGGAGATGAGCAATCAACGACATCATCTCCCACCCCGCCTGCTCTGCCCAATCCTCCAGTCTTCCTACCGCGAACAGGGTCAGGACGTCGTGCATCCCCTCGGAGTCATCTGAAGACCCCTCTATCGTCGTCAAGTGGGGGGCTCGCCGACATGTGTTCAACCCCTGGAACTTCTGTCCGGCGCAAAAGAAATCAGAGCCCAACAGCCGCTCATACAATGGAACAAACCACTTTCAATAGTCCGGTAGCCAGCTCCTCCAACCCGATCCCAACCCCTCTCAAGTCTGCGCCAAGCCTTACTAAAACAAAAGAGGAACGTCTTTATCGAGAAAGAGGATACTTTGCGGCTCCTCACCCTCCCAATGAGCTTGGTCGTCTTACCGCTCTGCACAAGTCAGTTAAATCCTCCGGGGGTGCTGCTGATTGTGACTGTTTGTTGTTCTAGGTTCAACATCCTCCATACGGCTCCGGACGTTAATTTCGATCGAATTGCGCACCTTGCCAAGCTAGTATTTCACACCAAATGGGTACTTATCAGTCTCGTCGACAAGGATGAACAGTATGTTATATGAATAATTCAGCAATGCAATGTGTGACGATATTCATGTAGATTCCTAAAGCATGCTTCTGGAATTCATTTCAACGCGAGTCCGCGAGACACATCATTTTGTAGCCACACTATATTACAAGAGTATGTTTCTAACATGACCGGATCAAAACCCGTGCTGACATGACCTTCAAGCAATGAGCCTTTGATTGTCTTGAACACGGCGGACGATTGGCGATTTGCGAATAATGTCCGTGAGCACTTTGAGTTGTTTGATCTCTCTCCTTTGCGAAAATTCATCTTTCCATCCCAAATTTCTCAGCCCCTGGCAAATTCGCCACATCAGCCTTCCGATCCTAATTACTTCAAGGTATCATTTTACGCTGGCACCCCCCTCAGGACTTCGGACGGCTTCAACGTTGGGAGGTATGTTCAAATTCAAACCTCGCAAACAGTGGCAGGTCACAAACGTATCGTAGTTTGTGCGTGATCGATGATGTTCCTCGAGCAGAGTTCAATCCACGACAAAGACACACGTTGAAGGAATTCGGCGTTAGTACCCTCACATCCCACAATTCTTTTAGTCTGAATGCGTTCTCACAAGGCCATTGTTATGCGTGAGATGGAATTGTGGAGAGATAAAGTCCAACTGCGCGTTCGAGACCGAATCCAAACATCGGTTCGCATCGTTTCCAGGTCCGGATTATTTCGATTGACGTAAAAATCCGTTTCAGATGGAGCAGTTCACTAGGGAATGCCTGGAGTTTGACAGACCAGCGTCGGATCCCGTCACCTTGTCACCTGAGCAAAATATGAAGCGTGTGTACACAAACGCGGCATCACTCGTCAAAAGTACCCTTGATTTGGAAGCCGCCATTGTGGTTGATGTATCCAATTTCGAAGTGCGGCATACAACTGCGGGAGACTCGGGTTCTCCGCCATTGAAGAGCTACCGCGGCGACATTTACAAATCAAACGTAGCATCCCCATCAAGCAAGATGGCTGATTCTTCTGATGACGCCGCTGAACCGACTAGCCAGAGCCGCCACGAGTATGGTCGCATCCCGCCGCTGCCAATCCTTGGCTCTGCAGAGAACTCGACGACTCCGCCACCGGGGCGCAATGAACCGCTCTCGGGAGAGGCACACGCTAAGCTTGCATCATTTCTAGCGACATACCCAGATGGAATGATGTACGAGCGGGTCGTACCTTCGTGTTTTCGTGGAATCGTCCCTGCAAATTTACAGTATGCTATGGGTATGTCTTATTGCTAGGGACAAATAGCTTTCCAGAGATTCTTTGTTCATGCGTACTTCAAGTGGTGCCGATATTTAACGTTGACGGGCAGCCTTTCATTCTGCTCTTTGGGTATACGACGGATCGCACGAAGCACTACCTCGAAGGCTTTGAGATGCAATATCTCCGTGCGATAGGTATGGCCTTTATCTATCTACCCGCAATGTTTCATCATTCACTGTGGGGACGCAGGTGTCATCATTCTCAGCGCGGTGCTCAAGAGACGGATGAAACTGGCTGATAAGGCCAAAAGCTTGTTTATATCCAAGTATGTTGACAACTTTATCTGTACATGTTGCATTGTGGCTTATCGCCAATCCAGTATTTCCCATGAACTTAGAACCCCATTACACGGGGTACGTTACTATCTGAGGCAAATACCAGGTCTCCGCAGTAACCCCCTTCACAGATCCTCGCTGCAGCGGAGCTCTTGGCTGATTCGGGCCTCACCTCTAATCAGCGTTCTTTCCTACAGACAATTGAAGCATGCGGAACCTCACTTGTCGAAACTGTCAACCATGTTCTTGATTTCAGCAAACTCAGCGGCACAAGTAAGTCTATAGAAATCAAACGAACGACGTAAGCCACACACACACCCCATATCGAGATGAAGTTTATTTGCGTATCACAGTGCCGATCTCGTCTCATTGTTAGAAGACACTGGTAAGCTCGCCGACGGATGAAAACAAATGTCCTAACACTTTGTCCAGTGGAAGGCTCGTGGGTTGGTGCTCGTGCCCGAGCCGTCTACAGCTCCACAGAGATCGGCAGTGCATATTCGCCCCCCAAACGAAAAGTCACGATTCCAGGCACCGATGTCTCCGAGTCGACTCAAACTGAGTCATCGGTAGAAACTGTCCTGGATATAGGTTTCCGCGAAGAAGTATGTCTTCATAGCCTTTGAACCACCCGCTTGCGTAATATATCCCTCTCCTCTTCAGGGCTGGCTCTTAAAATGCGAAAAGGCGGGGATCAGGAGGATATTGATGAATCTGATGGGAAATAGTTTGAAAGTGCGTTTAACAGCTTTACCTTGAACGCACCCTTAAGTAACGGCCTATCTCAGTTTACCGATGTGAGACAATTGCTTGCTCTTACAATTCCTCGCCGTCTTATTCTGACGCCGTATGTTAGCATGGCTTCGTCCATATAAGTCTCCGTGAGCTTCCACCTGAGCCTGGGTCCTCATTCGTACAGGTGGAATTAGGCGTTCTAGACACTGGCAAGGTACACTGTCTGGTCGCGTGATATTACAATATGTATCGGCTCACCGTGATTGCACCGCAGGGTATCAGCAAGGATTTCCTAAAGGTATGCTAAGTTAATTTTCCGGCTTCGCTTCATTGAATCGCGATTTTAGAATCGAATGTTCCAGCCCTTCTCTCAGGAGAATCCTCTGCATACCGGAACTGGTCTGGGGCTCGCCATTGTCAACAGCATTGTCAAGTCCGACGGGATACGCGGCAAAGTCGATGTCTACAGTACGGAGGGCGTTGGGACTGAAATTCGTGTCGTAATAGAGACTGAGTTGTCATCTCGCTCGTCTGCGCGATTTGGTGGTGAGGACACGGGCCTGCACACTCAGAAGTCTCTCCCAACGGTCAAAGTCTTCCCTACCCATTTCAATCCCGCACATCGAGGACAAAGGCTATTGCGCGACGTCCTTTCATCGTATGTCGTCCAATGGTGGGGTGCAAAGGTCACGAGCGGTCTCGAAGAATCGAATGTCCTGTTAATTAACGAAGACTTCAGTGTTCTTGAGGACTTGATCACCCGAATGGATACATCCCGTCCACTCGTGCTTCTTGCATCACAACGTGGCGACAACGAGCTTTCGGCTGCCATTTCTTCCTTCGAGGGAATAGGCGGTGTCTGCTGCGTAGTGTATAAACCTGTTCGCCCCTCTCACCTATATCACGCACTAAAGCGTGCTATCTCAACGCCTCGCAATGAAGGATCCCAATGTTCTACCCGCACGCTACTACCAGCGTCCAGGCGCTCCCCAGTTGCGCAGCGACCATCTCTGATTCCATCGGATGAGGCCTCCAGGGTTATAAAGCAAGATTCAGCTCATGGACCGGCCAATAACGATATTTCCACTGTCGAATCAGGAGATGGAATAACCCACCCCCATCTCGCCATGCGAAGGCGATATTCTGAAGAAATTCCAGGAATCCGGCAGCGCCCCGCGATACCCCATAGCATGACACATCACCCCAAGGACGATACTTTTCATAGGGCCTCTCAGTATGCTTCCAGCCCATACTCCACTTCGAATTCCCATCGGGGCGCCCAAACGCCAAGGAATGATCGCAGATTTGCAAAGTCGGCCCGTGTCCTCGTTGTAGAGGACAATGATGTCAATCGAAACCTTCTTACACAGTGGCTGAAGAGACAGGTTCGCGAAGTCTATCTCCTGATCTTTACAGGTTCAAACCATTTTCAGGGCTTTGAATTCGAAGAGGCCACTGACGGCCAGGCCGCCGTCGATTTGTTCTGCAGGCGACCCGCCAGTCATTTTGAGTAGGCATCATATGCCTATAGGGGCTTGATTTGACGCTAAAATCATGCATTCACTTCCGCTCCCAGTGTTCTTCTTGTGGATATGTCAATGCCTGTTTTGGACGGTTGGTGCAAACATCGAAAGTCCTCTATTCTCCATCTGAAGTCCATTACAGGCGTTGGCGCGATACAAATGATTCGTAATGTAGAGAACCAACGTTACGGCGAGGACAATACCGCATTGAAGGAGGACGATTTCGATCATTCTCGACAACTGTCCACGCCGAAGCGAGCGAAGATACTTGCGTTATCGGGATTGGCGTCGAAAGAGGACAAGTTACGTGCTTTCAGTGCCGGCGTTGACGGATAGTAAGCCTACCACTATTTCTTCAGCGGGGATACTTGCTGAACTTGTTGCTTAGCCTTGTCAAACCGGTCTCCTTCAAGACTTTGGCGCAAGTTTTCGCTCGCTTTGAGGAAGGCGATACTTGACCATATTCTCTAATGCAACTGTGGTCCTATCACGCTGCATACACTCACCATCATAGTCTAGCCTGTTGCCCCTTATACTCTCACCTTCTCATATCTCGCGTCATTGCTGGTTCACGCTGTGTCTTAGATCACATTATCATGGAACACTTGTTGCCTAGTACTTTTCAATCCGCCGTGTGCGGGTGTCCTGCCTACGTGGCATGGCAGATGTATAACGAAATTCATGGACTTCGGACTTTAACAATGGCACACTCTTCTTAATGACATGTCACAGTCAATGCTATCGCGCATTTTGCACGTCAGCACTACGTCCTGAATTGTGGTGAGGGGAATTGTTGAGGAGATGGCCCAAGTATGCTGGGGACTGAAAAATTTGTAGAAGCTGTCAGCTCGCGTAGTCTCTGAAGCGACAAGCTGCACAAGTCAGATTTTGGATTGGTAAAACGAGTCAGTGACACTAGTCCATTTGTTGTCACAAGGCGTGGTGTCAGTACATTGCTTTCCCGAATCAGGCCTCTGCCATTTCGACGTCCTCTTTGCTCGCTACTGGTTTGTCGATACCACCCATCGCCCTGGCCAGGCGGTCAGTCCGCGCTTTGACAGAAAGTAACATCTCAGCATGGATAGCCTTTGCAGCTTCGCCAGTGAGCCGAAGTATCTCCGGAAATCTATCCACGCTCAGTTGCGTCTCCAAGGTTGCTAATGTGACTTTGCCCGATCTTGGGAGAATGCCCACCGTCACATTTGGCAAGTCGCTTTCCTCTAGCGAATTAATATCTAGAAGAGGCGTATTATCATGCAGGGCACATGTGACAGCGCAGACATAGTCGTTCACAGGAACACCAGCGTCGATAAGTGCTAGAGTGGTAGCATTTATAGCGGCTTGGAGTAGCGAGCCATCAGATTGAAGGACCTGGACGCTTATGTCGATATGCGAACGTGGATAGAGATTCAACTGGACAACAGGTTCAAATGTTGCTTTTATGTTGGCCGCGAATTCAAGTGTCCGCCTAAGGACCCATAAGACGAAAGCGAGGATGAGGCCATATTTGCAAAAATGAAATGTACCAGACTCAACTTGTCATTACGACCCCTTCTCTGGGCTGAAGTGGTGACACCACTCCATCCTGGTATGTCCACCTGAACATTGATCGCACCACGATCATGAAGCGAACCTGCACGCGATCGTGCCTCATGGGGGCCATGTACAGTGACCATGACGGAGGTCAGCCCATGTGTCACTGTTGCACTTCCATCGGCTTGTGCGTGCGGGGACAAGAGTAGCGAAAGCGATCGCAGCTCGTTTGGCCTTCGTCCATCGGCACGGAAATTGTGTTCAGACAAAAGCTCTGGGCGCGACTACTCTTCAAGCACAGGCTGAGATCAGGGATTTCTTGCAGAACAGTCAGCAATGACTCACCATTTCGATCAGCGCGGGCCACTCTAAACAAGGAAACAAGACCGTTAGGATATTTACCTCTGTTTTGGCTCCGCGAATTTGGCTACAGGCACGATGAATTTAGCGTGTTCACCATGCCGTAGAAGCTTATTGGCGACCAGACGCCCCCTTGTGAATGTTTCTTCTCGGAATGTCCCGTCTGCAACACGACTTCTGGCGGCACCAGCGTCACATGAGGTTCCTCATTTGAAACGAAGTTGGCCAGTTACCAATTTTTCTGATGAAGTGCAATCATATCTAGCTCCTGAAGACGGGACTATACGAATTCAACATAACGAATGGCGCAAAGATGGTCCCATTCGCCGGCTTCTCTATGCCTTTGCTCTATGGCAGCGTGGGTCAAGGTATACTAGAAGTTGTGGCGACAATGAATATGTATCCTCACAACAATCATAGTCAGCAGTCACAACCACGTTAGATCTGAGGCCGGGCTATTTGATGTAGGCCATATGGTCCAGAGTTTGTATGTTTGCATCATCTGCTTAGAAGTCGTCTCACTCCTTGGCGATTAGCATTGAAGGACCCACTGCTACTGAGTTCATGGAATGGATTACTCCAGCCTCTCTTTCTTCGCTTCGTCTTTTCAGTTCCACCCTCTCTGTGATTCTGAACGAGCAAGGTGGTATCATTGATGACACTGTCATTTGCAAGCACGCACCGACGAAATATTACATTGTTACCAACGCTGCACGAAGGGACAGAGACATTACTTGGATAGAAGACAAGCTTGTTGAATGGAACGCAAGACATTCAAACAAGGACCCTGTCACGCTAACCCCGAAATTCCATCAAGGCTTGGTCGCATTGCAAGGTGATGTCAACTGCCAACTGTCCAAACCTTGTGATTCTTTTAACTGACTATGTTAAATGTTGCTAATGCAGGTCCTGCTGCCTCGGCTCATCTTCAGAAGTTCACTCATTACGACCTACCCAGATTGGTGTTCGGTGCTTCAGCCTACATGGATGTCGCTGGAGTCGAATGCCACGTTGCTCGTGGTGGATACACTGGCGAAGATGGGTTTGAAGTGTGCCATTTTTTGGGATAGGCTCATTCTCGGAGGCTGATTGGCTGCCGATGCCTATTCCCAGATCAGCATCCCGCCAGAGCGCACGGTGGAGGTGACCCAACAACTTGCGCAGGAACCTGTTCTGCTCGCCGGGCTCGCTGTACGCGATTCGCTTCGCCTCGAAGCCGGAATGTGCCTTTACGGACATGATCTTGACGAAACCACATCTCCGGTCGAAGCCAACCTGAGCTGGGTGATCGGTCCGTAGTCATTCCTAATGTCATGTAAGTGCCGTGTTTACCCCTTTTACATGTCCTAGGGAAAGATCGGAGGGCGACAGGAGACTTCATTGGCGCGGGGACCGTTCTGGATCACCTGAAAAACGGAGTCACCCGGCGTCGCGTTGGTTTTGTCGTCGAAGGGCCTCCGGCTCGAGGTCTGTATATCCACCATTTTACCCGCACTAGCTGATCACCCTTGGTTACTACTCAGAGGGTGCAGATGTTCTCGCCCCCGCGTCGCAAGAAAGAATTGGTAGGTAACATGAGGCGCGCAATTAGAGGGGACAGAATCACTTATCCGTTACCCTCATGCGTAGGTGTGATCACATCTGGCATTCCTTCGCCTACGTTAGGTAAGAATATAGCCATGGGCTATATCAAGTCGGGCTTCCACAAGAAAGGAACCGAAGTCGAAGTGATCGTGCGAGGACAACAACGCAAAGCCGTCGTTTCATTGATGCCTTTCGTACCCACTAAGTACTGGAGGGGCAATGCAACTTCGTAACTCCAGCGATGGCACCTGTACAAAAACGTCGACAAGACGGGGCAGGCTCCTTCGGAAAACTCGGACGGACCTTTGGATTGTTCTTTTCTTTGCGAAATATGTTCATACATCACGCTGTCATTCCTCTGGTGGCATCCTTATGAGTCCGAACACCTCACTGAAATGGGTTTTGCGCCGCCAGCTCAATTGCGTACGATGCAAACGTTAAAGAGTCAATGCAATTTCTTCCTCCATGCCATATCTCTATACATGTTGCAATTCTGAGAACCACTGCCTGTATAAATGTATCCGGTATTGTGCTTATGGTTTGTGTATCAAACCCGTTCATTTTTTGCAAACTTTCTAAAATCCGCCACTCTATCCAAATCCCCTTCTCCGATCAACCCTTGCTCAATTTGCTCCCTCGTACGCGCTTCAAGCCACGGTTTCAATGTTTCCCAATACGCCGGCGCAATTTTGTACGTGATAAGGTCTTGCGATGACTCGGTGTGAATTTTGTGCAGTAAAGCGGGTAGGAGAGGCGATTTTGCGAGCGTGTGAAGGGGTCTTGTGAGAGGGTGGACTGCGAAGATGATTGCTTTCGTTTTCGGAAGTTTTCGGAATGCCTCTACAATACATTATACAATTAGCGTTGCCAAAATGGAATAAAGTCGGCCCACAGCATACGGGGGAGTAGGGAAAAGGAACAAAAACGTACGTCGGTCAATTCGTAAAATCAAGTCGCCTGGATCAACGGTGACGTTTCCACCTGTGGGGAGTGATGAAATATTATGCCAAAAGAGCTGCATGTCATCGACTATTTCCCATGATGATCTCTCAAATGGAGCCGATGGAAGCATCCGTTTCAAAGTCCTGGTAGGCGCGAAGCGATGAACCAACCATCCATGCGCGTCAACATCCACGGTGATAGCGGTTGTTGCTCGAGTATAAGCACGAGCAAGAAATGATCAAAAAAAAACACCCATGCCTTTCGACCGAAACGAGCAACTTCTCGTTGAATTGGGGTACGGGCTTGTGCACTTCGAACATGCTCTTGCCAATCTTTTCCGATAAGAGATAGAATCCTAACAAGTGTCTATCATCAGTCACGGATAATACCGTAATCCTGCCATAGTGACCGCAGAAGAATGAACGATAGAGTTGCGATGCATTCTCGTTCATGACTGATTCGGCGAAGGGCTGAGAAAATGAAATAGAATTCACCAGGAAATGCAACGAGTCCCCCGACACAGTAGACATGCCCATCCTCACCTTCGCTGGCCATGAGGAAATCGCACTCAGTCAACCTTTGGGGAAAAATTCAACCTCACGTATTAGCTATTCCGTCGAGTTATAATATGCCGTAGCCAGTTTGGGCGGACTTACCGACTGATAATTCGCAATGCTGCCGTCTCATCAGGCGCCTCCCCGATAGCCCACTCGTACCTTTCTCCAGTCGTATGGCTGAATATCCCATCTGAGTTGCTTCGAGGGTTGAGCAATCGATCGAAGAGCGTTGGATAGCGTTTTGGCATCCAGTCAATGATGGTTTCGAGGAGTTCTTGGCAACCAGCATCATTTTCAGGCAGCGAGTCTAGCACGGCTGTGCCCTAAGATATACGTCTTTCAGGCTTTGAAGTACCACAGTTAATGGTCTAATAGTACCTGCTCCTCGATAATACGTTTCTTTTCCGACAGGCGCCATTCGTACTCCGAGCTGTATGCAATGCAACAAACCATGTATGTTTCAATGGTCGACACGGTGTATATTCAAGTGACACGCCTCAGTTCAATCCAGTTCTCAATCTCTAAAACCCGGTGTGCTTTATGGGGCATCATTGATATAGCACAACGACCAGTGGATCAAAGAATTTCGGCTCACCCATAGTTTGGTAATAAGGGTACCTGCGGACAACAGGGATTAAAGCGACCGTCCGGTTCAGATGAGGTTTCCCCAGCTGCATACCTCAGTGTCTTGTTCACATAAAGGTAGTCCCTCGTTTTGGCCGTTTTGAGGTCAAAGTCCAAGAGCGGCTTTGGGTCGGGGACAAAATTGGGGTCTTCGCCTGTTCCACGATGTCAATCAAGCAGGATCAGTGACGGGGACGTAAATAGTATAAAAGGGAGGGAGGTGTACATTTGCCTCTATTTGCGTGGTAGATACTCTTCTTGGCGTGATCATTGGGTGTTGGAACATGCGAAACCGCTCTATCTGGAGCTTTCCCAGTGGTGCTCCGCTTCAGATGCCGATACCGATATATGCCAGAAACCAAAGCTAGAGCAATCGCCAAAGGTACGAAATGTACACAGAATGGTGGGAGCATGGAGATTGGGGTTGGGAACGAAGAGGAGGCGTAGCAGGATGATGGCGAGCAGCGACCAGGTGCTAGTAAGGATCTTTTCGACAAGTGTGCGGCCTTAGGTCCCTCAGTTTGCGCGTTTCGTACTATCACAATAAAGCCAAAGCAGCGAGAATATATAATGTAAGAAGGCGTGGATAGGTGACAAGCGACCTCCACCGCCTCTACCCGGATCGACCTTCCGAGCACTCTTCATGTGGCCGGGTCACAGGATATTCAGCCCTGCCAGGGCCTGAGAACTGAATTATTTCGATTTATACCTGTTATGGTAATTGAAAACGTTGCTCTCCTGAAAACCTTTCAGGACACTAGGACATCTCGAGTGCCTCTCTCTCATTATTATTCAGGAAAAATAAGGGTTTTTGCATACATTTCCGATATTGTCTAGGCCATTCCACCTCTGCATTTATGGCTTCTTATTTAGTCGACTGACTTCAGCCATGCGTGCGCTACGCAGCTAGACGCGAGGCACTCCCCACCCACGGGAGCTTATAACAGACATATGCTGTGTTTCACTTCCTAATAACAATAATGCAACAACGAGAGGGCAGACTAGAACGTACGTAGTCGGACAAGTATTCGATAACGCAATATTCAATATGTTACGGCGGACACCAATTGCAACCCGTCCGGGTAGGTAGGGAGATGGTAAGAGATTCAACAACCGTGTGCATGAATTGTCAGTTGACATCACATCTACATTGCAAGAACAGCATACCAGGATACCAGGAACGTTATTCAATGGCGCCTCATGGAGTTGCGAGCCGGCTTATTTGAGGGCAAGGCATATAGCCATTGTAGCCGACTGCCTCGGTATGGTCAACCTTAAGCTTATCTTATCCAACGCGGAGACTTCGGACGCATTAGTTGGACCTTAACTGTGAAGAGCAACGACGTGGAATTGTGAAGAAAAAGTGCGCAAGGCACAAAGGAGTGTTCAAACGAGTATTGAAGTTGTGCACCCCAACACCTTGGAAGGCGGATTATGTAGAGGGATGAGTTCGGATCCGCTGCGCCCATGTCACGATGAATCGATCGATGATCGTCGGACTCAACATATGAAGGTCGTGATCCGGCGCACGCAAGCGTTCCAGCCGCACCCACGCTGGGGAGGGACGTCAATTCAGAGGCCGGAAATGCCAGGTCTGAACCATGTGTGGAAATAGGCCGTTGAGCAGTCAAAGAGCGTCTCGGGACTCCTCACGATCGTCTGGCCCAACATAAACTAGACGCTCACGTAGATGCTCAATACAGGAAGCTGCGAATTTGTTCATCTTTGGCTCGACACCATTATTGGCGAGAATATGAGTGCCTGACAACGAGCAGGTTGGTTGTTGGCGACATGGTGACAGAGGTGTGACAGGTCACACGCAACATTTTCGCAAACACGACTCCCGGTGGCTGCCTTTCCATTATGCGAAGGCTGCTTTTCTTGTGGCCCTATTTGATCGTCTCCAGTTGCTCTCCGTCCATATCCCTGCTGTCCCATCTTCACACGCCATGTTCTTCGAACAGAGATCAACACATTGGTTTCACCACTTGAGGAGCTCGAAGATGAACTAAGGGCTGTCCAGCAAGAATTTCAACAGGTCCGAAGTTCGCTATTCCAACAAAATCGGCTGCTATCATGTCCCTTCGGCCCATCGAGACGCTTCCATCAGAAGTGATTCGGATGATTGTTGAAGGTCCACGGCCCCGCCACCAGATCATGTACCTTTCCCACGTTTCACACCTCTGGCGTGACGTCGTGCTTGGGATGATTTCTGCACTCTTCATCCAGGCAAACTGGCAGCAGTGGCCAACCTGGTTGGTGGATGCAAGTTCGCGCGCCAGCCCCGCTTGTTGCATACCTAAGGAGGCGCATCCCTGTTTCGCAGGATGGATCGTGCGTCTGGGGGGTTCATGCCGTGTGTTCCTGGAAAAGTTTGCTACGCAAGTGAGAACACTTAAAATCGTCTATGCAATGAGGGCGCCGAATGAGGCTCTTTGACTTGCAAATGCCCTCACTGCAACACCTTGAAATTGGAGATGCTATCAGGATTTGCATTCACTATCAAAATATGCCGATGCTTCGGGTTTTAGAGCTGACAGAATGGCTTAACTCGTTTCCACTCCCCTGGTTCTGCACATATAGTATATTGCGAGCTAGCCCAGATGTTTTGCCAATTGCCTCATCTCCAGTGCCTTGCATTGACAATATTCTCGCTTGACTTTCAAAGCGGTGCTGAAGGCATTGTATTGTCATCACTCATTTCGCTTGAGGTGGCATTTGGCTGTGATGCATATGGGCGCCAGCGCGGTCCTGCGTCTCCTCGTTTCCTTTTCATTCTGAAACTTCAATTCATCGTGCTGCACACTGGCGGTGGCGGAGCAGAGTTCGAAATCCTCGTCCGATCACTGGTATGAGTGCAAATTCAGAGAGTTATGCTGCAGTATTGATACTAATATCTGAATAGGGACCGGAAATGCCACATCATTGGCACTGAAGCGTGACCCCCACATCTGCCTGTTCTCCCTCCCACTGAGTCAAGAACTGCAGTCTTCCCTGAGTCTTCCCCGATCTCCAGGAAGTCTTTTTGGAATGACGAGCTCGAGTGCACTGATTAGTATTACGAGCGCGACTTGTCCTGGCGCGGGAAGGCAAACTTCCGCTCTATGACGAAAATGGAATTTCTGAGCCCATTGAAGTGCACATTACACATTTGGAGGTTATTTTCAACAATATTATTCTTTGCCACTCTTTGTTTATTCTGATTGTTTCCCTCAGGTCTTAGAAGCAACCCATCAGTACCCATTCTTGTTCTTCATGGAGGGGTATATGTATGTCATGACATAAATTGATTCCCGAGCGAGCGCCAGAACAAACGATTACATTTTGCGTCTTCTCGTATCAAGCGCCTATTGGCGCCTGTGGGCAGAACATTCTACTTCGAGCTGCCCCGCAATTGTAATGATACACTGCAGGTTTTGGGTGAGTCACTGCATGTTTATCTTTATTGCATGACTTGTGTATGCCCTGCTTTCTTCCGTGGTGATTTACGCTCAAGAGATTGCACGTGTTCTCGTTTGTAGACCGGATCCCGTGTACGAACTCTCAACGGATTCGAGGGGGGTTTTGCATGGACTGTTCGGGCGGAAACGTCTGATGATGAGCCATCAGGATAACAGAGCATCACCTTTCGTGATACCCCTTCGTTGCGCAACATAACAGGATTGCCGTCCACCGAATTATCCAACCCGCTCCCTTATTCCCAAGAACGTGTGTGAATGAGGATATAATGAACGTTTTCCGCTATCAGGGCTCCAGGCTCGGTGACTGCACCTTTCTCGAAATACAGACTCCGAAACGTTGTCTGCAACTGTCGTGATGGTCTCCGACTTCCAATTTGGCTGTCCTGTCATCGCCTCTCGGCTAGCTGGTGTGTTGTTATTGGCACATGGACCTGGAAGGGGGTGACTCGGTTGAAGAGGCCATTTCTGCCCAGATGGGCAGGATGCTTTCCGGAATTCTATGCACGGAGTTAATGAGAGGTACCAGTTCCGGTAAGGGTCTAATTAAATTATAAAATGATGATGGAGAAAGAGTATCTGCCGAATGCGACGCATAAACCCCCTTTGGGAGGGTCAACAGACTGGTGGTCCCTTGGATCGTCGGTTTGGGCAACCTGGCCTGAGCTCCACCAAACGATATAACAGCAGGTTGAGAGAACATCAACAAAGCGTAGTTATCAGCCAGAGGACTGACGATGGCGGAAAGCAGAGATGAAAGCAGCACGAGACATATACAACAATAGAGGCGGCCAAGACATCAGGCGCCTGCAGTCGAGCTTGACTGTATCTTTTTTTAGGCGCGCTGTGAGGTTCCAGGGCAGGCGACATTAGCGCTCAGCAGGTCGAGGACCAGGGCGCTTACGACACCCAAAATGTTTCGCAGATCTCAATTTCGCCCCGCACCGTCCCACTGCGTTGCCGCCCGTGGGTACAATCAACTGATCCGCTCGCCCGCGCGCGGGCTGGATTTGGAGGACCTCCGCGGAT
>Ga0307508_10000718_pt1 | contig 39355 bp, 30 predicted proteins | sample 9_EM_MG_FD_203089 | JGI IMG/M metagenome (GOLD analysis project Ga0307508, IMG submission 203089) | Populus trichocarpa ectomycorrhiza microbial communities from riparian zone in the Pacific Northwest, United States - 9_EM | ecosystem: Host-associated > Plants > Roots > Unclassified | place... | reverse complement strand
GAAAGACCGCCTGTATACGGTGTGGGGCTGGCTCAGCGGGCGCGGCGTGCGCACCTGGCTCCACTACGAAACCAACGGCTGCCACAACTTCAACGCGCAGCTTGCCGGTGAAAAAACCTGCGTGCTCTACGCGCCCGAGCACTTGCCCAAGATGCGCATGTTCAAACCCGGCGCGGGCAATCCTGCGTACAACTGCTCCGAGATCGACGTCGAAGAGGCCGCCGAACAGGCAGGACTAGCCGAAGCGCACGGCCTCACGGCCACGCTGCAGGCCGGCGATCTGCTGTTCATTCCGGCCTGGTGGTTTCATACTTTTTTCCACCTTGGCGAGTTCAACGCCAACATCAACTTTTGGTGGAAGCCGGAGCGACCCACGCTCAATCAAGTCGCCGTGCGCCAGGGCTTTCTCGATGCGATGCTGGCCACCGGCTATAGCGAGAAGAGCGCGGCCGCCTCGCAGGCCGAGCTGCTCGCCCGCGTCGAGCAAGCCATCGTGACCGGACATTGATGTTGGGCTTCGGTGCTTAGGGCCCGCGAATGGCTAAGTCGGTCGATGGTCGCGGCCGAGGCGCCCGGATGGCGAGGCGCGACGAGGGCGCATACTGCAGTACGTAACTGAGGAGCAACGAAGCCAGCCGGGAAAGGCGGCCGACCATTGGTCTCATCTCGCAGCCGCCCGCCCGCTAAGCCGGGTTTCTGGCGAGGCTTTCGCGATGACCAAGTGGGCGGGCCCACCGCCCGCGGAACGTACGTGCGTACGTACGTGAGCAGCGAGCCGTCGCTTCGCACTGCCGTGAGCGTGAGATTTTCCTGTGCATCGGAAAAAGGCCCGACGGGGCACGATCCTGCCTGATTCCTCGGCGTTCACGGCACCTGCTGGAACCTCCAATGAAAGTCACTCTGCTCTCGACATTGCCGGTGCTGGCCTTCGCATTCGCTTGTTCTGCCGGAACTGGGGAAGCCCCCTTCGGCACTGAAACGGGGGGCGGCGCCTTCGTTGCGGGAACGGGCGGCGGAGTCGCCACAGGCGGCACTGCGAGCGGCGCTGGCGGCAGCGCCTCCGCCGGCACGGGCAGCGGTGGCGCGTTCGGCAGCGTTGGCGGCAGCGTCGCTCAAGGTGGCAGTGTCGCTCAAGGCGGCAGCGTCGCTCAAGGCGGCAGCGTCGCTCAAGGCGGCAGCGTTGGGCAGAGCGGCGGCGCTGGGCAAAGCGGCAGCGGCGGCGCCGGTGGCGCCGTTCCAACCGACGGCAAAGGCCTGTTCGATCTGAACTGCGGCACGTGCCACGGCGTGCAAGGCATGGGCGGCCTTCTCGCACCCGAAATTCAACACCCGGTGCGCGACTACTCGACCTGGGTCGTTCGCAACGGCCGCGCCCAGACCACTTACGTGAAGCCGATGGACAAGTGGGGCACCGACAAGCTCTCCGATGCGCAGCTAACGCTGATCTGGGATTACCTCGATCAACCACCGCAGCCGACGACCGGTCAGGGTCTGTACAACGACTACTGCGCCAACTGTCACGGGAAGGACGCCCAGGGTGGGCCTACGATGCGCAACATCGTGAACGAAGTGCAGAACGTGCTCAAGATGGTGCGCCAGGGCAAGAACGTGGGCCAGTATCAGATGCGCCACGACGCGATGCCCGTCTTTTCCACGATGCGCATCAGCGACGCAGAGCTGAACCTGATCCACGACTACGTCAACGCCTTCTGAGCCTGCGGCGTACCTGGCGGCGGCGTCGTTGGCAGGGCTCGTGTCTCAGCTCTCGCGGTCTTGAGGCACGAGCAAGACGGGAACTTGCGCGTGCTCCAGCAGCGCCGCCGTCTGGCTTCCGAGCGCGAAGCCCTTGCGCGAATCGCGTGAGTGCGTCGCCATGCAGATCAGGTCGGCGTGCGCGCGGGCGGCATGCTGCCAAATACTGAGCCAAGCCGGGCTGCCCTCCAAGACACGAAGCTCGCAGGCAATGCCGCGCGGGCGCAGATCTTGGGGCATCCGCTGGCCCAGCTCGGCGGTCAACTCGAGGCGCGCCTCTTCGCTCGGCTCGCTGATGACGCTGACGAGGTGCAGCGCGCCGCCCGCGTCGAGCAGCGAAGCCCCAAACGCAATCGCGCGGTCCGCGAGCGGTGTCAGATCCGTCGGCACCACGATCACGCGGGGCGCTGCAGCGGTTCGTGGAGGCAAGTAACGCTCCGGCACACACAGCACGTTGCAGCTCGCTCCGTGGATGGCGCTGCGGCACACTGAGCCCAGCCAAATCGGCTCGTGCAGGTTGCGCTGATGCGTGCCGACGACGAGCAGGTCGGCCTCCTGCCGTTTGGCCCATTGTGCCAAATGGAAGTCGACGCGACCCCAGCCGGCGGTGACTCGCAACTTAGGCGTCGCGCGGCACGCCACGTCGGTCGCCCAACGGCCGAGCTCGCCGAGCAGCATTTGTTCCACTTCAGGCAGCAGATGGTCGCGGGCCATCGGCTTCTGCACGCCCAGTCGGTAGTGTTCGCCGTAAGGCCAGGCCACTTGCAGTACCGTTACGGCCACCTCGGGCCACGCTCCGATATATGAAAGCGCGCTCTTCGAGGCGTCGCCCAGCCCCGAGCCCACGAGCGCCCGGAGCTCGCGCTGGCCCCGGCTCCACGCCACGAAACTCTCGGCCTCTCTCACCACGAGCACCGGTACGCGCGCCCGCTGACACAAGCGCTCCGGTACGAGGCCAAGACGCGCTGGTTCCTCCGCGGTTTTCGTGGCCCCCAAGACAATCAGGCGCGCCCCGTGCTCGGTCGCGAGGCGCAGCAGTTGCTCGTCAGGCAAGCCGTCGGCTACGCACGTCTCGACGTTGAGCTCGTAAGTTTGGCGAAACTCCGCCGCTACTCGCGCCAGCATTTGTTCGGCGTCGCCCCGGACCAGAGCATCACCGTGCTCGACGACGGTAGCCAAGAGTAGGTCTGCATCGCGTTTGCGAGCCAGCGCCGCCGCAGCCGCCATAGCCGTTCGAGACGCCGGAGAAAAGTCGGTGCCGCACAAGATCATGCCAGCATGCCAAAGCAGCATTGATGCCAACGTCAGCCGGCGTGGCGCTGCCGGTAAATGGCTGCCGCTAGTGGACGGCGAGGCGAAAATCATGCAGCGGGGCGCAGGCCTTGCGTTGCGGTAGGTGTGCGCCTTTGCAATTTCCAAGAGACATGCGTGCGGCATGCGAATTGCTGAACGAGCCGCGCATGGACGCAATTCGCGCGCAGCTAGCAGCCGACCACCGGGTGCTCGATGACCTTTTTTGCCGCCTGCTGCGCGACGTCAACGCTCTGTCGCACCACGACTTACAACTGGCATGGTGCGAGCTCGAACATCGCTTGCTGTCGCACATGGACGTGGAAGAACAGTTCCTCTTGCCGCTGGTGACGGCCAGCCATCACCAAGCCGTGGAGCGTGCTCGGGCCGAGCACCAACAGATCCGTGAACGGGTTTGCACACTGGGTTTCGCGATCGAGCTAAACACCGCGCGCGAGCCAGCCATCAGGGAACTAATGCAGATTCTGCACCGGCACGCCGAGCAAGAAGACCGCTTGGTCTATCGCTTCGCTTGCGAGCGAGCCTCGGTCGCCGTGCAATCGCGCATGGCCAGCACGCTGCGCAGCGCGGCCCGCTGTGCTCACGAAGCCGCCCTGAAAATGTCGGCAAATCGCACGCCTGCACAAGCCGCGTCGCTGCCGCTGCCCGACGGGCTACGCAAACAGGCCTAGCCTTTTGCTTAAGGCGAGACAGTTTCGGCCGTTCCTGACGTCGGGGCCCTCGCCGATTCCGGCCTCGGGATTCCAACCCAAGGGCTCATGTCCTCATTGAACTTAGTGCCACGGCTCCTTCGCGATGTCGGGACCGTCCTGGTCGTCGACGACGAGCCCCCGCTGCGCGCGGGACTCCGGCGAATGCTGGTTAGCGCAGGCCACTCCGTCGTCGAAGCGCGCTCGGCCGCCGAGGCGCTCGAGATCCTCGGGAGCTCGGCGATAGACGTCGTGATCTTGGATCTGGGCCTGCCGGATGGCAGCGGGCTCGACGTGCTGGCTGCCGTGCAGGCTTCCGGTGCTGCGACTCGGGTGCTGGTCTTTACCGCCAGCGATGCGATTGACGACATGCACGAGGCGCTTCACCGTGGCGCCTGCGGCTACGTTCACAAGCCGGCCGACGCGCTGACGCTCGAGGCGCAAGTCAGCGTCGCGCTGGGTCGCGCCCGGGCGCTCGGCTCGCACCGCTCGGCGCAAACGCCGGCATCCGGCGCGCTCGCCGCGTCTTTGGAGCAATTGCCTTTCCGCCTCGCCAACCAGCTCAGCCACGCCTGGGACCTGCGTCACATCGAAACCGGGGCCCACGTGCGGCGCATGGCCGAATCGACGCGACGCATGGCTGTCGCGCTGGGCAAGTCGCACGACGAGGCGGCTCGCTTGGGTCGAGTCGCGATGCTGCATGACATCGGCAAGATCTCCATCCCGGATGCCATTCTGACCAAGCCTGGCAGGCTGAGCGATGAAGAGCTGACGATCATGCAGCGCCACGCCGAAATCGGCGGCGAGCTGCTGGCTGGCTTCGAGCATCCATTTTTGGATTTGGCGGCCAGCGTCGCGCGGAGTCATCACGAGCGCTGGGACGGCTCGGGCTATCCAGACCGGTTGGTTGGCGACGCTTGTCCGTGGGAAGGGCGGCTAGTGGGGCTGGTCGATGTCTACGACGCCTTGGGCCACGCTCGCTGCTACAAACCGGCCTGGTCGCGGCAGGAGCTCGTGAAATTCTTCGAGAAAGAGGCGGGCAGGCTGTTCGATCCCGAAATGGCCGAGGTGCTGCTCACGGTCCTTCCGGAGCTAGAGGCCGTGAAGAGCGAGTACCCCGATCCGGCCAGGTTCGATTGCGCGAGCGGCAGTCGACTCAAGTTGACTCACGCGGCGACGGCCGGGCTCGAGGCGCAGAGCAAGCCGTAGCGTCGTTAGGCGCGTTGCTCACATGGCCGTGGCGCTGGGCTCCGCGACGAGCTCCGCGTCGCTGAGCAGCACGGCATATTTGTAGCCGATGCCGACGTCGACCTGGGTGCGCAGCGTGCCCTCGAACGTCGACACGTCACCGACGCGCGGCTCGGCCTTCGTCGTCACGACGAGCTCGCGCTCTTCTGGCCGCGCGCCGCTGCCGTCGCGAAGCCGAACATAGGTCTTACCGAGGACGCCCGGCGTTACCTTGACGACTTGACCGCGCACCCGCAGCAGCCCGCCTTCGAGCTTTTGACCCTCGGCAAAGAGCTCGCCAATCGTGTGCGCGTTGCCGCCGGACGCGCGTGGCACTTTGACGTCGGGGAGCTCTGGGTTGGCGGCGCTGGTCGCGGCAGCGCCGTGCGCGTGGGGCGGGCTGGCGGCGCCGTCGAGGCTCGGGTGGCCTGGTGGCAGATCGGCGGTGTCTGTGGCGCCGGCCGACCCCAAATTGCCGAAGTAAATGACGTCGAAGGTACGCTTGAGCGTGGCGCTCTGAAAGTTTTCCATGCGCGTCGGGTTCTCGATCGCGACGTCGCTGTCGACCATGATTGGGGTTTTGGAGACGGCTGCCCAGACCTCGCCTTGCGCCGTGTCCAGCCGCAAGTAGGTGTACTCGGCGACGTCGATAACCTCGCGAACCTTGCCGCGCATGGCCGCGGCCCCGTCGTTCGACGTGGGCTCGTCGAGGTCGAAGGCGTCGTCCAGCGCGCCGGTTCGGGCCTCTGCCGTTGGCTCGGGCGGTACGGGGTCGGTCCGCGTCTGACCGACGAGACCTACGATCGCGGCGATGCCCAGCGCTGCGGCCATCAGGATGCCGGTCCTCATGCGGCGGAGCCTATCATGAAGCGCGCCCGGTAGAATCGTCGTCGAGCACGAGCACCGCGCTCACCACGGGGTCCGTGCCCGCGCGCTCCAGCTCGAAGCCGAGCTTCTTGCAGATGCGTTGCATGGCCAGGTTGTCCGGCAAGATGTCGGCGGTAATGGCGGACACTTTTTCGTCTTTGCCGATTTGCACCAGCCGGCGAAGCAGCTCTGTGCCCAGGCCGCGGCGTTGCCACTCGTCGTCGATCACCAGCGAAAATTCGGCGCTGCGGCGTCCGGGCACCTTGCTCAGCCGACCCACGGCCAAGATCTGCGCGCCCTGAGCCCCCTGATGCTCGACGATCAGCGCCAGCTCGCGGTCGTAGTCGTTGAAGCACACGCGAATCAGCCGTTCGTGGGCCGTGCGCTGGTCGAGCTCGAGGGGTTGAAAATAGCGTAGTCGCACGCTGCGCTCGCTGAGCTTGCGATGTAGCTCGACGATCTTGGGCTCGTCCTCCGGGCGGATGGGGCGGACTAGGACGCGCGTGCCGTCCGCCAGCTGCCAGGGGCTCACGTACTGCGTCGGGTAGGGACGGATGGCCGAGCGCGGCAAGTCGCTCTGGCGAACATCGCTTTCGTGAAGCACCACGCGCGCGTCGAGCGCCAAGATACCGCTTGGCGCCGCTAGCAGCGGATTGATGTCGAGCTCTTTGATCCAGGGCTGCTCCAGCACCAGTTGACTGAAGCGGACCAAGATTTGCTCCAGCTGCGCCAAGTCTACCGGCGGGCGGCCGCGCACGCCCTTCAGTGCCGTGTAGATTTTCGTTCGCTCGAGCATGCGTCGCGCCAGCGTGGCGTTGAGCGGCGGCAAGGCCAGCGCGCGGTCCCGAAACACTTCGACCAGCTGACCGCCGAAGCCGAATAGCAGCACCGGACCAAATTGGGGGTCGCTTGTGCTGCCGACGATCAGCTCGTAAGCGTCGGCTAGCTTGGCCATCGGCTGCACGGTGACGCCGCCAAAGTGCTCGAGCCCGGCGCGTTTGGCGACGCTATCGTGAATCGCCGCGAAGGCCGCCTCGACGGCAGCGTCGCTGCCGAGGTCGAGCTTCACGCCTCCGACGTCGGTCTTGTGCGTGATGGTCCGCGAGTAGAGCTTGAGCACCACCGGGTAGCCGAGCTCGCGCGCCACCCGTACGGCTTCAGCCGGCTCGCGCGCCACTCGCGTCTCGACCGTAGGAATGCCGTAAGCGGCCAGCAGGCGCTTGGATTCGTGCTCGTCGAGCAGCGTCCGGCCGGCTTCTCGCGCCTCGCGCACGATCTGCTCGGCCACCTGGGGCGCGACCCTGCTGTCGTCTCCCACCGAGGGCGTCTCGTACAAGCCCTGCAGGTTGTGGGTGTAGCGCCACATGTAGCAAAAGGCCGTCGCCGCGCTGTCCGGGTAGTCGAACGTGGGAATGTCGTGGCGATTCAAGATGTCCGAACCAGCTGCCACGCTTGCGCCGCCCATCCAGCTGGCGAGCAAGGGCTTGCCGGCTACGCGCGCATATTTGCGCAGCGCCTCGGCCGTGAGCGTCGGGTCGGTCATGTCTTGCGGCGTCAAGATCACCAGCAGTCCGTCCGAATTGGGATCGCTGGCGGCGATCTCGAGCGCTTTCACGTAGCGCTCGGGTCCGGCGTCGCCCAGCACGTCGATCGGGTTGGCATGGCTCCAGGCCGGCGGCAGCACGGCGTCGAGAGCCGCGCGAGTTTCGTCCGACAGCTTGACCAGCTGGCCGTCGCCTGCGACGAGCGCGTCCGTCGCCAGCACGGCGGGACCGCCTGCGTTGGTGACGATGGTCAACCCGGGTCCGCGCGGGCGCGGTTGCTTGGCCAAAATCTCGGCCATGTTGAACAGCTCGGCGATGGTATTGACGCGCAGCACGCCCGAGCGGCGAAACGCGGCGTCGAGCACTTCGTCCGAGGCAGCCAGCGCGCCGGTGTGGGAGGCCGCTGCCTTGGCGGCGGCTTCCGAGCGCCCCGCCTTGATCACGATGATTGGCTTATTCAGCGCTACTTCACGGGCCGCGGACAGGAACGAACGCGCGTCGCCGATCGACTCGATGTAGAGCAAGATGGCATGGGTTCGCGGGTCGTTACCGAAGTAGTCGATCAGGTCGCCCCAGCCGACGTCGAGCATGCTGCCCGTCGACACGAAGCCGCTGAAGCCGACCCGCTCGCGCAAGCTCCAATCCAGAATCGCCGTTAGCAGCGCGCCGCTCTGGCTCACGAAGGCCAGGTTGCCGAGTCGCGCCATGTCCCGCGCAAACGTGGCGTTCAAGCCGGTGGTGGGGCTCATCACGCCGAGACAGTTGGGGCCGATGATGCGCATGCCGCTCTTGCGGGCCTCGGCCAGCACCTGCCGCTCCAGCTCGGCCCCGGCCGGACCGGTTTCCTTGAAGCCCGCCGAGATGATCAGCGCGGCGGGCACGTCCATAGCGGCGCAATTGGCGACGATGCCGGGCACGCTGCTCGACGGCGTCACGATCACGGCTAGGTCGATACGGGCGGGTACGTCCTCGATCGTCGGGTAGGCTTTGATGCCAAGCACGCTCGGGCGCTTGGGATTCACCGGAAAGACGGTGCCCCCGAACGGGCTACTGATCAGGTTGCGCAGGATTGTGCGTCCCACGCTGCCGGCGGCTTCGGTCGCGCCGATCACCGCGACGTTCTGAGGCCGGAAAAAATGTTCGAGCGGCTGCTGCTGCCGCCAGATGTCGTGCGTCAGCGCGGGCTTGCTGTCGCGTCGCGGCGGCACTTTGGAGTCGGCCATGTGGGGCAGTCTAGGCAGACTGGGCCCGCTTGGACAGCGCGAGTCGCGTCGTTGCGACTCGCGCTGTAGCTTGGCTCAGTGCCGGGCAAGCCGATTAAGGCCGAGTGATATCGACCAGGCTGCCGCCGATGGCTTGGATTGAGTCGTAGATCAGCTCGCGCGTGTAGAAGGGGTTGTGGACGCCGAACGCGCTGCCACGAGCGAGCACGAAGTAGTTGTACAGGGCGCCCGCCGTGTTGGCGTCGACCGGATTTTTGGGGCGAGCGAGATCGAGCTCGAAGTGTGTATCCGCGAGCGCAGTGGCATCGAGCGGCCCGAACGTCGGTCCAGCGTCGCGCGTCAGCAACGCGAGGTCGTTCAACGTCTGGCGTAGCCGCTGCAGTGCGGTTTTGACCGTCGTCTGTCCGGAGAGCACGTCGAAGCTCGTCGCCGTCGAATGGCAGGTCTTGCAGGTCTCGAGTCGCGGCGCGAAGGAGTGATCGCCCACGCCTTGGTTTTCGGCGACCGACGGCATGTGGCAGTTCACGCAGCCCTTGGCGAAGTTGGCGTGCTGTGAGGTTGCGTACGGTTTGCCCGCAAAGCGATAGCCGCCTTTGCCCGTGTAGACGTCCGACTGCGGGCCTTCGTGGGGGCCCCAGTGGCTGCTGTTGATGTTGTTCGTCACGCCGATGTAGTCGGTCGAGTCTTTGCGCGACTTGTGGCACCAAATGCAGGCGTTGCCGACGCCGTACTTGCCAGCGGGAGTGCCATCCGACGTGGCGGCAGCCGAGCTGAGCTCGAGCGTCGCTTGGTCGTCTGGTCCGGTCGGGACGCGCAGCGGGAAGGAGCCCGGGGTGTAGGTCTTGCCCGTGACGTGCGGGTCATTCTCGGCGGAAGAGTCGTGGCATGTCGTGCAGTGCACGACGGCGACGCTGGCGTGGCCGGCGTAGGTAACCTCCGTGATCTTGCTGTTGACGGTGCTCTTGTAACTGATCTGCCCGGCGGCGAGGTGTTGAGGGCCGGCGGTGCCCGCGAAGTTGACGTTGCCCGCGAGCCGTTGCTCGATGCCGTCGATGGCGTGGCAGTTGCCGCAAGCCGTGGCGCCGGTCCAGGTTGCTACTTCGTCTCCACCCAAGTTGGAGATGAAGGTCGCGTAGTGCGTGCTCGTCTTCCACTGCTCGACGATGCCTTTGAAGCCGTGGCAGGGCCCCAGGCAGCCGGCCTTGAGGGGCATTTCGGCGGCGCCCGCTGCGCCGGCCGTGCCAGTTGTGCCGGGTGCGCCCGCTGCGCCAGGTGCGCCAGCTGCGCCGGGCGCTCCTGGTGCGCCGGGGTCGCCTTGTGGACCGGGGTCGCCTTGCGGACCGGGTGCGCCTTGCGCGCCCGTGGGTCCAGTATCGCCATCAGCGCCTTTCGCGCCTGTGGCCCCTGCCTTGCCATCCTTCCCGTCCGAGCCAGCGCAGGCTCCGAAGGTAAGTCCGATGGCGGTCAATAACATCCAAGTAGTGCAAATAGTCTTGTTCACGTGCTTCTCCGTGGTGACATGGAAGGCGAGCCTGCCCCAGCAAGAACGGTTCCACCCCGCAGCCACTCTAACTCGAACGCTCAAACTCAGGTTGACTCAATTTGAGTCATCGTCGCGCGCGCAAACGGTGCGGCGCCGGGCGAGAGCGCGCAGATTCTGCACGTCGATGTCGGGGGCGGGCTCTGCGAACGACGACTTATTGTGTCAGTGCGGTGTCGCGCTCTGCTCGGTCGCTGCGACATCTGCTTCGCGCTGCGGGATCGGGCCGGGCGGGAGCGAGGGGCCGCGCGGATGGCGCCCCACGTCGATCACGACCGCCAGCAAGTAGCAAAGAAACGCCAGAATCCCGACACCTTGACCCACGCTCATCGCGAAAATCACCGGCAGCGGTCGAGGCGAGATGATCGAATAGGACATCGTCGCGAGCCCCGTGAGCGCCAGCCAGCAAGCCGCGCGAGTCAAGCGCGTCACGGACCCGCCGAGAACGCGCTGCAGCAGACTCACGGCGTCCTCGCTGCGGGCATTGCGCTCGCGCTCGCGGAGGGGGCGGGACCGGCCGAAGCGCGCGCCTTGGCTACTGCCTTGGCTGCATCGAGAGTTTGTTTTTCGCCCTTGTCGAACGGGTGGGCGAAACCGTGGCAGCCGGCGCTGGCGCAGCTGACTTTGTTCGAGAAAAGCTCGGATTTCAGGGCCTCGTGGTCGGGCACGCTGCGCCAGCCGCGGAGGGTCGTGGTGTGGCACTGCCGGCAGTTCAGGTTGTCGTAAGGCTTGTGCACGTGAATGACCTTGAGGGCCTCCGGGAGCGAAAGCTTCATGTAGCCGCCCAGGTAGTACTCGTAAACGTGGCCCATGCCGCCCTTCTTGGTCATGGCGTAGCCATACATGCCGTAGTCGGCGTGGCACACGTAGCAGCTGTGCTCGCCGAAAAAGGGATTGCGCGAGTGCCGCGCGGCCAGCGACTGACGCTTCGGATCCGTCGCATCTTGATAGTGGGCGTCCATCACGTGGCAGGAACCGCAAAACTCACGGTGGGTGGTGCGCTCCATGCCGGCGACGGTCGACGATGCCGCTGCGATGGCTGGAAATACTCCTAGCCCCAGGAACAGCGCCAGCTTGGTGCGCAGATCGAGCAGCGGTTTTTTGAGCAAAAACCCGATCAAAATGGCCGCAGCGATGGCAGCACTGCCAAGCGCGACGACTCCGAGCCAGGGGCCAGCGTGGGGCACGTTGTGCGCACTCTCCCAGCTGGCGGCGCGGCTGTACAAGTAAAAATGAACTGCCTGTCGCAGGGCTCGGGTTATCCCAGCCGTGGCCACGCCGTTCGTGTGGTCGACTGCGACGGCGCAATCGCCTCGCTCTTCGGTCTATGCTGCGGCCGGTGCCGGTGAGCTATCGCCACAAATCTCTTCCGCTCCTGCTGTCGCTCGTTTTCGCGATCGCTTTAGCGTGCAGTGGTGGCGAGGACACCGGCGACGGGTCGTATGGGCGCGGGCTGAATGTCCAGGCGGCCTGGCTGACTGCGCGCGCCGTGACGGGTCATCGCGTGCACGTGACCAAAGCCAAGGTGGCCTGCGCCAAGTGTCACGATATGAGCGGTGGCGCGATGGGCAAAGTGACGCCCACGCGCTGCGTCGCCTGCCACGCCAAGGAGGGTCAGCTCGCGCACGCCAGCAAACAAGCGCAGACGCGCTTTGGCCACGGCGCTCAGGCGGATTGCACGAGCTGCCACGTTTTTACGAGTGACGGCAGCGGGCACGACGGCGTGCTCGCCTTTCCCGGCGGCCACGAAGCGCCGCTTCCCCCCGAAGGTCCGCCCGGCGCCGGAGGCAACGCCCACGCCGACGCCGGCAGCGCTGCCGGTGCCGCAGCCTTCATTCGCGGCATCGAGCCGTACGCGCCCGGGGACTGCAAGCGCTGCCACGCCTCTCAGCAGGGTGACATCCCGGCCGTCGCCGTGCACGGCACTCAGCAATGCACCAGCTGCCATCGCCCTCACGAAGACGCCAAACCCACCTCGGCGCCGTGCGCGAACTGCCACCAAGACATCCAGACGACGCACGCTGCGAGTGGCAAAACCCCGCTGCAGACCTGCACCACGTGCCATCAGCATCAACACGCCCCAGCCAGCGACGCCCTTCCGACTTGCGCAGCTTGCCATGCCAAGCAAGAGCCCATCATCCCGAGCTCCGCGCTCTTTGCCGACGGACATACCGCGTGCGTGGGTTGTCACCGGCCGCATGAGTTCGCCAAGACGTCGGCCGTTGCCTGCCGCTCCTGCCACGCCGACCTCAACGTGCTCGGCGGCGGGCGCGCTCCGCCGCACAACCAGTGCACCAACTGTCACTCGCCGCACGACGTCAAAAATTCGCCCGAAAAGGCCTGTCAAAACTGCCATCAAAACGTGCACCCCGACCACCCCAAGCAGGGCGTGGTGGGCACTTGCGTCGGCTGCCACAACCCGCATCCCGCCAGCACACACGCGGATCAACCGAAGGCCTGCAGCAGCTGCCATCAACAAGCGGCGTCCGATCACGACTTTCACGGCAAGGTCGCCTGCGCTGAATGCCACAAGCCTCACGCGTTCGTGCTCACGCTGTCCGAACACAAAACCTGCCAGGGCTGCCACGCGAAGAACGTGCAGCTGGTCAGCCTGAACGCCGGGCATCAAGCCTGCCAAAATTGTCACCGTGGCCTGCCGCACCGACCGACCACGCTGCAAGCCGGTTGCGATACGTGCCACGCGGCCCAGCGCGCCCAAGTCTTCGCCGGGCATTCGGTTTGCACCAACTGCCACGAGCCGCACTCCGGCGCCCAAGCGCAAGCCTGTCAGAGCTGTCACAAAGCAGAGCAGCAGAGCGCGCCCAAGGGGCACCAAGCCTGCACCAGCTGCCACCAGCCGCACACGGGCGCGCCGACGCAAAAGGTCTGCTCAGCCTGCCACGCCGACGAGAGCCATAGCCCGCATGGGCAAGTCGCCACGGGCTGCTTGACGTGCCACCGCCCGCACGGCCCGAGCGGCGTTGCCAAGCCGCCGGTTTGCAGCAGTTGCCACCAAGTGAATAAGCTTCCGGGTCTGCACTCGCAGCCGAAACACCAGGCCTGCGAGCGCTGTCACTCGGGTCACGGCGATCCGCCCAGCACCGCACGCGAAGTCTGCCTCGGCTGCCACGCCGACCGTAAGCAACACTTTCCAGACGCCGCACGCTGCGCCAACTGCCACCTATTCACGCAACATCGCTAGGCGCCAACGCTCGGCCGCTAACGCGCGGTGAACCAAGACCTGCCGCATCCCTGAGGCTGCCGAGCCGCAGCCTCACTCGCAGAAGCTTCCGTGCCGGCCACGGGCCGAAACGCACGAGCCCAGATTTTTTTCACAAAGAGATCGGGAGATCGGGAGGTCAGAAATTTGGGGGGTTGAGCCGACCGAATCTTTGCGGAACCTGCGCCGGCTCGGAACAGATCCGCTCCGCTCGAACAACAAAATCTCCCGATCTCCCGATCTCTTTGTGAAAAAAATCTCGTGCTTGCTTGCCGGCGGCCCCAGCTTGCGGGAGAGCGTCACGGAACTTCGAAGGTGACGGTGCCGTCGACGTGGAGCTCGGGGTGGGTGAAGCTGACGTCGTCGGCGGCGATGTCTTGATGGCAGGTATGGCAGGCGCTGTTCAGCACGTGAGGCGGCGGCGGCGGCAAGCCGTGGCAACTGCCGCAACTGGCTTGGGTGCCGTCGACTTGCGTCCAAACCGGTGTGGTGTTGCTGCCGCCCGAGGGGTGATCTTGGGGGAAGATCGCGCCGTGGCAGCCGCTATTTTCGCATTTGCCCGCCACGAACTGGGGTTTGCCCCGATAGGCCAAGGCCGCCCCGGAGAACGCCAGCTCGGCAGGCAGGTCCGAGTCGATGTGGCCGGCGGCGAACACCTCTGCGGGGACGACGTGGCACTCGACGCACGGCACGGCGCGCGAGGTCGCGGTGCCGAGTACGTGCGTCTGGTGAGCACCGACGCCCGTCTCGGTCGTCAGGCTGCTGCCTGCCAGATCGACGGGCGGCGCCGGATTGAGCTTGCCGTGGCAGCCGGTGCACGACTGGTCGAAGGCGACGTCGATTGTGCCGTCTACGTGCCGCAGCTTGTCGACGATGCTCAGATTGTCGGGGCCGACTACGGCGCCGTGGCAACGCGAGCAATCCTTCATTTGCGTATGAGGAGCGGGGGGCGGCATGCCGTGGCACGATGTGCACTTCAGGTCGGCGTCGCTGGTCCACACGGGTGATGCTTGGGAAGAGGCGGGCTCGGGCGCGTGGCACCAGGCGCTGCAAGTGGTGGCTTGCGGGTCCCAGCTGGCGGCGTGTCCGCGCGTCGCAGCGACGCCGCCCAGCTGCACGAGCGCGGGCAAACCCCGCACGTGCGTCGGGTCGTCAGCTGCGTCCGGTACGTGATGACATTCGTTGCAAGCCAGTGGGCGACTGAAGGCGCCGCCAGCCAAATGCGCCTGGTGTGCGCCTACGCCGACGGCGCTGGTCGAGGTGTTGCCTTGGGTGTCGAAGGGCGGCGCGGCGTTTTTACTGGAGCCGTGGCACTTCGCGCAGTCGAGGCCCTTCACGTCGACCACGCCGTCGACATGGCGCTCGGGCGCGATGAAATGGCGATCGTCGTCGATCACGTCGCCGTGGCAAGCTGAGCAGCGCTCCGACTGCGGGTGCGGCGCCGCCGGTGGCAAGCCGTGGCAGCTGCCGCAAGCCTTGGCGCTCGAGCGCGGCTCCGTCCACAGCGGCTGCGCTTCGCGATGACAATAACTCGCGCTGCAGCTGCGCTTGGCGGAATCGTACCGGGGTTTTCGCCCGCCCGTTTTCGCCAGCTGGCCAAATGTGAGCTGGGCGGGTCGATCACTATCGGCGTGCCCGGCCGAGCGCACTTCGTCCGGCACCACATGGCATTCTTGGCAGCGCAAGGCCGCGTGGGTCGGGCTCGCCGTGAGGTGAATTTGATGCGCGCCGACGCCGGGGTAAGACGGATCGCTCGCGCCCAGCAGGTCGCGCGGCGGCGCCGAGCGCGCCAAGTAGTCGCCCTGGCGGCTGGCATCGCCGTGACAGGTCGTGCAGCGCGTGAGCTCGGCTTCCGCGTTGCCGTCGGAGCGACGTTTCAGGCAACCGGGCCCGAGTAGGCCGCAGGCGAGCGCGAGCAGCAGCGCGACGCCGAGCGGTACGCTGGCTCGCGTCGGTCGCACACCGAGACGAGAAGCGGGGCGACTAGCCATGGCAATACCTGCACATTTCCGAGGCGACGCTGCGCGTGCTCTTCCAGCCAGCAGGATGCGGATTGCCGCCATAGGCGCTGACTTTGTGGCAGCGAATGCAGTTGGTGGCAGGGCCCTGATCGTGACAGCTGGCGCAGGCTAAGATATCGCGCCTCGCCTCGCGCCCGTGAAAATTGCTCGCGTTCACGTTGCTGCCGACCCAGCCGGGTGGGTGCGGGTTCCTGCCGTTTTCGATGTTACCGCTGACGCCGCGCGCCACGTGGCACGCGTCGCACGACTGGGGGGTGTGGCAGCTGGCGCAGCGGGCGGGCTCGGATTTGGCCTCGATCGCGTGGCGCGTCAGAAAGTCTCCGCGGTGGACTTGATTGGATTCGAGCCGCTCGGGCCGGCGCAGTTCCACGCTCAGATCTTGGCTGGCGTCGTGGCACGACTGGCACTGGCTCTGCGTGTGGCACGACTGACACAAGTTTTGTTGGAGCGCGGCCGCGGCGCCGTGGTGCCGAGCGAACGCCTGGTCATGCCGCAGAAACGTTTGCGGTAGCGTTCGCGCCAGGTCTCGCTGCGCGTGACAGGGCGTGCACTCGGCGCGTTGCCACTGCTGCTCGTGCTCGTGACAGGTGAAGCATTGGCTCATCGGCGGCAATGGCGACTGGTTTTCGCGCAGCACGCCCTGGTGACACTTCACGCACTGGCCCTCGATGCCTTGCATGCTCAGGTGCTGGTCGTGGTTGAAGGCGATGTCTCCGTTGGGCCTGGCGGGTACGACCGACAACACCGGCAAAACCTCGCGAGCGTCGCTTTTGTGGCAGCTTTCGCACAGCGCCTGCTGGGGTAGCTTGCCGGCTCGCCCTCGTTGAGAGGGGGCATGGCAGCTGTTGCAGCTGAGGCACGCCGGCTTGCCCTTTTCTTCGCAGTGCAAGCCGACCAGGTGCAGCTGGTGCGGAAAGCGCGCCGGCCCCTGCTTTTTGGCGCACGCGGCGACCAGTGCCACGAGCAGCGCACACAGCAGCAGCGCGGAGGAAGCCCAGGGCCGCGCTCGCGTCACCAACTGGTTCTCCGTGGGGCGCCGTCGAGGGCGTAGCTGACGCGGAGCAGCGCTTCGGCATCGAAGGCAGCGTAAGGTGTGTGCGCCAACGAGCCGCCGAACATCACGTTGAGCGCGTCGAGCGCCTGGTAAGACAAAGTTCCAGCGTACACCGACGACGTGACGTAGCCCGCGATCGGCCGATCGTAGAAGTAGCCGTAGGCTTCGAGCGTGCTCGTGAGTCGAGGCTGCAGTCGGCGCGAAAGCGACAGGCGCACCGAGTGGTAACCGTTGTCGGGCGCTAGCACGCGCGCGTAAGCCACGCGCAGCAGCGTCTGCTGCTTTTGATCCACGAGCAGGCGCGCCGCGACCTCCCCGCGCGCTCCAGGGCGCGAGCCGTCGTAGAGCTCCAAGTAGCCGTTACCTTCGAGCCTCAGCTCGCGCAAGGCTCGCCAGGTCGCCGAGCCGCCGAGCTCGTCGTAGTTGGCGGTGCTGAATACCGAGAGCACCGATTGGCGCGACAAGAGCAGGGCCGGCTCTACCCTGAAAAACTCGGCCGAGACGTCCAATGCCGGGTGCGGCGTGCTGTCGAGCCAGAGCCGAGCGTTGGCGAGCCGCCGCGCATCCAGCTCGACCAAAGCGCTGCCGCCAGCCGTTGCTCGGTCACCGAGCGCGGCTCGGCCGTCGAGGCCCAAGCTGCGGTGTGAGAGCAGCGATGCGTCGCGCTCCTCGTGGACGGACGCGCTGGCGCTCAAGGCGGTCGTCCCGTAGCCAAGGCGGCCACCGCTGACCCAGTTACCGGAACGAGTCGGCTGTGCCTGCGGGTCGCGCAAGAGCGAGTCGGCGGCGTTGCCCAGGTGGTGGTAACCGGGACGTTGGTCCCAGCGCGGCAGCACCGTGAAGCCGGCGTAGCCTGTCGCAGACCAGCCGAGCGCTTGCTCGGCGCCGAGCATGATGCCGTCGAAGCGAGCGTAGCGAGCGGCCCCACCCGTTGCTTGCTGGCGCCCGAAGCGCACCCAAAAGGGCCCTTGATGATAGCGCAGGCTCGCCGTCTGCACGTCGCCGTCGAAGTCTGGTTCCTTTTCCGAGCGACCTGGCCAAGCGCGGCCCCAAGCGGACAGCTCGAGATCGACGCTGTCTTTGCGCCACGGCGTGTCGATGTCTCGCGCGTCCAGGCCGATGTATTGGTGAAGCGGCGCCGCCTCTTGCGACTCGATCAGCGCGCCGTTTTGGCCGGGCAAGAGCGCACGCCGGAACAGCTGCAAATAGGTCTCGCCGCGGGCCACGAGCTCCAGGCGATCGCTCGGCGGCGGCGCGCTCTCGACGCTACTGCTCACCGGTACGCCACGTCGCTCCAGCGCTTGCGCGGACGCCGAGCTCGCCCTGACAACGAGCACGGCGAGTAACAAAAGACTGACCGCTAGGCGGTCCCGCGAGGCCATGCTCAGGTTGGTCTAGTCGAGATGACGACAGAACTACAGCAATGTTCTGTGAGCTAAGCCACTTGGCTCAGCTCACCCAGCAACTTGCCCCAGCTTTCGCCGTGGTCGATGCCAAGCTCGCGTGCGATCTCCTCGAGCGCCTTGTCCGCCGACGGCGAAACGGCGTCAGGCCGATCGAGCGCCAGTGCCGTGCTGCGGGCGATTCCTTCCGCATAGGAAAGCAGCGCGGGCAGCTCGCTGAAGTCCACTTCCATATCGTCGCTCGCCTGGGCTAAAAGCAAGATGTCGTGCAAACCTTCGCTAATGTAAGCGTGGGAGGGGCGCACCTTGAGCCAGCGATCGAGCACCGCGACGCCGGCCGCGCTCAGCTCGTACTCACGCGACGCAAAAAAGTGGATGCGGTCGCGTTTGACGCGCTCCATCTTGCCGTCGGCCCAGGCCACGTAAATCAAGGGCAGCAGCTTGAGCACCCGGTAGTCGTCGACCGGAATGCCCAGTCGTTCGAGAGATTTCTTCATCTTGTCGCGTTGCATGAATTTGCTCCTAGTAGCGATTTCGCTAGCGAAAGCTTCGGGAAAGTGGCCGACCGGGCCTCAGTCGCCCCCGCCCCCGTCCAAGCCCGTGCCGTCCGTGGCTCTGGTTTCGCAGCCTTGACAGAGGCAGTTACCTTCCGGACCCGGCCGCAAGTGACTGCGAGCTCCGCACGCGCAGCAGCGCGCCTGGTGCAGCAACTGGTCGAGCTCGGGAGCCGCGCGGAGCAGATCTTGGCGCGTCACGATCCCGCGCACCCCTTCAGCATCTGCCACCACGACCGAGCCGACGCCTTGCACCGCCATCAAGCGTGCCGCGTCGCTCAGCGAGCCGTCTGGGCGCAGCGTGATGACGTGTCGCCAGGCCGCTTGCAAGACTCCGGCTGCCGGGGCGAGATCTTGCAGGTCACAGGTACAGATGATCCCGATCAGCCGACCCTGCTCCACGATCGGGAAGTGATGCACGGCTTTGGCCTCGGCAAGCGCGAGCACGTCTTGGGCGCGTGCATCCGGACCGATGGTTACGACCGGCTGCGTCATGAGCTCGGAAACCGACATCTGAATGCGTTGCATGGTGGCCTCCTGTCACCTCGGTGAGGCAACTTCCGAGCCAGCGGCTCAAGCTCGGCGATTTCGCGTCGTTTGTTGATTTGCCGAGCTGCTGCTCGGCCGCCAACGCAAAATCCGCGTCGCTCTCGCGCAAGCTTCGCGCCTAGTCGCAAAGGCGCGGCTACAGCAGTGAGTCGCCCGGCGCGGGCTGCGTGCGGTCGGTGTACACGATGATGCGCTCGCCAGCGGCGACGCTGTCGCTGCGGCCGCGGCGATTGACGCGCTCCATTTGGCCGACGGTCATGCCGTAGCGCTTGCCGATGCCGGCCAGCGTGTCGCCGTCGTGCGCGGCGATCACCAGGCGCTTGCGACCGTTTTGGCCCTCGAAATAGTCACAAAACTCGGCGCTGCCGGCGACCAGAATTTTGGCGTGTGCCTCGGGCACGTGCATCACCTTCGACAAGTCGGCGTTCTTGGCGACGAAGACTTGCAAGCTCATGCCCGGCTCGAGCCGCGCCTGCACGTCGAGCGCATTCCAATCCGCCAGCTCTTGCGGCGTGATGTGAAACGCCGTCGCCACGCCGGTCGCCGTGTCGCCCGAGACGACACGATAGAAGACGCGCTTGCGATCCGGATAGTCGATGGAGCGGTTCGGCACTACCACCACCTCGGCGGCGGTCGTCGGATCCGGCTCTTCGGTGCGCAGCGGCGCGCGGGGCACCAAGAGCACGGTGCCGGGCGCCAAAACCTCGTCGGCGGCCACGCGATTCTGTTCGCGTAGCTCGCGTTCGCTGGTGCCACGGCTGCGTGCGATACGTTCGACCGTTTCACCCAGCTTGACCACGTAGGGCTCGAGCCCGTCGTCCGCCGCGGCGCGCGTGGGTGTCCACTTCGCGCCGGTACCTTCTGGTACGCGGACGCGGTACGAGCCGCGCGCGGCTCCCGGAGCAGCGGGCGGCGTCCGACCGGCCAAATACTGCGGATTATTGCTTTCGATCGTGGCAGGCAGGCTGCCCACGGCGCGCGCGATTTCGCTGAGCGGCACCGAAGGACCGACCGTCACGACATCGAAGCGCTCGGCTGGGTCTTCGCTCACGCCGTCGAGCCCGAAGGCGCGACGATTGTTCATCAGCACCGCCGTCGCCAAGATTTTCGGGACGTAGAGCGTCGTCTCCCAGGGAATGCCTGCTTCGTAGCGCGCCAGCTCCCAAAAGTTGTTGGTGTTGAACTTCTTCACCGAGCGCGACAGCCCGCCGTAGCCCATGTTGTAAGAGGCCATCGCCAGGTCCCAGCTGCCGAAGCGTCGATACAGATCGCTCAGGTAGCGCACGGCTGCTTGCGTCGAGCGCTCCGGATCGAGCCGCTCGTCCACCCAGCGATCGACCGTGAGGCCGTAGCTGCGCGCGGCATCGGGCATGAATTGCCAGAGCCCCGCCGCGCCGACTGGCGAAGCGATGGTCGGGTTGTGCCCGCTCTCGATCAAACTGAGCCAGACCAGATCGGTCGGCAAACCCGCCCGGCCGAGCTCGGTTTTGATCGCCGGTGAATAGCGGCCGGCCTTTTTGGCCCAGGTGCGCGCGATGGCGCGGCCGCTCGGCGTGTCGCGGTAGAAGTGCAGGTAGCGCACGACCCGCTCGTCGTAGCGCGTTGGCAGGTCCGGTTGCGTCAAGCTGCGCAGCCACGCGCCTTCGCTGGCGCTCGGAGCATCGTCCTCGCTTTGGCGGGTGACGCCCACGGGCAAGCCCGAAGCGTCGACCTCGGGTCCCGGCGGGTTCGGCGGTGCAAAGTCGAAGCCGAGCTCGACACCTTCGAGCGGCTGCGGGAACAGCACGCGCTCGGCTTCGCGCAGGCTGCGCAGCTCCGGATCGTCTTTGCCACGCTTCAGCTCGTCGTCTGTCGGCGCGCCGCCGGTGATGTGTTGGCGTGCCGCCTCGTCCGGTGCTGGGCGAGCCGCGCCGGGGGGCTGCGTGGGCGACGGCTTGGCGGGGGGACGACCCTTGGCGTGCGTGGCCGAGGCTGGAGGCGTGGCCGTTTTTTCAGGCGTCAGCGGCGGCTGCGGGCTCGGAGGCGTCATCGGCGGGGCGACGCTGCGTGTGCCGGCTCCCCGGGCGACGTCAGCCGCCGGCTTAGCGGGCGAGCTGCTGGCAGGCTCGACGGCGGTTGGGGGCGCGCTCTTGGCGGGTTCGGGCGGAGACCTAGTCGGCTCGGCCCCAGGTTTCGAGGCCGCGGGCACGACCTTGGGAGCCGGCTTTTCCTTGGTTGGGGCCTTCTTTTCGGGCTTGGGGGCGGTCTTCTCGGCAGGGGCGGCGGGCAAGCTGCCCTTGGCTTGCGCGACGGCCAGACCGGGGCTCAGCCAGAGGCCGAGCCACAGCGGATAGCGCGCCACCACGGATCGCATGCACGAGGCTTAACGGACCTCGGGCCGCCCGGTCAAATATCGGGGCTTTGGCGACGCTGCTGTTCGTCGCCAACCAGCCTCCGACCGGCCCCGCGGCGCGGGCCGCCAGCGTCAGCCCTCGTTGGACGCAGCGCGGACGATCGGCACGGCTCCGGCGGGGGGGCTCGGCAAGTCGTGTTGCATGCGGCGCCGCTTCACTTCCAGATAGGAGGCAGAGAAGGGATTGGCCGGGACCAGCACCGGAACTCGCCGCTCGACGTGGATGCCAAGCTCACGCAGGGCGTCGAGCTTGAGCGGATTGTTGGTGAGTAGCTCGATCGAGTCGACGCCCAGATTGCGGAGCATGGCGGCCGCCACGTCGTAGCTGCGGGCGTCGACCGGTAGGTGGAGCAGCTCATTCGCTTCGATCGTATCGGCGCCTTTGGCCTGCAGCGCGTAGGCGCGCACCTTGTTGGCCAGGCCGATGCCGCGACCTTCTTGCCGCAGGTAAAGCACCACGCCTGCTCCGCGCCGGGCGATTTCGGCCTGTGCGCGCTCGAGCTGATCTTTGCAGTCGCATTTGAGCGAGCCGAATACCTCGCTCGTCAGGCATTCGGAATGAATGCGCACGGCGATGCTGCGTTGTCCGCGCACGTCCCCCATTACTAGCGCGCAATGCTCGCGGCTGAGCGCGGGGTGAGCATCCGCATCTTCCCAATTGAACACGTGCAAATCGAACGTGCCGTACCGCGTGGGGATGGGCGCCCGAGCCTGATGCTCGAGCCTGGGGTCACGCTCGTGGGAACCGAACGGGGACATCGCGGAAACTTTAGGCAACATGGTGCGTGCACCCTCTGGGGTCAAGCTTGCGGCTATCTACGCTCCGCGGCGCACATTGGTTCCTGAAGGTCGACAAAGCTTCAAAATGGCTGACTCCAGCACCGCTTGGGGAGGCCTGCGGGTGCCGCCCTTCAGCTCCAAATCGAGCCGGGCGAGCAGCTCCGGCCAACGCTCCAGATCGGCCCGCGGCAGGGCTTTGACCTGCTGGCTGAGCTCGCGCGCCTTGAATGGCGGGGCACCGGCGCGGATGGCCGCCTGATCGGGCGACGCGCCGCCCCGCACTGCGGAGTCGAAGCGCAGCAGTTGCCGCGTCGACCAAGCCAAGACACCGAGCAGCCTGAGGCCGCGATCTTGCGGGTCGTACACGTCAGCCAGCGCCGCGAGCGCCGCACCAGCGTCGCGCCGACCCACTGCGGAAACCAACTCCCAAACGCTGGCTTGTCTCAGGCGCACGATGCAGGTCGCCACGCTGTCTTCGCTGATCTCATTGCCGTCGCCGACGTACAGGCACAGCCGCTCCACCGCGTCTGCCACCGGCGACAGCTCTGGGCCGGTCAGCTCAGCCAGCAGATCGGCGACGGCTGCGTTGATCTTGCAGCCGCGCGCGCTCACGCGCTGTTCGATCCAGCGCGGCAGGTCGCCGCGCGAGAGCGGCTCGCACGCCACCAAGAATCCGTCGGCCTTGGCGACGGTGTACAGTTTGCGTCGCTTGTCGACGCCAGCGCCGAGCAGCACGAGCACCGTGCTCGGTGAAGGCGCCTTGGCGTAGTCGAGCAGCTTCTCGAGCGGATCCTTGTCGGTGATTTTACCTTCGCTCTTGCCGCCAGCCTTCGGCTCCCAACGTTCGAGGCCGCGCAGCAGCACGTAGCGGCGCTTGGCCATCATCGGCAGCGTGCGCGCGGCGGCCAGCACCTTGTCGACGTCCACCTCGCCGGCCTGGTACTGATCCTCGTTCAGGCCCGCGACGCCGCCCTTCAGGCTGGCCGTTTTGATCGCCAGGACGACGCTGCTCGCCAAGAGCGCCTCTTCGCCCGCGACCAGATACACCGGGCGCAGCTCGCCCCGTTGTGCCTCGGCGAGCGCTTGATCCGGCGTCACGGGGCGTTTCTATCACGGCGGGATTGGAACGTCGCGCCGCGACGTAGTAAAGCGGCGGCGTGTGCTCACAGCGCGTTTTCGGCGCACGACAGCTCTCCCCTCGCCAAGCGTCCCTCGTGGCGATCGGCAATTTCGACGGCGTGCACCGCGGCCACCAAGCCGTCATTTCGCAGGCTCTGCGCCTGGCCAGGGCCGCGAGCCTCGCGCCGCTGGTGCTCACCTTCGAGCCGCACCCCGCCGTCGTCTTGGGGCGCGGCGCGCTGCCGGCCTTGACCAGCCTCGAGCGCAAGCTCGAGCTCATCTGCCGCCAGAGCCCCGCGCTCACGGTGGTGGTCGAGCCGTTCACGCCGGAGCTCGCCAAGACCGAGGCGGCGGATTTTGCGCAGCAGCTGCTGGCAGAAGCGCTCTCGGCCAAGCTGGTTTTGGTCGGTCAGAACTTTCGCTTCGGCCGCGGGCGCGCTGGAGACTTCGCGCTGCTCGAGCGGCTGGGAGCCGAGCAGGGCTTTGCCGCACACGCCACGGCGCTGGAGTGCGACGCTGCCGGTCCCATTTCGAGCACCCGGGTGCGCGCCGCGCTCGAGCAGGGAGATCTGCCAGCGGTCGAAGCGCTGCTCGGTCGCCCGCACGCGCTGACTGGCGTCGTGGTGCCGGGGCAGGGCAGGGGCAGAACTATCGGCGTTCCGACCGCGAACCTCAGCGGTTTCGTCGAGGCGCTGCCGCCGCATGGCGTGTACGCGGTGCTCGTCGATCGCAAGCAGGGCGAAGCGTTCCAAGCCCTGGGCGCAGGCGTCGCCAACTTCGGTGTGCGGCCGACGCTGGATGCCGGGCCGAGCTTCGAAGCGCACGTGTTCGACAAGTCGGTCGACCTGTATGGGCAAGAGCTGCGCGTCCATTTGCTGGGCCGGCTGCGCGAAGAGCGAAAGTTTTTGGGGGTGGACGAGCTGGTCGCGCAAATCGCGCGAGATATCCAGGCCGCGCGCTCGCTCACCGCGTCGCGGTTGCCGGATCCCAGCGCGCTTGGGGCGTGGTACTGATCGCGCCGCCATGGACTTCGACCCGGCCGAGCTCGACACGCTTTCGCGTGAGGATTTGATCCTACGCGCGCGCGCCCGCGGCATCGAGCGGCCCGAGCAGATGACACGTGTCGAGCTGCGCGACGAGATCGTGCGGCGCAGCGAGCCTGACCTCGAGCGCCAACGCCGCTCGCGCGGTTGGCTCGGCGTGGCTCGCGATCTGCTCGCGAGCGTGGTCGAATCGGGTTTGAATTTGCCGGATGCCGCCGCGGCCATTCGCGGCGAGGGCGGAGGCCTGACCGATTTTCAGGGACCGCCGCCGGTCGCCACGGTCACGCTGGCCGAAATTTACGCGACCCAAGGCCACTACGAGCAGTCGCTGCGCATGCTCGACGAAGTCATCGCGCGCGAGCCGGAGCACGCCACGGCGCGCAGCCTGCGCGACCGCATCGCCGAAGAGCGCGACCTCGGCCCCGGCCGCCGCCGCAAAGTCGTCGAAGCCAAAGCCGAAACCATCGTGACTCCGCGGCCGCCATCAGTCGCCCCCCCGCCCGAGCCCCCCGCTCCCACCTCCATCGCAGCCCCAGCACCCGAACCTTCGCCTTCGCCCGAACCTTCGCCTTCGCCTTCGCCCGAACCTTCGCCTTCGCCTTCGCCTTCGCCTTCGCCTTCGCCTTCGCCTTCGCCTTCGCCTTCGCCTTCGCCTTCGCCTTCGCCTTCGCCTTCGCCTTCGCCTTCGCCTTCGCCTTCGCCTTCGCCCGAACCCGAACCTTCGCCCGAACCCGAACCTTCGCCCGAACCCGAACCCGCTCCCGCTCCCCCCAAGGCCCCCGCCGTCGTGGTTCTCCAAACCTCCGATCGCGCCTTCGTCTACTGGCAGCTGCCGGCTCTCTCCGATTCGCTCTGCTTACGCAGCGTCACGGTCTCGCCGTCGAGCAACGGCACGGCCATGGCCGAGGAGGATCACACGTTGTCGCGCCCCGTTGGCGGCTTCTGGTTATCGCGTTTCGCGCCGGGCAGTGAGGTGCGCGCTGCTATCGGCGAGGTGTCGGGCGACGGCTTTTGCCCGCTGCTGGTGGCTCGTGTGCTGGCCAGCGGAGGAGACAGTGACGACACGCCGGCGTTCGATCCGCCGGGCAGCGCGGCGGACGCTGAGCTCGAAACGGCCGCGCGTAGCGCCGCGGGTCTGTAAACGCACCGGCGCCGGCGCCGAGGCCCCGAACATGAGCAACGCGGGGCGACAGCGAGCTGAGCCGCGCATGCCTCGAGCCTACTCGGCTCGAAATTCACTCAAAGCCGCGAAACTGGCGCGGCGCTTGGCCGATAGGGCTGTCATGGCGAGGGTTCGGGGGATTTTTGTGGGAACGCTGGGCGCCAGCTGCGCGATCACGACGGCTATCTACGCCCAGTCGGCGCCGATTGTGCCTACGGCAGCCAGCGACGGCCATGTCGAAGTCGCCCTGCACGCACGCAGCATGCGAGCCAGCGCGCGCGCCGAGCAGGTGGCATGGCTCACGCTAACCTTGCCGCTCGATAGGCTCGCGCTGCCGCGCGTGGCGCAACCAGCTGCAGCGTCGTCGTCGCCGGCTCCAGCGCCCCCGTCTACCGCGTTGCCAGCGTCGCCCGCTTCGCCGCCCAAGGCTCCGCCCGGGCCGCCAGCGGAGCCAGCGCAGCCGCCGTCACCGCGCTTTGGCTTCGAGCAGCTGCGCGCATTGGCAGAGTTCTCACGTCGCGCCACGGTCGTCGCGCTGTCGGTTGCCGGTGCAGCTGGCGATCGACGCCGGCTCGACTCGCTCTCGTCGCGAGCGCGCTCGTCGGCGCTGCTGCCCGAATTGCGCCTGCGCGCCGTGCGCAACACCGACCAAGCGCTGCGCTGGGTGCCAACGACAGACGATCCGTATCGCGTCACGCAAGCCGACGGCGCCGGCATGATCCTGGAAGCGAGCGCCACCTTCCGCCTCGACCGGCTACTGTTCGCGCACGAAGAGCTACTGGTCGAGCGGCTGCGTCTCCGCGCAGGCGCCGTGCGGCTCAAGCTCGAAGCGCGCGTTCAAGCGGCACTGCTCGGGCTGTTTCGCGCGCGCGAGCAGGCTTGCGCCACCGATCCGAACGATCCGGCCCAGCTCGAGCACGTGCTGAAGTCGCTCGAGCTGTTCGCTGAGCTCGACAGCCTGACTGCCGGCTGGTTTTCGGACGCCGCGCCGAGCCTGGGGCGCGCGGTTTGGGGCTTTCCCGAAGCCGTCTTGGGCGCGTGCACGCCGCCCGACCCGCCGGCGGTAAGCTCGCCGACAAAGGCGGTGGCGAGCCTCGAGGACTCGGAGTAAATACCGCCCCGTCATGCTCGCCGATGCTCGCAATCTCTTGGCCGACCTCCAAAGGCGCGTCGATGCGCTAAGGGGGTCTCTTTGACGTCCCGGCACTAAAGCGAGAAATCGACGAGCTCGACGAGCTGGCGAGCGCGCCAGATTTTTGGAACCACCAAGAAAAGGCGCAGGCGCTGATGCGCAAACGCGCCGCCGCGGTGGAAAAGCTCGAGCAGTCGCAAGCGCTGCTCAAAGAATTGACGGACGCCGGTGAGCTGCTCGAGCTAGCGGCGGCTGAAAACGACGAGAAGCTGATCGACGAGGTCGAAGCCAGCTTGCATCCCATCGACGCGAAAGTGCGCGCGGCCGAGCTGCGGCGCATGCTGAGCGGTCCGGTCGACCACGCCAACGCCATCGTCAGCGTGAGCCCCGGCGCCGGCGGCGTCGAGGCCAAAGATTGGGCGGACATGCTACTTCGCATGTACCTGCGTTGGTGCGAGCGCAAAGGCTTCAAAACCGAGATCATCGACTACGAGCCCGCGGAAGAGGCTGGCATCACCGGCGCCTCGTTCACCGTCGCCGGCCCCAACGCCTACGGCTACTTGCGCGCCGAAGTGGGCGTGCATCGCCTGGTGCGCATCAGCCCGTTCGACGCCAACGCGCGCCGCCAAACCAGCTTTGCCGCCATCGAGGTCACGCCCGACATCGAAGACGAAATCGACATCGTCATCGAAGACAAAGACATCGAGCTTACGACCATGCGCGCCGGCGGTAAGGGCGGCCAAAACGTGAACAAGGTCGAGACCGCCGTGCGCCTCAAGCACTTTCCGAGCGGGCTCAACATCGTGTGCCGCGCCGAGCGCAGCCAGCACCAAAACCGCGCCATGGCCATGAAAATGCTGAAGGCCAAGCTGTATGAGCTCGAACAGCAGAAGCGCGAGCAGGCGCAGCAAAGCTACGAAGCCGGCAAAAACCAAATCGCCTTCGGCAGCCAAATCCGCAGCTACGTGCTGCAGCCCTACCAGCTCGTCAAAGACCTGCGCACCGAATACGAAACCGCCGCCACCAGCGACGTCCTCGACGGCGACCTGGATCCGTTCATCGAAGCGTTTTTGTTGAAGAACGCCGACAAACAAATCCAGAACGCTCCGCCCGTACCTTGAGGATTCATCACTTTCTTGGCTGCCCAAACGCAGCCCATCCCGTCCTCCCTGTGAGAAAATCTGGGAGCCGTCGGTGCGAACTACTTTCTGTAGTCGTAGCCGAAGCGCATGATCGCGTTGGGCAGCACAACGTCTTTGCAATCCCATTGCCAGATGTAGAAGGCGTTGCGGAAGGGCGAATAGGCGACGCCGTTCGGGGCGAAGGGCAGTGGATCGGCCAGCGGTTGCCAGGTTTTGCCGTGATCGGCCGAGGCCATCAAGGTCATGGCGCCGACGGTCACGATGCGGCCGTCTGGCAGCTCGATTGGCTCGACGGATTTGGCCTGATTCGGGTCCGCGACTCGGCTGAAGGTTTTGCCTTGATCGGTGCTCAGGTACAGGCCGCCGGCTTGGTGCCCCGCCCAGTAAACGGCGCCGTCGGAAGCGCGCAAGGGTTGTCCGGCGACGCCTTGGTCGCTGACCTGCTGGAACGAGTCGCCGCCGTCGATCGTGCGCTGAACGCCAGGCGCGCCGCCGTACCAGCCGCCGCATCCGACGACGAACGTTTTGGCGTCGACGATGAACGACGTGGTGCAGAAGCCGCTACCGGTCGGTAGCGCCTTGCCAATGTCGGTCCAATTTGCTCCGCCGTCGGTCGAGCGAAACAGTTTTTGCGATTGCTCGTGGCTGCCGGCCACGAGCAGCAGGCGCGCAGGGTCGCTGAAGTTGACGCTGACCGAATCGCAATGCGTGACCGTGCCGGCCGCCGTGAACGACGCGCCGTTGTCGGTGGTTTTGTACGCGCCGCCGCCGTTGTAAATGCCCGACTCCCAGAACGTCATGGGTGCCGCCGGATCGTAGGCGACGGACGAGATGCGATTGGTGATGGTAGCGCCGGTCGTGCCGAGCGGCTTCCAGCTGACGCCGCCGTCCGTGCTCGAAAACAGGCCCTTCTTCGCGACGCCGACCAGCAACATGTCCGTCGTCGGGTGCGACGAAACGCGCCCCAAATTGCCGCACTCCGAGGCCATGCCCGCCAGGTTACTGGTCACGTTTTCCCACTTTGCCTGCGGCGTCGGCGAAACCGGCTCGATGCTGCCGCCTGCGCTGCCGCCAGCTGCTGCGCCGGAGCTCGCGCTGCCGCCTGTCGCGCTGCCGCCTGTCGCGCTGCCGCCTGCCGCCTGTCGCGCTGCCGCCTGTCGCGCTGCCGCCTGTCGCGCTACTGCCAGCCGTCGCATTGCCGCCCGTCGGATTGGTTGTCGTTCCTGCGCTGTCCGCGCCGGGGCCGCCGCCTGAGGTCGGCGCGCCCGCGTCGTTGCTCCTCTTCGGACCTTGGCCTGCGTCGTTCGAGCCCGAGCAACCCCACGACAACACCGCTACGACTAGGCCTGCACGGCCGCTTCGAATTCGCTTCATGGCATGACTCCGTCGAGGATTTTTGCCCATTGCTCGCGCAGAAATTCTTGGCCCGCGGCGTTCGGATGAACGTCGCCGTGCGGGATGAGGTCGAGACGATTTTCGAAGGCGCCCCAAAGATCTGGACCCTTCAAGATCTGCGGATACTTGAGGTAGAGCGCGTCGATGTTCTGGTTGAGCAGCGGGCCCTCTTCGAGCTTTTGGTCCGACCAAGGCACGCGCGGCACCACCGGCACACGGCCGGCCGCGATTACTTTTTGCACCAATCCCTCCAGCTTGAAGTCGGCGGCGTGGTCGTTGGTGCCGTAAGCCAGCACCACGTAGCGCCCGTCGAACTCAGCGAGCGACGTGTCGATGATGTCTTGTGCGGTGGTGGTGTTGGTGCCGCCGAGCGCGCCGTCGACAATCAGCGGCACGCGGCCTTTTTGGACCTTTTCGACCAAACTGGGCAAGTCGCTGAAGGCGCGCTGGGTCGTCATGTACGTGATCGAGTCGCCCAGGAACAGCCAGCCGTCGCTGTCGCCGCTCGGCGCGCTGTAAAGGTCCAAGTCGAGCATGACCTTGGCCGCGTCGCTGCTCTTGGTCACGCTCACGCGCAGCCAATTGGCGCCTTGCAAATCGAACGAATGTTGGCGCGCGCTCCTGGCGTTCGCCGTAACCTTGGCGGTCTCCACCCATCCGGCGCTCGGCGGCTCGCCTCCGCCCGCCGCACTGTTCGTCTCGACCACGTAGTCGAGCGGCAGCATTTGCTCCGGCGTCGGTTGCGCGACCAGGTAGTCGGCCCAGAAGCAATACCAGGCCAGGAGCACTCGCTTCCGCTGTGCAGCCGGCACTCCCGACACGTCGTACGCCAGCCACGCCGGCAACGCTTCGGACGTCCAAGCGCTGTCCGGTCGTGCGTCGTCGGCACTCTTGGCAGTGCCGCTCGAAGCAAAGGCCGGCACGTCTCGGCTGATGAGCTGCATCGGCGCGGCGCTGCCGCCGCCGGCAGTTTGCCCGGCCGAAGCGTTACCGCCCGCTGCGCCGGCCGCTTGCCCGGCTATCGTGCTGCCGCCGCCCGCTCCGCTTGAGCCTGCGGCCGCCAGCAAATTCGCTGGCACGCCGCCGCACGCCGCCGTTCCGACAGCCAGAAACATCGCCGCCCGCGTCAAACGGTGCTCCACAGGGATCCAGTAACCATTTCTGGCCAAGTGGGTCACGCTAGGGCCGGACAAAGCGGGCTAGCTGGGGCAGGGGCCCCAGCCCGACCAGAGATGTAAGTCTTGGAAGAACAGATCACGATCGGCGAGAGCAGGAACCAGCCACGAGAACAAACCGGCGAGGCCGGTGACCGCAGGGTCTCAGGTAGCCCGCGACGCAGGACGCGACTGAAGACTGCTCGAATTCGACTGTTCAGCGAAACTTGACTCATCTGTCACTGAACTCGGCTCTCAAGGACCCTAGCGGTTCGTGGGCGTGAGCTTGCTGGTGCATGGCAAGCGGGCAAGGTCCCACGCTGGTGCCGGCACTCCGCTTTTGAAGCCCAGGTTGTCGAAGTGCCGCTGGGCGTCGTGCTGCAGGTGCTCGTGCACGAAGGGGTAAAACTGCAGCTGGTCGTTGTCCGAGTGGTACAGCACGTCGCCGAACGTCACCGTGGCCGCTCCAACCGGCACGCCCGTGGCCGGTAAATCGACGCAGCCGTACGGCTCCCCGTCCAGGAGCAAGTAGGCGCGGCTCGTCGAAATGTACGCCTCGAAACGTGTCGCGCGGTCGACTCCCAAGCGCTCACCGACCTCGGCGTGGGGAGCCAAACTGAGCTCTTTGGTCGGGTCGTTGGTATCGAAATAGTGGTGAAGGTCGACGACGGGGCACTGGATGTTGACCTCCCAGAGGCGATGGTCACAAACCTGTAGCTCGAACAGGTTGGGCCAGTCACTCCAGGTTTGAATCACCAGCGCGTTGCCGTTGACCAGCGTGTGTTGCACAGGCGGGTCTTGATCCGAAATCACGATTTGCGGGTAGCGGAGCAGGGTCGTGAAAGCGTTGACCTCCATGGTCACGTGCAAGAAAGCGTCCGCGCTGATCTGTGCCTTCTCGAGCGGCGTGATGCGAAATTTGCCGTTCACGCCCGAAGCGAGGTCGGCGTACATGACCCACAGCTCGCCCAGCATCGGCGCCAGCACCTGGCGATCGGTCTCGACGTAGTAGAAGGACGTATCGAAGCGATCCGAGCGTTTCCGAAAATCTTGGAAGCAGTTGCCCGAGGGGTCTCCGCACGGCTGGCTCGTGAAGTCGCCGAGCGTGTCGTCGGCCCGGAAACCCCAAGACCAATCGAGATCGGGCGCCGGTTGTGGCGCAACGTCGACGAAAGCGCGCGCTATGGCGCTCGGGCGGCTGCCTGCCGCGAATTGCCCGTTGACGTACAGTGCGCCTTCGGGCGAGGCGGCGCGCGCCTCGTCGATGGTGAGCCAGGCTGGATGCGTGGCGTTCGCAGGCAGCGAAATGGGCGACAAAAGGCCGAGCAAGCTCGGGCAGCCAGCGCTGAGCGCTTCGACCACCAGCGTGGTCTTTTCGGTGAGGCCGGACCAACGTAGCTCGAAGCGCGGCAAGCTAGCGCCTTGGCGGCGCGCGCGCTCGAAGCGCGGCACTCCGGCTACGAGCTCGTCGTGCGAGGTGTTGCTCAAGTTCAAATAGAAGACGCGCATCAGCGGCGCCGTGCCGGGCTCTGGATTGGCGAGCACCGGGAACGCTTGGGTGAGTCCCTGGCGTGCGGCAGCTTCGGGCCCGTCGGGAAAGTAGTAGCGAGCCTTGGCGTCGGTGCTGGTATTGATCCAGCGCGTTTGCGCGCCGGACGCCGCCGGTACGTAGAACGCGACACCGTCGTCACGAAATCCGCGCGCCAAGAGCGCGGCGCGCTCCGTCTCAGAAGTTACATATTGCTTCACGCGCGAGGCGGTCCAACGCATGAAGTAAAATTCGTTTTCGGCGGTCGGATCCGAGTCGCCGAGCGCGTAGACCGGCACGCGATCTTTGCCGGACTCGAGGTAGACGTGCCCCAGCGTCGCTTCGTCGAGCGAGCGCGTGTAACCGTTCACGTCTTGGCCGTCGACCAGCGTTTTCATGTAGCCGCCGGGGATGGTCGGCGAGCCGTCGAGTGCGACTGGCGGCACTTCGCGATTCCCAGCACAGCGATAAACGGCGTTTCGGATCGTGACTTCGCCGTTCGCAGCGGCAGAGATATCCTGATTTTGCGGCAGAGCGTAGACCCGATAGTCGACCGCGTCTGCCAGCGGTTCGAAGCTGATGCTCACGCTGTCGCCGCTCACGCTGGCGCGAACGCCGGTGAGGCGGGGTAGGGGTGGCAGCGTCGTTGCCGGCAGGGAGCCGCTGGCGCCGGGGTCGCCGCTGACGCCGCCGCCGCCGCTGCTGGCGAGGAGCTGGGAGCCCACGTCATTGCCGTTGTCGACGCAGGCCGTAACGAGCGCTGCCAGCGCAAATAGCCAAGCGAGCAGGGCCCGTTTGGCTACGTTCTCGCTCCGGGCGACGATGGCCAGCATGCGCGGGTCGATTGTAGCTTTGACTCAAGTAGCGAAAGGGGGCGGGTTTTTTTCGACACTTTCCCCATGTCAGACAGGCGTGTAGCCTTGGGTGACCCGTTTCGTGCCATTTTTACACTGGCTATTCGTTGCCTCAGTACCGCGTCATTCCAGGCTCCAAAGCATCCGAGCCGGCTCCCCCGGGTGGCGGGCGGCGTGATGAGCTGGCGGGGCTCGTGGGCGCAATTTGCCGGGGCGACCCCGACGCGCTGCGGACCTTCCTGTCGGCCATCGTGCCGCAGCTGCTGCGCGTGGTGCGCAGCGTGCTCGGCCCCGAGCACCCCGATCTCGAGGACGTGGCCTACGAAGCCGCCTACGCGGTCGTCGACGGGCTGCCGAGCTTCCGCGGCGAAGGCACGGTGCTGCACTTCGCCTGCCGGGTAACGGTGCTGTCAGCCATGAACGTGCGGCGCCGTGACGCCGCGCAAAAGCGCGCGCTCGTGCGTGTTCCGACGGAGCTCGACGACGTCGAGCTCGACGCACCGAATCCCGAAGAGCGCGCGCAGGCGTCGTCGCTCGCGCCGATCGTGCGCGAGCTTTTGGCCACGTTGCCCGACACGCTGGCCGAAGCGCTCGCGCTTCACGTCGTGCTCGGCTACACGGTCGCCGAGATTGCGCAAGCCTCGCGGCTCCCGATCGAGACCGTGCGCAGCCGTCTTCGGCTGGCCAAGCAGGCGTTGCGCAAGCGTGTACTGAACAACCCTGCGCTTCGCGAAGCCGTCGATGCCGGCGCGGAGGTCGAAGCATGAAAGACAGCGTCGAAGATCTCAGCGCGCTAGCGCGGCGCGGCGAGCTGGACGCGTCACAGCAGCGCCGGCTAGAGCTGGCTTTGCAAAGCTCTTCCGAGGCGCGTTTGCTGCACCGCGCGGGGCTCGACCTCGATTTGGCCGGTTCCATGCTGCCCGGCGACGATGCGCTGGCGGAGCGGGTGAAACGACGTGTGCTGTTGCGGGTGCTGCCTGCGGTGGCGCCGCGGCGCCGCCGGCTGGTGTCGTGGGGCGTCGCCGCAGCGGCGGCGTGCTTGGCCGTCGCCGCCGCTGCGGGTGCGGTCACCGAGCTGCGTCCGCTGCGCGCCCTGTTCGGTTTGTCCGCGCCGGTGCCGCCCGCGCCGGTGCCGCCCGCGCCAGCCCGTCAGGTCGCGGCACACATCGTCACGACTTTGCCGCCGTCGCCGTCGCCCGCGGCGCAAGTTGCCGAGCCTGTTGCGAGCGCCGTCGCGAGCGCGCGCCCTGCCGCTCAGTCGAGCCCGAAGGTCCCGGCTCCGGTCGACGCCGGCAGCCCGAGCGAGCTGTTTGCCAGCGCGGCCGGCGCGCGTCGCCGTGGCAAGCCGCAAGAAGCCATCGTGCTGTACGACGCCTTGCAAAGTCGGTTTCCGTCGTCGCCCGAGGCCAATGCGGCCGACATCGCGCTGGGCATGCTGCGACTCTCGCACGGCAGCGCGCGTTCGGCGCTCGAACATTTCTCGCGCTATCTCGCGCACAATCCGCGCGCAGAGCTGGCGCCCGAGGCGCTGTGGGGCCAGGGGCAGGCGCTTTCGAGCCTCGGCAGGCAGAGCGAGGCTCGGCGCAGCTTCGGAAGCCTGCTCGAGCGCTATCCGGATTCGCCCTACGCATCCGCGGCGCGCGCCAAGCTCGAGGCTACGAAATCCGGGCCATGAGGCGGGGCCGGCGGCGAGCGTCGCGGGTTGGTCTCGCGCTGCTGCTATTTGTCGTCGTGCTCTTTCGGCAACGTGCCGGCCTCGCCCAGCCCGAGTCGCCGCGCGAAGTCGAGGTCGTGCTGGTCGGGGTGCTCGGCGACGATCCGGTGTTCGCGTCGCGCGTCACCAGCTGGTTCGCGGCTGACCGCTTTCACGTCAGCGTGCGCCGGGCGCGCTTCCTCGAACCCAAGCAGGTGCTGTCGCCGAGCAGCGACGCTGCCGTGCACGTTTGGGTCACGCTCAGCGGTGAGACGGCGCGTCTGTATTTCGCGAGCGCAGGCGGCAGCTCCGCCGGCAGCAGTTACTTCTTGCGCGAGCTACGGCTCGAACATGGCATGGACGAGATCGGCGCCGAGCACGTGGCCGAGGTGCTCAACCTGTCGACGCAGGCGTTCTTGGAACGAGAAGCCCAGAGCGCTCGCGAAGTGCTCGAAGAAACGCTGAAGGCCGAAACCGCTGCCGAGCCCCGTGCGGCCGGCGCCGCCGTGGTGGTACCCGCGGCCAAACCAAACCTTCCGCCCAGGTCCGTGCGCGACAGCGCCATGCGCAGTGAGTCGCCGCGGCGCTGGGGAGCCCGGCTAGGCTACGCTCTGAGCTACCGCGCCGACGAAGGGACCTGGCACGGTCCCTCCGCGGCGTTCGACGTCGCGCTCTGGCGTAAGCTCGGGCTGCGCGCGGCGGTCCAGGGCGCGCTACCGGGACAGCGCGAGCTCGAGCCGCTAGAGCTGCGCTTTTATGGCGCTCTGTTCGTGTTGGCTGCAAGCGTTCGTCACGCGCTCGGTGCCGGCATCGACTTGCAGTGGTTCACGGGACCTTCGCTCGACTTCGTACGCTACGCTCCCGTGCGGGCGTTGAGCCCGGCCTATGCCGCCGGCAAGGCCGCCACCGAGGCGCGACCCGGCCTCGGCGCCGGTGTAGCCGCGCTGTGGGGACGCCGGCCAGTCGTGGCGATCGTGGCTCAAGTGGGCTTGCCCTTCACCAAGACGCACTACGACGTCGTTCGAGGTGAGAGCCACGAGGTGATTGGCCGGGCTAGCCCAGTCGTGCCCACGTTGGGCGCCGAGGTTGGCTTTTGAGTACGGCGGCTTGCCAGGTTTCCGGTTCGTCACAACTGTCGAGCAGCCAGAAATCGGCAGATCCGTGGCGAGCTCAGCCACACGGGCCGGGGCCGGCAGCCTGACGGGGCTATTTTTCTCGGGCCAAGCCGAAGTCCCGGAAATGTATCTAGCGAACCGCGGAAACTACTGATGGACTAGGACGGGTTAGTCAGATGCGGTGGCCCCCGCGAAGGGCGCGGTGTTCGTCAGTGGGTTCGTGTGGTCGGTCGTCGGCTCCGGGTTTGGTCCTGGCGCCAGCTCGGCTCTCGTGGTTCCCGCAGCTGACGAAGCAAATCAAGTTAGGGAGATCGAAAGATGAAGTTGGGAAGGGTTTTTCTAAGTGGTGGCGGCGTTGCGCTGCTCGCTGTGGTCCTCACGACCAGCGGCTGCGGCGATGACGACGATTCGACGGGTACGACCGCTGGCACCGGCGGCAAAGCCGGCGCAGGCACTGGCGGCACCAGCGCCGGCACCAGCGCCGGCGGCACCGGTACCGGCGGCGGCACTGCAGGCAAGGCTGGCGGCGGAACAGCCGGCACTACCGCAGCAGCAGGCACCGGTGGCACTACCGCAGGCACCGGCGGCAGCACAGCCGGAACCGCTGGTAAAGGCGGTAGCGGCGGCATTCCGACCGTCGGCGGCGGCGGAGCTGGTGGTGAAGGTGGCGGCATCGGTGGTGCTGGCGGCGAAGGCGGCGGCGCTGGTGGCGTCGGCGGCGAGGGCGGCGGCGGCGCCGGCGGCGGCGGCGCCGGTGGTGCTGGTAGTCACGGCTAAGAGCCTGGGCTGAGAAAACACCGAGATTACTAGGTCGGTGCCGACGGAGCCCCCAAGGTTTCGTCGGCACCGTTGCAGTCCACAACGGAACTAGTGACGCCACGAGCCTGCGGCCGCGAAGAGCGAGGTCTCCGCGGGCCTGAACGTCGCGATAGCGCGCAAGCGCGCCGATCTTCCGCGAAAAAACGGCGACGCCGGAGGCGGGTTCTGTGCGGACAAAGGCCGTCGGCTAGACGAGGCCAGGGTCTCGCGGTAAACGCCGGGCGGCGCTGCGTGGAAGGTGGCGCAGAAGCGAACAAAAAGCCCATGTCGGCGGAGAGCTCAGAAGAGGCGTTGATGCAGCAGCGGCGCGAGAAAGCCGCCCGGCTGCGTGACCAGGGTCAAAACCCGTTTGCCAACGACGTGAAGCTCGACAAGCGGAGCACCGTCCAGTCGCTGCGCCTCAGATTCGCCCCCGCCCTGCTCGACGCCAAAGAGCTGCGTTACGATCCGCAGCAGGTCGAGGCGCTCGGCAAGCAGGAGTCGTTCTTGGTCTTCGGGCGCATCGTGCTGCGCCGCGGCTTCGGCAAAGCCAGCTTCATTCGGCTGCGCGACGGCTCGGGCGAGCTGCAGCTGTTCGCCAAGCAAGACATCTTGGGCGGCGGATTCGCGGCGCTCGAAAGCATCGACATCGCCGACCACGTCGAAGCGCGCGGCCGCGCCATGGTGACGAAGACCGGGGAGCTCAGCATCGAGCTGTCCTCGATTCGGCTGATCACCAAGGCCCTGCGCCCGCTGCCCGACAAGTGGCATGGCCTGACCGACACGGACCTTCGTTACCGGCGCCGCTACATCGACTTGGTGGCGAACCCGGAGGTGGCCGTCGCGCTGCGTTCGCGCTCGCTGGTGGTGCAAGGCTTGCGCGACTTTCTGGACGCCCGGGATTTTTTGGAGGTCGAGACGCCGACCCTGCATACGCTGGTCGGCGGCGCGACGGCGCGGCCCTTCAAGACGCACCACAATGCGCTCGATTTGAACCTGTTCTTGCGCATCGCGCCCGAGCTGTACTTGAAGCGCCTGCTCGTCGGCGGCTTCGAGCGCGTCTACGAAATCGGCCGCTGCTATCGCAACGAAGGCATCAGCACTCGGCACAATCCCGAGTTCACGATGCTCGAGTTTTACATGGCCTACGCCACGTACGAGACCTTGATGCCGCTGGCCGAAGAGCTGTTTCGCCATGTCGATGCCTTCGTGCTCGGGCGCCTCCAGGAGCTGGGGCTCGGCGAGGCGGCCACGCAGCTCCGCCACGAGCGACCGTTCACGTTCGACGAGCCGTTCGCGCGCATATCGATGAAAAATGCCGTCGAGCAGGCGCTGACGCGCGCCAGCTTGCCGGTCAGCATCGCAAGCGAGCTCGAGGCTTTAGCGTTCGTGCTGGGTCCCGACGGCAAGCGCCTGCCGAGCCCGCTCGACACCACGGTCGACGGCTACAGGCAGCTCAGCGAGCGCGCCGGCAAGATCGACTGGGGAAACCTGCGGCGCGCGCTGTCGCATTGCGCTTTCCCCGGTGAGCGCCTGTTCGTCACCTACGAGTACCTGGCGGAGCCGTTCTTGATCGAAGATTACCGCAGCCAAGACGGCACGAAGAGCATCCCGGTGTTCATCATCGACTACCCGTTCGAGGTGTCGCCGCTGGCGCGCAAGAAGGACTCGAACCCGGCGTTGGTCGATCGCTTCGAGCTGTTCGTGCATGGCCGTGAGCTGTGCAACGCCTTTAGCGAGCTCAACGACCCCGAAGACCAGGCCGCTCGCTTCAGCGCCCAGCTGGAGGCCAAGGAGCGTGGCGCCGAAGAGACGATGGACTACGATCACGACTACGTGATGGCGCTCGAGCACGGCATGCCGCCGGCGGCCGGCTTCGGTCTCGGCGTCGATCGCTTGGTGATGGCCATCGCCGGTCAAGCGTCGATCCGCGACGTCATCGCCTTTCCGCTGGCGCGCCCAGAATGATGCTGCTCGCTCTTTTCGGCCCGCCCAAGGCCCCCGGGCACACGCCCCTGCTCACCAAGGCCTGGGACGTACTGGGCGTGTACGGCCGTCTGGCCGTGATTTTGCTGAGCTTTCTGGCGCTGTGCCTCGGCATCTTCTTTGGTTTGCGCTGGTTGTCGCGCAAGCTGGGCGCGCGCATTTCGCGGCTGTTGCTGCTGGTCTTCACGGGCGCGAGCGCGCTGGGCTTCGCGGCGCTCGGCGTGTGGTCGCATTTCTTGGCCGACGGCAAGGGCACGCCCTTCAAGCTGGGCGATCAGGCCGTACACGTCGGCACGGTGCTGTGCGGCATGGGCCTGGTGATCGGCCTGTCTTCGCTGGCGATCCCCTATTTCCTGGATGCGCTCGAACGCGGCGGCTTCGTCTCGTTCGTCGGCGCGCGCCATGTGCGCGCGACCAAGAGCGGATTTTTGACGGTCATCTCCGTGCTGTCGATCGTCGGCGTGGCGCTGTCGGCGCTCGCGCTGTGCGTGGTGGTGGCGGTGATGGGCGGCTTCGGCGCCGACTTGAAGCGAAAAATCTTGGGCAACAACGCACACGTGCGCGTCGAGAGCAAGAAGGTCGGCGGCTTCACCGATTGGCGCGACTTGGCCGACGAGCTCAGGCTCGTGCCAGGCGTGAAGGCCGTGACCCCGGTAGCGGGCGGCGAAAGCATGGCATCGAGCGCCTCCAACACCGCGGGCGTGCTCTTGCGCGGCGTCGACCCAGATACCATCGGCACCGTCATCGATCTTCTAGCCAACATCGAAGTCGGTAGATTCAAGTACCTGAGCGACCCCAAATACCTGGCCAACTTGCCGCCGAACGAGCCGATCGGGCTCGGGCCGGGCGGTGAAGTGTACTTGAAAGGTCCCGATCTCAAGGGCTACACCACGAAGCTCGACGCCGAGCTCGATCCGTCCGTCAAAGACGTCGTGAACGAGCCGGACGAGTTTCCGGGCATCGTGATCGGGCGTGAGCTGGCCAAGTCGCTGCACGTCTACGTCGGCGACGAAATCACGCTGGTGTCGCCGCTCGGCGATTTGGGCCCGATGGGCCTGATGCCGAAGAGCCGGCGCTTCCGCGTTGCCGCCGTCTTCTACAGCGGCAT
>Ga0307508_10000717_pt1 | contig 39355 bp, 52 predicted proteins | sample 9_EM_MG_FD_203089 | JGI IMG/M metagenome (GOLD analysis project Ga0307508, IMG submission 203089) | Populus trichocarpa ectomycorrhiza microbial communities from riparian zone in the Pacific Northwest, United States - 9_EM | ecosystem: Host-associated > Plants > Roots > Unclassified | place... | reverse complement strand
ACGATGAAGTCTTGTGTGTATTGTCTTGTCTTAGAGAGAAAGGCAGGAAAAGTGAAAAGTCTGAATACACGTATATGACGTGATTCTACACGTGACAAAGCTGAACGAGTGAGATATTGCAACAACATCTGTCGAGAGGCATCACGGCAAATTCGCTCCTTATGTGTGTTTCCTGTCTTTTCGCTCTCTTTTCTTTCAGTTTCAGTGGGAAGGCCAGGCGGGGGCAGGGGGAGTTACCGCGGGCCGTCGGCGGACTGTGGGAGGTCGCGGCGGACGGTGAACAGGAAAGGACTGTATATAATATCGTCATGATCCAGTAGGCTCGCACACGATTAATGAAACATCATCATCATCACGGCAAATTCGCAACTTGGGCAGTAGGCTATGCGCTCACCTGGCTCAAGGGAGAACTACGGAGGGGCCACAGAGCCACACGGGATACAGCCAAGAAGCATATGACGCTGAGTGCGCAGCGATTGCCAGCCTAACAGCCAGCTGCCCGCCCGCGCCATTCCTTGGGACGGGTGGCAGTCTACACAGATGCGAAGGTGACGGGCAGCAATCCTGCGGGTGGCCGCAGATGAGCCTGGTCCAGGCCAGACGTACACGCTCGAGGCCCGAAAGCACCTCACCACTCTCGAGTCTCCGACTAAGATAGCCAACAGTTACGATCAAGACGAGATGGTGCCCCGCCAACAAGAGAGTACCTAGGAACGAAGAGGGCAGATGAGTAGGTCAGTCTGGCAGCAGATGAACCAGACTCCAATAGGGTAGAGTGGCTAAGCGATGGAGTCCGGTTCAGCAGAAGGGCACAGCCCCTATCCAAGTCGCTTACACATCTCGAGCGAGAGATCTCGAGACAAATGGGTGGGAGAAAAAGGCATGGGCGGAATCCCGTATCACTGGGAGGAAATATTGATATTTCTGACGTGAGGAGCTTCGTCAGAAACCAGACTCGGTTCCGGCCATGACTAGCAAGCGGATTGCTTCGACGTTTTGCCAGCTGAAGACAGGCCATTGCCTCGCCGGCCGGCTCCTCCACTGGACGAGGAGCCAGTCCACCGCCAAGTTGGTGGTGTCGGTACAAGGCTTAGACGCAGGGACATCTTTTCAAGAACTTCCCATGATGTTGACAGGTCGGACGCAACTAACTATTACGACGTCTGGACATCAAGCTGCTTCCGCGTTGCAGCCTAGCACCTTACTCCAGCGGAGCCGGGATCGTGTCCGAGTCGGTCGGCACCGCATTCCCCGCCCGCAGAAACCGGATGCAGGACATACAGCTCACGCCAGACGAGCCAAGCTCCAGGTGCCTACGCGACGCCGCCGATAGCCCTGGTGCCAGCGGCGGTCACGCGGCATCACTCACGCTCTTCGGCTTGCTTCACCGACGCACAGGCGTCGTCAGCTACTCCAGCAGGGCAGTTGTGAGCAGTCCGCGGGCACTCCGCTGGTGGAACTACCATTCCGCAATCCACTCGTCCGCCGCGCACCGAGTGACGTCGTCGCGCCAAGCCAAGCTAACGGTCTGCAAAATACGTGGACTGGGCGAGCAGGCTGAACCGCCCCCACCACCATCCCCACCAGCCTGCAGACTTATCTCGTGTAATCTTACACGTCCCCTTGTCAGTGCCCAACCCCCGCCCCCCGCCCCCCCCCACCGCGCCCAACCGGAAGGAGCAGATCCCTGCTGACGTCGCCGCGGCAACTGCGCCCCCTGATCGCATTGAGCGTGAAGAAAACAAACAGCTGGATGCGGATTGGGCTGCTCTGCAGATACTGTCGGCTGTTGGTGGGTGGTTGGGAGACGGCTGGTTGCGGCGGAAAAGAAGGATTAAAAAAGTGGGAGGGATGAGTGGCAGCTAGATAGATAGGGCGACCCACCAACCAGCCACCTCAATTCCCATCCTCGCACAGTCGGTCCTCCCCACCCACCCTACAGCGAAGCAGAGCGGAAGTCACGAACCGAATGCACGGAGTCATCCATCATCTCGCCAAACAAAACATGTGGAAAGCAGTAAAAGTTGGCGATAAAATGACTGAAGAGACAAAGAGACCATTATATTTCCCAATCTCGTGAAATCATGTATATCCCAAATGCTCCCCCAATGTAAAAATCCTTTCCATCCCGCCGTGAGAAAAATCTTTCGAATCTTTCGAGAAAAAATAAAAAAGATCGAGAAGAAATCTCATTCCTCCTTAACATCCCCCCCTCCTACCATTTCCAAGAATCCAAACCCCCGATTTTGCCCCTGCCAATCGTAGAAGAAACACATAATTGCATTGAAGACAAAAAACATGCAACCTTTGCGGAAAGGGTGAAGGCAAATAATGAATTGGAAAAATGAAGAGGAAAACAAAGAGAACCAAAATCTCCCTCAATTCCGAAAAGACCCAATCAACTTTCTCCTTCCTCCTCACCAGCCCCAACCTAAACGACCTCCAAAAGGTAGCACACGTAAAGCAGATGACAGAAGAAAAGGAAACACGTAAAGCAACTTCACAAATACACGGCTACAGCAACCAATAATACAAGGACAGGGTGCCACCTCTACAACTTGTGGGCGAGGTGGACGACCTTGTAGTCGACGGCGAGCTCCTTGCCGGCGTCGGCGACGACGAGGACGCGAACCGAGCCAGAGCCGCGACCGAAAGCCTCCTTGAGGCGGCTCCAGAGGTGGCCCTGGTCGACGACCTTAAGGCCCTGCTTGATCTCGCCAGTCTCGGTCATGGCAACGAGCTTGCCGTCGTCACGGATGTCGATGAGACGGTACTGCTTGAAGACCGGGCCGAGCAGCGAGTGGAGCACAACTGAGGGCGACGGGTGCGAGACCACGCAGGGCTCCTCGTGGAGCTGCTTGGTGAACAGGTCAACACCGAGGTAGCGGTGCTGACCAGTCTGCGCCGAGGTGGTGATGCGGATGATCTGGCAGGGGCGGTGCTGCAGGATCACCAGGTCGCCGATGCGGATGTGGTGGCAGGGGATGGTGAAGGTCGTGGCCTTGGGCTGGTGGACCGAAGAGATCGGGCCGACCGGCTTGTACGAAGGGTACTCCTTCGCCTTGTAGGCCACGTCCGAGACCGAGGCGCGGTCATCGTAGTTGTGGGAGTGGGTGTTATCGTAGTCGTAGTTGTCGTACTTGCCCATGGTGTCGGTGGAGGCGGAACAGGTGTCGGAGACGGAAGAGCAGTTGTTATCGGCGCTATGGGAGACGACGGAGCGAGCCTTTACACACTTGACGGAAGGCTTGGGCCGAAGAACAGGGAGGACGGTGTGGTGGGTTTCCTGGACGACCTTGGTCTCGGAAACGACGGTGGCGGCGGAAGGGGGGGCGGGAAGAGCCTTGATGGAGTAGGTCTTGTCGGAGTAGGACTTGTCGGAGTAGGACTTGTCAGAGAAGGACTTGCCGGAGTAGGACTCGTCCGAGTAGGAAGTGGTTGACCTGTCGGACGAGGAAGGATGGACGACGCGGGGGTGCTGCTGGACGGTAGGGTGGACGGTAGGGTGGACGGTGGTGGTGCTTACCGAAGAGGACTGGGGCTGGTAGGCGGCAGAGGTGTGTGCGGCGTTGTGGTGAAGTGAGTGGTCAAGGTTCGTAGAGGAGGAAGAGTGGTGAGAGTGATGGGTTGAGTGAGCGGCCTGGTGGTTGTGGTGGTTGTCGGTGAGGTGAGGGAGGTGGGGGAGGTGCTGCTTTATGGATGAGATCACAGAGTGGGCACCCCGGTGATTCTGGTGGCGCAGGTGTCCAGCCGCTAAGTGGTGCTTACGCGATTTGGTCTTGTCCGAGGACGAGGAAGACGAGGAGGACGACGAAGAGGACGACGAGGACGGGGAGGAATCGCCTTCCCGGTAGACCTTCTTGGTGATTAGGATGTCAACGTGCGAGGCAGGCGCGTGCTGCTGGTGATGGTGATGGGGCAGGTGAGGACGGTGGAGGTGCTTCAACGGATTGAGCGAGTGATGATGCTGGTGCTCTTGGTGCTGCTGGTGCTGGACCTGGTGGACCTGGTGGACCTGTTGGTGCTGGTGCCCCTGAAGCTGAAGCTGCTGGGTATTCTGGTGCTGGTGATGCTGGTGGTGCTGGTGCTGGTGCTGGTGCTCGAGCTGGTGCTGCTGCTGGGTACTGTGGTGCTGGTGCTGGGTACTGTGGTGCTGCTGCTGGGTACTGTGGTGCTGGTGCTGGTGCTGCTGGTGATGCTGCTGGTGCTGCTGGTGATGCTGGTGGCCGAGGCCGGCGTGGTGGGCGGTGGTGTGGGTTACGTGTTCTTCCGTGATTTGGAGATGGTTCTCGCCGTGACCTTCCCGCCCGTGCTCGTAAAGCGAGGAGGAGGAGGAGGACGAGGCGGGCTTGCGGTGGACCTCCGAGATTGTCTCCTCGTGGATGGATGTAATGCCTTCCTGGTGGCTGTAGGACGAGGGGAAGACACTTAGGGGGATCGGGACTCGGGCTTCAAAGTCCAGATTGCCAGCGGGAATGATTCTCCGGGAAGTTCTTGTCGTCCGAACACCGAGTGAAGGATGACAAGAACGGGAGAATCCTTCTAGCTAACTGAAGGGGGATATTGGAATTGGGGGGTGGGGAACAGCGGAAGACACGTAAGTGGATGGCTGAAGCGGGATCTGGCGGGGGGGGATGAGCGTGAGAGAATTGGAATGAAGGGGAGACTGAAGGGCGAAGAAAGGAGCAAGAAGTAGGCGAGCGGAAAAGCAGCAGGCTGGGCGGCGGGACGGACGAGCAGACTGGGAGACACGGAGGCAGTCACGGCACACTTTCTTTGGGGGGGAATGATGCGGTGCGGAAGGGAAGAGTGAGGGGGAGTGAGTATCGAGGCACTGAGGGCGTTGGGGGTTGCGTCCGAGACACAGGCTCACCAATTGAGGGGCGGGGGGGGCAATTGCGGTGGGCGGCGCAATCGATGCTAACGCGTCCAGCGGGCGATTGCTGGGGAGCGAGGCAGGGTAGGGCTGCCGGGCCAATCAGCGCGCGGTGGCTGGCCGAAACCAAACACGATCCCTCGTTCGGACCGTTCGCTCGCTCGCGCGCCCGCTCACTCGCTCTCGCTCTCCACTCACCAGCGTCCACATCACCCACACCGCCGCTCCACCGGCCAGAATCGCGCCCGTCCGCCAGCCTCCCACTTTTCGATCCGGGGTTGCGCCGATCACCAATCCCCGCGCGTCGATGACCACCATTCGCCTGGCCGTGGATGGCTGGGGAGCTAATCACGGTGCTCACCAGGTTGTCCGCATCCCTTCCCGCCCAGCCCCCCGTGTCCGTCGTGGAGAACCAGAAACCCCAGAAACCGCCAGCAAATCTCGTGCCCAGCTGGCTGCGGCTTCCGAAACGCCCAGCTGCCCGCTGCAACTGCAGAAAAAGCAACGCCAGCTGCGTCGCGATGGCGATGGCGATACGTACCCCCCCCCCCCGGGACGTCGCTTCCCGTGGCGCAATCAACCCGCGACCCATTCGCACCTCGAGATTGTGCCGTATATTTAGCCCGCGCTCAGCTCGCCCCTCTCAGCTGCCGCCGGCTGCTGGCTCGTTTTCCCCAGCCTTCTCGCAACCGCGGCGTCCGCGTTGTCGGCAGCCCCAGTCTCCATCGATCGCGGACGGAGTGTTGTTCTGCTGGCTAGGGCCGCGCTCGCAGCTAATGCACTTGCGCGCTCTGCACCACAGGGATCTTGGGAGATTGCAGTCGGAGGGGGGGCCTCCCCCGCACCATTGTGGCAGGTGGCCACAATCGTCGCATGGCGCGATCTTCTTCAGCGGTCGGAGAACGGAAACGCGGCGGAGTGGAACGGGAAAGGAAAAGAACAGAAGGAGAAAAAAAAAATCAGAAAAAAATGAGAAAAAACAAAAGTAGCTCCGTGTGAAACCGCCGTCGCACAGGCCTGCAGACTTCAGCTGAGTCCGTCCCTTCCGTTGTGTGAATCCGAGAATTGCCAGCTAACGCGGACTAAACAGCACCATGGGTGGGTGGTAGCTCGAGTTGAGTACGTACCGCTGCTGTGGTGCAGTCCGCGCACAATGCGGAAACTGATCGTGAGCCGGGCCTCCACCCCGCCAGCGGCCGGCCAGCCATCCGTCCTGCCAGCCAGCCAGCCAGAACCGCTGTTGCGTCCGCTTCGGCCGTGTCTTCCCCGGGCGGGCATGCAGATGCAAATCCCAAATTCCCAGAAATGAATGGATACGAGGTCGTTTCCTCCGACCGACGACGGTTGAATGATACGCTGCGGTCTCCCCCCGCGAATGAACAGAAACGGATATCGCAATTGCTGCCGCCGCATCGCCGCTGATTCGCCCCGATTCTGCGCGATAGCTGCACTGCAGTCAATCGAGCTGTTTCGGACGCTGATCGTGCGTTTGCTTCTGTTTGACCTTGCTGGTTTCGCCGGACGCAGTGGGGCTCGGCTGGCAGGATGCACACCTGCGGAGGTAGCGCACATTGCTTATCCCCGCCCTCCGGCGATGGAGGGCTTCCCCTGCCTCGTCGTCGCTGTTCGACGCGTCCGTTTCGGGCAAGGAGGGAAACGGCATTCCTGCTATTTTGCTCTGGATACTATCTTGTCGTCCATCGTCCTGATTCGAATGCTGTGGCGCTTGGTGAGCTGGCGGCCCGCGAATCGCGAGTGTCCGGCATGGGTTGGGCGTGGCAGGACTCCCAGCTACAAGGCGGACGGCGGACGCGAGATGATACGTATCTATCGATCGTGCCGCGCGATATTCATGGCTGGTCGGCCCCGGACCGCGCCGCCGAGGGGGCTGGCGCTGCCCGACTGTTGCGCACGACTTGCCTCGGCCGCGGTCGTGGTTCATGCAGTCTTCCGAACGGCGAGAGGCTCGTGCTCCGCGTGAAGCACCGAGCTGAAGTGCCTGTTCTGGTTCGCATGCTTCGAAATTTCACTTGCTGGGGCTTGCTTTCGACCGCCTGCCTTTCCTGCCTAGCCCACTCTCCAGATCCCACATCTACGATATCCTGCGGTCAACTGCGATCTTGATTGATCTGCTAATCTCGCCCCCCTCCGAGCCGTATGGAGCCGAGAAAAGATTCAGATTCGCCATGTTGTCCTGTTCGCAGGTCCTGCGTACGGCGGGTGTGAATGGAGAGACGTGATCATCCGCGTCCGCGCGAATCATCACGGACCAGCGACCTAGTGCATTCCAATGTAGAGTATGTGAGTACTTGCCAGAACCCGCGAAACCAACCAAACGGACGGGTGGACGGCAAGTAGAGCGTAGTAACTGGAGTAGCGACGTCCGTTTGCACGCACTGCCACTGCTCCACGTTTGCCCTCTCCAGCCGTCAGTACGCAAGTAGACGACGAGCGTGTACGTACCCATCCCAAAAGTAGCACGCAAAGAGTAGACAAATCGACGAGTTCCGCGTTTGCCATTGACGTTTGTGGGGGGCGAGGAGTAGAACGCTGCGAATCGGAACGACGACAAACCGAACGGCCGGACGGACGGGTACCTGGCATGTGGATGGTACGGGGCCAATTGTTTTGCGATGAGCATCGCCATCCGCTGGTCTCCAGCGACACAACGGTTTCTTTCTTTTTTTTTTCCACCCCGCGCTGCCGCGTGCAGCGACGGCGAGTGATATCCTGTGGCGCAGAAAGGAGACAAAGAGTAAGTAGCAGGACGAACGGACGGGGGAGTCGTGAGTTGGCAGACCGCAGCCGTGGGGGGGCTACCCGCTGCAGATACGCGGGCTGGAACGATGTGTACCTGCTCCACGTATATGGTGCCGTCGGCCGCACACGCGGGACCTGTGCTCAGCCACCTCGAGTATGGACAGCGGCGGTTGGCAGTCGGTGCGACTTGTGGCAGCGACGCGTACCGGCCGTCACTCGGCGGCACAGCCGGACTGATGTCCTCGCCGCGCCGGGTACACGCAGCTGCATTCCGTCCTGCGGTGCTGTCCCTCCCGCCGGCGGATGCTCCATCACATGCCACACGCCGGTTCTCCGAGACGGCGGCGAGTGGCTTATGCTAGCTAGTGCCGCGTTGCGCGGGTGGGTGTGCCGACGTCGTGAGTAATCGCTCGCGTCTGTGTCGGTGCAGCAGGGTATCACGGCGCATCACTCGCAGCGTCCCTCGTTGCTCGTGCTCAACAGGAGTCCGGTGGGCTCGATGCAGTGAGCACCACTGGTGGACTTCCAGTCTGATCCTCCCCCCGCGTGTGCATTTTGCACCGACACCGCCAGCATATTGCGGCAGGCAGGCTCTTCGTCCACTGGAGGTTCTGGCCAGTGTCGGGGCTCCGAGCATATCATTCCTGAACGGCAGTGATGTGTCGATGTGATGGTTGTCTTGTGAAGATATGACACCACTACCCATAGATATAGAGTGAAGGGATCACGAGCACTGACGAAGCATATAGATGACTTGCTACAACACTTCCCCCCTTACTGCGCTTTCGCTGCCGAAAAATTCAATCAACGTAAGCAAGGCTCCTCGACGGCCTCGTTAGAACGTACGCAGTAAAACCCAGTGGGAGAAAAACTGCTAGGCAAGTACCGACTCGCTCGTAAAACACCTCCAATGCTCTGAAAATGCAATACTCTTCCAAATCAGAAACCCGTCCGCAAACCCATACTCTTAACAATTAGGCGCTGATGGCGTTCTAGTGCGAGTGCCTTCGCCATATCAGATAAGGTGGTTTCGGTAGAAACGTAGGCAAATTTGGCAGCTTCTTGAGCGTGGAGCTCTCCGCTATCGTGGAATCGGATGTCGATGTGCTTCGTCTTTGCACTCGAAACGCCGGAGCAGATATTCTTCAATGCGCCGTTGTTGCCGCAGTATATTGGTGGCGTGACAAGCTCACCAGCAACGTCTTTGCGGAGCTGTATAAGCCATCGGGCCTTCCGTGTGGCTTCAGAACAGACAATGTATTCCGCCTCGCGATGAGGAGCTGTTTCTTCGATTGCTGCTCTATTAGTCTGCCGTATGCGCAAAAGACGAAGCCACCTGGGGACTTTCTGTCTGCTCTTTCGTCCGCGAGGTCCGAATTGGCGTAGTCATGTGGGACCGTCCGTATCACCCTCCAATTTCGATCTTGGTCTTCTGGTGCCTTTCGGTGGAAGTCATCCAGGAAAGAAGCTCGTGGCGGAGGAGCCAGATGCCCGCAGTCCCAACAGTCCGACCGGACCAGTGCTGGCCTCGGCATGAGGTAGCAGAACGTGCTATCAGTGTTCTTACGAAGAAAGCCCGAGCGATGGTCTTTTCGGTGGTGATCTTTCAGATTGCTGATCAAGTTTCTGAGTTGCAACGGTGCAGTGTCATAAGTACGGTTCCTCGGCAGCCCGCCCGCAATGGCCTCATCGGTACCGTGCAGCTTCGCTTGGTAACTTTGAAGACGTGCGACATGCAGGCCGATTTTCTCTCCCGAGTCGGGACGCGCGTTGAGGAATTTGGTGAGGATAGCCGCCCTTCCAGTTTGCGATGCGGAAAAGTCGAGCCATTTGACGAGAGTTTCCCAGATTTCTTTGGGATCTTTGAGGTCGTGAACGTAGATACGAATATGAATATTGGGCATACACGAATAAACATGGAGGTGTGCCGCCAGAGCGCGGCATTTACGATAGCGTTCGAGTTTCGCAGCCGCACCGGCGTTTCCCGCTGGGGGTTGGTCGTCTCCAGTGACTATTCCGAAGGCACCGACCACTCTGGGTGCGGAACTGATGCTACGCTTGCAGTCGCCGTAGTTCGATCCATCCGGTTTCTCAATGGCACCGTGTTTCCGGGTGTCGTTGTCAAACTTCGATGACTGCATGACGTATGACGTAGGTGGCAAATTGAGGGAAGGTCGGAAAGGTTCTTCGATTTGAGGAATATTTTTGGTGAAAGGATAAGGAGTCTTCTTTTGCCAAGATTCCATGAAAGGTCTGATGTAGTTGCGAAGAGGGCTCATATCCTGTCAACGGGAGTGATGTGTAGAGGTGATGGAAGATATGGCGCCGCTACATACCCATATATGGAGTGAGGTCACGCGCACTGACTAAGCATGGGACATAACTACTACAACACTATCATATTCCGATTGCCGGCTGCGAGTGATCGGTTATGGAGTGCTATCCTTCTGGGAGTGCCTGTTTGCCATTCGTGTGTGGCGGGGGCCCCGTGGATAATGTATTTCTTTCTGCTCCGTGCCCCACCCCGACAGCACGACCGCACATACTTGTCGAGTTTATTGGCCGTGATCGGAAATCTCAACACCAAGATGGATATCTCATGGTCACTAGCCATGCACTGTTTCTCACTCGACGCTGTGCAATTTGCATGGTGATCTTAATTTCTAAACCTCCTCGACGCATCCAACAGCGCGCAGTTGACGCCTTCTACACAGATAGTGGTACTCTTTTACGAGCTTTTGGAGGAGTGAACAATGAATCACGGGCACGACTAGAGTGATCCAGTGATGGGCAAAGATGGTTGTACGTATCTCGCTACAGAAAACCAGTGCTAGAAAGAAAGAAAAGAACAACCAGCACAAGGACCAGCCAAGCCAACGTCCCGACAATCAAGAACCCTGACGGCTAATGAGCTCACAACAAACCACGCCTTCCCACACGGACAACCACACACGTGGACGATGAAGTCCGTCCGGACCGTCAGTCTCCAAAGTGCGTACGTCTCCTTACTGCCCGTCGCTGCCTCGGCTTTCTTAGGCGTTACTTGCTCTCCCCCTTCACGAGCACTCGCCTTCGGAGCGCATCGGTGTCCGCTACGAGCTGGGCCAGACTAGGGATATCCCAGCGGTGGTGCTCTGCCTGCCTCTGTCGCCTTCGGAGTAGATCTGAGCCTGACCCGGACCCGGACCGAGCGGCTGTCGGTGAGCAGTGAACGATCTAGCCAACCGGTAAACCGAACCAACCGCCAAGCGCTGAGCCAGGTGAACTGCTATGCCGGCAGCAGGCCACCCCGTACTGTCCTTCCCTCCGATGTCCGAGTAGCCCAACGACTAGCTGTCGAGATGTCTTGTCATGGGGGTTGCGGTCCGCACCGCACTCTACCAGCACCGACTGGGCTTCGTCCACCGCTGGCTGTGATCCGCTCTTGTACCGCCTGGACGGGCTCCAGCTTCTTTTCCGTTTCATTGTATTGAATTCCGACCTACCGAGATCACGTAATGATAGTCTAGCCGTTCCCCCATCCGTCCGACGGCCCCGGCCGGTAGAAAGTCACCCTCTCACCGACCGTACGATGCACCCCCCAAAATCGGAAAACCAACGCAAAGTTAACCTTAGCTCTACCTCTTCCCTGTTTTCCACTTCTTCCGTCTCACTCCCTTCTGCCTCCTCTTTCAGTGACGCTATCCTTCCCACATCCGTTTCTCCCGAGCATAATAGGAAGTTAGGAACGCCTCACGGCGGCGCTCATGCAAAAGGTCCGATCGTTGCTCACGCTCTTGTCCTCTCCCTATCGTCCCTCTTGGGGCTATCGCCGACAGATCCTTCCACTGGTCTTTCCGTTCCTTGCGGAGTTCGAAGATTCGCATCACTTGTGGGCGGTTGCACCACCAGCAGGTGGCCGTTGCACGTTTTGGTGTCGGAACGTGGGTGGTCTTCAGTTCGTGAGACGGGTGATGCCATTTCCTTCTGTCCCTACCTAGGCTGGGGGATATGGCTTCCGACGTGGCTTTCGGCTTTGCTTGTAGCCTCCTTCAACTTTTCCTCGGCGGCTGGTGTTTTGATGGTCCGGCCGGTCCCGCGCGCTTTTGGGGCGGTCCATTCCGGGCCGGGCTGTCTGATGACCTAGTTCGGCTGGGAGAGCCCAATGGCCGGACTGAGTTGGCCTAGGCCGGACGGCCGGCGCCCGCGGACCAGCGCTGGTAATAGGATGAACAAGTTTTCATCGGGCAACTCCACGGGGAACCGCAATTCAATTACCGGTACAGCAACCCAACCGACTGCTCCCCGAGAACCACAAGTCAACCGTCCACTCAGTAGCCAAGCGGCGGGTTTGCCATCCACATTCCACAACCGGCAGTCGCTACGCATCCACGATGCCACGCTGCCAGCCAGCAATTCCAGCTATGGTCCCTACGCACCACCCGAGCCCCCTGACTGCAGTACACTTTTCCCAATCATCCCGCCTTCCGGCAGCTGCCTCCCTTTCTCGAGGTAGAGGTGAATGTTTTGGTTGGAAGGAGTCAACTGGCTGATATAACACCAGTGGCGGAACCCTTGTTTTCGCATCTGGCCCGTTCCCCTTCAAGCGGCAATACAAGGAGTTTTTGAGGCATACGATTAACGGGGAAGAGGTGTACGCGGAGGATGGAAGAATGAGGACTTCGTATCTTGTGCTGATGTGTAGAAGCTGGCAAACTGTGACACCGGTCCGAATATCCGTATAGTAACAATCTCCGGAGCCGACTCAACGAAAAATGCAATTAGACGTCTCCTTCTATCGCACTTCGTCAACCAGAATAGGGATCTTCAACCAATTCACCTCCCGTTGCCCACAACCCTGAACCCACTCATAACACAAGAAATGCCCACCGGATTTCGCTTACAGCTCCACCATCTCTTCTCTAGCTGGTAGAATTTTTTTTTTGGATAATCACGTTCCCGAGACTGGCAGTAGAGATGCTCCTTTTCTTCCATAACGATCAGAATAATGGCGCCACTCAGCGCCACGGGCCGCTCTGGTCGCAACTTGATCAGCCATTTCGTTGCATTCAATGATTTTGTGGTTCGGGCTCGTGGTCCCCCCGGGATGCACAACAGCGAGTCGCAGGTTTTGGCGTTCCCCGCGTAAGAACCAACCTTTTACGGGTTTGTCTTCAAGTATGTCTGCAGAATGTTGCACAAATTGAAAAGGCTCGGGTCTCCGTCTAAGATGACGAAATTTCACGTTCTTTCGATAAGCCGCCCCCCTAAGCTGTGCTGTGAGTAGATACGTTCGAGCCGCCAATTTCAACTGTATTTGCGTCAAGTACGCCGTTGGAATTTTGTGGTTCGTGCGAACATTGTTAGATCCGCCGCAAGGCGTTGAGTGCGGGCGGAAGAACGCTGGCTATTCGAGTGGAAACACGCTCGTGTTTCGTCGGAGGTATTTGGAAAACTGCTCAGAACTGGCCATGAGACTCGCAACCTGCTATGTAGGTACCTGACATAGCAAAGAAAGGGCGTCAAAGTGATTCCGGTTCGTATTGGCAGACTTTTGGTCACGGCACTACAACGGTAAGGTACCTTTAACTTTACTAACAGCCAAATAGTACCTCATCGTGAAAGGAAGCTTGTTATGATTCATTGATCGCATGCGACCCTCGGATCATGGCGATATTATATACAGCCCGTTCCAGTTCACCGACCACTCCAACCTCGTAAAGTCCGCAGGCGCCCCGCCGCAACTCCTCCTGCCCCCACCTTTCCTATACCTACTTCGTAACCTTAAAGGAAGACAAAACCAAAAGACAGACGGCAAGGAGAGGAAGGAAGACGGGAAGATAGAAATGAAGAAAGAAAGGGAGAGCGAAAGAATTAAGTTGTCCCCCTCCCCCCTTATTCCTCTTCGTCCCCCGGCCCGCCTCCGTCCTGTCCCTCCTCCTCCTTCCCCGCCTCTGGGTCTTCGGCTCACTTCTGCGGTCCTCGTTCAGCTTCTGGTTCGCTTCTCGCGGTTCCACCCTGCGCCCCACCTTCCGTAGCCCAGTATCGGCCGGGAGCACCTCTGATCGGCGAGTAAGTCCCGGATCTTGGAGCAGTCCTTCCCTTTCCGGTCTCTCGCCGCACTTCAGCTCGGAGAATCTAGAGAATCTTCTGCTGCGGCCTCCAGCGTTTACAGTTCTTGAGCAGCGCGTCTGTTACTCGTATCGTACCGATACTACCAGCACTCTGCGGTATCCGTCTTCTTCGTCCGTTTGAGATATTGCCCGGTGCGGTATGTAGTGCCCCGTTCTGAGCTGGTGGAACCGCCTAGCCACTCGCTTCGAACCCTCCGTCACCCTTCTATTCGGGCGCTGATTCTTTGGCATTCTGTGCTTCTTTCTGTTGATCCGTCCCTTCTCCCAGCTCCAGGCTTCGGCCGACTTTCTCCCGATATCTCTCGTCCGATGTTTGCAAAGGATCTAGGGGCATCTGTCGTCTCCCGTAGCGGTCCCTATAGCCCAACAATTCGACCCCATGAGCGTCCAGCTCTTCTGCCGCCAGCTTCGCTCACTCGTCCGCCTTCCCATTGCCCGCTCCCACCCCGGTTATGGAACGGATTAATCGTCAATCACTTCTTCAACCGACTGGGTGTCATTGAAGAGATCTCGCTCATTCGTATACTCCTGGGGTTTAAACAGTGGGCCCTGAGGTTGGCTATTATCAGAGTTCGTTTTTCCGAAGTGGAACCGCCACCAGCCTGGTGGTGTGTGACCGTGTCTTTTTCTCCCGAGGGCGGGGCATTCTGTGAGGATGGGTGGTGGGGGTATTACTGAAATTGATGGTAGAGGTGGTGAGGGATTTATTGTTATCGAACCCTGTCCCAACCCTCATCGTCGCCCTTCAACTGGACCCTGCCGGGGGCTAAAAATGAATTTTTGCCCCTCACAGCGTTATCCCGACGTCTGACGACGTCAGCATACCTAGACAGGTGAAGTCAGGATCGGTCTACTTATATCCCGACCGACCAACTCTTAGTCTGGATCACCTTACTTTCATTCAGACCGACTTAGATCGGTCTGTCTATGTAGGGCACTGCTTCCCGATGCCTTCAAGAGCGGAAAATAGAGTTCGGTCGAGCCATGTATGGCTACCCGAAAATGGCATCCAGTATACCACGTCTGATGCGGCGCCGCCGCGCGGGTTTAATGAACGTTTCTGCAAAATCAACGTTTTCTATCAGCCAGACCTATCCCGACCTATCCCGACCTTACCCAAAATTTTCCGGACTGGTCACTGGCCTATGTGGAATACTGCGGGTAAAGCTGATGCTGGGCAGTGCCCAGGTGTCCAAATGTTGACGCGCAGCGTAGGAATAGGTCTATACGGCCTCGCTGTACAAATTCGGAAACGAATGTAGTTGGGAACTTTGACCTTATACGGGCCTTCTATCTAAATTGGTATTTGGATATGCTGGTAAGCTTCCACCTAATCCAAACACACACTGTGGAAAGACGATCCCCTCTTCCTGCAGCGCACTTGAAAAGGGTCTTCACCATACGTAATTTGAATACACTGGCGATGGTAGTCGGTCAGTATAGTGTTCTACATAGTCTAGTCCGTCCGTCCTGAGCCCTAGGTTGGACTGGACCATATCTTGGCAGTCCGGCCAGAGGCAGTCTTCGGACGGACCAGTCCAAATAAAACAACGGCAGGACGGACTGCAGTACAATGCCAAGACTTTTAGAAATATCTAAATTTTCGACTGCTAAATACATATGGATCGTGGGATTTTCGGAGCACCCGCCGTTCTAGCGAGCAGCGGTGATGGCCCGGCTGCTGCCTAATCGTGGCGCTGACGTCTCGGCGGCTGGTGGCGGCGGTAGTCACCGCTGCACGTCACTGCGGAGAACGGACACGAGGCGAGGTCTCATTAGCCAACCGTACGATCCTGTCGAATCGCGGTTCCCCGGATTTCAGGTGCTTCCCAGCCAGAGACGGGTGATCGCACCGTGAAGCATACCTCCACGGAACCCGGCATGTGTGGAGTTCTAGTAATTCCGTTGGATCTCTATCCTCCCACTAGCTCCCATGTTGCACTGGTGGAATTGTCGGGTTGATCGTCGCCTGTTATCTGTTTGTGTACGCTTTGGTTGCAACTACCGCTGGGGTGGTTGAAGAAGAGTTGGAGAGTAGAGATGAAAGAAGCTCGGAGGACCAGGTGTAGTTCACTCTGCGGTCTGGCGATATTACTGCAAAAGGTGCGCTCGCTCATAATACATAGTTTTGGCTTGTGATAATATAGGGCATGGCAATATATTTGTCTGACCAGCGATCTCCAAGTACCTATCCGCTTTCTACGCTGCAGCCTTGTCTCGTTGCCCCGCTTCGCCTGCTCCCCGCCGCCGAAACACCTGCATGAGCAACGAAATTCCCTGTCATCCCGTTTCTTTATTGGTAGAGCCAAGTAGGGTTTCCAGGCGCAGCAATCCTGCATCCGAGGCGGCAGTCATTAACTATCAAAGTCCAAATAGAAAAGAATAGGGCGTGGCATCCCGCAATCTTCAAGTGATGGTTTTGGATCCTGTCGCATTTCCACAACCAGCAATGACAGGTAACACCTTAGGGAATCACCTCCTTTTGTCTACCTATCTATTGGAGCATTGGCTGAGCTATTCATAAAACGCCGGTGACGGTGGTGGTTCGCTATGCAAAGCGAATTGTTGGCCGAAGGGCGACTGGAGGGATCGTGTTAGGTCTTCGAAATTTAGCGACTGGAGCTATCTAATTTGTTGCCTCGAGCCTCCCGATCTACCCACTCGATTAAATTCATTTTACTGAGATGAGTCATTCTTTTAATTGACTAGAGTCACTCTGTTCTTTCACGCGAGTTCGTTCTTTTTATTGTCGCAACCCGAGTGAGAAAGGATGCTGGACGACCAGTATGATCATTTCTTACTCCATCACCACATCGTCGACGAAAATCTTGACCTATCGCGCCCATACCTACGATGCTCTATTAACACACCGAGGATTCGCTCCTCTGCGAATTTGGGCTATATCTACGATATGGCGGTGGATTAGGAAATGATTAAAACGGTCGCCCAGCATACTTTCTCACTCGCGCTGTGACAAAACGAATGGCTAGCGTCAATAAATCGAGTGACTGGAGTCGGTAAACAGAATAGCTCAACTCAATTAATAGAATTTACTCAAGTCAATAGAGTGAATGGCTTGAGTCATTAAACGAAATCACGAGTCAACAAACAGAATGACTCGACTCAATAAATAGAACTTACTCAAGTCAATAAATCGAACGACTTGACTCAATAAACAGAATGACTCCAATCGCTGAATTTCGAAGACCTAACACTTGACCTTCGGCCGACAATTTGGCTGGTTTTACACCCTCTTTTCTATTTGGAATTTGGCACCTAATTGTAAGCCGTCTATTGCCCGCCGCCCAGGCCAGGACTGTCCGAAGAAGATATGATGCGCACCAGGGGGAACACAAGGGAGAGACGCGGGAAAGCACAAAGGAAAAAGAAGAGCCGCCCCCACATCCTACTCCTGTTCCGCCGACGCTATGGAGGGAGGGCGTGGTGAGAAACAGCGGTTGTTCCTTACCCTTGGCACCCCGCTCCTCGGCCTCCACCCTCCGCTCTTCCTCCCTTTCCCTCCGCTCCCTCCGCTCCCTCCGCTCCCACTCTGACGCGTCACGCTGCGCGTCTCCCTCAGCCGGGGCGGGGAACAGCCTTCCGACATCCGTGGTAGGAAGGAAGTTCAGTACTGCTTGGCTGCACCTCCCGACGGCGCGGAGGTCCCGGATCGCCAACCGGCTCTTCCCCCTCCCAGTCTCCTTCCGAATCTCTGGCTCACAGGATCTTCTGTTGGGACTTCCACTCTGGGCTAGACCTTGAAGAAATGCTCCCGCGTCTGCGTCCTGTACGGACATCACCATCACCGAGCGGTGGGCCGACTCCTCGTCCAGTTCACCTTCAGTTGGTAAAACCCAGAGGCAAGCCTCTTGGAGCTATCCCTACCGTCCCGTCTGGCCGCTGCTTGGCTGGCAGCTTGTGCTTCTCCTGGGAGACTCGGCCTCCCTCCCAGCGCTCGAGGTTTGCGAGGGATCTGGGGAGCGGCACAGCCCGCGCTTCCGCCCGGTCCGAGTATACCAGCCATTCCACTCGTCGGGCGTCTGGCTTTTCTGCCGCGAGCATGGCCGACTCGTCGGTCTTTCGCTGTCAGGGGCGCCCTTATGCGCCGGGCGCCACCGGATCTCAATGGTGATGCCAATCCTGACCTCGGACTGGGCCTCTGCACACCCGGCGGGCAGTATACGCTAGTCCACGGGCCGCGGACCAACGGGAGTTTTAGAACTTTTGCTTTGTTTTGTCATTGATCGCGTGCGGCCTTTGTACATCATGGCGATGCGCACAGTCCGTTTCCGTTCACTTGTCCTTCCGGCTCGTTGTGTCTCACGCTGTGTCCTTCCGCCCAGGCCTGTCCCGCGGAAGGTGAAGCGTACCAAAGAAATTACAAAGGAAAGACAAAAGGGGAAGGGGCAAATCAAGAGGTGACATCCTGCTCCCGGAGTTCCCCATCTCGACGCCTCGCTCTGTGCGTTTCCCACCCCCCCGCCTGACTAACTATACGGCAGTTTCGGTGCTTTACTCTTCCTTTATCTGTCGTCTCGATAGAAAAGAAACACCGAAATGCCCACCCATTTTTTTTGCGCCGTCTACCCGAACACCCGGTTCCTGTAACAAAAGGAAGCCGAGGAACGAGCCGATCCAAACAGCACCGACACGGACACGCAAGCAACCTTCCTTTCGGCAATCGGCGCCCGTGCATCTCTTTCTGGGTTTAACACCTTCTATAACGCTTTTTTTTTTTGGAGCTGGACTGGACTGGCCGCGTCGTGCAGGCCGGGCAGACGAGTGCGACTCCATGATGAGGCGGCATCCTGGTTGTCTTTTGCAGTGAAGCAATCGACCCCATCATAACAACTGACCGAAGTAACACTAGTATGTACTAGCGCTGGCCGGACTAGATATTGCGACTCCTGGACTCAAACGCGAGCCATGTCAAGCAAACTCCGGTCTCGGACCGCCAGACGCTTTCCTGCCTGGAGTGCGTCCCTGGGGGCCTGCGCGCCCGCTGTTGCTGGGCTGACGGCGCTCGGCTCCAATTTTTGGAGCATGTTGCCGCCATCCGTTTCTCCGCCTCCACCGAAGCTCAGCCCCGTAAAAGGGCAGCGGCTTGGACCCATCTTTCCACTGGCCTCCTGGCGGTCCTCCAGCCTGGCCGACTAGCCTTCGCGGTCCGCCTTGTGTCTGGCGTTCCGTCGCCATTCGGACATTGTGATGCTCTTTCGGTGGATAGCGAGACCAGTCAGATGAGGAGTCACAGAGATGCCGCGAGGGAAGATACTGCATCGAGTAATAATCCCGACAGCTACGATTCGGCGTCACTTGACACATGCACACACACACACACACACACACACACGTGTGAATACCCCGAATGCCAGTTCATTCCATTGATCTCGTCCCCGCATCCCGTCATCACACCATCCACCGCCGGCGAGATCCCCCGCGTGAGTAAACAGAAGCATTACGTACCAAAAAGGAGACACGAGTCAGCCGAAAAACGAAAAACAAAAACAGAAAAAACAAAGCACGTGTCTCCCCCACCCCCGGGGCGATTCCGTCCGAAGCGAAGGGAAAATACATCGTAAGAAACCAACAACACCTCTGTGAGTGACATAGCCATCCGTAGTATATACCATTTACAGAGCGAAACAAGACACGAAAGCGGATAGAAAATTAGACGAGTAAAAAGCAGGAACGCCCCGGATGCACGCCCACCCCTTCTACAACAGCAACAGACGGACGGACGACGCCGCGCCCGCTTCTAAGAATTATTAAACCCTCCCGGAGGGATTCTGGTGTAGCTCTGCATCTGCGGCGGCGGGACCGTGCTCGGCATCTCGATCCCGGCGCCCAGCCCCATGCCCATCAGACCCGCGTCGCTGAAGAGGCCGATGTCGTCGCCCCAGAACGTGCCGGCGTTGAACTCGGGTGCGTCCATCTCCGGCGGCGTCGGGTTCTCGAACTGTCCAAAGAAGGGGGCGCCGCCGAGTCCGCCCTGGCCGAACATGTAACCCCCCTCGTTCCAGGCGGTGCCACCGCTGCCGCCACCGTTGCTGTGCATGCCGCCCTCGCCGGGTTGGCCACCGCTGACGCCGAGCATGCCGTTGTACTCCATCTCCATCTGTTGGCGGTACTCGTTGACGCTGATGCGACACTCCTCGATCGGCTGCTCGAACAAGCCCAGGCAGGGCCGCTGGACCTCGCCACCCTCGATGCGCAGCAGGCACCAGCGCAGGACCGCGGCGACGCGGTTCGCGGACGCCGTCGACGTCTCGATCGTGCGCAGACACATGAGCGCGTCGAGCACGCCGTCCTTCCACACGCTCACCGACGCGTCCCGCGGAACCGAGAGGATGGCGGTGACCAGGACGAGAGCCGCCTGGAACACGTAGTACGTCGCGTACCAGCCGACGCCGTGCCAGAGCGGCTTGTGGGTGTTGGTGAACTTACGGATCGACGACAGCGTCGACAGCGCGAACGTGAGGCACTTGCGCACTTCTGGGAGAAGCGCGATGTGAGTCTGGCGGTTGGCGGGGATCTGCGACGAGACGGGGCCGGAATGGTCGACCGGCGAGTACGACAGACAGTCGAGGAAGCACTTGTACATCAGCATCCGCAGGTTCATCGCCTTCCACTCGACCACCGCTCGCGGCGCCGCGAACCAGGGTTCACAGTTGCGGTCGCTGAAGTACGCGGGCAGCGCCGAGTGCCAGCGAGCAATCTGCTCGTCGAACTTGGCGATCAGCTCGCGGCTCAGCGGTAGGCGGCACGAGCTCAGCGACCGCGGGTGGATGAAGAAGTTCAGGTGGATGCGGTTCATCAGGACGACCAGGTGCGCGTGAGCGATCATGGCCGAGTAGGCGGTCACGGTCTCGCACGGCGGCGGCAGGATGGCGTTCCGATCCGTCAGGTGGTAGTCGTTGACGTTCATTGGGATCTTGGTGAAGACCTTGTCGCTCGGGATCGTGGGACGGCCGAACGTGATTGAAGCGCCGACGTCAAAGATGTACAGGGTCCACCAGATGCGGCGCCGTACTTCCATGCCGAGGGTGGTGCCTTTGCTCTCGGTGACGTCACGGTGGAGGCCAAGGCCGAGCGCCATGCGCATCGCCATCCCGAGGCAGTTGTAACCGGTGTTGGGGTTGTCGCGCTTCTGGAGGTACGCGCCCTAGAGAAGAAGGCTGTCAGCATAGTGTACGGGGGGGGGGAGACATGGCGCGGAGGGAAGAGGAGAAGATAGCGACACTGGAGAAGGCGGAGGGAAGGCGATCACATACCATCAACGCTAGAGCCTGCACACCTTCCAGAGTGCCGTACGACAGGAAGTCCAACGTGCTGAAGGTGTCGTTGATGGTCTTGTAGATCTCCATGTCGACTGGGGAGTCAGTGTGATCGGTGCTACTCATGAAGGCGCCGGTGACGAGGACCATCCGGTAGAGTGTCTGCCAGTGCGTGTTGACCTTGAGGTCGTTGCTTCGCACCCGCGTCACCTGGTCGCGGAAGATGGCTTCGTGAACGATCGGGTAGGACGCATGGTGGTAGCGAAAGTATGAGTCAATCAGCAGGTCCTCGGTCCAGGCGGCGTAGAGACGCTTCTCGGCGCTGTTCATCTTGGGCGAGGGCATCGGCGATATGGCCTCCATCAGATCGCAGCCGACGGTCCCGGTGGCCTGCTCGTGCGCTTTGAGGAGGCGACAGACGTGTCTCAGCAGTGCCGCGGCGGATGACCTTCCTGCGGCTCGATTCCGTGTGTTAGCAGGCGCCTCGAGACCGACCGACCGACCGACCTGGGCGCGGCAGAGGATCGTCACCGCGGACCCGACTGACCTAAGTAGCCCACCTCCTTCGAGTCGATGTTCAATCCCGCCATCCCATCCGCGAGGGCGGCGCCGGCGTCGTTGAGAGTCGGGTTGCCCTCGTGCCACTCGAACTTGCACTGGTTCATGTCCTCCTCGCCATCGGACTCGTGGTCCTCCTCCTCCGGCGTGGCGACGCCCGACGACTCCGCGCCCGACGACTGTTTCCGGTCGTGGCCGTAGCGCGTGGTCGAGGGCAGGCTTCCGCCGACGAGGTCTTCGACGTCGATCGATGGATCGATGCTCTGGAGCAGCGACTGCAGACGCTGGCAGCGGTCATGGAGGTCGTCCATGTTCCTGTGCGAGCGCCGCCCGGCGTTAGATCTGGCGAGGGTAGGGGGGGGGGCGCGATACTGACTTTCTGGTAAGAGGAATCCGTGAGATCTGAGGTTGGTCGATGCATTTCCGTCCGGTCTTTGCGCAGAACGTACAGGGTCTTCCCCCAACACACTGTGCGGAGCGGCGAGAGGACACGGTCAGCGAATCGGGTTTTACTCGCACGAGGGGACGCAGCGGATAAGGGTTTGGTGGTGCTGACGAAGGGCCGCAGAGGGAACAGGAGCCGCAGCCAAAGTGCCAAGCCGCGAAGGGGATATGCAGGGAGCAAAGCCCCCATTTCCCCCTCTCGGAAGGACAGCCGAAGCGAGGGAAGAACAAGAGAGAGAAGCGGAAAAAGAGAGCGGACGTACCTTTCCTTTCCTACGCTACAGAATATAATTACGGGCGACTCTTCAGTCGTTCATTCATAAAAAAGAGGTACAATCGCGACACGGAAGGAGGGGGGGGGATGGGTGTTCTTTGCGGGGGAGACATCGTCATTCATACCTGACACTCGGTGCACTGGATTTTTCCGATCGATGGGATGTCTCGTCAGCTTTGCTCGGCACTGCAAGGGATTCGGACCAGAAGAAGAAGCGGGGGGGCTGGAGAGTGGCCGGTGTGGTGGTGACCAGGGACGGGGGGGGGAGGGAGTGGGCAAAGATGACTCAAAACGAAAACGGGACAAAGGAGAGAGGGAAAGAAGAGAGAGGAAGGCTACGAACCGCTGAGGATTGCTCCGAACGAGCCCTCTTGTTCGACGAGGACGAAGTCGTCGACATGTCCGCAAGTTCTCCGCGATGACGAACAGGTGCGGGAATGCGCGGGCAGGGAGGGCGCGGAAGCGGGCGCTGGAGGTGGCGATGGAGCCGGGGAAGCGGTGCGCGATGTGGCTGGCTGGCTGGACGGAGGATGGGCTCCGCTGCGTGTCGGGGCGGGCTGGTGCCGAAACCGTTCTCTGTGCGTGCGTGCGTGCGTGCGAAAGATGCTGCTGCTGCTGCTGCTGCGACGGCGCGGGCGAGATGCGTGTCCGGGACTGCGGTGGAGAAGAGACGTGGGAGTTGTAGCGGTTGGTCGAGACGGTGGTTGCGTGGAGATGGTGTTGGCAGGCAGTGTTTGGCCAGAGGAGCAGGAGTGGCAGCAGTGGCAGCAGTGGCAGCAGTGGCAGCAGTGGCAGCAGTGGCAGCAGTGGCAGCAGTGGCAGGGGAGCGAGAGGCCAGGCGAGCGGAAGGCGATGAGGCGATGGGGCGATGGCAACAAGCAACAGCCAGGGCAGGCTGGGAGGGGAAGGGACGGAAGCGGTGGCGGATGTGGGGGGTTTTTTTTCCAATCTTTTTTCTGGGCTTTATCATGGGTCAGACAGTTTTCTGCGAGTGCGTTCGGGAAGGTGTTTTTGCTACCCTGGCGTCGGAACGAACAAACAGCACCGGGGAAAAGGGCGAGGAGTGGCGGGACAAAGGAGGGCGGGCGAATACGCAGGGAAACTCGGCGGGCTGGGAAACTCGGCAGCCAGGCAGGGCAGGCTCGGGTGGAGGGTTTGCGGGTGGAGTGGAAGCTGTCACGGGTGGCGCGGAAGGTGCTGAGGACGGCGAGGAGAAGAAGAGGAAGTAGGAGCAGGGCGCGCGGAAGAAGAGCTGTCTGGCTGTCGGTGTCGCGCCCAATCCGGTTGCCCCTTCGCGCCCCACTGCTAGGCCGCCCGCAGCAATCCCGCCGTCCACAGCTCAGCGGAGCATCGTGAGAAAAGCAATTACAGCATTGGCCCGTCCTACCGTCCGTCGTCCGCATCAACAAGAATCGCACCCACAGCATCTCTCTGCTGAGTCCCCTCTCCTCCCTTGCTCCCTCCCGCATCGCGAGATCGTGCCTTACGCCTGTTCTCCGCCGACTGCCCTCACAGCCGCTGCACTTATAAATCCGCTCGCGCCAGCTTCCCCCGTTGACGCTTCAGCTCCAGCCCGTCTCGCCTCGCCTCGCCTCACATCTCACGCGCACGCACGCACGCACTCGCTCTCTCGCGGGGTGTTACCCGAGCAGTGCGGTCTGGACCGAGCCAGTGACGATCCGATCGCAGCAGCTCACGGCCGTCCGCGGCGTGCTCGAGTCGAAGGTCAATGGCGAGCGCCAAGCCGCGTGTCCCCACGCCCCCGCAGCCCGCCGCCGCCAGCAGCCAGCACCGACGAACAAGAGTCCGCATTCCGCAGCCCGCCGCCGAGTGATGTCGTATGCTTGTCTGCTGCCGTGTCCGTGTCCGTGCAGGGATGCTGCGCTGCGCTGTGTGGGCGGGGGCTGGGCGTTGTTGGGCGCGTCCCCGTGCGGAGCCGGTGTTGCTTATTCCTCGCGATCCGTCGCCACTCACATCGAGCGACTGCCCCCGGTCGGTCCGCTCTTCCTTTTGTTTTTCTTCCGCGGCCCCTCGTATGTATGTATGTGTGCAATACATAATCTCTTCTGCATGCGTCCATCGGTGACGACTGGCTGCGGGGGAGACAGCGGCCGTTTGGTCGGTCCGCAAAGAAGGAAGGAAAGCAGCGCAGACTGGTCATGCGGAGGGACCGGCGCTTCCGCCAGGAGCAAAGAGGCAGGCATCCGGCGTTCCTCAGCCCAGCCAACCACCCAGCGTCGGCTGGACCATCCCCCAGCGAGATCCAACGCGTCGCCGTCGTCTCGTCGCAGCCGCCGACGGCCGAGAGGGGGGGCAGCCTCCTGGGCGGCGTGCTTGGTCAGCCAAGTCGTACATACCGGATCGATCCTTCTTCCGCTCACGAGTCCGCGCGGTCGCACCCGCCGGCGGAACTCGGATCGCCAGCCGGCGAGCCACGCGAGAACTCCCGACGTCGCCGTCACGGCGAAAGTGCAGGATCCCGTTGCGCGATCGCGATCGACGCTTCCCCCCCGCGCCCCCCCCCCCCCCCACGTCATGGATCCCGATCGGACTGCCTGGCCGCGCCGCCGTGTCGTGTCGATGTCGCCCCACGGCGCCCGCGTGATCGCCACGATCCGTCCGCTCCCCGGCGCCCCCTGCGGGCAAACAAGACGGAGTACATATGTGGAAGGCCAATCGAGCATGCGCGTTGGCCCCCCGTGATCCACCGCCGTCCGTGGGGGGCGCTCCCCGCGTCGACTTCCCCGTCTGGGGCGGCGGGCTCGGCGTGCGTGCGGCGCGATGTGGTCGCCGAAGCTGAGGACAGAAAAAGGGAAAAGAGTGCGCTTCCGCTCCGAGGAATTGAACCCCAGGCTGGCCGGATGTTGCGCTGCTTGCCGAGCGTGAGCCACTAATGTACGCCATAGCGGATCGTGCTGGCGGCTTCTGCGGTGATGTCGAGACGCTTGGCGTCTCATGGACGCGCACTCGCTCGGAGGCGGCATCGGTCCGGCTTGAGCGTCGCTGTAACATGCCTACACGGGCTGACCTACAGCGGCGGCAAGAGCCGTCTCCTCTCTAACAACGCCCCACGTCCGCGGTCGATGGAACAACTGCTCGGGAGCGAGAACAACATTCGGAGCGGAACCACGGCGGAAAGGATGCGAGAGCAACCCTCGGTGCACTAATAATGTTGGGAAGCCGGCCCGAGGCTTAGCAGCCGGCAAAGATGCTCCCCTCCACGGCTTATGGGTTCCCCCTCAAAGGCAGACGGGCGGATCCAGGCACGGCTGCGGAAAAGATGCCGGGAACCGCCCTTGGAGGCCCCGAGCGGAGGAGAAGACTGTGTTGTCGGAGATCTACACGGGTCCCAATGCCGACCTTGTCGTCATGCGCGGGGGGGGCCGTCGCGCTGCGGAAATTCTCGATGCCGGATTCGCACTGATAGCTCCGGGCCAGAGCAGAAACAGTACGGATTGTTTCTGGTCCGTATTCCGTAGATACCATTCGAGATTTACAATTTACGGTCCCGGCTCCGATTCGCTAGCCACACCGCCGCTGTTTAGATACATCTCCTCACCGCGATCCCCTCGATGATTCCCTTTTCGTAACTTGGCCTTTCCCGCGAGCCATCACGGCTCAACATGGCAATTTTGGCTGCAAAACAGTTTTTTTTCTTTTCGACGAGTCGCAACTCGGGTAAATAGATAAAAGGCTCACGTGGGAAACAAAGCCGAAGGTGAGGGAGAGCGACTCAAAGAGCAATCCGCATTGTCGCCCGCCGTGCCCTCCAAAATCTGGCGGAGTTCATATCTGGTGACGCAGACACGGCCACACCTAATATGTACCTAGTGCCGAGTATGGCGAACGCAGCGGAAACCATTGTGGTACGATGTGAATGCTTGTGGTCTCTCCAGCTAAACAGGAAAAACGGGACCACCAGTCAACAAGCCCGGGATTGGGCGAGTTCCGGGTCTCCGCAGCAGTGACTAACTAGTGCAGGGAGTGCAAATTAGCGCAGTCACGTGCAGCCGTCTTCTCAACCTCGGAAGCCGGCAGCGCCTTGGGCATTTACATAGCACAGCAGTGAATATGCATGACGACATCTCGTGCTAAATTCCCAGCTCTTTTTTTCTCGTGCCACTATTACATCTCCCACAATCACCGTCACCAACACCGTCATCCTCACTCCCAGAAGATCAGCGATGATGCGCCCTCTCTCCCGACTTCTGCAGCCCAGACTGCTGGCGCCACTCCGCACGTACGTGACCAAGTCCAATTCCAAGCCGTCGACGCCAGCGGGAGCTACCGACAACAACTTCGCCAGCGAGCGACGGCCGCCGAACACCGACGCGTACCGGGAGTCGCAGCTGCGCAAGCCACTCAATCCGGGCCTGTCGCCGTCTACTCCGGCGACCTCCTCGGTCGGCGTCCACAATGCACCGCCGGATCAGATCAGCTCCGCCGCGACGCACCCGGGTCTCGGCGGGAGCTTCGGCGACAGTGAGAAGGAGCTCGACGTGGGCGAGATCGTGGCGGGCCAGTTCCGTGTGGAGCCGCTGCGGCGCGTCGGCGAGGACCTCGAGACGATGCGCGCACGTCTGCTCTACCAGTCGCGCAAGCGCGGAATCCTCGAGACCGATCTGCTGCTGAGCACCTTCGCGCACGGCCACCTCGAGAAGATGGACCGCAGGATGCTGGACCAGTACGACCGCTTCCTGGACGAGAACGATTGGGACATCTACTACTGGGCGACCCAGCAGGCGCCGCCGACGAGTGTCGAGTACGCCGAGGGTGGCAGTTCGCCGCCCGGCGGAGGCGCTGATTCCGGCGTCAGAGGCGCCGGCCCCGAGGAGGCGAGCCCGTCGGTTGCCGAAGAGAAGCGTGCACAGGCTGGACTGAAAGACGACGCGAACGGGGGCGAAACGGAGCGCGGTGGAGTTGCCGAGTTTGGCGGTCAGGCTGCCGGCGAATGGGCTCAAACGATCGGAAGGAATAAGGAACCTTACAGACCTCCCCCAAGGAGATGGAAGGACAGCGAGATCCTCAAGATGATCAGAAGCCATGTCGACGCCAGAAAGGGAAAGGAGGCGTCGAAGGCGGGCATTGGCGGTCTGGGACGGATGCCGGACTTTGAGTAAATATGGGTTGGAGCTGCACTGTGTACAATATGGAATAGCTGAATTATTGGGTCCTTATGTACAACTTTCTCGTACGTGGAAAATCGCATTCATTCCGCATGGCAACCGGGTGAGAGCGAGACATATCTGCTTTCTACGGATAACTCGACGGCTCGACCCGCTTACTAATGTTCTTATCCACAGCCCGCGATGGATGGCTGAAAAGACCTCGGGCTCGAGGGGGCTAGGAGGCTGAAGGTTCCCACGGCGTAAACAATGAGGTATAGGAGGCCATTTCGTCGGAAGGAGTTCCGCAGAACGCCCGAAGCCTACGGAGCTGTGATGGCCACGGCGCCTACAACACAGCCCCCACCAGTTGGGGGACTGGTCGTGTCTGTGAGGAGGTCCCAGATCGTGTTGGCTCCTCCGCCGCGAGCTTGGCCCACTCGTCAGCCTTATCGTTTCCTAGGACACGCTCGTGCGCCGGGCACCAGCGGATTTCGATGGCGATGTCCCTCCTAGAAAATCCTAACTAAAAACCGGCATGGAGAAACAATTGTGGCTCCCTCATACCCGATTATCATTACTCTCGAATGGGCCGTAACTAGTTGCTTGGCATTTCCAACCAATAAAGAAACGGAAGGTGAAAGATCCCTGTGCGTGCATATCGCACGTCCACGTGTTTCGGCGGTCGAAGCCGGGAACTCGAAAGTACATTAGCTACGCGCCCCCCGCGGAGCGGTGTCTAGTGACCCGGAGCTGGCAGTCGGACGAACATCACCAACCCAGCAGCAAGTCGCAACCAAAGATTAGGCAACGATCTGCCCGACACTTCTTCCTGCCCAACATGGGCGTTAGTGAGAGCACAGAGAACCGAAGGAGCTACCAGAATTGCACGCATGCTGAGTTCCGAGGGGGAGTGTTTCATGGTGCGATAACCATCGTCGCGGGCGGGTTAGTACCTGAAATCCGGTGAAGAGTGATTCGACAGGATCTTAAGGTGGGCTAACGAGACCTGGGTGGTAGACCTAAGGGTGAGCGACACCTCACGATCGAGAAAATGCTTCGCCTCTCAATAGTTTCCGAACTTGACTGACACTGGAGCTAGAGAGAACCAGGATCCTGGAATGGATATCCACCGTCCCATACACAAATCACCACAGTCGAATCAGTGATGATCGTCTAGCAGGCACAGGAGAGTGGATCCTGAAGAAGGAAAAGTACCACATATGGAGTGCATCAACAGACTCGATGCTGTTGCTGTTACGGGGAATCCGTAAGTCTCCACAATCCTCAACCGGAAGCTGCTCACTTCTGATCGGTTCGTCTAGCTGGAGCCGGCAAAACGTACCTTGCATCACAAGTCATTGACTGGCTCCTTCCCAATCCAACCGCCGAATCCAAGTTGGCGTTCTTCTACTGCAATCGAGCCGAGGAGAGCCGCCGAGATCCCGAGAGCATTCTGCGCACGCTTATTCAGCAGCTTGCGCAGACTCCATCCGAAGACGACCTCTTGACGCCGGTCCTCGATGTTTACAAGGACCGCGAGAAGAAGGGCCAGCTCTCGGCGCGGCTAACCCTTAAGGAATGCCAGGATCTCCTTGTTCAGCTTATTGCTGTATATCCTCAGACGACGATTTGCATTGATGCCCTGGACGAAGTCGATCACAAAGTGCGGCTGCAATTACTGGAGGCACTCAAGTACGTGGTAGAAAGATCAACTACTCTGGTCAAGATTTTCGCGACTACCCGAATGGACACCGATATCCTCATGCAGTTCGAGAGGTGCCCTAGAATTGAGTTGGGGTCCGATGACAACGTCGATGACATCAACCGGTTTGTGAAAGAGAAGGTGCAGGGCATGATCGAGCAGAAGCAGCTGCTCCACGGCAATGTCCCAAATCCGCTCCGAGACGAAATATGCCAAGTTCTTTGTCAGCGCTCCAAGGGAATGTAAGGTCGCCCGAAATACTGAAAGTGATGTGGCACAGCTGACGCTTGGGTGAAGGTTTCAACTTGCTGCTCTTCACATTACCTTGCTCTGCGATATGGTCCATCCAGACGACGTAAGGGACAGTCTGAAGGCCCTTCCAGAAACATTAATCGACGCGTACGGCGAAATATACAACCGCATTCGTAAGCAGGGTCGCCGTGCTTCCCAACTAGCACTAAACGCCTTCCGATGGCTCCAGTGCTCTTGCGAACCGTTGCGATCGGAAACGTTGCTTGATGCAGTCACAGTCGAAGTTGACGGCTCGGAGGAATTTTACCGCAAGTGCACGGCTGTGAAGGCGACCGATTTATTAAAAGCCTGCCAGAACCTCCTCATTTTGGACAAACGCCTGAACGTTTTCCGGTTTGCCCACCTTTCGGTTGAAGAATACTTGGAGACCCAGCAACTCGAGGTCGATTCCCATACGGAAATCGCCAAAATCTGCCTTTCTCTGCTTTGCTCACCGAGGTCTTGGACAGACTACGACATAAGCCTTAAAACACGAGCAGGACGTTACCACGATCGTCACCTCTTACTCTACGCGGCAGTATTTTGGCCATGGCACTTGAATCGTTGCAGTGAAAGCTGTCAAACTTTGGCTGCCCTTTGGGAAGCTTTCGCATCAGAAGCTACATTCCAGCACTGGATCGACTATCATTACAACCGCGTTAACACCTGGCAGTCCAAGGACACTTTTTGGCTTAGATCACAAGCTCTGCACCAAGTGGAGAGGGACTGTCTTTCCACAGTGTGCGTGTTTGGATTAGGGCAGAAGCTTACCAGCATATCCAAATCCCAATCTGGATGGATGGCTTGTATAAAATTGAAGTTCCCCAGAACATTAATTTTTGAGTCTGTGCCGAGAGGCCGTATTGTACGATTGCTGCACAGCATGTCCAGGATTGGAGACCTGGATATTACTAAGCGTCTACTTGACACGGGCGTCGGCGTCTCGGCGGCCGACAGTGACGGGACGACGGCGCTGCACGTCGTGACGCAGAAAGGACACGAGGCTCTGGCGCGGTTGCTCGTCGAACGAGGCGCTGACGTCTCGGCGGTCGCTGCTGATGGGTGGACGCCGTTGCACAGCGCGGGTGAGAACGCGAATGTGGCGCTGGCCCGGTTGCTCGTGGAACGCGGCGCTGATGTCTCGGCGGCCACCGACGAAGGATGGACGCCACTGCACGACGCGGCCTGGTTCGGGCGCGAGGCGCTGGCCCGGTTTCTCGTGGAACGAGGCGCCGACGTCTCGGTGGCCGACGGCCAAGGATGCACGCCGCTGCACTACGCGGCCGACTTTGGGCACGAGGCGCTGGCGCGGTGGCTCGTGGAACAAGGCGCTGATGTCTCGGCGGCCACCGACCGCGGGAGCACGCCGCTGCACTACGCGGCCAGGAACGGGCAAGAGGCGCTGGCTCGGTTGCTCGTGGAACGAGGTGCTGACATCTCGGCGGCCGACGGCTACGGGCAGACGCCACTGCTCTCCGCGGCCGAGGACGGGCACGAGGCGCTGGCACTGTGGCTCGTGGAACGAGGCGCTGATGTCTCAGCGGCCTCCGACGACGGGAGGGCGCCGCTGCACTACGCGGCCTGGAACAGGCACGAGGCGCTGGCGCGGTTGCTTGTGGAAAGAGGCGCTGATGTCTCGGCGGCCGCCGACGATGGGCGGACACCGCTGCATTCCGTGGCCGTGAGTGGGAATGAGGCGCTAGCGCGGCTGCTTGTGGAACGAGGCGCTGATGTCTCGGTGGCCGCCAACGATGGGCGGACCCCGCTACACGACGCGGCCCAGAAGGGACACGGGGCGCTGGCCCAGCTGCTCGTTGATCGAGGCGCCGCACGAGGGTGACGACGGCGCCCGGCAGGTGCAAGTGCTGTCCGTGTTGGCCCACGGGCGACGACCATTACAGGAACAGGATCGAAACGGTCGAGCGAGCGCAGTTGGGTGGGGGGTGGGGAAAGAACAGGGGTATCTGTTTGCCGACAGAATGCGTATCTTGTATTTTTCATACGTAGTATTCATTCTTTAATCGCGTGCGACCAACGGAAGAAGAGGCGTGGACAGCCACCGATGTGATATGCTGTGCCGACAGATCAGGTTTGTAGAACCGCCAACGCGATAGCAATTACATTGGCAACCGGTGAACAGCAGTGTCAAAACATATATCCGTCACCCGGTTCAAAAGATAACATACACGATAGGAAAAAGTACACAGCCCAACGCATGCCCTTGGCGACAGCGTCGAATAACAGCTCAACGACGCCTGGACGGCGACGTATACACGACGTCGCCCAGACAGATCTCGAACGGCACGACCAACCTTCTGCACGAGTGCACTGCGGGGAGCGGTCCGGGGAGGAGCCAGAGTAGTACCCGCAATCGCCAGAAGAGCGGGGGGCGGCTCTGTAGCCGTACCAAGTCCCCGAGGTGCTGCAACAACCCGTCGCGGTGGTGCAAAATCTCTGTCAGCAGGAGCAGGTCGTGGCGCGGACAAGCCGAGGCAGGGGCAGAACGCTCAAGGCCGGGACTCACCAATTTTTTACTGACGGGCCGTGACCCGCCTGCGGCGCCGCCGGATACTCGGTCGTGTGGCCGGACTGGCTTTTTTTTGTTTTTGCTTAATCATACTCGCATTTAGCCTATCTAAACTATGGCGGGCATACATTTTGTCCGTTTTTCCCATTCGCTGTCCGCGCGGTGGCGGCACGCTGCAAGCTCCCCTTTTGCCCTCCGCCCAGGCCTGTCCCGAGAGAAAAAGTAGATGACAAAGGGAATAACAAAGGAAAGGGTGACCCGTCCCCTACTCCTCGTCCGCTGATGCCATGAAGGAGGGCATGGGTAGGAACAGTGGTAGCTCCTCTCCGGCCCCCCCCCCAGCACCCAGCTCCTCCGGGTCCGGGTCCCGCTCCTCTTCCCGCTCCCGGCATTCCCGAAACTCACACTCTGACACCTCGCCTTCCTACATCCGTGGAAGAGAGGAAGTCCAGCACCGCCTGCCCACATCTCCCGTCGGCCAGCAGATCCCGGACCGCCCACCGGCTCTTCCGCCTCCCTGTCTCCTTCTGCACCTCCGCCCACAGAATATGGCGGGACCGGCAAGAAATACAAGCTGCCGAGCAATCCACGGCCGGACGGGACGTCAGACCTGTCAATAGTTTTACAGTTTAACCAGTTTTACAGTGATTTTTATCAGTTAGTTATTATCAGTGCAGTTAGTTTGCCGGATTTCACACCTACAGTTGGTTGATTTTTTGGTTTTGTAGTGAGGGCGGGCGAGCGGCGGCGGCGGGGAGAGGATTTGGCGGCGGGGTATCGGTGCAGGATGCGACATCACCGATTCTAGAAGGTACGGTGGTTGAGTGACAGTGGGAGTTTAGATGTAAGCAACCTAAATCCGTATCGTCTGTCGTGTAATTTGTATCACTGTAATCAGCCGTAATTGGTAGGCCCGATTTTCGTACCTAGCCCCTACAGCGAGCATGCAGCGTTCTACCTAGATCGGGGATGTCTGAAGACCGGGCGAAGTCGGCCTGCCAGGACCCAGACCCGACTAAGGGTTGGTCGGTCCAAATCGTTTTTTATTCTATTTCTTTGATCGCGTGCAGCCCATGTAGGCATGGCGATGTACATGATCCGTTTCCCGGCTACGCCGACCTCTTTCAGCCTGCAGACGGCCTGCCCTCCGCCGTGGCCTGTCCACTAACTGTGAGCGTGCTACAAGGAAAGTATGTACCAATGTTAAAGACGAAGGAAACCGCCTCACTGAGTCCCCACTTCTCTCCAATTCTCCCCCACTCCTCTCTGACACCGCAATGCCTTCTCCGAACCGTCGCTCTGCTCGTCTGCCTTGCCAAGTATTCTCCCTCTATCTGTGGTTGGCAGGAACTGCAGGATAGCTTCACTGCAACGGCCATCCGCGAAGAGGTCCCTAATCCTGAGTTGATCTTTTCCCCGGCCAGTCTCAGCCCGAACGCGTGCCCACAGCGCTCTTGACACTTCCACTTCGGGAACAAGTGCTCGCGGGTCTGCACCTTGTACTTCCACCACTACGGGACCGATCTCGACCGGGCGTTGTTTAATCAGAATATAGGTAAACCGATCCCAACCTTACGCGTCTAGGTCGGCCGACGTCGGGATGACGGCAAGACAAAGCAAATTTCACCTAGACAATTAACCCCCCACTCTCACCACTACGAATTACATCAAAACACTGAATGCCCAAACACACGTGCGTTATGCCATGTCCGAAGGCAAAGAAATTCAGCGAACATCGTCAGGCTCGTAGGGACACCAGTTCGCAAAAACAGACAATGACGGCCTTTCTCACTCTCCTTGCAATGAGTGCTGAACCGGGAACCTGTATTCGATGCTGCATAAACCACACTCTCTGATCGCCGTTCAACTGTTGCCGTGTGGGAGACGATGTAATTTAGATAGCGCTGAGGCACGAAGAAATGAAACGGATATCAACAGTGGACAGCACTGAGGTACAAAGGAACTGAGCAAATTCTAATGGTGAACAGCATATCCCCACTGCTGTGCTACTAACAATCTCACAGTAATCTCCGTCTCACGGTACATGTCAGTAAGTCATCCTCGCCACTGCTAGCACTTTGCAATATCTTACCGACTTCCCGTCGAGAGTGCAAATTGAATGCATATATCCAGTGCTATAAGTCTTCTCATTAGTTCCTATTAGACTGTACCAGTCCCCACTGAATCTTCACGACCGGTTTGCTAGCTGTTAAATTGTTGGAAATGCTTCTAGTTCATATTAGTGTACCTTTGGATTTGGCGCTTGCGCCTTAGAGTTTGTTGAGGAGACGTTTGCGAACGGCGTGACGCGAGAGTGGGAAGTAGAAGAGGGGGATCTGTTGTTCTGTTTGTTCTTTGTTCTGTCTGTTCTACACCCAACAAACATTACAATTAAGTTGTGAGCTAATACTCGATTGTCCAGTATCCATACGCCCTGTATCTTCTCGCCCCACACAGCATCCAAAGCGTACGGTAGCACGGAGCACCAAAAGGATCGCCTCGCGGTTCTACCAGCTCAAGACGGGGCACTGCCTAACCGGGCAATACCTCAACTGGACGAAGAGCCGCCCCACCCCGCAGTGCTGGTGGTGCCGGTACCAAGCGCAGACCCGGGAACACCTCTTTAAGGAGTGCCCAGAATGGAAGCTGCAGCAAAAGATCTTGTGGGCGGAGGTGAAGAAGGAGACAGGGAGGTGGAAGGACCGGTGGAAGGTGCGGGACTTACTGGCCGATGGGAGGTGTAGTCGGGCGGTGCTGGACTACCTCTCAACCACGGACGTGGGTAGGCGGGTGCCGGGGGCGGAGGAGGATGACGCTGTGAGCGCGGTGTCGGAACTGGAGGTGCGGGAGTGGTTGGAGGAGCAGGGAGAGGGGGCGGAGGAACCGGACGCGGGCGGGACACCACTGTTCCTGCCCACGCCCGACTTCATGGCGTCCGCTGGCGAGGGGTAGCCATTTCATTGGCCATTTCCTTTGTAATTTCTTTGGTGCGCATCTTTTCTTCTTGGGACAGGCCTGGGCGGAGGGCAAAGGGGTGCTAGCAACGTGCCGCCACTGCGCGGACAGCGGACAGGAACCGGATTGTACATATCCTCGTCATGATCTCCATAGGTCGCACACGAGTACTGAATAAATTAAAAAAAAAAAAAACAGCATCCAAAGCGCATTTCCATCTTATTACCTTTTGGACACGTCTGGCGGCAGGGTGCGTTTCGCTTCCCAGATGTCAGAGCGATATCTTAATCCCTGTTTCGCTATGGTTGTAAGATGTATTTCATTAGAAAAACATGACGATATACCATTTGAGTTATCTAAGACGTTTTGTCTCGCGATGTTTGATAAAAATGCATGTGCTTGTACTTTTTAGACGTCAAAGCGGCGTCTTAGCCCCCCGTTTTGCAATCATTTTAAGACAGTATTTAAAAACATTACTTGTACACAATGCATTTGTACTCTTGATATGTCAGTGCTGGCGTCAAGGGCAACGTTTGAAAATATCCAAATAGATATACTTCACAGCTGTCTGTAAGTCGAAACGTTCCCAAACCAGCTATGTTGTCAGTGACATGGTGGAAATTCCAAATATAGCTATAGTACTGTACATAGGTCTCTCGCTGTAGTCAGAATCCGATATCTAGTTATATACAACGGGTCCCAGGGAGTTGTTAGGGGAAAGGACGGAATACTTTCTCCTGAGCCGGTGCTTTTGGAGACTCGGGCAGCCGTCATCTCCAAGGGTTTCTGTCGCATTTCCACACCCAGCAGGGTAAAACCAGGCGAATTTTTCAGTGTCGCTCAGAGATGACAGACAACACCTTGGAGAATCACCTCCTTTTGTCTACTTCTCTATTGGAGCATTTTTTGTTGAGTTATTCACAAAACACCAATGACGGTGGTTCACTACACGAAGCGACCGCAGGATTAGTGCTGTCTTCGAAATATAGCGACCTGGGTCGTTCAATTTGCTGCCTCAAGCAATTCTATTTGTCTCTAGTCATTCTATTTATTGATTCGAATCATTATTGGCTCGAGTCGCGCTCTTCATTGACTCAAGTTATTTTACAAATAGGGCAACCCGAGTGAGGAAATGTGGTGCGCGACCACTGAACATTTTTTACTCGTAGCTTTCACCGCCCTGCGACAACAAAGCCCAACATACAATGAAACCACCACCACCGACAACCACACTAATCTTACTGGAAGCCTACGATCTATTGCCTATTCGAGTAACGTGTTCGGCTTCATCACCTGTTCCGCCAACTAAATTCGCAAACACCAACCGGCTCCAGTGGTATCCGGCCCGGATGTTTGAGGACGAGAGCCCAGGCCCTGTGGGGGGGGGGGGATCTGAGGAGAATCAGAGAGCGTTAAGGAAGGACAACAGGGAGAGCCATGAGGTGATGGAGGCCCAGAGGGAGGAGATGAAGCAGAGGGAGGAGAAGGAGAGGATGGAGATGCTGGAGGCGCTCGTGGGAGGCTACCAGGTGGAGGAGTTGTTGGAATCTGCAGTAAAAGCGGCACTAAAGAAGAAGGCCGCGGGTAGGAAGAAGGGCGGAAGAAGAGGGATGGGAAGCCAGCCTTCCCACAAGTGGGAGCGAGAAATAGGGTGGCAAAGAAAGAGGAAAGTGTGATGGACTTCTTCAGACACAGCAAGAGAGGGGGCGAGAGGAAGAGGAAAGGAGCGGGAACGCAACAGGAGGACTAGATGGACATGGAGGATGAAGCCCAAGGGAGAATTGATATGGCAGAATTGACGAAGGCGGCATTTGGAGAGGAGAAGACAGGTGCGCCAGAGACAGTCACGGACGATCACTCGATGGGAAAAGCGAGTGAGGGGGGAGCCGGAGAACCTGAGAGAGGATATATCGTCATGATCCAGTAGGGTCGCACACGATTAATGAATCATCATCATCACCTGAGAGAGGATTTGGCCGTTTCTTTCCTTTTCGGGACAGGCCGGGCGGGGGCAAGGGGAATCGCCGCGAGCCGCTGGCGGACTGCTTGAGGGCGCAGCGGACGGCGAACAGGAGAGGACTGTACATAATATCGTCATGATCCAATAGGGTCGCACACGATTAATGAAGCATCATCATCATCACCCTGAGAGAGGAAGTGCAGGAGAGGGGAAGCCCTGCGGGGACCAATTATTCGATGGAAGGGATCAGTGAAAGCAATTGGAAGAAAGTACCACAATCCGGGAAGAGTACGGCGACGAACTATTCGTTGGAAGGAGTCAAGGAAGAGGATTGGAAGAAGGCGACAGGGGTGACCGAGGCAGACCCAATAAGCCCCTTCACCAGCACGGCGGATAGCGCAGGCCAGTACTCGCTTAGAGAGGTAACCGAAGAAGACTAGAAGAGGGCAGCGGCGAAGGGAGAAGAGCTACGGAAGGCAACAGTGGTGGTGGAGGAGGCGGTGGAGGAGGCCGCCAGCCTTACAGTCACAAGCGATCACGCGATGGAAGAAGATCAGCGAAGCAGTGCAGCCGACGGGCAAGGGCGGTGGGGGGGGTTTTCCTTTGTCTATCCTCTCTTTATGTGTGTTTACTGTCTTTTCGCTCTCTTTTCTTTCAGTTTCAGTGGGAAGGCCAGGCGGGGGCAGGGGGAGTTACCGCGGGCCGTCGGCGGACTGTGGGAGGTCGCGGCGGACGGTGAACAGGAAAGGGCTGTATATAATATCGTCATGATCCAGTAGGGTCGCACACGATTAATGAAACATCATCATCAACGCCAGGCACACAGTGGCAGCAGCAGCAAGAGGAGAGAGCGGTCAGGGTAAAACGGAGGAATGAGGAGAAGAAGCAATGAGGAGCCTGGGAGAGGAAGCTGGGCAAAGCCACTCTGGAGAACCTCCAGAAAATGATGGACAAGGCAAGGAGAGAAAGGGCGGAGATATACGAGGAGGTGATGAAGATGATTGACGCTTGAGCAAATGACCGGGGCCAAGGGGGAGGGGACCTGAGGGCAGGATTGGTGCGGATCAAGGAATATTTAGCTCATGAGGAGTGAACAAGGGAGGAGAACAAGAGGCTGCAGAAAGAGAGGCTACAGATGCAGGCAGAAATATGCGGACTGTGAGGGGCCGAATCGGGGAAGCACTGGAATGAGTCTACTGCTTTGTGAGGAACCATATAGAATGGGGGCGAGACAAAGAAAAGACAGAGGGGGAGGAGGAGCAGAGGAGAGGCGAAGCGCATAGGATGGCAGAGCAGGCAGCGGAGAAATGAAGGATGGAGAGCGAATTGCCAGAGGGCTGGAGGGGTTTTGAGGAACGAGAAGATTGCGAATGGGAAGGGTGGCCGAGCAGATGGTGGAGGCAGTGTGAAAGCTCAGCGCCGTCTGCGAGGAACTGCGAGATTACTGGAAGCCGGGAAGGGATAACCTTGCCGCAGCGCAGGCAGTGGTAAAGGAAGCATCTAAGACCAGGAAGGCAGTAGAGGAGTTGGAGACGGAAATGGAGGACCTGGAAGCGGAAGTAGAGAAAATGACAAGGGCAGTGGAGCGAATGGAGCGAAGGGGGGCCCCAATGCCGTTGCTGCCTCCGATAGCCAGAGACATGTAGTAAGCAGCACTGATGAGGAGGTTGAACAAGCTACCGCTGACTACGCCAACAGACTCAAGGGGGAGCAGCCCAGCAATTGCACGCCCGCAATAGCTAGCGCGGTGCCAGCTCTTCCGGCTCGCCTGTAGCAGTGCAGTGTGGCACCAGCCCTCCCGAGGCCACAGAAAACAACAGCGCCCGAGGTGGGAGGGAAATCAGCAGCCTTGAAAGCAGAGATGGAGGCAGAGATAGACACAGAGGATACAGAGGAACTAACGGAACAGGAGATCAACAAGGATTTGGGGGAGAGCATCCAAAGGAGGAAGACCCCAGCATCAGAGATTGACTAGAGCGGAGGTGAGGACGAAGATGAAGGAGAGAAAGAGATGGAAACAAAGGACATTGAGATGGGTGACATAGACCAGATGCACTCGGTAAGAAGGGAGAGAAACGAGAGGGAGGAGAGTGAGGACACCCCAATCACCCAGCAGCTGGCCAGACCACTGTGGCTGGTAGGACCCCGAATAGAAAACATGAGTATTGCGCAGCAGCGGCAGTACCGACAGAGGCAAGCAGCTGCAGAGGAGGCTTGAAAGGACAGGGAGGGAGAGGCAAGGCAAAAAGCTGGAGGGGGGAAACCAACATATGCGCAGCAACGAAGGGCCCGGGCTCCCACACCGAAAGACAAGAGCAGGCAGAAGGGAAAAGAGAAGGAGGGGAAGAATAAGAAGAACCTATACGGCGGCCTGTAGCGACATGAAGGATCAAAACCCCTACAATTACATTTCGACATTTTGCAATTTCTCAACTTGCAAGCGCCCATCGGCGACACATCAAAAACCGAAATGTCTAAGTACCCCAACAAATAAAAGAGAGAGCGCGCCA